>Ga0315338_1000834_pt1 | contig 51955 bp, 42 predicted proteins | sample ASW8metaG_FD_204518 | JGI IMG/M metagenome (GOLD analysis project Ga0315338, IMG submission 204518) | Ammonia-oxidizing marine archaeal communities from Monterey Bay, California, United States - ASW #8 | ecosystem: Environmental > Aquatic > Marine > Coastal | place: USA: California | collected... | reverse complement strand
ATTGGCGCTGATCACATCGCCAGCCCGGCCGGCCGCAATGATCCGGCCACCCTCCAGCATCACGGCACCGTCACACTCATGGCGCAGGGTTGAACTCGGATCCTGTTTGAAGGGATTGCCATTAAAGGCCAGGGTCTGACCGCGCAGAATGACGGGCGGAGTGCGATACTGGCTCATGCGTGTTCTTTCAGAATTGTCTGGTCGATCTGGCGCCGCTGGATGACCTGCAACAACTGGGCGGCGACGGAGACGGCGATTACCGCCGGCTCCTTACCATGGATGTCGCCAATGCCGATGGGACAGGTCAGACGGGACAGGCGGGCTTGGTCTATGCCGGCCTCGCCAAGGCGTTTGAGAAACCGGGCGCGCTTCGTGCTTGACCCGATCAGGCCGAGGAAACCGAATTCATTGCGTGCCAGAATTGCGAGGCAGACTTGGAGGTCGAACGCATGAGAATAGGTCAACACCAGATGGAGGCTGTCGGCGGGAATGTGGGCAACAGCATCGACGGGGCTTTGCGCGATCAGTCTTTGGGCGTGAACGGGCAAGATGTCGGGAAATCGTTCTAACGACGTGTCGATCCAGATAATCTTTATTGGCAGGCCAGCCATCACCCGAACGATTTCGCGACCGACATGACCGGCGCCGTAAAGGGCGATATTCGTGATCTGCGGCCGGGCCGGTTCGATCCACCAGGCCTGATCCTCGCCGGCGGGATCGACCAGCAGCGGACGGTGCGGCTCACGACCGATCAACATGGCCATGACCGCGCTTCGAACATGCAGGGGCAATGTCTCAGGCAAAGCCTTTCGATCGCGCAGCAAAATTGGAGCGGATCCAGAGGCCAGCGAACGTGCATAAAGGCCCGCCTCTCCCCCTGTTTCGTTTTGCTCTATTTGAGAATTTCGAAAATATCGCTCAAACAGAATTTTGACATTTCCACCGCAACATTGGCCCAAATTCGGGCCGAGCGGGACACTTATCACGGATCTGAGATAAGGGGTGTCGGGGGCGTCGAGCAGAGATCGGGCCCTATCCACGGCCGAGAGCTCTAAGGCACCCCCTCCAATGGTCCCGTCTTGCCCCTGTCGTGACACGATCATGCTCGCACCGGCCTCGCGCGGCACGGAACCTTGCGACGCGATCACCACGATGCGGACGAGGGCCTCACAGCGGTCAAGATGGGCGGGGATATCGTCCAGGCCTATGCTCACTTTTGCCCCTCACGCTCGACCGCCATCAAGACGCGTTCCGGCGTGGCCGGACTGTCGAGGCCTGGATAGGCATTGTCTGGCCGGGCCTGGGCGATGGCATCGGACAGGGCCATCAATGCGGAAATGCCCAGCATGAAGGGTGGCTCGCCGACGGCCTTGGACTTGTAGATCACGTCCTCGCGGTTTTTGCCGCGATCCCAGAGATGGATGCGCATATCGGGTGCGCGGTCGGAAATGGTCGGGATTTTGTAGGTGGAGGGCGCGTGAGTTTTGAGGATACCCGCCGCGTCAAACACCAGCTCCTCGGTAGTCAGCCAGCCCGCGCCCTGCACAAAGGCGCCTTCAATCTGACCGAGATCGATGGCCGGATTGATCGACTGACCGACATCCTGGAGCAGATCAGCGCGAAGGATTCGGTTTTCGCCGGTCAGCGTGTCGATGGCAACTTCACAAACGGCGGCTCCGTAGGCGAAATAATAGAATGGTCGCCCCCTGCCCGCCTTGCGATCCCAGCTGATCTTCGGCGTAGCGTAATAGCCGGTCGAGGACAGGGAGACGCGCTCCATATAGGCAGAGTGGGCGAGATCATCGAAGCTCATGGCATGCGCGCCGGAGCTGATCTGGCCGGCATCGAAGACGATACTGGACGGGACCACAGACCAGTGTTCGGCGAGAAACTGGATCATCCGACCCTTGATGGTTTTGGCGGCATTGCGGGCAGCCATCGCATTCAGATCGGTTCCGGAAGAGGCGGCGGTAGGCGAGGTGTTAGGCACTTTTGCGGTATCGGTGGCGGTGATCTTGATGCGATCTAGATCGACTTGGAACTCCTCGGCAACCACCTGGGCGACCTTAAGAAACAGGCCCTGCCCCATTTCCGTTCCACCATGATTGAGGTGGATGGAACCATCAGAATAGACGTGCACAAGCGCACCGGCCTGATTGAGATGGGTGACGGTGAAGGAGATGCCGAATTTGACCGGGGTCAGGGCGATGCCGCGCTTGAGGACAGGGCTGTTTTCATTCCAGGCACGGATCTCGTCGCGGCGGGTGTGATAGTCGGAACTGGCCACCAAATCATCGACCAGATCGTCAATCACACAGTCTTCGACGGTCATGTGATAGGGCGTCACATTGCGGTCAGTTGCGGTGCCGGATGATGCATAGAAATTGGCCCTGCGCACATCGAGTGGATCCTTGCCAAGATGGTGGGCGATTTCGTCGATGACACGCTCAATGCCGACCATGCCCTGCGGGCCGCCAAAGCCGCGAAACGCCGTGTTGGAGACGGTGTTGGTACGGCAGCGATAGGAGGTGATGGTGACGGCGGGCAGATAATAGCAATTGTCGGCGTGGAACATGGCGCGGTCGCAGATCGCCAGCGACAAATCATGCGACATGCCACAGCGCGCCGCCTGGTCCATCTCGATGCCATCTATGCGGCCCTGATCATCAAAGCCGACCGTGTAATCAATACGAAAATCATGGCGCTTCCCGGTGACGCGCATATCGTCATCACGGTCATAGCGGACCTTGGCGGGGCGCCCGGTCAGACGGGTGGCCAGCGCCGCGACGGCCGCGGGCAGACTGCCCTGAGTTTCCTTGCCACCAAAACCTCCGCCCATGCGGCGGACCTGCACATTGATGGCGTTATTGGGCACATCGAGCATGCCCGCCACCTTGTGCTGGATCTCGCTGGGATGCTGGGAGGAGCAATGCAGGACGATATCCCCGTCTTCTGCGGGGATAGAGAGAGCGGCATGGCCCTCCAGATAAAAATGCTCTTGGCCGCCCATCTCAATCCGGCCGGATAATTGGTGTTTTGCGTCGGAAATGGCGGACTCGGAAGCGCCGCGGACGAATTGATAGGGCTCTGCAAAGAACGCTTTGGCCTGCATCGCCGCCTCGATATCAAGCAGGGCAGGCAAATCGGCGTATTCGATTTCTACTAAAGTGGCGGCATGACGGGCCTGTTCGAGCGTCTCAGCGGCGACAGCGAAGAGCGATTGCCCGGCGCATTGCACTAAAGCCTCCCGTGCCCCCACCACGAACATGGGGTCATCGCCGAAAACCGGGGCCACATCATTGCTGCCGGGAATGTCAGAAGCGGTCAAAACACAGACCACGCCGGGCGCGCTTCTGACTGCTTCCAGATCCACCGACAGAATGCGCGCATGAGCGCGATCACTCAGCGCGATATGGACATTGAGGCAATTGGACGGGGTCGGAATATCGTCAACATACAGGGCGGAACCCTGCGTGTGCTTGAGCGCACTGTCATGGGAAACAGAGCGCCGGACTCCGCCGGAAATACGGCTTGGGGTGGCATCGCCCGATATCGGCCTTACCCCCGTCATGACAGGTTCGATCCGAGGCCGACGAGCCGGGTCTGGCTACGATCGCCCTGCATTTCCAGGAAGTATTTGAGCAGCAGGTTCTGCGCGGCCTTGGCCCGGTATTCCTCACTCGCACGCATATCACTTAAGGGGCTGAAGTCATTTTTATATTCCGTCATCGCCTCGCGGATTGATGCCTCCACCCACGGCCGTCCAATCAAGGCGTTTTCGACATGACTGGCGCGCTTGGGGATGCCCGCCATGCCACCATAGGCGATGCGGGCAGAGATGATTTGTCCCTCACGCACGGCAATGTCGAAACAGCCCAGCACGGCGGTGATATCGACATCGAACCGTTTGGACAGCTTGTAGCAACGCAGCCGATCAACCTTGTCTGGCAGGGGAATTTCGACGCCCTCGACATATTCGCCTGGCGTCCGGTCCTGCTTGCCATAGTCGATAAAATAGTCTTCCAGCTTGAGGGTGCGTCGGCCCTTATCCCCCCGCAAATGCAGCGTCGCCTCCAGCGCAATGAGGGCTGGCGGCATGTCGCCGATCGGGGAACCATTGGCGATATTCCCACCAATTGTGCCTGTATTGCGGACCTGCTTTGAACCCAGGCGGCGAACCAGCTCACCCAGATCCGGCCAGTGCTCGGACAAGGCTGGCAGGGCCTCTTCATAGGTCACCCCGGCACCGATCCAGAGGGTGTCATCGCCCGTGCGGATCGTCTTCAATTCGCTGATCTGGTTGAGATAAATGACGGTCTCGAGCTGGCGGTGAGCCTTGGTGACCCAGAGACCAACATCGGTGGCACCGGCGACCATTGTGGCCTCGGGATGGTCGGCGCAGAGCGTGTCGAGCTGGTCGAGCCGGGTCGGGATGAAGAAGCGCCGACCGTCGGTTTCGCCGGAGATCATGTCTTCGCCGGCAAGGCTTTCCAGGGCAGACAAATCGGATCTGACGGAGGCGGCTTCACCCTTGCTTCCAAGCGCTTCTGCCGCCTTGAGGATCGGGCCATAACCTGTGCAGCGACACAGATTTCCGGCCAGAATATCAGGAGCGGTTTCTCCGTCGAGGCGGTCGGCATTCAACCCGGCTGCATGCAGCGACATGACGATGCCTGGCGTGCAGAAACCACATTGAGAAGCGTGCTGATCGACCATTGCCTTCTGGACATTATGAGGTTGCCCCGCCTTGCCTTGCAAGGCCTCAACGGTGGTTACCGACTTGCCGTCGAGCATTGGAATCAGGCAGATGCAGGCATTGACTGCCTTGTGTTCAACACCGCCATCGGGAGCGTGTTGAGTCAGCGTCACTGTGCACGCGCCGCAATCACCCTCGGCACAGCCCTCTTTGGTGCCCGTCAGGCCCTGACTGTCCCGCAAATAGTTGAGCAGGGTCGCGGTCGGGTCGACCTTGTCGACCCGACGCACTTCACCATTGAGGATAAATTTGAGGTGATCACGCATTGTTAGCTGCCCCGATAGGTGGAATAGCCAAAGGGCGAGAGCAGCAAGGGAACATGGTAGTGGCTGTCAATGTCAGAAATGGCGAAACGCAGCGGGATCTGGTCTAGAAATTTCGGCTCTGGCAGATCAAGGCCCAGCCCGTCGAAATAGTCGCCGGCGAAAAACAGCAATTCGTACGTCCCCGCCCGCATCTGGTGGGGTGATAATAGCGGCTCATCACAACGACCATCGGCATTGGTGGTGGCCGTGCAAATCAGTTTTGCACCGGAATCGTCTTGTCGACGCAGCTCGATCCTCACCCCACGGGCGGGCTGACCGAGAGACAGATCGAGAATATGGGTGGTCAATCCGGCCATCAAAACCTCATGGGACGAACGCAAAAGAGATTGCCAAACAATACGCTGTTCGATCCTGAATTCAAATTTTGAGACAGGTTGCCTTGCAATCCTTCACGGTCGGCCGCACAAATCGAGGCACGCATTCAATGGGGAATCTGATGCCGAAACCAAACAGTGTGTTTCATTTCAACCAGGCGATTGTCCGCCGACCATCCCGTTCGATTACGCAGGGCTTACGCGCGGTTGATCGTGGTGCGCCGACCTATGAAGATGTTGTGATGGTTCATGACCGCTATCAGGACGCGCTGCAGCGCGCCGGGGTGCAGGTTCATGTATTGGAGGCGCTGGAGGCGTTTCCCGATTCTATGTTTGTTGAAGATCCGGCGCTGGTGCTTCCCGAGGGCGCTATTGTTCTGGCACCCGGTGCTGTTAGTCGCGCCGGTGAGAGCGCCGAGATGGCTCCGACACTGAACCATCTGTTTGACCGCGTGCTGACGCTGGAAGCGGGACAGGTAGAAGGCGGTGATATTCTGACCACGCCAGATGCGGTAATGATTGGCTTGTCCGATAGAACCACGCAGGAAGGGGCTGCTGCCCTGATGGACTGTCTGGCCGAATTTGGGCGCAAGGGTGTGATCGTTGAGACCCCGCCGGGTGTGTTGCACTTCAAAACGGACTGTTCGCTGCTGGATGAGCAAACCGTATTGTGCACCGAGCGCTTGGCCGCTTCTGGTGCATTTAAGGGCCTAAACACCATCCATGTCGCACCGGGCGAAGACGCCGCAGCCAATGCGTTACGGATCAATGATGTTGTGCTTCTGGGTGAGGAGTACAACAAGACCCGCACGGTTTTGGAGGCGAATAATTACAAGGTTATTCCGCTGCCAACCGAACCGATTTCGCGCGTTGATGCCGGATTGTCGTGCATGTCACTTCGGTGGTTTGGCTAGGGCGTGTAGAGGTCGCCGAGGCGATTATACTGGGTACGAAAACCATCGATAAAGGTCTTCGCGTGGCGATTGAGCGGATGCTCGTAAGAATAGATGGCCGTCACATCGAGCGGGGGAGACTGCTCCAGCGGAATGAGCGCATAATCACCTGAATTATTTGTGCTTTCAATATGATAGGCGGTTAACGCATCGATGATCGTGGCTCCGACGCCGCGGATGGCCAGCTGTGCCGCCAGAGAATGGTTATGGACTCGGATCACCGGGTCCGGGGTTAATTGTGATGACCGCATCAATCGGTCTACCGCATCCCCCAGCGGCTCACCCTGAAACGTGCCGACGATCGGCCCCTCCGCGACTTCCTCAACGCTGACACTGCTTTGTTTGGCCATGCCCCAGTTTCCCGGAACAAGCGCCACCAGCCGCGCATTGCCAATTGATATCGACCCAATTCCGCGGCGATCCCCCAACCCGAATGTGAAGCCCAGACTATTGCCTCCGGCTTTGCTGGCGAGGTCGTTTAGGATCTGTTCGTGGTGTTGGGTGGTCACATCGACCAGGCAGGTCGGATTTCCGGCGACAAAGCCCGTCATCACGTCAGGGATCAACATGTGACTGAAGGCCGTGGGGGTGGCGATCCGCAAATGTTCGACCAGATCCTGCTTGAGGCGATGTGCCATCTTCCTGAACACATCCAGCGAGTCCTGGATCCGCTCCGCTTCACCAATCAAGATGCGCGCCTCCTCCGTCGGATGCAGACGCCCGCCAGCGCGCTGAAACAGGTTAAACCCAAGGGTCGCCTCGATCTGCTTGAGCCCCGCCGTCACCGCTGGCTGGGTGACACCCAATCGCTCGGCGGCCTCAGTCACCGTGCCGGCCCGCATGACAGCGTGAAATATTTCGATCTGTCGTCCGTTCATCCCCCTCCCATAAGCAAATCTTATACCCAAGGCAATTTTATAAATTGTTCTGCGAGATTGAATCTTGCCAATCTCCAAAACAGAGTTGGAAAGACATTTGGAGTATCGCCCATGGGCGCAGTGTTTTTGCGAGATTTGCGACACGAATACCCGGTCGCTGTCAGAGCGACCGGAATGCATATTTATGATTCCGCCGGCAAGGCCTATCTGGACATGAGCGGCGGGGCCACCGTGTCCTGCCTTGGCCACCAGCACCCCGATGTGATTGAAGCGCTGCAAGACCAGATCGGCACGATGGCATTTGCCCATTCGGCCTTTTTCACCAATCTTCCGCAGGAGAAACTGGCCGACGCCCTGTCCGTTCGTTTCGGCGAAGAGGGCGCGAAGACCTATTTCACCTCTGGGGGCTCAGAAGCCAATGAAACGGCGCTAAAGATGGCCTGGCAGTACTGGCGAATACTCGGCCAACCGAGGAAAACCAAGATCATCAGCCGGGAGCACAGCTATCACGGCAATACGTTGGCGACCCTGTCGGCCAGCGGAAACCCAGCGCGACGGGCGCCGATGTCACAGGTCTTGGAGGACTGGCCCCGCATCGATCCTTGTTATGCCTACCGGTATCAGCGGGACGATGAGAGCGAGGCTGAGTACGCCATACGGGCCGCTAACGCGCTGGAGGCCACACTTCTGAGGGAGGGGCCGGAAACCGTCGCGGCCTTAATTGTCGAGACGGTCGGCGGTGCCTCCCTGGGTGCGGTGCCTGCCTCTGCTGGATATTTTCATCGTATCCGGGAAATCTGCGACCAGTATGAAATATTGCTCATTGCCGATGAGATCATGTGTGGCACCGGTCGCACCGGGACGTTTTTCGCCTACGAACAGGAGGGTTTTCTCCCCGATATCGTTACCCTGGCCAAGGGCCTGGGCGGCGGTTATCAGCCCCTCGCCGCAACGATAGCGCGACACAAGATCGCGCAATTATTCGCGGCGGAGGGCAATGCCTTTGATCATGGCCACACCTATGTGGGCCATGCCAGCACATGCGCCGCAGGGGCAGGCGTGGTGGATGCCATTGAGAAATATCAGCTACTCGGCGCCGTTACCCATCAAGGACATCTATTGCACGACCGATTGGTTGAGCATTTTCGAGACCACCCTAATGTCGGTGACATTCGTGGGAGAGGCTTGTTGCGGGCCATCGAATTTGTGGTCGACAAGCACCACAAGACACCCCTCCCCAACGGCCCCGCTCTTGCCCGCCAGTTACGCGACACTGCGATGCGCCATGGCTTGATCTGCTACCCGGGCGGTGGCAGCCCGGGCCATGGCTGCCACATCCTTTTTGCGCCTCCTTTCATTCTGACAGACACGCATATCGACGAGATGATCACAAAGCTGGATAGGATTCTCGACGAGGTCTTTGATGTCTGAGCCATTCATTGTCATGTGCGCCCCCAACGGGGCGCGACGCAGCAAATCCGACCACCCGGCTCTGCCGATCACACCGGTGGAATTGGCCGATTGTGCGGAACAAGTTTTGGCGGCCGGCGCGAGTATCCTGCATCTGCATGTGCGCGATGAAGACGGGCACCACACGCTGGATGTGAAACGCTATCAGGTTGCAATCGACGCCATTCGGGAAAAGGTGGGCAAGTCCCTGATCATTCAGGTGACATCCGAATCTGTCGGCCAGTATAGCGCATGCGAGCAAATGGACATGATCCGGGAATTGCGCCCTGAAGCTGTGTCGATCGCCTTGCGTGAAATATGTCCTGATAGTGACAATATTGACGAAACAGCAAAGTTTTTTTCATGGATGCGCGATGCGGGAATATTTCCCCAAGTGATCCTCTACGACGAAAAAGATTGCCGACAATACGAAGAAATGAAGCAATCCAATGCGTTTGCAAACAAAACTTCTTTTGTGCTACGCGTCCTCGGAAATGGTAAACGGTCGGAAAGGGACGTGTCTCGCGAGATAAAAAAATATCGAGACGCCCCTAATTCACACTCCGGGCCCTGGGCCCTCTGCTGTTTTGGCAGGAATGAATATGAAGCTGCTCCGCTGGCTGCCCGATTGGGTGGCCATATACGAGTCGGGTTCGAAAATAATTTGTGGCGGCCGGACGGAAGTCTGGCGGCCGACAATGCTGAGCTGGTCAAGAATGCCTGCCGAATTGCCTCCCAATCGGGTCGCAGAGTGGCGAGCGCGGACGATATAAGACGCCTGTTCAGACTACACTAATGGCCTTGACCGATCCGGTTGATGTTGGCGGTGAGGACTACAAATCAAAGCGAATTCCACTGGGCCTTCGCAGAGATTGCAAACAAACATAATGGACGTCAAAATTGTAAATATTTCACGGATGCAGACAGATGCCCGCATTCACACCGGAGGGGAAAATGATTCTCAACAAGTTTAAGTACGGCCTGATGGCCGCCGCATCGGCAGCCACACTGGCAGCGTTCAGCGCACCGGCCATGGCTCAGGATGATCAATCCGTCGAACAGCTACAAATTCTTGGCTCACGCAGCACCAAGCCGCGCGTTGCCGTGGATTCACCTGTGCCGGTCGATGTCATCAATGCTGACGATTTCAACAGCTTGGGTAATAGCTCTGGCTTGACTGACAATCTTCGCTCATTGATCCCATCCTATACGGCGACACCAGCCACTGGCGACGGTAGCGCATTTATTCGCCCGACATCCCTGCGTGGCATGTCACCGGACCAAACTCTGGTTCTGGTGAATGGCAAACGTCGCCACCGTTCCGCGCTTGTGCAATTCTTCGCGCCCGCCGCCGGTAACGGTGCGCACGGCCCGGACGTCAGCATGATCCCGGGCATTGCACTTCAGCGCGTTGAAGTTCTTCGTGATGGCGCCGCCGCTCAGTATGGTTCTGATGCGATTGCCGGTGTAATCAACTTCATCACTCGTGAAGACACTGAAGGCGGACAGGCGATTGGCCAATTCGGTCAGTTCTATGACGGCGAGAGCAGCTATATGATGTCAGCGCGTGCTGGCTTCGCAATCGGCGATACAGGTTTCATCACAATCAGTGGTGAGTGGGTCGACAATGATGCGCTTTCCCGCGGCATCCAGCGTCCCGACGCACAGGCATTGATCGATGGCGGCGCGACCGGCGTTGGCTCAGATTCGCCGTTTGGTGATGCTCCATTCGTTCAAACGTGGGGCCGTCCGGAAACGAGCGCGACGCGTTGGTTCATGAATTCCGGCTTCGAACTCAGCGATATGGCTGATTTCTACATGCACGGTAACTACGCGCAGACCGATGGTCGTTACCGCTTCTTCTACCGCAACCCTGGTCACTCTACGATCGTGACGCTCAATGGTCTCGGCTTCACTGGCCTGCCAAATGGTTACACACCATATCTGGACGGTCATCAGGAAGATATGAGCCTGGTGGCTGGTATTCGCGGCGAAATCGAAGGCGACTTCTTCTATGATTTCAGTGCCAGCTTCGGCAAGAACGCGCTGGATTACTTCCTGAACAATACACTGAACCCATCCCTGGGTCTCGATGCCTCCCTTAACCCGGTGCAACGCGACTTCAATGTTGGTGGTTATGAGCAGGAAGAAATCAATTTGAACGCAGATTTCTCCCAGGCCCTTGGTTCCGATATGAACCTCGCCTTTGGTATGGAATATCGTCAGGAAACCTATGTGGTTAACCCTGGTGAGTATAATTCCTACTTCGGTTCTGGCTCTAACGGTCTTGGTGGCTTTAACCCAGCCGACTCCGGCACATTCCGTCGCGACAACTGGGGTGGTTACGTCGATCTCGAGCATGATCTGAGCGACGACACGCTGATCCAGTATGCGCTTCGCTACGAAGACTATTCGGACTTTGGTGGCACGCTGAACGGCAAAATCGCCATGCGTCACAACCTCTCCGACCGGACCACGCTCCGCGGAGCAATCTCAACCGGCTTCCACGCGCCAACACCGGGCCAGTCCAATGTACGGACAACCATCACCACATTTGATGGCGGCACTGGCTTGCAAGTTGAAGAAGGTCTCGTGCCTCCGACAAATGTGAACGCCATCGCTGCTGGCGGTGCACCGCTGAAGGAAGAGACTGCGACCAATTACAGCTTCGGCGTAACGCATGATGTCGACGACAACACCACTCTGGCGGTAGATTTCTACCGTATTGAAGTCAATGATCGCATCTACCGCACCGGTGACATTCCTGTACCGGGCAGCACCACAGGCGCTACGATCTCGTTCTACACCAATGCACTCGACGTTGTGTCGCAGGGTATCGATGTGGTTCTGACATCCAACTATGACTGGGGTGACGGCTTCGACACCGATTTCTCCTTCGCCATGAATTACAACAGCATGGAAGTTGTGGGACAGTCACCTGTTGGTGGAATCAACCCTGTTAGCGCCAGCACAATTGAGGATATCGAGAACAATTATCCCGATCTCCGCTTTGTTGCGACCGCCAACACCCACCTCAATGACCGTCTGAACTTTATGGTTCGTGCCAATTTCTACGGCTCTCACTATGACGAACGTGGAACCATTGGTGCGGCGACCAGCCCATCTGCCGAAATTGACGCGACTGTCTATTTCGACGCCGAAGTTGGTTATCAGATGACCGATACGTTCCGCATTGTTGGTGGTGCCTCCAATATCTTTGATACTTATATCGACGAAATTGGTGCCCCGAACGCCAACCGCTTGAGCGTTGGCCTTCAATACCCACGCCGGAGCGCAGCGAACTATGAAGGTGGTTCGTTCTACTTCCGCGGCGTTCTCGACTTCTAGGACACGCTGAAGCGATAACTTCGATTACAAGAAGAGGGCTGACCGGGAAACCAGTCAGCCCTTTTTTTATGTGACTTGGGTGATCAAGCGGATGCTCGGAACGACTTCGCTTTAAGCACTCACAGGTGGCTAAATGCCCATTGGCGCACACAACACCAACTGCACCAGTTGTGATTGCGTGGCGACTTCTGTCTTCTGAAAGACCGCCCGAAGTTGGGTGCGCAAGGTTTCAACACTTCGATTCGTGCTCTCGGCGATCGCATTCAACGTGTCACCTGCAGCCAGTCGGGCAGTGATCATCTCTTCCTGCGGCGACAAACCGAATACCGCTGACACTTGGCCGGCGCGCAATTGTGTAATCGGTTGGCGATCGGAAACACAAACGACGGCGCGGGGTCGGTTTCGCCCCCAGGCCAGTTCATTTTCAGCCCCCGAAACGGGCGAAACGGTTAGGCTCCAGGGCTTCATTCCGTCTGAGCCATAAAGCTTGAGCGCCTCAGCCTCACTTCTTGCCGGTCTTTTCCCATCTTTGCTGAGAATCCCAACCAACGCCCTCGAGAGGGCGGCCTGCAGAATCTGATCCTCATCCGGATCTGTGCAGCACAACAGGCCATTTTGAATCGACAACATGGCGTGATCATCCACGAGACGCTCGCCGGTGACGTTGCGGTCGATAACACGCCCGTCGGAATCGATCATCACAACGCCAAAAGGAAGTTGGTCAAGCAGTGAGGACGACACCGACAAATTTGCCCGTATCGCACCGATCGCCGAATGCGCCAGTGCCGCGCGCTCTATGTGAGTCACCAGTTTCTTTAGCGCCGCGAGATTGCTTTGCTCAAACGGTTGATCATCGACCGCGGCGAACACCGTTATCATAGCGCGAACACTTCCAAGGCTAACAAGAACGGCAAAATAGTCGTTGGCATTTTGAATGTATCTTGCTGTTCTGTCGCACAGACAGAGTGACGGAATGATGTCATCGGAGCCCGAACTTGCCGAAAGAACTCGCGACCGATCAATACGTGAAAATTTCTGATTCCAGATACCCGACTTCGGCAACACCGTGTGATCTAGGGGAAGGTCATCGCCGTTTGGCGTCAAACAGTGGCTAAAATGCTCGAAATGATCGGCACTAGCATCGGCAATCTGGAGACAGACAAGGCCGTTGCTTCCGACTGTGGCGGCGATATCCCGTAGAGCGAGTTTCCACCCGCCCTGCACGAGCGGGGCGGCCGAGAGATTGGCTATCGCCCGGTCCATGTTTTCAACAACGCTAATAGGACTTCTCCTGCCGAAGCTCACCTCGAAAGTGACCTCCGACCACACCACCAACTCAAACCGCTGACTTGCAATTCCGGCAAAAGCTCGATGGCTAAACACCATCAGAATCGATACGGGCTTTGCAGAATGACGGCTACCGACGGCCACGAACATTTGCAGCACGACGTTTGGTTTAGATTAAAAACCATCGCTAGCCAAGCCAAACTAACCCATTTGGGTGAGTTCAATAATGAGTCGTATCATGCTGATGAGAGATTTGGCTGCTTTACGAGGACGTCGCCAAACTGGCGTAAATCGCCGGAACATGATCTCTAACCCAATCAGCGGTTTCAAATCGAGCCTCGCGGCGGATAGCGGCCTGCCCCGTCTCTGACAAATAGGGCCACAGAGCATTGGCCAACGCCAATCGCCATTTGCGGAAGTCGTTTTCGGCAACCGGCATTCGATAATAGGACTGTTGAAGGGCTGCGGCGCTCTCAGATCGATCGACCGAATTATCCAATGCGCGCGCATACGCCAGGCGCGCCCAAGTTTCACCATTACGCGGCTCAAGCGAAACAGCTCGCTCAAGCGCTTCAATTGCGAAAGGTGTGAAGGGAGGGGTCATCCGCACAGCGCGTTCCGCGATTGATTCATACCAAGCCGCCGACGCCAAAACCGGCCAAGGCTGGTTGAACCTTTCACGAACCTCTACTTCATCCATGATCGCTATTCGTTCGGCATCCGCCCGATCCAGAGCAATGCCTCCGATCAGAGCGAAAACGGCCAAAAGTAATCCGGATAATAGGAGTCGCGAAATTATAGCCATGCGTCCACGCCCCTCCTAAGATCGACCGGTGCGCGAAGCGGTACCGACGCTGATACCCAGCAGCCAAGCCAGCCACCATGATATGAATGGAATTTCCAAACCATAATCGACCAATCCATGCAGACCGACAAAAACCACGATCACAATGGCGGTTCGTATCATTGAACGTTGCCTCTGCCGCCTGCGAAGACCGCGCAGCAATCTGAAAACAATGACCAGAATCGCGCCGAACATGGCGGTAGCGCCGACTAGTCCGGCCTGAATCATCCATTGCAGATAGACGTTGTGCGCGGCCCCCTGCCCCTGCAGCAGATCCGCATCGCCGTTGCCAGCGACAAAGTCATTCACAAATTGAAAGCCGCCCAGTCCGTGGCCGAATAGCGGCTGATACCAGATCGCATCAAAATACGATGACAGCGAAGATTGCCGCGTTACGTCCGCATCTGCGATCGTCATGCGTTCCCAGAACATCTCGCCTGACAAAAAATAGGCCGCCGCCAAAACTGCACTAAATATAAAAAGCCAAGCTAGGGCCATCAATGTGGACCCACTCGCCTCCCGCCGCTTCAATCGCGCAGACATTTCCCAGCCAATCAACAAGATCGCAGCGATCATGGCCGCAACGACACCGGCTCTGGATGCGGTCAGGAACAGGGCGCTAACCGCAAGCAACAAAGTGATAATCGGCAACGACACCTTGCTGATGAGAAGCTCTACCCATCTACCGTCAGAATCGTCGATTCGCCGGGAGTGACGCATGAGCTGTCCCAGTGATTGCAACAATACGAGACCGCAGAATGTTGCGGCTGTGTTGGCGGAGAGGAATGGCGCAGACAGGCGGTCCTGATGATAGGGACGCTCGCGGCCAAAATTGGTGGACGGGTCGCTCATGAAATCGAGAAACCCTGCGGCGACCAAAACCCCTCCGGCAAACAATGTGAAGAGCCACATTTGATCGGCGCGTTTGGATGATTGTGCGCCGGCCTTGGCGAAATAGAAAACCGCAGCCGCGGCGATTAGGACGGCATACTCATGGGCGCCCGATATTATCCATCCGCGCCAGAAGCCGTAGCCGCAGAACGCAGCGAGCACGCTGGCGGCAAACCAGGTCAGTAGGGAGGGAGGTTGTCGGCCCGTTATCACAATCACGGTCGTCGGCACGATCAACCCGGCCGACAAAAGCAAAGATGCAAGCGGAGCATCGGCACCATAAAACCCAGCCGATATCAGAATGATGCCAAGCGGCAACATCCAGAGAAGGGTCGCCCCCCAACTGGTCATTCTGGCAGGCATAATTGGCGCCTAGAAGAAACGCTCACCGATCCGGATGGTGTCGCCAGGTTGCACTGAAATCACAGCCGACAGCGGGTATTCTACCATTTCATCAGAACCCGCACGTTTGATGAACACGACACGCTGATTAGCCCGATATGTATAGCCCCCGGCCGTTGCAACGGCGTTCATGACCGTCAATCCGTCTGTGTAGGGATACTCTCCGGCTTGTTCCACCTCGCCCAGAATATAATAAGGACGGTAGTTCAACACCTCTACATTGACCCGCGGGTCATTGAGATATCCCTCCGACAATTCGGCGACGATGGCCGCTTCGAATTCCCGCAAGGTCGCGCCCCCCGCTGAAATTTCACCAATTAACGGCAAAGACACGCGCCCGCCGCCATCCACAACGAATTCGCCCGACAAGGTTTCTTCGTTGAAAACGATGATTCTGACCTGATCCCCGGAACCAAGCCGATATTCCGCGCCTTGTTGAAGGGCGGGCATCAAACCCGTTGAATCGGAAGCAGGTGCCGTCGTCTGGCAAGCCGCAAGAAAAACAGCACTCAAGGCAATTAAAACGAAACGAACCATCATACTCCCCATACCTGGTGACCCTAAGACATCTATAGCAGGGACCCTCGCAGGCGCATAGCTCCCGATTAGCAGTGCGCCGATGAAATGTGTCGACAATCGCCGCGCCGGAAATGGTGTTGTGACCCTGCTATGCTGCGACATGTCGCGACAACCCTGTTGAATGTCGCTACAGTGCTGTCATTGCTGAGGAAAAGACACGGTGCCATGACATCCAAAAGCATTATTCTCGCAGGCGGAGCCGGCTATATCGGCTCTCATATCGCTGCCCTGATGTTGGCGCGCGATATCGACATCATCATCATCGATAACTTTGCCAATTCCTCGCCCGTAGTTTTCGATCGACTCGAGCGTATCACGGGGCGACGCCCGAAACTGATTGAAGCAGACCTGGCCTCCGCACAGGGAGCGGCAACAGTTCTCGATGAGCTGCGCCCACACGACATTTGGGGCGCGGTGCATTTGGCGGGTCTGAAAGCGGTTGGGGAATCCGTCGAACAACCGAGCCGGTATTATGATGTTAATATCAATACCACATTGAATTTGATAAAAATTCTAGACCAGTTGAACGCGACCAAACTGGTCTTTTCGTCATCTGCGTCGGTCTATGGTGCCGAGAATAATTCCCCAGTTTCAGAAGAAGGGGTTTTGGCCGCTGCCAATCCATACGGTTCAACCAAAATCCTCAATGAACGCTTGTTAGCTGACCACGTCAGAGCGCGCTCAAAATGGCAGGTCATCAATTTGCGCTATTTCAATCCGGTCGGCGCACACCCGTCTGGTTTGATCGGTGAAGACCCGACCGGAATCCCCAACAATCTTTTTCCGTACATTGCCCAAGTTGCGGTCGGGCGGCGACCTCATGTCAGCGTTTTCGGAGGCGATTACGACACGCCGGATGGGACCGGAATACGCGATTACATCCATGTTGATGATCTCGCCCTTGGACACTTGGCGGCTGTGGATTATTTGACCAACCAAAATCGCGGAGATGTCATGCCAATCAATTTGGGCTCAGGGCACGGACACAGTGTTCTTGAAGTGATTTCCGCATTTTCCCGAGCGGCCGGAAAACACATCCCGATTGAATTGGTGGACCGCCGGCCGGGTGATGTGGCGATGAGTTTCGCCAATCCGTCACGGGCGGAAAAACTGCTCGGTTGGGCGGCCACAAGATCGCTCGATGAGATGTGTCGCGATCATTGGCGTTGGCAATCTGGAAATCGCGACGGTTACCGGGCCGCGGAAAGCAATTCAGAATAAAGTCCTTCAAGGGCCGCAAGATTGTTCTTGGCGGTATAGGAGGCTTCATAAGTTAGGCGAGCCGTTCTCGACATGGCCTGCAGCGCGTCAACATTCGCGAAGGTTTTATTGACCGCGACCGCCAATGCAGCGACATCGCCGGGCTTTACTAGGATTCCGGTCTGATTGACCTCAACCAATTCTGTCAAGGAGCCAATATCGGACGCGATGACCGGCAAACCGCTGGAATAGGCTTCGGCGATTGTCGCCGGGAAGCCCTCATAACAAATCGAGGGTTGGATCAATGCCGCCGCGCTCAGCATTTCCGCGCGCACCTGTTCTGGATTCAATCTGCCAACAAAAGCAACATTGGATGGCGCGAGGGCCTTCAATTGCTCGGTTTGCGGTCCATCACCAACAATACGAAGCGGGATCTGGTCCACACTGCGCCACGCACGCACTAAAATATCGACCCCCTTTTCTTCACTCAGGCGCCCCACATACAGCGCCCCACGGCGGGTTTTTTCCGGAGGCAATCTGGCAGGGGCATGGCTCGCGAATTCATCCTGGCGCAATGGGTCCGGCACAAAGTTGGGTTTGATGACGATGCGATCTGCCGGTAGCCCTGCCTGAATAAATTTGTCTCGAGCGAACCGCGTCAGCGCAATAAATCGATCGACTCGCTTGTGCCATGTCTGTTGCTCAACAGCGCGTGTTTGCAAACGCACAACGGCCAGTGAAGCGACGGCGGAGTTTCGATAACAGCGGTGGTAGACGCCCCAATATTTGTTGCCTGTCACACATTTTTCGCAAATACGCCCCTGCCGCATCAATAGCGCATTGGCACAGACCGTTCGGTAATTGTGAAGCGTCTGCACGACCGGTATTCCCCGCTCGTGACAGGGGCTGTAGATCGCAGGAGATAAAAGCGGAAAGGTGTTGTGGACATGCACGATATCGGGTTGGAAACAATCGATCTCTTGGGCGAAGTCGATGCGCGATCGATTATTATGAGGCGTGTGCAGAAATGCCGCGAACTTGTCGGACAGAGACCGGATACCTTCATTAGACACCGTATAGAGATGGACTTCATGACCCGCAGCGATCAGCAGATCACGCTCATTGGCGACGACAGAATCCTCCCCACCGGCATGCTGATAGGTGTTATGGGCCAATAAAACGCGCATACTCAGGACACGACGCGCTGGGGGCTCGGTGGCGTTTTGGACACCGTTTCTGCAGCATTATCAACATGCTGCACATCAAAACTGCCAACGATTATACTCAACGCTTCATCGAGCGATGCCCAAAGTCCCACCGCCTCCAATTCCCAGGAATGGCCCCAGATATGCAGGCATCCATTCTGATCATGCGCCAGCTCCGCAAGCGCGACAAGACGGTCTACAAGCTTGGCCTTCGACAGTGCGAGCAAGAATGGTTTGGCCCGATGTGCCCGGTGTCCGTACCGAAGAAAATTCCTAAAATAGTCAGCTTTTGTGTGGGGGAAGACCTGCAACGTCGTCGGCATCTGAAACGGGTCAAACACACGAGTCGTGCAGAAGCTTTTCACGGTTCTGGCATACCGAAACCCGGCAGCGCGAACCTGCGCCGCGATTGCGTTGTTAAAGCCCCCTCCCGGATAACAAAAATGATCGACAGCTGTCCCAAGTTGATTTTCTAAATGCGCCTTACCTGACCTGATTTCCGCTGCCGAGGCGGTTGATGTCAGCGTCTTCAAATTGGCATGGGTTCGAGTATGGCTGCCGATTTGGAACTGCGTGTGCAAGGCTCGCAATGCCGCCGTGCTCATCACGTCTCTCTGTTCGCAGTTTTCTCCGGGCACATAGAACGTGGCGCGCGCACCGTGTCGCATCAATAAATCGGCCAAACGGTCATCGAGTGGGTGTCCGTCATCCCAGGACGTTGTCAATTTTAGCCCAACTTTTTTGGTCACGCGCCCTTACCCTCGATGCGGCCGTGCACCCGATCCAATGTACCCGCAAATAATAATGCAACGGCTAGCCAGAAAATTAGATAGGTCGCGACATTGTCCGACATAAAGATCACCATGGTGTAGACCCCGACCATCGCGATAAAGCGTTTCGACATGACCGCCTTGTAGAAAGCAACCGAGACGACGCTAACTCCAATCAGCCCATAGTCCGTGAAAATCCGTAACCAGTCATTGTGAAGCAGCGAAAATTGTCCTTCGCCAAGCGCGGTCATATTCGACAGATAATAACTGCTGGCTCCGGGCCCATGTCCGAAGACTATTTGGACCCAGCTTACATCATCAAGCACGCGATGTGTGAACACGGCGACGGTGTAATATCGGCCCGATGAAAGCGCATTTGGCGAAATACGAAGATCAAAACTATCCAGTAAAAAAATTGACGCTGTCTCGTAGAATACGACAGAATTCAAGCTAACGAGCATTGTGAATGCGAGCAAAGCCACGCCTGCGATTGGCTTCAGCATTTGCTTGAAGGCGTTGCGAGCCTGGCCGATCAAAACCAAATCGTAACCAACCGCCAAAATCATTGCAATGATGGCTACTCGCTTGAACATCAAAAAACAAATGACAATCGCCACAAGGCTCCACATCCACCGTTTTTGGATATAGAGCGCGAAAAACACGATCGGGACGATCAAACCAAAGCTTGATTCCGCACGACCACTGGACGAGCCGACAGAGAGGTCCAGCCCGGTTGCTTCAGTCGATGTGAGGATAATGACTACATTCACCAAACCGACGACGACCAAATATTTGGCAAACCGTCTGGACACCGCAAATTTCAATACAAACGGGCTGATCGACAGTAAAATAAATACGTATTCCTTCAGCGCGATTTCGGCAAAATTCAGCTGCGTCAGCATAATGATGCCGAAACCGGCATAGGCCAGGATCCAAACCACACCCGCACGACGAATTTTAACACCCTCGCGCCGCAAACACTCAGCGACGATCAGCAGTGGAAACAGATAGATGATATCCCGAATACTATTGTCAGATGGTAGAATGTAATAGATCGGGAGAAACACCAAATAGAGGATGACCGACCAGCGCAGGACCGGCACCACAGACGAAAAACTGCCTCCATTTTGACCCGGCGCGCCGCCTGCCTGCGTTCCACTATCCTCTGCTCGATCGATCATTTACTGATCTCCCGAACAAGCAGGGCTCTACACGCTCGACGTTTATCGATCATGGGCACTCTCCTCAACGATCGAGCCACGGACATCGATTTTGCCTGAGCGCATTGATGGCGCCGCGGCGGTATTGCCTAAGATATGTAACTTTGCCTGCGGTTCAGTCAAAAACGCCAGAATTCGCGCATTTAACATGTTCCCGGACGTCTTCTGCCCCGTTTCGTGCGCTTGCCGCACCCAGGCCCGGTGCGCACACCAACAATCAAAAATTTCCTGTCGAAATTTGTGTTCTTCCTCCGGGGATACCTCAGCAATGGCTGCGAGCATAATGCGCTGGAACAAATCTTTGCGTCGACGCACCGCGCGCCATTCGCCGCTTGCGGTTCGCCGTACATTACCGAGGGTCAACTCCCACGCGAGATACGCCAAGTCCCGAGATGCTGGGAAGAATGCTTTTTCCACACTGGGGCAGAGATAGTAAGCGTGGGGCATTCCGGGGTCGATGATCGCCACTTCCTGATTCGAAATATCGACCATCACGTTGAAGTAGTTGACGTCGCCAATGACCTCTTTTTGAGTTGACCAATAATGCGACCACGCCAACGCGATAGATTTAGCGAGCGCATCGCGATGCTCGTGATAGAGGGCATCGTTCGCGTCCCTCAGCCATTTATCGACGGTTACTCCTTCAACAAAATCGGTGACCAGGCATGACGGGTCTGCTGTCTCACCAATCAATGCTGGAGCTCTGACCGTCCAGGATGCAACCGATGTTTTGTGACCTAATGCCTGATGCATGTTGCTGACGGCCTTCGCCTCGCCTGTTCGCTTAACCAATGCCAGGTCCAGGTCGGTCTCATAAAATTTAAAAACCATTGGGCTTCCGCCCGATTGGTCGACCCGGAACACACGGCCATGCTTGCCCACCACCAAAAGCTCGACGCTCGATATCGCCTGGGTCGATGCAGATCCCATCTCCGCCAACACTCGGCGACACAGATCGAGATCAGACGTCGTCGACTGAGCTTCATAATGACGTAACTCATGCTGTGCCCATCGACTGCCGACCAGCAATTTTGTTGCATGAACGATGATGATCCCGAGCAGGGCCCCGACGATACCGAATTCTGATATCAAGGTGTAAACGCTTGCAAGAGCAATGACCGACGCGAGGGCCGTCGCGATAAAAATTGCCCGGGTCCTCCCGAGGGTTCGAAGTGCACACTCAGACGGAATATAAAGATAAATCAATAGATAAGCGACAGCGAAACCTTGCACCACATAGCCAAATTCTAAATATTGATCCCCATAAAATAAAGCGAGCCAGAACTCCGGAAATGCAATAAATCCAACAACCAGTGTGGTCACAACCACACCACCGCGCAGCGTAGCTTGCCCCAAAAACTTGCGGAGCGCTTGCACTCCGCCGACTTTAAAATGTCGTGACGCGGTGACGGGCAAATAATTCTCCAAAGCTTGAAAGAGTATTTGCACCAGGCCCAGAATGTTTTGGGCAGCCTTTAACGCCCCCGCCGCCGCGACACCCAACATGCCGCCGGACGCCAAAATGAACAAATTGCCCGACACCCACCGTAAAATCGCGGAACCTGTCAGCCACTTCCCGATCATCCAATGACCGGAGGCTGCCTTGACAAGTGCGGCGGTGGTAAAACGCAAACTCCCAAGATTTGCCAGCATGTATCCTGCCGAAATCGCAGCCGTGAGCGCGTGCACCCATAGAGCCGACTGGACTGTCATGGACAGCAGCAGGCCGCTCGATAGCAAGAATATTCCAAGTATTTGCCCGCCATATCGCAACACATCGCCGATCAAACTTCGGTGAGGTCGATCACGAGTGAAATAGTAGCGCCGGAGGAAATCCTGTATCTGGCAAATGAATGCCGCACAGCCGAGCGGCAAGATCAAAGACAACAGATCCCACTCCGGTTGAAACTGAGCCATTCCATACAAAATTACGATTGTGGCAAGAACACTGCCGACGGCGAATAGAAGCTGGAGTACGAGGACTCCACCAAAGTAGTGCGGCCGATCTGCCTCTGACTGCTGCGGTCCGAGGGTCAACATTGGCGCATTGATCGCGGCGTGCTGCAGGCCTTGAACAAATAGAACCACCAACCAAGCCAGTGTGAAGCTGCCAAACCCCTCGAGACCCAGAGTCCTGGCCAGGAGTATGCCCGTCAGGAAGTTGCTTCCCGACACAAGCGCCTGATCCATCAACACCCAATTTATTTGGCTATGCCGCCGTAACAGGCCTGTCAGAAAAGGAAACACCAATCCTACCGGCCGTTTTGCGGCCGTGGTGCTGCACGCTTTGTACTGACCCCCAACACGTCTAGCGTCGCGAGGACGAGAAACTTAGGAGCCATGATCAAGTAACGTCGCCAGAGGCGCCGAGGCTCGGAGATGAGCCGGTGCAACCACTCCAAGGTATTGCGTTGCATCCAAACCGGAGCCCGTCGAATCGCGCCAGTATGAAAATCGTAGGCGGCCCCGACACCGATTAAGGTTGCTGGCAAACGGTCTACGTGTTGCCGCATCCATTGCTCCTGTTTGGGAGTCGAAAGGCCGACCCACACCACATCGGCACCACTTTTTAGGATGCGCTCAACGGTGGCTTCATCTTCCTCCGCGGTTTGCGGTCGAAAGGGGGGCGTTTCGTGTCCGGCAATTTCAATACCCGGGAATCGCTCTTCAAATTTCGCTTTCAATTGCTCGGCGACACCTTCATTTCCGCCGTAGAAATAATGCTTAATGCGACGCGCTGGAGACCGTCTACAGACGTCCTCCATCAGATCGGCCCCACACGTCCGCTCGACGGAATGCCCTTTTACTTTTCCCATTAAAACCAATGGCATACCATCGGGAGTGACCATATCCGCCTGGAAATGCAGCCGCATCAATTCAGCATCTTTGCGGGCTCGCATCACACCGTGCACATCACGGATACAGACAAACCTTCCCCGCGCGTCGGCCGCCCATTGCAAAATGGTATCGCTCGCATCCGCAAGTGATGTGACAGAGACAGGCACACCGAGCACGTCGAAGGTTTGATGCACTTTCTTGAGTGTAACAACACCCTTGCCAATGGGAGGGGCGGAAACAAAATCAGTCACTTCACTCCCCCTAATTGCGGACGTTAACTATAAATTAAGGGTAGCAAATCCGCTCCAACCTCCTTTAACCCAAATGGGTTAGTTGCCGAGCTTTGACTGGATAGAGTTGAATATGGAACCCGCAAAGGGCTTCGAGCGAACGGCACACCGGCCCGATACGGGCATAGTTAGGAGCAAGGTTTGGGGCGCGGTTAGGGGTACGGTTAGGGACACGGGCGCGAACACGCCCTTTGCTCAGGTGGCGATGAAATCCACACGATCATCCAGCAGTTTCACCGCTGTAAGATGACCACTCATATACGCACCGGTATCGACTCCGATACGGTATTTAGAGCGTTTAGGCTTACCGGTGACAGAATGACCATGAACCACAATCGCTTCCAGCCGTTTGGAGCTGGTCAAAAACGCTTTGCGAATCCATAGAAACTCAGCCTCGCCCTGCTCTGATATCGGACGATTGGGGTCAATGCCTGCGTGGACAAAAAGATAGGGTCCGCGTCGTGCCGTCAATTCCAACTTTTCCAAAAATTCGAGGTGATGTTCAGGAATAGCCTTTTGCAATTGAGCATGGGCTTCCGACCACTGAGCTCTATTGGTTCTCTTCTTTGGCGGTCGCACACCGTAGGACGCCAAAGCCTCAAGCCCGCCAAATTTTGCCCAGGCCGGACCACCCTGCCCCGACTTGAGGAACTCAATCAGTGTCGCTTCGTGGTTTCCCTTTAAAAAGATAGGATTTAACCCCTCCATTCCCTTACGCGTCGCAAGGGCTTCTACAACACCGGCGGAATCAGCACCGCGATCAATGTAATCTCCCAAAAACACGATCTCCGCGTCGCGCCCATTCCGGTCGATTTGGATGAGATCTAGCAGGCGCTCGAGTAGATCAAGTCGGCCGTGAATATCGCCGACCGCATAGGTCAGGGTCGACAATACAGGCTTGTTTTTGGACGATTTGGCGTTACGGGAAAAAAACGACCACATAGATTTTCGATCCTACATTCGAAGCTCTACCCGATCGATCCCTAGGAAGGTCGGTCGGGCCTTGAGCATGCAGATTTATAGCGTCATCAAATGCTACACACCAGACGAAACAGGCTTAGGACAGATATAAAGAGCTCCAACAGGAATATCTTACTAGCTCCATTTCATACCCGTTCACCCAAATGGGTGAAGCACATCGCTCGTTGTGTTGATAGATTTTTAACCATTGCCGGGGTGCGGGGGACACGGGCTCATGCAACGGGCTGAAGATAGCATACCGACCGCCACAACGTGCACGCTCTGAAGAATTATCCAGCAGAGCCTTCCGGGGGGAAGCAATAATGCCGAATGCCATTCGCGAATTTTCGAGAAATCTCGGCCTTGGTGTCGCGGCTTTGGCATTTATAACTGCTGCTCCGGCAGCCGGTTATGCAGTCGCGACCCTCGTCACCCTCGACCAAAAAGAAGCGCCGACGCCGGCTGATGAAGGAGCTGCGCAGGCACTGGCCGCGCAAATTCAGAATGCAATTGACTCCATGCGCGGAGCCACGCAGTGCGAGCTCGAGGCGGAAATCCAAAGAATTTTACGCCAATCCGGAGCGAGTGCTGCTACGGAATTGCGCGCTCTATCGATCGTCGCCGCCAATGAAGATTGCAGCTTCGTCGTACTTGACGCGCTGATAAATGTAGACTTGTTCCAGCCTGAGGGAGATGCTGGTTACTCTCCGGATTCTGGCTTTGAAAATAGCTGCACAAACCCGATTGAAGCTCCGCCAACTATCACACCCGAGCCGGCTCCGGAACCAGAACTGGTACCTGAACCAGAGCCCGACCCTGAGCCTGTGGTAGAAGACACGCCACCTCCGGCCTACATTCCCCCGCCTCCCGACCCTTCGGCAACGGTAGGGGATGAAATTGTCGCGGCGATTCAAGACGCTCCGCGATACACGACTCAATGCGAATTCGAACATATCGTGCGGGTCATCCTCGAAAACACTGGGTTACAGGCGAGTGGCCAGAACAATGCGCTCGGCTACACCCGCCAGGTTGGGAGCGGTACGATTGCGGCGTTGCGAGCGCTTGATTCACTCGGCTCTCACATGCCGGTTGATACCGGCTACACGACTTCAACCGGACGTGGGCGCGCGGAGATAAATCTGTGTAACCGTCGTGAGCCCCCAACAGGTGTGGGATATCGCATCACACCGCCTGCTCCGCCCCCGGGTGGCGGAAATTCCGATTATTAAGGCCTCGCGGCCCTGTAAGTACGACACAATAACGGCACAAATGGCCGATAAATGAAGGTGAATGGGAAAAGTTATGATCAATTACAAAACCGCTGGACGCGCAGTGTTGTTTGCTTCGCTCATTGGTGGACTGATTGCACCGGCCATGGCGCAGAGCGCACAATCGGGCCATGAGCACGACTCTGCATTTTATCGCAACCGTAATGATAGCGTTATTGATCGCGAGCGGCCTCAGTTCCAGTCAGAGGGAATTCAACGCGGTGCCTGGATCTGGAAACCCGTTCTCCGCCTTGGGGTACTAAGTGACGATAACATTTATGCCTCCGCGACGAATACCCAGTCGGATTTGATTTATTCAATCAATCCAAGTTTGGAAGTAGAGACAACCTGGTCTGTGCACGGCTTTGAAGCCTATGTCTCCGGACACCAATTAGAATATTCCGATTTCAGCGACGAAAGTCTCTGGACATCCGCCCTTGGTGCGGCGGGACATATCGATTTTGCGCCTCGGACGCGTTTTGATATCGGCGCTGATTTCGCGAATTTGAGTGAGCCACGCTGGAGTTCTGGCTTCGCCAGTATGACCGTTGATCCAATCGAATTTGAGACATCGAGCTATAAGGCGAAGATTTCCCAAGAATTCTCCCGCACTCGGATTGAATTCGGCGCGGAGCTCAATAGCTATGACTATGATGATGGCGTCTTTATCTTGGGCGGCGTAGCTGACCAGGATTTCAGGGATCGCGACGAGACCATTTTTTCGCTGCGCGGTGATTTCGCTTTGAATCCTGATCGTTCAATTTTCGTACGGGTGCGCAGCAATGATCGGCAGTATGACCTGCAACCGCCAGCGGTCGCCGCAACCCGAGACTCGTCAGGCTATATGATTGATGTTGGAGCAGATTTCGACATTGATGGTGTTGCGCGGGGTATTATCGGTGTCGGGTACAATGAGCAAGACTACGACAATCCAGCTTTCGGAAAGCTAGAGGGATTTGGTGTTGACGGCGTTCTCGAGTGGTATTTGACGCGCCTGACCACGGTCACCTTTGCTGGCTCCCGCTACATTGAGGATTCGCCGATCGTCAACACGGGTGGATTAACTGCCACATCGCTCTCCGTCAGTATTGATCATGAATTGCGCCGCAATGTGATTTTGTCTGCCTCCATTGAACGTCAATCCGATGACTATCTTGGGATTGATCGAGAAGATGAACGCTGGTCGACGTCTGCCTCTGCCACCTATCTGATGAATCGCCATGTCGGCATTCGCGGCGAAATCCGTCGAACCGATCAAGAGTCGACAGGCTTGGCAGCCGGGAGAGACTTCGAAATTAACACTATTGGCCTGCGCCTCATCCTGCGGCCGTAATCCGTTCAGTTTTCATAGGGTCTCAATGTTGCGAAATGCAACAACCATGAAGCAATTCGCAACCTTATCGCGGCATTTTGCGGTTTCGCAGAATATTAAGTCAAGGATGTTGATTTGTGTGGATTAATACGCCCCCAAGGTCCACAATTAACCTATCATAAAGAACTGGGTCAGACCGGTGCGGGACTTCATTCTCAAACCGGTCGGCCTCCGTTTCATATTTCGGCCTTAATCCGTTCACCCTGAGTCCATTAGGAGACACGCACTTTAAATCTGTCTGAGTTTCAAGCAGAAAAGTTTTGTGTAGTGAGATGTCCAGCGTTCAAATACAGAACCCAGTAGTCGCGACTGACGACCTTATTGATCTGCAAGCTATGATCAATGTGGTGTTCAGACGACTCTGGACTTTACTGGCGGTGTCGGGACTGGTGTTCACGGTTGTCGCACTGGTAACGCTTCAGGCCACTCCTACCTATACCGCCACATCACAAGTCGCCCTTGACGCGCCTCAAAGCCGAATAGTTGATTTTGATGCTGTCCTCACCGGCCGCGCACCTGATTCAGCGATGATGGACACGGAAGTTGTTGTGTTTAATAGCAATCGTCTCGCCGGTATCGTCGTCGACGAACTCAATTTGGTCGATGTCCCGGAGTTCAACTCTGCCTTGCGGCCCCCATCTTTTCTAAGTGAGATTCGCTCCACTGTTACGAGCTGGATCACATCGATGAGTCCGCAGCAAACTCAGCCGGATATCCAGCGTGAAACGACCGAGTATGAACGCGAACGTGTGATTGCCAGCTTGATGAGCCATGTCTCGATTGATCGAGCGGGTGTGTCTTATCTCATTGATGTTTCCGCGACATCATGGTCGCCAAGCCTGGCGAGAGATATCGCCAATACATTCGTCGAGGCTTATCTCGACGCTCAGCTCGAACAAAAATTTGCCGCAACAGAACGCGCCAATGCGTGGCTTAATGACCGCGTGGAGATCTTACGCGAAGAGGTGCGAACGCGAGAAACTGCGGTTGCTGAATATCGTGAATCTGCGGGTTTGCTGGATGCAGAAGGCGCGTCCCTGACAGAGCAACAGATTTCGGATGTAAACGCACAATTGGTTATGCAGAGAGCGGCATTGGCGGAGGCGGAAGCACGGTTGCGTAATGTGCGTGATCAAATTGAGCGTGGAGTCAGCGCTGAAACTATCGCCGAAGTTCTCCGGTCAGAAGTCATCCGCGACCTTCGTCAGAGGCAGGCGGATGTCACACGCCGTCGCGGCGAATTGTCGACACGCTACGGTCCACGTCACCCGCAAATGGTCACGGTTATCCGAGAGCAATCTGACCTGGATAGACAAATTGACCAGGAAGTAGCACGCATCGTAGCGAATCTGTCAAATGAAGCCGATATTGCAAGGCAGCGGGTTCGGTCGCTGTCGGGCAGTCTTGGCCGCCTTCGTCGGGATCTGGGTGTCAATTACAACGCAATAGTTCGCTTGCGGGAACTGGAGCGTGAGGCGGATGCAAGCCGGACGATGTTCCAGTCGATTTTGACACGCTATCAGCAAACCAGCGAGCAAGTCTCTCTGACAGAATCCGATGCGCGCGTGGTCTCTACAGCGTCTACACCGCTTGACCCAAGCGCTCCTGATGTCGGAATGAGCCTTCTGACCGGTCTCGCTCTCGGTATCGCGGCGGGCTTCGGCACCATATTGCTGCTGGAGATGCTGCGGACTGGCCTGTACACCGATGTCGACGTTGAATCCAAATTGGATATGCCGCATCTGGCCTCGGTTCCTTTGTTAAAGTTCAACGCTCTGTCTCGGCTGGTCACCGGCGTGTCGACGCCCTCGGACTATGTCGTCAAGAAACCCATGTCTGCGTTTGCCGAGAGTATTCGCGCTATCCGCTCGTCTATCAATCTTGCGAGCGCGGATGGTCCCGCTCAAATCGTTGTTGTAACCTCGGCCCTGCCGGATGAGGGAAAAACCACAACGAGTATTTGCCTGGGCAAAATTGCCGCCATGGCTGAAAGTCGGGCAATTGTCATCGATTGCGACCTGCGGCGCAAACGACTGTCGGCCGAATTGTGCCCGAATGCCAAGCAAGGTTGGCTGGAGGCGATGAATGGCAGCGTGAAGTTTAGTTCGGTCATGAAAACCGACAAAAAAACGGGAATGGCCATTTTGCCACTCGGCCGTGGCAAGTTCTCACCACGTGATGTTTTTGGATCAGCCAGTTTCGAACGCATGCTTGCTGCCTTGCGGCAAAATTATGATTTAATCATTCTCGATTCTGCGCCCGTTTTAGCCGTTGCGGATTCGCTTGATTTGGCGAGTCGTGTTGATGCTGTAGTGTTCCAGTCTGCCTGGAAAAAGACGAAAGCCGGTGTGGCCAAAACCGCGCTTGCCAATCTGGCCAAAGTGCGAGCGAACATCCTGGGCGTTGTTCTGACGCGTGTGAATCTCAAAGAGCAATCCAAATATGGCGGCAGCGCTTATGGTGCTTATTACCAAGGATACCAACAATACTATAATTAATGATTTCAGTTTCTTATGCGTGAATCAAGCTGACTTTGACTCAAAATGAGCGCGTCAGATAAGTAGAAAACAGAATCGACTGAAGCTGACTTCTACGGTCAGCGCATCGTTTCTTGGTCTGTAAATCGGGGGGATTGGTTTGTTAGACGCCAGTAGAAAAGGTGCTGATTTGGATGCGAAGCTGGAAACAGCTGCTCGCAATCCTGCGCCTTTATCTCCACCCGACGTGCAAGCCTTGCCCCGCTCGTGCCCGGCCAACAGTAAACTTAAACGATTTCTTGATTTGCTCGTAGCGATCCCTGCTCTGATTTTGGTATCACCATTGATGCTGATTATCGCCATTTGCATCAAATTGATCGACGGTGGGAAAGCGATTTTCACGCAAAGCCGCTACGGTCAAAACGGCACTACTTTTCGATTCTATAAGTTTCGCACCATGCGCCCGGGTGCCGACGGCGCGCTGGAAAATATGCTGTCAGAAAATCAGGAAACTGCCGATCAGTGGCGTCGGCAAAGGAAATTGCCGCGAGATCCAAGGATAACGGCATTGGGACAGTTTTTGCGGGAAACCAGCCTTGATGAATTGCCGCAGCTGATAAACATAATTCGGGGTGAAATGTCTGTTGTGGGTCCCCGGCCAATGGTGATGGACACCAATGATGATCTCGATGATCGCGGCCTGTATGGACCAGATTTTCGTTATTACATTATGACCCGACCGGGCATGACCGGATTGTGGCAGGTCAGCGGGCGGGCCGACACCACGTTTGCTGATCGTGTCGCACTCGACGTGCACTACGTTAAAACATGGTCACTCTGGCAAGACTTCCTGATTTTGCTCCGCACTGTCCCAGCTGTCTTGTTTGGCCGCGGTGCTTCCTGAGTGATGCTTTCGGGTCGATGACGCCGATCGTCAAGGAATGACGGACCGAACGAACCAGATAATCCCGCCCCAGAGCCCCAGGCTGGTCACCAAAATAAATGCCAATGAGCGTCGAGCAGACCAGCGAAAGTCGGATTCGACCAAATTTTGCGGTAACGTCCGTGCCAAATTTCGGGTGAGTGCCTCCACGGGAGATGGCTCTCCTGCTTCGGTTTGACCGGTGATCAATCCCGGGACGCGTCTCGTATCAATCTGTGTTGCGGTTTCTGTATTCTCAGAAAATTCCGTTGAAACGGGGGGAATACTTGGTGCGCGTCTTGCCATGACGTTTGTCGTAATCCCCAGACCCCAATTAATCGTAAAGAAACGCATCTCCGGCGCTACTGATGCCGCTGGCCCGTGGCGCGATCGTGTGGTTAAGCTGAGCGTCAGCAAAGAGGACAAACGCGCCATGGTTCATGTCACACAAATGCAAGTTAACCGAAGCGATATCCGTGAAACACGGATCGCAGAGCATGAGCTGTCCGACGACCTGCCCGATGGCGCGATTATACTGGAGATCGATCGCTTTGCATTGACGGCCAATAATGTGACCTATGCGGCATCGGGTGATCTGATCGGCTACTGGAAGTTCTTCCCGGTCGATGATCCATGGGGCCTCGTTCCGGTTTGGGGCTTCGCCGATATTATTGCCTCAAACTGCAGTGAACTTTCCGTCGGCGAGCGGATTTACGGTTTTTTCCCGTCATCGAGCCATGTGCAGTTTCAGCCCGGCAAAGTCAGGGAAATCGGGTTCGTCGACACGGCCACCCATCGTCAGGCGCTGCCCGCCTTGTATAACGAATACCACCGGGTGAGCACGACGAAGACCGCTGCGCTCGAGAATATTCAGATGTTGTTTCAGCCACTGTTTGCAACGTCTTTCCTGTTGCACGACTTCTTTGTCGACAATGACTGCTTCGGCGCGGAGGCGATTATCCTCGGCAGCGCCTCCAGCAAAACCGCAATGGGCGTCGCACGACAATTCGCACAGAGCACGGGCCCCAAGCCTCGAATTATCGGTCTGACCTCTGCCGGAAACCATGCGTTCGTTGAGGGGCTTGGATTGTATGACCTCGTATTGCCGTATGATGAGATCAAGCAAATCCCGCAAGAAATGCCCAGCAGCTACATTGATATCGCCGGCAATGCTCAGGTCCGACAATCGCTGCACAACCATTTCGGCGACCAGATGGTTTATAGTTGCGCTGTCGGCATGAGCCACTGGGATCAGTTTGCCGATACAGGGCCTATGCCCGGTGCCAAGCCAATATTCTTTTTCGCACCCGATCAGGCTCTCAAGCGTCGTTCGGAATGGGGCGGGGCCGTTCTACAAGAGCGGATTGCGGCAGACCTCCACGCCTGGGCGAGTTCGGGCATGCCCTGGCTCAACATCGTGGAGAAAGATGGTGCCTCCGTTGTAGTGGATACATTTGGCGCTTTGCGCGATGGACGCTCCAACCCCACAGAAGGCCTCATTCTGTCGTTTTAGTGACAGAGGGTAAGGCGGGCCACTCAGGGCGTCTGAAGCCAGTTTGCAACCTGCCACAACCGGTCCTGACCGAAGGTCGCTTGCCGGCCGTATGCCATGCTCGGGACACCCCAGAGCCCATGCTCGAAGAGGGCCTGCCGGTTCTCCTCCATTTCCTTGCGCCAATCTTCCTCTTTCATCGCGGACTGCATGCTAGACCATTGGAGACCAGCCCGCTCTCCGATCCGACGCATTCCAATATCGGACGCTGCATCGATACCCTCGGCAAAAACCGCTGAGAGAAAACTCTGCACATATTCGCGCATAACACCCTCGCTTCTCGCCAGCGGGATGAGCGACAAGCCCCGCTCAACACCGCTACCAAGAGGGTCGCAAATTTTTCCGAAGGGCAAACCCAGACGCTCGGCTTCTCGCTTGCAATCGCGAACGATGTAAAATCGCTTTGCCCTTGGAACTGGTAAACCGCGCATCACCATCGGCAGGACTGGACGAATGTTCAGCTGCACCCGCCACTGCTCAGCCAAATCAAATAGGCGCATCACGGCCAGATAACTGTAGGGACTTCGGAAAGAAATGAAGACCTCAAGCTGTTTGATGTCGGTATTGTTGGCGATCTCCGGACGCAATCCGAACAGTGGTGGTTGATCGGAAGTTGACAGCCTAGCTTCGAGATAATGGAGCCGATCTACCCCCCAATACCACTCTCCTTCAAACCAGATCATGGCGCTGGCATAATGCCCCAGTCGCGCCCGAAGGGCTTCGCCCTTAGCAATAGCGTCTGCGTTCGAGATATCTCCGGTATCGTGCAGACCCGGCGGTTCCAGACCGTGGGCTTGGGCCAAGACACCTGCATCCGATGCCGCGTATCGCGCTAACATTTCAGGCTGAGACGCGGCCTGTTGCGCTGGCGGGCCAACCGCGTTTTCCACACAGCTAATGTCATAGCGCTCCTTTAGCAAAGGCAAACACTGCCGCAGCACCTCGGAATAAGGTTCCCCCGCTTCGAGAAAGACGTGAAGTGTTCGTTTGCGACCCAGCGCCCTGCGTTTAGCTGCATGAAAATTTCGCACGGTGTCCCGCACGCGGCGGCTTGTGAGAATCTGAGATGCAAGCGTTTTGATACTCATATGATGACGATCTTCCCGCGCTTGCCTTGTTCAACCGGGGCGAATTAGACTCCGATAAAATGCTGACATCAAGAGACGATTTATGTTGATTCACTTCGCGACATTTTTTTTGCTGGCTGTTTTGCTGGCACTTGCGATTATTGACGCGCGCACGCGCCGTCTTCCAGACAAGCTGACCCTGCCGCTCATCGGATTTGGGCTTGCAACAAATTTTTACGTTTTAGAGACTGGCTTGATTTCGCTGATGGGTGCCATAATCGGGTACGGATTTTTCTGGGCAATCGAGATGGGTTATCGCCGTCTTCGCGGCGTGGATGGCCTGGGACGCGGCGATGCCAAATTGCTCGCTGCCGGCGGGGCCTGGTGTGGGGCCTGGCTACTCCCCTATATCGTTCTGGTCGCCGCGCTGGGCGGGATCGCTCATATTCTTATTCGCAGCCTTTTAAACGGCCAACGCTTAGACCGGCACTCCAGCCTCGCTCTGGGACCCTGGCTCGCTATCGCTATTGGGATAAACTGGCTGCACCGAATATACGAAAATTCGTCACAAGCGCCGCTGATTTGAAATAGGTCCGCAAACGAACCAATTCACAATTAATCGGCCACATCTGACTTGCAGTACCGGTCAATAAATTTTCGATGTGGCTGCATATTCACGATCGCTTGAACCATAGCCTCATGCTGACGAGCAAGAGACGCCTCACCACTCTTTCCTCTTAGATCCACGAACGGGTGATAGCTCTGCGGCATAACGTTTTGACCAAGTAACACAGCCAACCAATTGGGACTCTGGAAAAGATCCCAAGATTCAGGAAAGACGCGTCCGTGACTTTTGAAATGCGCCAACTTTTCGGCCAAAGTATCAGGGATTTCCATCGCCGCAGCATCGCGCCATAAATCTGAGTCATTTCGTTCATTGGCGTGATAGTGAAGGATGATGAAGTCGCGAATGGCTTCGAATTCGCGCGTTAGGCGCTGGTTATAAGCTTGCTCTGCAAGAGGGTCCGGATTGCCGTCGGGGAAAAATGGAAGAAAACTCGCGATTCCCGCCTGAACCAAATGCAAAGCTGTTGATTCAAGAGGCTCGATAAACCCTGCGGAAAGGCCCAAAGACAAACAATTTTTATTCCAGAACTTTTTCCGCCGCCCGGTCGTAAAGCGTAACATCCGAGGGTCGGCGAGCGGCTTGCCATCGAGGTTCGCCATCAGTGTGTCTACAGCTGCTTGGTCATCATCCAGGTACCGACTGGAATATACATACCCGTTGCCGATACGGTGCTGAAGTGGGATGCGCCACTGCCACCCCGCTTCGCGCGCGGTCGATCTTGTATAGGGAGAAAATTCCCCGGCCAGCTCGCAGGGCACGGCGACAGCACGATCACAAGGCAACCAATTCGACCACTCCTCGTAGCCCGATTTCAAGGCCCCCTCGATCAAGAGGCCGCGAAACCCACTACAGTCGATAAAAAAGTCACCAAAAATTTCTCGACCATCATCGAGAATGAGACTTTCAATGAAACCTGTTTCCCCGTTTAACTTTGCATCTAAAACTATGCCTTCTGTTCTGATTACGCCTCGATCCTCACAATACGCCCGCAGGAATTTACCGTAGAGGACCGCATCAAAATGGTAGGCATAATCGAAACTGGACTGAATACGACTCGGATTCGTATCCGGTCGAGAAAACTTGCCGGCGCGCGCCATGTGCCAGGCCATTGAATAGTCTTCAAAGGGCAGTTCGTTTCCATCCTGCCGAGATTTAATCCAATGGTGGTGAAAAGCGATTGGGTCGAAATTCGAACCGAAGCTGCCAAAGGGATGGAAATACCGATGATTGAGGCGGGTCCAGTCGACAAATTCGATGCCCAGTTTGAATGATCCATTGGTATACTTAAGGAACTCGGCTTCATCGATTCCAAGCTGACGATTGAAGGTTTTGATCGGCGGAATTGTTGCCTCGCCTACGCCGACGACACCAATCACCTCGGATTCGACGACTTCGATCTCGCAGCCGCTGTTGAGTGCCTGAGAGATTGCTGCCGCAGCCATCCAGCCTGCGGACCCACCGCCAACGACCACCAGCTTGCGAAATTTTCCCTGGCTCATACTTGCTCCCAACATTGTGGATAAGGCGAAACATCACCGGTCAGCGAAGTTGGAATATTAAACAGGTTTAGATCCAAGGCATCACAAAAATGACGGTAAAGCTGCGTTGCTACACAAATGATGACGAATTTCTAATTTATCGCGATCTGATTTCATCAATCTTCGTAACGCTGGCGATGTTTGCTTTTCAGCGTTGCTTTGATAAGGCGACTGTTTGATTTGTGGCGTGAGCGGGACTCAACAATGGTCTCAGAATTGTGCCGATCTTCCTTCAGCAGCTTTTGCCAACGATGGAACCGATCCCGATCGAGTTGTCCCGACGATATCGCTGCCTGTACCGCACAGCCGGGCTCGGTGGCATGGTTACAATCCGAAAACTTGCAGGCGGTAACCCAATCAGAAATATCGGAGAACACCTGATCTATACCGTCGGCAATGTCGCTCATGCCCAGCGATCTCATACCGGGTGTATCCACGAGCCAGGACCCGTAGACGGTCGCTCTCAAACATCGGGATGTCGTAGTGTGCCGCCCCTTGGCATCATCCTCTCGGATGCCCTGGGTTGCCGCCTCGATATTGCACAGACCGTTCATGATCGTGGACTTTCCGACGCCGGATGAGCCGACCAGGGCGGCGGTCTCACCCGCCTTCAAAAAGGGCTTCAACTTATCAAGCGAATTACGGTCTCGCGCATCTAGCACCACAACAGAAGCGAGCGATGACAGCGCTTCGGCCTGGCCGCCATACGCCTCGGCTTCGGCGCTTAGATCTGCCTTCGTCAGTACAATCACTGCCCGCGTTCCACTGCCCGCGGAGAGCGCCAGATAACGCTCCAGCCGCGCCGGGTTGAAGTCGGCATTGCAGGAGGAGACAATCAGCAAAGTGTCGATATTGGCCGCGATCAATTGTTCCGTCGATGCATCGCCAGCAGACGCGCGTTGCAGCACCGTTTGGCGTCCCAATACTCGAATAAGCTGCCCAGTAATAGGATCGCTGAGCACCCAATCACCAACAGCGACATCGCTTGATCGGATTCCATCGGGAAAGGCCAGGTCCTGATGACCATTTCCAGATTGAACAGAAATTCTGTTGCGATGCACATCTGTCACCCTCACAGGCGGGGTCAGCGCTATTTCCTCAGGCCGAATCTGGTCTGCGAAATAGTCGCTCCAGCCGAGATCTTTCAGCGAGCTTTCAGTCATCAGAGTTTATGCGCGACATAATCGAAACTCATCCATCCGGCCTGGGTCCAGAGGAGGGTGTAGCGCCCCATGCCGCTAGACGCCAATGCTGAAGTCGAAATATCCGTTATAGGCGCTGCTTATGTCGACAGATTGTCCGCTTTGGCAATCGACTCGATCGAGCAGGATTTGTGTGGCTTGGCGCCAGTGTTGATGTTCCAGCGTGTTGTGGGTGGAAAACACCACACCGGGTGCCAACTGCAAGTCAAACCACATCAAGATGGAATCTGCCTCGCCGGATTCCGAAATCCGGACCGAATTTTCGGTTCGAAATGCGAGATCCGGCGCGACTTGAAAATCGAACGCTCTCACGGTGAATGGTTCGCTGAGGACATGACATTGATCCGATTTGGAAAAATCAATTTGGGCATCGCGATACGTGAGCGGGTGGGCAAGGACGGTCATCGGACTGAGGTCGAATCCGTTGATGGTTTCGATGTGATGGAAGCGCTGCAAATGCGGCGCTTGCGTCAAGGCACCAAATAGCGTGGCCCCCTCTGGAATGACACGGGCTTTTTTGTCCAACAAATTCTGCCAGGCATGGTTCATTGTCGGCAGCACACCCTCACCAATAACGGCACGGTCAAAAATCTCGGTGACCAGGAGATCTGCGCGACGTGGCATGTCTTCTCCAATGACCAGGGAGGTGGAGTGTTTTGGGAGAATGGTGATCTGGTTCTGAAACCCATTTCGTTCGACGATTTCGCGCGCGAGATCCGCCAGAATTTCATCGGCCTCGCAGGCATAAACATGCGCCGCACCGGCGCGTATCGCCATCATGGCCAACAAGCCGGAACCGGTTCCGATATCGAGCACGATATCTCCGGGCTGCACCTTTGCGATAATGGCCCGTTCATAGGCGTCATTTCGCGCCTGGTCCGCCAGCATGGGAAGATGCCAGCCGGGAACCGAATTGGAAGCGAGTTGGCCACGCACAAAGGTGATGTCGCGATCATCGGGGAAGCGAGCTTCGGCGATGCGTAATACACGCAGCGCCTCACGCTGCCTGCCTTGAAGGTGCAGGACATTCGACAATTGCAGATGAATCTGACGGTCAGCCGGGTTTATCTTGAGCGCTTGCCTGTAGAGCGTTTCTGCACCGACCGCATCTCCTGCATGCTCGGTGATGTATCCAAGATAATAGCAGACCTCCGCGTCGTTCGAACTAATCTCATAGGCTTTTTGAAACGATGAGTGGGCCGCCGCCACTTGGTCCGCAGCCATGCACGCCTTACCCAGATTGGCCAATATCTGAAAATCTTCGGGAGCAAGTGCATGAGCGTTCTGCAGGAAGGAAATCGCGCGCTCATTATCACCCTGAAGGAATGCACCAACTCCACTCCAGCCAAGGGCTTGGACATTGCCGGTGTCTGACTTGAGAATATCCTGAAAGACTTCCAGAGCTTCCACGGTGCGGCCCGCTTCGATCAGCGAAACACCCTGTGCGATTTGAGTGTCGACATCGATTACTGCATTCATCAAATTTCCCGAATTTTGCGACGGTTTGCATTTATTGACCAAAGCCTAAATGTGTTCTGCCCTGCGCGCCAAGATGCAATGCGGCTCTGCTTCAATCGCCGGATTAGCCAACGATCAAGACTATGACATCTGACACCTTCCGACCGTGACGTCTGTCAATTCACGAGGACGGCTGCGCTGTGCACTATCGAATTTCTGATGGGCAATTACGGGTGCAAATGTGTTGGATGAAAAGACAAACCAACCAGCGATTATCGCAACAAATCTGGTCAAAACCTTCGGGCGCACACGGGCGCTTGATGGTGTTGATCTGGAAATCTCTGCCGGGGGCATAACCGCACTTCTGGGATCTAATGGTGCCGGGAAAACGACGCTTATCAATTGTGCGCTCGGACTGACCGCGCAAAGCAAGGGTGATATCCGCGTGCTTGGCCAAAAATCTGGGCATGCCCTTGCCCGGCAATCCACAGGGGCCATGCTACAAAATTCAGATCTTCCCGACCTGCTCACAGCTCGGGAAAACATCGAGTTGATGGCCAGTTATTACCCTGATCCCCGCGCGCTTGATGAGGTGCTGGACCTGTGTGAAATGCGGGAATTTTGTGATGTTCAGTACAAAAAATTATCCGGTGGCCAGAAGCGTCGCGTGCAATTTGCCCTCGCGATCGTAGGTCGACCTCGGCTTATTTTCCTTGATGAACCAACCACTGGGCTCGATAGCGATGCGCGTCGTATTCTGTGGAAAACGGTCCGGACCCTTGCTGAGCAGAATGTGACCATCATACTGACCACGCATTATCTGGAAGAAGCCGACGCGCTGGCCGACCGGATCATCGTCATGAATGAGGGACGCATCATCGCGGATGCCCCGACAACTGAAATTCGCGACACCGTTGGCGGTGCCTTGATCCGCTGTGTTACCCGCATTAATGCACGCCAGCTCGCAACATTGAGCGCTGTGCGCTCGGTCAATTTCGCCGGCAGATTCGTGGAAATTTTGAGCGCGGATGCCGTTGCCAGCCTGCGGGCACTCCTAGAAATCGATCCTGAGTTGAGCGACCTCACAATTGAGCGACCGTCACTCGAAGAGGCCTTCCTGGGCCTGACCAACAGAGCCAACGGAAAGACGGACCCATGAGCTATTCGATCTGGAATGCCTTTCAAAAAGAAGCCGGCGCGGAATTGCTGAAATTGTTGCGTGCCCCGGAATTTTTCATTCCAACCCTGGTCATGCCATCCGGCTTTTACGCCCTGTTTGCGATTGCACTGCCCGGCAGCAATCAGAACGCTGAATATATGTTGGCCACTTTCGGTGTGTTTGCCGTCATGGGCCCATCCTTATTTGGGTTCGGTGTCGGAGTGGCCAATGAACGTGCCCGCGGCTGGCTCGACCTAAAACGTGCCAGTCCAGCGCCTGGGATCGTCTATATCGCCTCCAAATTGACGGCGACTTTACTGTTTGCTTCGGTTTCGCTTGGCCTAGTCTACGTCATAGCAGGCTTTGGCGCGGGCGTTGTCATGGAGCGCGAAGTTTGGGTTTCGCTGTTCGGCGTTCAATTGCTGGCGTCCCTCCCCTTCGTTTTGCTGGGTCTGACCTTGGGATTCTCGTTTGAGTCCAACGCCGCGGTCGCCGTCACCAATCTGGTATTCATGGTGATGTCGGCACTGGGCGGCTTATGGATCCCCGTGGTGATTTTCCCGCCCGCTCTTCAGTCCATCGCCCAGTTACTGCCCTCCTATCATCTCGCTGAAATTGCCTTATTCGTCGGCCAGGCCCCGGGCACACACCACGTCATGCAGAGCCTTGTTGTCGTGTTGGCAATGACTGGCGGACTCGCGGCCTTGGCACTGTTTTCCTGGGCTCGCCAGCGCTCAAGCTGATAGATTAGAAGGATATTTCCAATGCTAAAGCGCGTTCTCTTTACGGCTATTTCGGTCGTCATTGTCGCCGTCGGAACTGTCATGCTTTCGCTTCCGACACCTGTATCGTCGAACGAAACAACATTCGATCCATCCGCTGGATTGATGGTACGAAATATCGATGTTTTTAATGGCACAACCTGGTTGGACGATCACGATGTAATGGTCCGCGAAGGTCGTATTGCCGATATCGGTATCGACCTACCCGCATCGGACGACATGCCGGTTATTGACGGTCAGGGCCAGACGCTGCTGCCGGGCCTGATCGATGCTCATACCCATGTCTTTGGACAAGCGCTGACTGACAGTCTTAGATTTGGAGTCACAACTAATCTCGACATGTTTACCGCCCCAGGTTTGCTTGAGAGCAATGCAGCCATTCGCGACAGTCTAGACCAGACCACGCTCTCCGACTTTTATAGCGCCGGTAATTTGGCGACCATTGAAGGCGGACACGGCACACAATTTGGTGTGCCGGTCGAAACATTGAGCACGCCGGAAGAGGCCTCCGGCTGGGTTAGCCGGCGGATCGAGGAAGGTTCGGACTATATCAAGCTGGCCTATATTCCCGGACAAAACCGCCTTCCCAGCCTGGACAGAGAAACTGCCGCCGCAATCATTCGGGAAGGGCATGCGCAAGGTGTGATGGTCGTGGCGCATATCTCCACGATGCAAGCGGCACAAGACATGGTCGATGACGGTGTGGACGGCCTCGTTCATCTGTTTGCCGATGTCGCAGTGAGTGAAGACTTCATATCCTCAGCACGCGCCAATGAAATCTTTATCATCCCAACTTTGACGGTGATCGCATCAGTCGCCAATACGCAGAGCAGTGCGCAATTCGCCTCCGACCCCTCAATCGAAACATTTTTGACACCGACGCAGGCGCAGAGCCTGAACAACAACTTCCCAGGTGGGATACCGGGGTTTGATTTTGATCTGGCAAAAGAAAATGTGCGCCGATTACATGAGGCCGGAATCGTTATCCTCGCAGGCTCGGACGCGCCCAACCCGGGGACGACCTATGGTGCCAGCCTGTTGCACGAAATCGAATTGCTGGTTCAATCTGGACTGACAATTACTGACGCCCTTCACGCAGCGACACGCGCTTCAGCCGAGACATTCGACCTTGTTGGAAGAGGTCGAATTGAGATCGGTGCCCGCGCTGATCTGGTGATTATCAATGGTGACCCCCGGATTGGCACTGCCGGTATTCGTGACATCAATACGGTCATAAAGAATGGCTATATCGTCGAACGTGCGCTCACTGCGCCCCGCACAGCGCCTCGCCTCGAGGATGCTGACTTAGGCGATTTTGAGACCGGGCTGGACGGAGAAACGCCTGTGTCATGGACGTCCACCGACGATTCCATGATGGGCGGGGCGTCAGCCGCCGCCATCTCGCATATTCAACCGGGAGCCAACGGGTCAGCGGGCGCGGCGTCTATCGACGCCTCCGTCCAACCAGGTTTCTTTGCCCCTTGGGCCGGCATATCTATGGGGCTTGAGCAGACGGGCAGCATCGCCGAATATGATAGTATTGTTTTCCAAGTGCGTGGCACGCCGGGCGAGTATTCGGTCATGATGTTCAACTCAACACTTGCTGGGACACCCCCCAGTCAGCGCTTCGAGGTGACGAATAGCTGGCAGATTGTCTCTATGGAGATTGCTGACTTTGTCGATTTTAATCCCGAAGATTTCGTTGGCCTGGCTATTGTCGCCGGCCCGCAATCAGGCGAGTTTGTCTATGAAGTCGATAATGTGAGGCTGCAATAACGCCCATGGACGATCCTGAAACCATATCGAAGACTGACCAAAGCGACCGTGGCACGCCCTGGCGACCGAAGATGCTTGGGTCACGAAGAGAGTTTTACCTCGTTTATCTGCTCTTCTACGGCGTGCCCTGGTTTTTTCGTGCGCCGGAATTGATAGATATCGGTGTCTTGGTTGTTGCCCTCGCTGTGTTCCTGCCGCTCTTTTACCGAGGCTTTGAAAATTCGACGCCGCGGGATCTCTGGATCATGATTGCGATGGAGGTGATCTCAATCGCGGCAATGCCATTCCATGGCTCGCACGGCGTTTTTCATATCTATGCGTGCGTGCAGGCCAGCTATCAAAAGCCAAGCCGCTACGGCATGTTCTACCTGATCGCACTTTCTACGGTCTTCCTGGCCGCCAGCCTGTACCTCCAAAGCCATGTTTTCGAAATAGCGCTCAATCTGGTGATGGGCTTCATCGTCGGTATCAGCTGTATGGCCAGTGCGGAATATCGAGACCGTCAGGGCCGGCTAGAGCGGGCACGTGTGCTAGATCAACAGCTTGCCGCCATCGCAGAGCGTGAGCGTATCGCGCGTGATCTGCATGATTTGCTGGGCCACACGCTGACTATGGTGGCGGTCAAATCGCAGGTCGCGGAAAAGTTTCTAACGACGGAGCCCGAACGGGCCGCCCGGGAAATTCGTGAAATTCGCGATGCCTCGCGCGGCGCGCTCCAGGACGTGCGCAAGGCCGTTGCCAATATGGGGGGCACGACTCTGGAAGAAGAGATTGCCCACGCGGGGCACGCCTTCAATGCGGCGGGTATCAACTTCACCGTCGAAGGCGATATTCCCGATCTGGATGCGCGGCGCAGCCAGGTATTGGGTCTGGCGGTCCGCGAAACGTCGACGAATATCATCCGGCACTCCGGAGCGCGGCAGGCTTGCCTACAATTGCAGCACGATGGTCAGGCCGTCGTTGTAGAGATGCAGGATGACGGGGATGGCGGCAGCATAGATGAAGGTTCCGGCCTGAAGGGTTTGCGCCAGCGCGTCGAGGCACTGAACGGGCGCGTCGTGATTTCGCTCGCCGCAGGGTTTCGCATCTCGATGCATATTCCCGACGGCAAAACCGGCATCAAGGGCGCGCTGACATGATCAAGATTATCCTGGCCGAAGATCAGTCCCTTCTTCGAGGGGCGCTCTCGACCCTGCTTGCGCTTGAGGACGATATCGAGGTCATCGCGCAGGCAGAAGACGGGCGACTTGCCTATGATGAAGTTGTCACGAAGCGACCTGACGTTCTGGTAACGGATATCGAAATGCCGGGTCTGACCGGGATTGAACTGGCCGAGAAAATTCGAGATGAAAAGTTAGGTACAAAGATCCTGATCGTGACGACTTTTGCTCGATCTGGTTACCTCAAGCGCGCTATGGATGCGGGTGTTGGGGGATATGTGCTCAAGGACACACCCAGCGAGGAATTGGCCGACGCTGTACGCAAGGTTCATTCCGGTGTGCGCGTGGTTGCTAAGGACCTTGTCGAGGCCGCGTGGTCCATGCCAGATCCGCTCAGCAATCGAGAACGACAAATCCTGCGACTAGTAGAAGCCGGCAAGCAAAACAAGGAAATTGCTCTCGAGCTGAATTTGTCGTCGGGAACTGTCAGAAACTATCTCGCCGAGGCGATGAGCAAGTTGGGTGCAAGCAATCGGGTTGAAGCGTTTCGCAGCGCGCGTCAAAACGGCTGGCTCTGATAGAATTGCATGATCTGCATGCTCAATAGGGACTTGTCGTGTGCCGGTGGTTGATCTACCCGACAGACACCCCAACTGATACCACTGATCACTACGATACTCCGTTGGCGCAAAAATGCGCGCGGTTTCAAGCTTAATCGGAGCCTGTCTGTGACAACCGAAACCACCACATCTGACCAGCACGCCAATGTCGATCGCGGGTCCAGCTTTGCATCAGAATTGGAGCGTGATCGCGCTCATCGCGATAAAGCGAGAACGGCGAAACCACTTCGCAGACTGATCCCCTACGTCCTCGCCTATCCCGGCTTGCTGGCCGCCTTCACGCTGTTTTTGATCCTGGCGTCCGCGCTTACCCTTCTGCTTCCGGGTGCGTTTCGTCTGGTGGTGGATTGCGGTTTTGGGGGCGCGGCTTCTTCTGATCTTTGTACAGGCTTTTCGATCAGTTCAGACCTGTCCACGTATTTCATCGCTGGCATGATCGTGGCAGCCCTGCTCGGTATGGCCAGTGCGCTGCGCTATTACTTCATCAGTCGGCTCGGTGAGCGGGTCGTTGCTGATCTTCGGCGCGCGGTTTTTGATCATTTGCTGGATCTGAGTCCCAGTTTTTACGCCACGACCCGGACAGGCGAAGTCCTGTCCCGGCTGACAACCGATACAACACTGGTTCAAACGGTCGTTGGGTCGTCGGTCTCGATCGCGCTGCGCACTGTCGCGACAACCGTTGGCGCTTTGGTCTTGATGGTCGTTGTGAATTGGCAACTCGCCCTTATGGTGCTGGCAATGGGACCTTTAATCCTCGGTCCGATCATGCTGTTTGGTCGCCGGATGCAGCGCCTGTCGCGGTCCAGTCAGGACAATCTGGCGGAAGCTTCGGCGCGCGCCACCGAGAGCCTGCAAGCGATCCAGACCGTTCAGGCCTTTACGCGCGAACCAGAGGAAATCATCCGGTTTGGCGAGGCGGTAGAAAACACTTTCAAGACATCCCTCACCCGGATTGCCGTTCGTTCCATCATGACTGCGGTGATTTTCACGGTCATCCTCTCAGGTCTGATCGCTGTGTTGTGGTTTGGCGCGGTGCAAGTGCAAAACAACGCCATTACGCCGGGCGCGATGACGCAGTTTGTGATGTACGCGTTTGTGGCGGTTAGCGGTGTTGGCATGCTGACGGAAACCTATACCGAGATTATGCGTGCCGCGGGTGCAACCGAGCGTTTGATGGAATTGCTGGCGGCGAAATCCGACATCAAGGCCCCCGCAAAGCCAACATCTCTGCCTCACCCTGTCCGCGGCGAGTTGGTTTTTGAGGATGTCGCCTTTTCCTATCCAACCAGACCCGATGTACCGGCCTTGCGTGGCGTATCGCTTAAAGTTGAACCGGGACAGACTGTCGCTCTCGTCGGGCCGTCAGGTGCCGGCAAAACCACCATGTTCCAATTGCTGCTGAGATTGTACGATCCCAATACCGGCCTGCTGCGCCTCGATAGTTTCGACATCAGCCAGCTTGACCCCACCGAGTTGAGAAGCGCCATTTCAATTGTGCAACAGAATGCACCGCTGTTTAGCGGCTCTGTTGCCGACAATATTAGGTTTGGCCGGTCCTCTGCATCCGATAAAGAAGTTTTCGATGCGGCCCGGGCGGCCAATGCCGACGATTTCATCAACGCGCTACCACAGGGTTATGATACGCAGTTAGGGGAGAATGCGAGCACGCTTTCCGGCGGCCAAAGACAACGTCTGGCGATCGCACGGGCGATCTTGAGGGATGCTCCTGTCTTGTTGCTGGACGAAGCGACCAGCGCGCTGGATTCGGAGAATGAACAAGTTATCCAGACCGCCGTTGAAGCGCTGTCTCGGAACCGAACAACCCTGGTAATCGCCCACCGGCTGGCGACAGTCCGTAACGCGGATTATATTGTGGTGATGGATGAGGGCCAAATTGTCGATCAAGGAAGCCATGAGGACTTGCTATCACGCGGCGGCTTGTACGCCCGCTATATCAAACTTCAATTTTCCACTCTCGGTGAAGATATCGGGCAATCGGCCGACGCTTAGGGGTCGGGTAGACTGCTAATGTCCGGGTAAGCTGCGCGATTCCTCATCTGCCTTTCGCAGGATTTGCAGGGCCGAACTGACAAACAGTCCGGACATACCCAGCGCCACAATTATATCGGGCCAGTGCGTGCCCGTTAGCCAAACGGCGCCGGCCGATACAAAAACGGCGACATTGCCGATCGCGTCGTTTCGCGAACAAAGCCAAACAGAACGGACGTTGGCATCACCGTCTTTCCAACGTACCAGAATGAAGACACTCGCCAGGTTTGCCGCCAACGCCAATAGGGCAATTCCCCCCATTAATTCCGCCTGCGGATTTGCCGCAAAGACGACGCGCCAGACGGCCAGGGAAAACACCATCACACCCATCAGCAGTAGGCTATAACCCTTCAGGCGGGCAGCATTGGTGCGCCAGCTTTGCGGCTTGCCAATCACCCAAAGCGACAGGCCGTAGGTCAACGTGTCAGCAAGGAAATCCAGCGCGTCGGCCTTAAGCGCCTGGGATTGCGCGACCGTACCAGCCAGCATCTCTACGCCAAACATCAGCGCGTTGATGCCGATGACTACCACGAGTGCGCGCCGAAATCCCGGAGATGACCCGTCAAATGTGTGTGTTGCCCCGCAATTTCCTGACATCGACCCGGCCTTGCAAAATTTCGATAGATGCAGCCTAATCCCTCTAGTGACTAGAGGTTCAAGCGCAAATGTCAGAAATCACCATAGGCGCGTTGTCTAAGCGCTCGGGCGTCAAAATACCTACCATCCGATATTATGAAACCATCGGCTTGATGGACGAGCCTCCCCGGACCGCGGGAGGGCAAAGGCGATATCTTGATCATCACCTGCAACGTCTGCGTTTCATCAGACACGGGCGTGACCTTGGTTTCAGCCTAGAGGATTTGCGAGCGCTCCAGTTCCTGTCGGACAATCTGGATCAATCCTGCGAGGCGGCGGACGCTATTGCCAGCCAACAATTGGTTGAAGTGGAACAACGATTAAAGGGTTTGCGCGCCCTTCGCTCTGAATTGAAACGCATGGTTCAAAGCTGTGCACATGGTACCGTTGGGGAGTGCCGGGTCATTGAGACCCTATCGGATCACTCTCTCTGCAATCACGCGCACTGGAAGCCGGAAAACTAATCAGATCCCCCCGCCAAGGCGGTTCTTCCAATAGCCAACGTCCTCCGCATATTTACCGACGATATCCCCGAGAACATTTTCCAGCAAAAGACTATCGAAGCCGATCCACTCATCCTGATTTATCTCATCGATACTGGTCATAGAGCGCCGCAGAAAATGTGCGTAAATCGAGATCAAAACGACAAATAATGCCAGAAAAATTAGTCCAAGATCTGCGATGCGTGCACCGACATTAAACTCGGGCATTGCGAGGTTCAATCCAGCAAGGACTGCCGTGAACAATAAAGGCACAAACACCAGATAATATCCTGAATTTCGCAACATCTGGAACATGATATTGCGGACATAACTCTCGATGAAAAATATGCGCAATGCGATCCACAACACGTTTGTGTGCCATTTACGAGCCGAGTGAGCGAATTTCGCGGCATCTGTCTCCTGGCCAACGGTGACCGATTTCGCTTGCCCGGCCGCGGTCCGAAAATGGTCATTTAGACGGGCCAAATACCGGGTAATAAAATTGGCCAATTCGCGGAAATTATTTCGCTGGTAGGGAACGTATTCGACAAAGTAGATGATCCACATCAAGAACGCACCCAAGAGCGTTGTCAGTGCGCCGAACACCGCCTGATTGATGTCCAGCCGAGTCATTTCCAAGGGCCCGAGCACCAATGACCCGCTCAACCCCAGCGCTGCGTGGGCATCGAGCATTTCGCCTGTGTTGTAAACAAGGTTGGCAATCAAAACGGTCGCCATGATTGTGGAGAAAATAACGGTCAATTTGCGAACGTTTGAATTGATGGTTTTGCGCATCGTGTTGAGCAGGTAGAGACTGCCATTATCCGCTGGAAAATAATCGGCGATCAGAGCCCCTTCTTCGTCCTCATAGAGATTTTCCGGATTCGCAGAAATTCTGACCCGTCCATTGAGGAATTGTGCGCCCTGCTTGTAATAGTCTTCGGCAACCTCGCGGGTCAGCTCCCCGGGCACCTGAATATAGCCCACTACGACGCTCACCCAGTGAAAGAGCAAACCGTGTTGTTTGGTATGCTGATCTTCATGGGCATAGTCCTTACCGAGGGCGCGCTCTGTCTCGGTTTGAGGGCGTGACGCCCTCGACAAAGCGGCCCAAGCGCTGGGGCCCATATGAGCGGGCTTCACGCCGCTCGGACCAGCGCGTGTGATGGCCTTGATGCCTAGTAGTTTCGCGATCGGCCGAAAAATCGGTGCAAGCAAACGCCCGAGGAGTTGTAACGGCATCTGGCGCGCAAGAACCAGGACGAACAGACCTGCAATGCTCACCAACAGGATCACACCGCTCATTGAAGATTCGTCCATAAACTTATTCCCTTACGCTCAACCGCATATCTGGAGGGAGTATGGCATTACACGTCGTGGGTGCGATAGGGGGAAGGTTAACAAGTTTGTCCCGATATCCAGGCAATCGGGTTATTCGAGCGCGGAAAAAGCCGCGTGATAGCTTGCGACGCCGGACAATGATCCGATTTTCTCGGGGGCCAGGCTCAGATATTGAAATGCGTCCCCGTGCTGATCGTTGAGATCATTGTCCCAATGTAAATTCTGGGCGCGCGCCGGCTGGAAGCCAAACCGCCGATAATAGGCCGGGTCGCCCAACAGAACGCAGAACGGTGCGCCCAACGTTCGCATAAAGCCCAGACCGGCCTCTACGAGCGCTCCGCCAATACCACGGTTTTGTACTGCAGGGAGAACGGCCAAGGGGGCAAGACCTAGCCCAAATATCGCCTCGCCCAAATCAGGCTTTAGGGTCACCGGCGAAAATAAGACCATCCCTTGCACGACACCATCAGCCTCAGCCACCAATTCAAGTGCATCTGCTTGGGCCGCTCGTAGGGACACGACCAGGCGCGCTTCGTCAGGGCCCGAAAATGCCGTCTTGAGCAGAATATCTATTGGACCATGATCGGTGGATTCAGCCGGTCGGATTTGCACTAGAAGGGCAACCAGGCACGGCGGCGGGAATAGGCCAAATAACCGACATTTGCTCCCGCTCGGAGACCGACGCCCGAACGAATCGGGGCAAGTGTCACATCATCGGCGCGCTGATAATTGACGCCCATGCCGGCGACCAAATACGCTGTGCCTTCCACACCAGGGTATCGCTGGTAGAGGCGATCTACATTATCGAGATTGTAGACAAGGACGAAAACCCGGCTGGCATTTCCACCCGCGTCCCAACCGACCGACGGGCCACGCCAATATACTTTGTGACGTTCGCCATTCCTTAGCGTCAAATATCCTTCGCCGTAACGCAGGCCGATACCAACCGCGCCGGCAACTTCCTCACCGGCGATATACCCGACCGGTCTGCCAAGATCCGAGAATACGCGCTCCAGCACACTTGCTGCCGCTTCGGCGGTAACGCCAAAGAAGTCTGTCACCGCATCGGTAATTTCGTCCTCGGAATAGGAATCGATCGGCTCCGAATATTCGCTTGGCTGACCATATTCCGGGTCTTGCCCCTGCGCTGATACGCTGGCCGGCAATCCAAGACCAACAATGAGGGTTGAGAAAATGGCGATCAGAAAGCGCATGGCCGAAAACTCCGATGGATCAACAATGGCGTGCTTGTGCAACACGACTACGGCCAGAGCGCGGCAAAGAGGTTAGCAGATGATTAATTTTCAGGATTAGCTCACCTACCTTGCCCCGCTCATTACACGGAGATGTGCAGTCACATGGTGAAATGGTAATGTAGGCCGCCTGTAATTTCGGTATGTTGCTGCCAACACTTTTTGGGGAATTTTCTATGTCTAAACTTATGATGATAACCGTCAGCGCTTCCGCACTTTTGCTGGCAGCCTGCTCCGCCGAAACAACCGGGGACGGCGAACACACCGATACCGGCGTGACGCAAGAGGCCGCGATGACCATGTCTGACAATGTTTTGCTGGCTGAGTGGACTGGCCCCTTCCAGGGCACACCCAATTTCGATGAAGCGACGCTGGGTGATCTGCGCGCGGCAATCGAGGAAGGTATCGCGTTGAGTCTCACTGAAATCGAGGCCATCGCCAATAACCCGGAGCCAGCGACTTTTGAAAACACTATCGTCGCTATGGAGCGTGCTGGTCAGGCCCTCGGTCGCGCTCAGTCCTACCGGGGCATCTGGTCTCGCAACATGTCGACTCAAGAATTCCGGGATATCAATGGTGAGCTAGCGCCTATGCTCTCCGCTTACGGGTCACAGATCACACAGAATGCAGCACTTTTCGCCCGCATTCAGGCGGTCCATGATGGCGATGAGATGGCGAGCCTGCGCCCTGACCAACAGCGTGTCGTGCAGCTACGATATGACGGTTTTGCCCGTAATGGCGCAACCCTTGAAGGGGATGCTGCCGCCCGTTATGCGGCGATCAATGAAGAATTGTCCGGTCTGCATCAGACTTTCGCCAATAACGTGCTGAACGATGAAAGCACATATGTGACTTATCTGGGTGCCGACCAGCTTGAAGGATTGTCTGATGGCATCATCCAGGCCGCGGCGGCGGCGGCGACAGAACGGGGACGTGACGGCGAGTATGCAATCACCAATACGCGGTCCTCTATGGATCCTTTCCTGACCTATTCGGAAAATCGCGCGTTACGCGAGCAGGTTTGGAATACCTATTACAATCGAGGTGATAATGGTGACGCGTTCGACAATAACGACCTGATCCGGCAAATTCTCATCCTGCGAGATGAGCGTGTCGCCCTACTTGGCTTCGATAATTACGCCCAATGGCGATTGGGTAATCGGATGGCGGGGACGCCCGAGCGTGCTCTTGAACTTATGGAGGCGGTTTGGCCGGCCGCTGTCGCCCGCATTGATGAAGAAGTCGCCGACATGCAGTCGATGGCGGACGCCGAGGGTGCCAACATAACGATCGCCCCCTGGGATTATCGTTTTTACGCGGAGAAAGTGCGCCGGGACCGCTACGACCTGGACAGCGAAGAGGTACGCCAATACCTGCAGCTCGATAATCTGCGTGAAGCCATGTTCGATGTAGCCGGTGAGCTATTTGGTTTCCAGTTTACGGCGCTTGAAGACGGCACCGTTCCTGTTTGGCATGAAGATGTTCACGTTTGGGAGGTGACAGATCGCGAGAGCGGAGACCATGTCGGTATCTGGTATCTTGATCCGTTCGCAAGACAAGGCAAACGCTCCGGAGCCTGGGCCAATTCGTTCCGCAGCCACACCACCTTTGACGGTCAGCAAAATGTCCTAGCGACCAATAATTCAAATTTTGTTGCCGGGACTCCCGGGGAACCGGTTTTGGTTTCCTGGTCTGACGCGGAAACATTCTTCCACGAGTTTGGTCACGCGCTGCACGGCCTGTCTTCAAACGTGGCTTATCCAACACTCAATGGTGGTGTTCGGGACTATACCGAGTTTCAGTCTCAATTACTGGAACGCTGGTTATTGACGGACCGTGTGATCAATAATTATCTGGTGCATGTTGAAACCGGCGAGCCAATTCCTGCAGAACTGGTCGATCGGATCCGCGCAGCAGCCAATTTCAACCAGGGCTTCTCGACGGGCGAATATTTGGCGTCTGCCTTAATGGACATGCGCTATCACACGATGGACCCGACCGATCTTGACGTCGACAGCTTCGAGCGTGAAACGCTCGAAGAATTGGGAATGCCGAATGAAATCGTCATGCGTCACCGCTCTACTCAATTCAACCACATCTTCTCGAGTGAAGGATATGCCACCGGGTATTACGGTTATATGTGGGCTGATGTGCTGACCTCAGATGCTGCCCAGGCATTTGAAGAAGCCCCTGGTGGGTATTATGATCCAGAAGTGGCTGCGCGATTGGTCGACAATCTGTTTGCTCCGCGCAATTCCATCGATCCTGCTGACGCCTATCGTGCGTTCCGCGGGCGCGATGCCGAAGTATCGGCCCTGATGCGTGACCGTGGATTCCCGGTTCCCGAATAGACATAAACATCACGAATTGGTGGACGGCCGGAGGAGTTATCCTTCGGCCGTTCGCTTGTTTACAAGGCGGTGCCGCCCGAAACCCAGCTCACCGGGAGAGACGGCAGGATCAGGGAACTTCAGTAATTTCGCGATCTCCGGCGTTGCACGCTTGGCCAACGCGTCTGCCAATGCTACCTCCCCGCCCATGTCTACAAATCAATCCCGCATACGCAATTTTTCCATCGTGGCCCATATCGACCACGGCAAGTCCACTCTGGCAGATCGGCTGATTCAGTTCACCGGTGCCTTGTCGGACCGTGAGATGTCCAAACAAGTCTTGGACAATATGGAACTCGAGCAGGAACGCGGC
>Ga0315338_1000833_pt1 | contig 51962 bp, 36 predicted proteins | sample ASW8metaG_FD_204518 | JGI IMG/M metagenome (GOLD analysis project Ga0315338, IMG submission 204518) | Ammonia-oxidizing marine archaeal communities from Monterey Bay, California, United States - ASW #8 | ecosystem: Environmental > Aquatic > Marine > Coastal | place: USA: California | collected... | reverse complement strand
CCGTGTCGAGCAACGACGCCGGATCGTTCGGATCCACCTCGAACGTCACTTCGGTCGGACACAGACACGTACAGCTCGGGCTACAGATCTGCAGCCCGTTGCCCGCACCTGGACAACTCGGGCTTCCAGGAGGATCGCAGTCCTCGCCGGGATCGATCAGCCCGTTACCGCAGCCAGGCGTGGCCGTGGCCGTCGGCGTGGGAGTGGCAGTCGGCGTCACAGTCGCCGTCGGGGTGGCGGTCACCGTCGGGGTCGCCGTCACCGTCGGCGTCGGCGTTACGGTTACGGTTGGCGTCGCGGTCACCGTCGGCGTCGGCGTCGCCGTCACCGTCGGCGTCGGCGTTACGGTTACGGTTGGCGTCGCGGTCACCGTCGGCGTCGGCGTCACCGTCACCGTCGGGGTCGGCGTCACCGTCACCGTCGGAGTCGCCGTCGGCCCACTCGGTGTCGGCGTCTGGAAGGGGCAACCGGACGGCGCCTGCACACGGAGATTGTCCTTCAAATTGCCGACCGCCGTGTTGCCCTGCGCGGTCAGATCCGCCTCGATACAGAACGGCGGAGACTTCTTCACACGAATGCCGTCGGTCAGGTTGTTGTCTGCATTGTTGCCGCTGATGGTCACGGAGCCGTCGTTGCGATCGGCGTAGATGCCTTCCTTACCGTTTCCATCGCAATCGTTGTTCGTGATGACCGCGTTGTCGCTACGGGTCACCCGCAGTCCGCGCTTGGCGTTCCCGGAGCAGGAGTTCATGTCGACCTGCGCTCCGACCGCCTTGTGCACGCGCAGGCCATCGTTCAAGCCGTTGTCAGCCGTGTTGCCCATGACGACGGCTCCATCCGCGTTGCGCACGCGAATGTTCTCCTTCTTCGACCCGGTGACGATATTCCCGGTTACGATGGGTGCCAGGCCTTTCTCCACCCGAATTCCCCGGCCGCCCGTGGCGCCGGTAATCGTATTGTCAGTCACGCTGCAGTTGTTGCCATTCTTGACGCGTATGCCCTCCTTCGCGCCAGTGATGACCAGATCGGAGACCGTGTGGTTGTCCCCGAACTCCATCCGGATGGCGCGATTGCCTCCGGTGATGTCGAACCCTCGAATGGTGACGTTTTCGGTCTTCTTGACCCGAAAACCTTCGTCGCTGGAACTGACGGGTGCTAGCTCGGGACGGCCTCCGAGCCCCTCGATGATCAGGCCGTCGAGGGCCAAGGTGCCTCCGGATGGCTCGATCCTCACGGTCTCGGCGTAGACCCCGGGCCGGACCTGGATCGTATCCCCGGGGCTGGCAACATCGACCGCCGCCTGGATAGTCGCATGGTCGTCTGGGACGATGATCGTTGCCGCCTCAGCGGGGCTGACAACTGCCAAAACCAAGCCCACAACCGCAAACCGAGCGAGCGTCGTTCCGTCGATTCTCATATTCGGCACCTTTCGTACGGTGATACGCCATGAAACTGGCGGCTCAACCGGGGTATCCTCCACCTTAATGTGTTGCGCAGGTGCCCCCTGTTAGTCAACCACTGGCCCCCAAAAGCCCCTGCCCGAGATCGCCGCTCGATCCCGAGGGCAGGGGTCGGTAGAATCGCCGGAGCCATGCAGCCACCGACCGATCCAGGAGAGGGACGATAACGACGTGGAAAACAAGCTACTCTTCGTCATCGGACCGCCTCGATCGGGCTCGACCCTGCTCATGCGTATGCTGAGTTCGCATTCCGCGATCTACAGCCGAGCGGAGCCGCACCTCCTGACCCCGCTCGCCCACCTGGGCTTCTACGACACCGTCGACAAGGCACCCTTCGACCACCTGCAGGCGCAGCAGGCCGCACGCGAATTCGTCGGCGACCTTCCAGGAGGCGAAGGCGACTACCTCGACGCGTGCCGCGCCTACACGGACATCCTCTACGGCCGAATGCTCGAGGCGTGCGGCAACGGCAAGCCGCTCTTCCTCGACAAGACACCCGCCAACGCGCTCGTACTACCCTTCCTCGGAAAGCTGTACCCACGTGCACGCTACATCGTCCTGACGAGACACCCCGCGGCCGTATGGAGTTCGTACGCAAACTCCTTCTTCGACGGTGACTATGTCGCCGCACGCAAGTTCAATCCGATCCTCGACCGGTACGTGCCGGCCATGGCGCGTTTCCTCCGCGAACGCCCGGTCCCGATCGTCCACGTCGGGTACGAAGCGCTGGTCCAGCAGCCCGAAGCGGAGATGCGGCGGGTCTTCGAGTTCCTCGAGCTGCCGTTCGAACCGGGCACGATCGAGTACGGAAGCCACGAGCACGACACCAAGGGCCTCGGTGACCCGCTCGGCGTCCAGCAACATTCCCGGCCGGTCACCGCATCGATCGAAAAGTGGGCGCACGAGTTGGCGGCCGACGAAGCCAAGCTGGCGCTCGTACGTGAGATGGTCGGTGGTATCGCTGATGACGATCTCGCGACCTGGGGGTTCCCACGTGCGACCTTCTTCGCCCCGGTCGAAGCGGCGGCTGAGGGTGGCGCGACGCCCCCCGCACGGCCCCCGTTCTTCGACCGCTACCGGCTGCAACGAAAAACGCTCACGGCCTTGCGCCGCAACATCGACCACAACGCCTTCGGACGCCTCGTGCGACGTGTACGCCTCGTCTGCGACGTCCTGCTCCGGGGCTAGGGACGCTTGTTCCAACCGCCGGACGCCAACCGCCTGACGCCACGCGCAACGCGTATAGCCGCAATCGGCATCTATCTCGGACGACCGTAGATCCAGGCCAGCGCCTGCGGCGACACCCCAAGACGATACAGGGTAGGAAAGAGCCGCATGGCCAGGATCGACGCCATGGGGTGCGCCAGGAAGCGCCGCCCCGATACGTTCACCGTTGCAGGAACCTGCGCGATGCGGCCGAGCCGGCGTAATCGATACGCGAGCTCGAGATCTTCCATCAGCGGCTGGTCGGGGAACCCCTCCACACGCTCGAACGCGGCTCGCCGCACGAACAGGGCCTGGTCGCCGTAGGGCAGCGCGCTCACGCGCGATCGGATATCGGCAAGCGGCAGGAAGCGGGCAACCCACGATGACGCCTGGTCGGCGACCGTCCGAGTCCGGAACGCGCCCGCAACCACACCGACATCCATCAGAGTCCGGGCGATCCACCTTGCGGCATCCTCGGGAAGCTGGACGTCGGCATGCACGAAGAGCAATACGTCCGCGGTCGCCTCGGCTGCTCCCGCGTTCATTTGCGAACCGCGGCCGCGCGTCGTCTCCATGACGCGGACGCCGGGGACGGAACGCGCGATCGCGACGGTACGATCCCCGCTGCCACCGTCGACCACCACGATCTCCGCGATCCCGGAGACAGCACGCAACGCCGCCAGGCATGGACCGATCCGGAGCTCCTCATCGAGGACCGGAACGATCGCCGCAATCTCGCCGCTCACGTGGCCCTCCGGACACGCAGCTCGTCGATCGCCCCGCCTAGCATCCATCCGAAGGCGATCACGACGAGTGGCCATCGTGCGGGCGTCCAATCGCCGGTCGCGCCCAGTTCGTTCAAAACCTCGTAGGTAAGCGGCAGGGTCAGCGTCCATATCAGCACGACTGCCGACGGCGAGAGAGCCGTGCAGACGGCCAACGGCGTCAGATACCATGGATACACGACCGGGCTCACCAGGAGCGGCATGGCCAGCGCATACTGGAGCGCGCGGTCCACAGTGCCACGCGACGCCGCGCGGATGGTGGCCACCAGCACTACGGCCACGACCACCAGCCCCCCCACGATGAGTCCCCAAGAACCGAACGACATATCGAACAGCGCCGCCAGGGGAGACCCGAAACGCGCGTGAGTGAAAAACGCTGCGAGCCCGCCCAGTGGCCAGAGCCCACACGCCGCGGCAACGGCGTAGCCGCCCACGGTGACAGTTGCGACCACGCCGGCCAGTACGGCTGCCTCCCACCGTCGGAGTACCAGGACCAATGGGAGAAGCACGACGGCCGGCAGGAACTTGGCGAGAATACCTGCAGCGAGCGCGGCGCCGGCCACGACGACGCGTCGATGGTCGAGCGCCCAGAGCGCCGTGACCAGAGCCAGTGTCGAAAACGCGTCGAGATGGGCACCAATGCCGCTCTCCAGCACGAGGAGGGGGGAGAGTGCAACGAGCGGGAGGTGGCGACCCAGCCCACGGCGCCGCAGGAGCGCCGCGGCCACGAACAACGTCGCGATCGACGCGACGGTCACGAGGATCTTCCAGACGACAGGCGCGTGTTCCACCCCGGCGCTCGACGCCATCGTGAACAGTGCCAGCGCCCCGGGCGGATAGATGGTGGTGAACTCGACGTGGGCCGCGGACGTCGGCCACACGGTACGCAAGTCGGCGAGCGTGGGTGCCGCCGGCGCAAGGAGGTACGGATCGTAGCCGGCAAGCACGACGGCTCCGTCCCAGAGGTAACGCTCGACATCATGTGTGGTGAACGGCGCGACGCCGACGAGCACGAGTCGTGCGAGCACTCCAACGCCGAGCACCCAGTCCGAATCCGGGTCACGCCCCAGCCAGGAAGCGAGCATCCACACGCTGAGCGCGCTGTGCAGCAGCAGGTACGCCGTGCCCTGAGCAGCCGGCGCACTGGCCTGGATCGGATAGGCGAGAACGCACGTCGCCAGAAACCCGAGACCGAAAACCCTTTGATTCACGAGCGAGCGCCTCGCATCCAGTCATAGCGCGCGAGCAGCCGCAGGATCTTGACCGACGCGCCCACCGTACCGCGCAGGGTTCCTGAGATCTTCGATCGACCGACCCGCCGGCGATACGGCACGGCGACCTCGGTGTACCGCAAGCCGGCACGGGCCGCTTTGATCTGCATCTCGACGGTCCAGCCATAGTCCGGATCGCACATCCCGAGCTGATCCAGCGCTGACCGACGAATCGCCCGGAAGGGCCCGAGATCGGTCGCTTGCAGCCCGAAGCGCGCACGCAGCCAGCGCGCGGCCACCGCATTTCCGACACGCTGCATCGGGGTCAGCGCCCCGGTCTCGATGGCCCCGCGACGCGCGCCCACGACCAGGTCCGCTCGACCCTCCGTAATCGGCTCGACCAGGCTGGCGAGGTACGCCGGATCGTCGCTCCCATCGGCATCCAGGAAGACCACCAGGTCGGTATCCGGCGGCAACGCCCGCATGCCGGCAAGACAAGCCGAGCCATACCCACGGCGTGGCTCGGAGATCACGAGAGCCCCCGCCTGTTCTGCTGCGCGAGCAGTCCCATCCTGGCTCGCGTTGTCGACCACCAGCACGTGACGCACGGGCAACCGCAGCAGGCCACGAACCACACCGCCAACCGACGACGCTTCGTCGAGCGCCGGTATGATGACATCGATGTACATGCCCGCCGTGGGCGCAGAGCATCGCGCCACTGAGCCCTCCGTCCGAGACCGCAGCATGCTGCAGACGGTGGACCAAAGAAAGTCAGGCCTCGGACGGGGCGATAGCCTGCTGGGCGACCGTTCGCCGCCGCGGCAGAGTCTGACCGCCCGGCGCTACTCGCTCGGGACTTCGAGCGTCAACGCCATTGGACAGAACTCTTCGCCCAACGTTCGACCGACGCGCGCCAGCAACTCTTCCGCACGAGGAAAGGTGAATCGCACGAGCTCGGCCAGGCGACACGCCTCGTGACGCACCAAGCAGGTCCGATACTCGATCAGGGTCGTTGGCGGCGGCAGCCCCAGGTCGACGCACACCCCTTCGATGGCCTCGAGACGCGCCCCTTGTGGCTCGCGAAGATCCGCGTACGGGATGCGCGCCCCGTCGCAGCTCCGCGCCACCGCGCGCGCCAACCGATCGACGTCGCGCGGCGCGCGCGCGAAGCGCTTGTCGCACTGCGAGGTCGCCTTCGCCAGACAACGCGCGTCGTCGGGCGCACGCTGCACGCAGTGAAAGACTGCGCCCACACACTTGGCGTGCCGCGCAAGCCCACGCCGGACGAAGCTGGCGCCGTTCTTTGCCAGCGTGCTGCCGCAGCGGGTGAGTGCCGATGCCGACTCACTACCGAGCGCCGCGCCTAGACCCCCGTGGTCAGGCAGACACGCGAGCGGGTCGATGGCGATGCCGCCACCGGGAGCCAGCCGCATGAACTCTTTGGTCCGTGGCGCGAACACTTCGACCATGCGCTCGACGTGGCACGCGTGCTGGCGCAGGACGCACGCCAGGATCGAATCCAGATCGACGGGTACGATGCCGAACTGCTCCTCGCACTCTGCGCCGAGCACCTCGAAGCCGAGTCCCGCATCGCCAAGCAGGCCGCCCGGGTCGACCAGGCCCGCGGAACAACGACGCGCGATGGAAGCGGATCGGCGCTGCTGTTCGCCTCCGAGCTTCGCCAGCGCTTTCGAGCAACGAGCACCCGCAGTGCCGAGACACGGATCGCCCTCCGGGCGGAGCTGTACGCACTTCTGAAAATACCTCTCGCACTTGGCCAGCGCCCGGAAGCGCGTCCGGACGAGGCGTGCGGTCTCTTTGGCAAACTGCCGCTGGCATTGCACCGCCGCGGCCGCTGCATCCTCATCGGCCAGGCGAAGCGGCCCAGGCGTCTCGGTGGGTGTAGGCACCGGCGCGGTCGCCGTACCCGTGAGCGCAGGCGTCGACGTCAGGCTCGGCGTCACCGTGCCTGTGGCCGGCGGCAGCGGCGTCGGCGTGGCTGTGACCGTCACCGTCACTACTGGCGTTGTGGTCGGCGTAGGCGTGATCGTGCTCGTCGCTGTCGCCGTCATCGTACCGGTGGTGGTCGCTGTCGCCGTTGGCGTGGGCGTACCTGTTGCCGTTGGTGTGGCTGTGGGCGTACCCGTTGCGGTTGCCGTTGCCGTAGTCGTCACCGTCGCCGTCACTGTGGGCGTAGCGGTGACCGTCGGCGTGATCGTGCCCGTCGGCGTCGGCGTTGGTGTCACCGTGACCGTAGCGGTCGGTGTCGCCGTCGGCGTAGCCGTCACCGTGGGCGTGGCCGTCGCGGTGACGGTCACCGTCGGAGTAGCCGTCACCGTGGGCGTCGCCGTCGGCGTGGCCGTCCGCGTCGCTGTGAGCGTCGGAGTTGCCGTCGGCGTGGGCGTGGCCGGCAGCTGACAGGAGGACGAGCACCCGTCGCCATTCTCTTGATTGCCGTCGTCGCACTCCTCGCCTTGATCGAGGATGCCATCTCCGCAGCGGGGAACCCCGCGAGCGAACAGCACGTCGGCGTCGGCCCCCAACGTACCGGCGGGCTCGTCGGACGCCCAGACGGCGACCCACGTCCCTGCCCCATCGGTCGCCAGGCGCGGCGACACGTCTCCACCGCTATCGGTCGCCGCCTGATCGTTCAAAGCAAACGGGATCGTCCACGTGAGACCGTCGTCGGCAGAGCGGGCCATGACGATGTCGTCGTCCACGTCGATCGTACCGTCGAGCGGATCGGTCGACTCCCAGACGGTCACCCATTCGCCGCGGCCATTCGTGGCGATGTGGGGCGTAGCGTCGTCACCCGAGTCCGTCGAAGCAAGCACGTTCACCGGAGCAGGAGCGCTCCAGCTCACCCCATCATCGGTCGAACGCGCGCCGACGACGTCCAGATCGGTCCCGACGAGGCCACCGAGCGTGTCCGAGGAAACCCAGACGGCCACCCATGTGCCGCTGCCGTCGCCAGCTAGCTGCGGTCGATCATCGAGACCGACATCGACGGCAGCGTTCGTATTCAAGGCCGCGGGCGCCGACCACGTCACACCGTCGTCGGAGGTCGATGCTATCAATACGTCGAGGTCATCCCCGAGGCTCTCGTTCACATCTTCGTTCGAGGCCCACACCGCCAACCAACGCCCGGCCCCTGCTGGCACCACTTGCGGCCGTTGGTCGTTCCCAGTGTCCGCGTCCGCGTTCGCGTTCGCCGGCACCGGATCGCTCCAGGTCAACCCGGCATCGGTGGATCGCGCGACCAGCACATCGCGATCGATCCCGAGAGTGCCACCGAGGGTGTCGTTGGAGTCCCACACGACCAACCAAACGCCCGCACCATCGGTGACGACGCGGGGACGGTCGTCGTTGCCGAGATCCGTTGCCGCATTCGTATTCAGCGCAACGGGGGCGCTCCAGGTCAGCCCGGCATCGGTCGAACGTGACACGAGAAGATCAGGATCGAAGCCAATGCTGCCACTGAGATCATTCGTCGATGCCCAGACAGCAAGCCAGGTGCCCGCCCCGTCCGTTGCAAGGTGCGGCGTGAAGTCGAATGCGGTGTCCGAGCCTGCCGCGGCATCGAGCGGCACCGGCACCGTCCAGCTCACGCCAGCATCGACCGAGCGCGCCAGGAGAATATCGTTGTCGGCACCGATCGTGCCCCCAAGCGTATCGTCCGATGCCCAGATCGCGAGCCACGTACCGAAGGCGTCGGTCGCAATTTGCGGCGTCGCATCCGTCCCGCTGTCGGTGGCGGCGTTCTGGTTGAGCGCCTCCGCTGGCCCGAACGCCGGCCCGGCGATCGCCACCGCGGGTGCCGCCGTCACCGCGACCAGACCCACCGCCAGCATCACCAAGCTGCGGGGGATGCGGTCCCGAACCGATATCACTTCAGCGAATCCTTGCCCCTGCGCGTTCACCTGCCACCAACAGCGCGACTGCCCCCCGCATCGCAGAGCGCTGCCGATCGATCTCGCTCGCAAGGCCGTTCCCCTCGCGTTCGATACGCATGCGAATCGGTGCCGCAATTTCCCCCGAGGTGCCCCGCTGCGGCAGAATCGTACGGACCGCACGCGCTCCTCTCTTCGCGCCTTCCAGCCGCGGCATCTCCGAGGTCGAAGATCGCGGTGCCCCCATGAGGCTGATGACGAGGACCCCCCCGACCAGCACGACCAGTCCGCCTCCGATCCAGCCCCACGCACGCATAGCCTGCCCCTCCCCGAGAACACGTGAAGAGCAGGTTCCGTGCCGCCCGACGCCGCAACCTACTTGCGAGGTTTCTCAGCTGGCGGCTGCCACCCGGACGGCAGATTTCTCCATGACCGTGCGAATTGGTTCCAGTCGGGTCAGAAAACCGACAGGGCGCCGCTGATCAACGCCCGGCGCTGGGCGCGAACGGACCAATGGGCACCGGAACGCCCGGCAGCACACGGTGACGGTCGAAACGGAGCACGTGCCACCGTGCGCCGTGGAGTTCGAAGGACAGACTCGCCCACCAACTCTCCCAATCGGCACGCTCCGGGCCCGCTCCGCGCTCCATATGGACCGCGGACAGCAACCAACGACCACCGTGCTGCAGATCGATGCGGGCGCGGCCTTCCGCGTCCGTCCGCTCGCGGATCGCTCGCGTTCGGTCGCCGTCCGGCACTGCCTCGACCAGGACACCAACCGCCGGCTGATCACGAAACAGAATCCGGAGCGGAAGGCGATCCCCAGGGTGCAAGACGGCGGGATCGACCTCCGGGACGATCTCGAGCATCAACCCTACCGGACGCGCCAGCTGCGGCCGCCCGTCTTTCCCGGTCTCGCAATCGCTCACACGCATCAGCGCCTTGGCGTACCGGGTGTAGACCTCACTCCCGTAGCGCTCGCCCTCACCACGTATCTGTCGATCGGCAATGACGTGCTCGAGCCCCTTCTTGCGCAGATAGTTCTCGAAGCGCGCTGGTTCCAGGGCGGAGAACGCACGGCCCCCCACATACGCGACCCACCAACATCCGTCGGCCGGAGCCGCCACCCGCCCAGCCGGATCTGCCCCGGGCCTGCCAGCGACCGGCACGACGCGATCACCACTCGCCAATACGAAGCGCTCGATCTCGGTGTCGTCGCGGGCCACCGTACGGGCGTCGGGGCCATGACCGAGACGGAGCACGATGTCGACGGTCGTGCCCGCAGCGGGCCTGTAGGACGATGGGTCGATCCAGAAATCATGCGCATGCGCCACGGCGCTCGTGAGCAGCGCCACCAGCAGCACGAGTCCGGCCCGTGCCCCGTGCCTCACTGGCGGGGTAGCCGCCGCACGAAAGCTTCGAACTGCGGCAGCCGTCGGGGCCGCGGGAACTGACGTTGGCACTCCGCGAGGGTCGCCCGCCCGGCAGGCACGTCACCGGCGCCCGCCTGCGCTTTGGCCAGGAGCTCACAGGCGAGACCCATATGGGGCGCACCCGCCCGCGCACGCTCGAGATACCGAATCGCCTCGTCGAACATCCCGCGCTCGAGACGATGCAAGCCCCCTCCCAGATCGCGGTACGGAGATGGGGGCGGCGGAACGAGCGCGGCGGCCGGCACGCGATCGGCGCGCACCAACAACATCGAGACGGCGTCCTCGTAGATCGGACGCCACCGCTTCGTGCCGATCAATGTCTTCAGCAGAGGTCGATAGTGTCGCGGCCAGAGCACGTACCGAGCGCCCGACCCTTCGACCACGTCGATCCATCCCGGACCTTGCGACAGGACGTTGACGTAGCGCCGGTACGTGTCGTCGTCGAAGACGGCGCCCGCCCGCCCATCGATGTACACGCGTAGGCGTCCCGCGGTGCGATGGTGCAGGTACCCACCCCAGTTGTAGTACGCGAAGATGTCTCCGCTCAGCTGGTTTGCCTCGATGAAGTCGAGCGTATCGATGGGAAAGGTGCCTTCGGCCGTCAGGTAGTGGAAGGCGTAGGACGCCCGCGGGTACGGCGCCAGCCAGATCACGCCGATCAGGAACGCGATCGCGGGCGCAACGAAGCGCGGCAGGCGGCTACGCACCGGCGCCAGAAGCTGGTGCAACGCTGGCGCGAGTACGAACGTGCTCACGACCGCAAAGAACGGAATGAAGCGGCGGCTCCGCAGTGACATGACGAGCGTCAACGTCCCAAGGGCCAGGCCCACGAACACGGACGGCCGCAACCCACGGAGACGGCGCCAGCCACCCGACAACCATGGAACCATGACCAACACGACCGCCGCGAGCGCGCATGCGCCAATCAGATACGGAAAGACGGGGGCCTGAATTCCACCCGGACGAAAGGGCGGTTGCCATTCACCGATCGTACGGAACGGCGACGTCGGGTCGAGCGCATAGCGTAGCGGACGGCTGAAAACCGCCAAGCCGCTGGGGTTGAGCAGACACGCTCCGAACGAAAGACCGATCACCGCGATGGCGTCGCGACGGCCGTCGGCGTCGAGGAGGCTCGGGGCCAGCACGATGGGTAGGCACAGCAACCCGAGCAGGACCCCCGCATGCAGATTCACCCACACGACGAACAGGACTGGCAGCAGCCACCGGGCACGACCCCGCGCGAAGCCGAGCGCGAGGACCAGGACGAAACCGAGACAGGAATAGAGCTGCGGCCGCATGTCGAGGAAAGGCCCCGCCGTCGCAAGGGCCAGCAGGCAGGCGGGAAACGCCGCGAGTCCATCCACCTCGTAGACGCGCACGACGGTCGCCAGCAGGATCAGGAACGCTCCGATCACCACCGCCCACTTCCACCACGCCAGGGAGTACAGGCCCCACCCTGAGACCCAGAGGCTGAAGATCACGTCCGAGAGCCAGGCGTCGTTCAACCACTCGCGGCCCGCCGCCGTAAACGAGAAAGGATCGACTCGTGGAATCGCACCGTGCTCCACGGTCCATCGCCCGGCGGCGAGATGCCACCAGAAGTCGGAGCCGCGGGTGATGCCGTACGAGAACGACCAGAACGCAGGCACAGCCGCAAGCAGCCAGCACACGCGCTCGGCACGCTCGTACCCCGGGGACGGATCCGCGCTGGCCGCCACAGCTACCCTACTCTGGATCCGTGAACCGCGGAGCCCGCTTCTCGAAATTCGCGCGCACGGCCTCAGCCTGATTCGTCGATCCGAGTAGCGCCCCTTGCGCGCGCGCTTCCTCGCGCAAGCCATCGGCCGGATCGTTGACGTACGCGTCATTCAGCAGACGCTTCGCGGCACGGATGGCGTCCGGAGACTTGCTCGCAATCTCGTTGGCCAGCGCGAGCGCGCTCGTCCGTGGATCGTCGACCACGCGCGTGGCGAGCCCGATCTCGACAGCCTCTGTTCCGCTCACGATCCTCCCGGAGTACGTGAGTTCCTTCGCCACATCCTGACGAACCAGGTTGCGCAGGGTTTGCGTCCCGGTCATGTCCGGAATCAATCCCCACCGAATCTCCATGATGGAGAACTTCGCGTCGGCGGCCACGAAGCGGACGTCCGCGCCAAGCGCGATCTGGCAGCCGCCGCCATACGCCACCCCGTGCACGGCGGCGATCACCGGCACCGGAAGGCTCGTCCACGCATACGCGGCCTGCTGAGCGCGCGTCGCCGGACCGTTGTTTACGCGCCCCAGCAACCCGCCCCCCTTCCCCTTCGTCTCCTGCGCACTCATGAAGCTGGCGAAATCGAGCCCTGCACAGAACGCCCGCCCCTCCCCCGAGAGCACGACCGCGCGCACGCCGGAGCGGCCGGCCAGATCAGCGCCAACGTCGATCAGAGCCTCGAACATGGCCAGATCGAGCGCGTTCAGCTTGTCGGGGCGATTCAGTCGAACATCGGCAACCCCGTCTGTAATCGTCACCTCTACACGGTCGGACATTGCTCCTCCTTTGGCTCGGACGCGGACACCTTATATATCGCCGTCGGGCGGCAGGCCCAGCGCTCCCCGCGGCGCTGCCAACAAGCTCGCGGGGATGCTACAGCACCGCCGAGGACAACCAACCCGACCGTCCAGGCTATGGAGGACATTGCCCAATGAGTGACGAGATCCTGACCATCGAGGCCCGAGCGAACGTGGCCTGGATCACCCTGAATCGGCCCAAGGCGGGCAACGCCCTCGACATCGATCTCGCCGAGGCCCTCGAAGCCGCCGCGCGGAAGTGCGACGAAGATCCAGACATCCGCGCCGTCGTCCTGACAGGCACCGGATCGATGTTCTGCGCAGGTGGCGATCTCCGGAGCTTCGCCGCAGCGGGCAGCGACGTCGGTCCCCTCCTGAAGCGCCTCACCGATGCACTGCACGCCGCGATCGCCCGTTTCGCTCGTATGCAGGCCCCCGTCATTGCCGCCGTGAATGGGGCAGCGGCCGGAGCCGGAATGAGCCTCGCCTGTGCCGCCGATCTCGCGATTGCCGCCGAGTCCGCCCGCTTCACGATGGCCTACACCGCGGCTGGTCTCAGCCCCGATGGCAGCTCGACCTACTTCCTCCCGCGCCTGATCGGCGCCCGGCGTACCAAAGAGCTCATGCTCACCAATCGACGTCTCTCCGCCGACGAGGCGCTGGCGTGGGGCCTCGTCAGCCAGGTCGTCCCCGATGCGGAGTTGAGCGATACCGTCGGCAAGGTGGCGACCACACTCGCGGCAGGTCCAACGCAAGCGTTCGGCACTGTGAAGAAGCTCCTCATGATGAGCCCCCTCCAGGATCTCGAACCCCAGCTCGCCGCCGAGGCCGCTGGCATCATCGACATGGCGGGAACCGATGACGGACAAGAGGGCATCGCAGCGTTTCTCGCCAAGCGCCGCCCGTCCTTTCAAGGCAAATAGGAGAACCGTCTCATGATCGCAGCCGAAGAACGCTACCCGAAGAAGCGCGCCGAGGTTCTCGGGCGTAGTATGGCTTACGTCGAGACCGGAACCGGTGACCCGATCGTTCTGCTGCATGGGAACCCGACCTCGTCGTATCTCTGGCGGAACGTCATCCCACACCTCGAGGGCCTCGGTCGCTGCATCGCCCCCGACCTGATCGGCATGGGCGATTCCGACAAGATCGAGCCGAGCGGGCCCGATAGCTATCGCTTCGTCGAACATCGTCAGTACCTCGACGCGCTCCTGGCACACCTCGGGGTCACCGCGAACGTTACGCTGGTCATCCACGACTGGGGCTCTGGCCTGGGATTCGACTGGGCGAATCGACACCGCGACGCCGTCAAGGGCATCGCGTACATGGAGGGCATCGTCCAGCCAGTCACCTGGGCCGAATGGCCCGATGCCGCGCGTGAAATTTTTCAGGGATTCCGGTCCCCGGCCGGAGAGGCCATGGTCCTCGAGCAGAACGTCTTCGTCGAAGCCGTGCTGCCAAGCTCGATCCTCCGCGGCCTCACGGACGCCGAGCTAGCCGTCTACCGCCGCCCCTTCGCCGAGCCCGGAGAGAGCCGACGACCGACGTTGACCTGGCCGCGCCAGATTCCGATCGAGGGCGATCCCGCCGACGTCTGTGAAATCGTTGCGAGCTATGGCGGCTGGCTGGCCGAGTCTCCGGTTCCGAAGCTCTTCATCAACGCCGAACCGGGCGCCATCCTGATCGGCAAACAGCGCGAGTTTTGTCGCTCGTGGCCGAACCAGACCGAAGTGACCGTCAAGGGCATCCATTTCATACAGGAGGACTCCCCTGACGAAATCGGAACGGCGATCCAGGATTGGCTCGGGAAGCTCTGAAACCGGGGTCCGAACGCAGCTCAGACCAACCTCCGAACCGAAATACGATCTCGCCGGGCCAACTGGACATCCGAAGCGGGCGCGTGTATCCCCCCAAACTGTCTACAGGATCAAGGAGGATCTGCATGCAGGACCGCGCTAGCTTCACTCTCGCCGCCACGTCCACGATCGCGACAGCCGTGCTTGTCGCTCTCGTTCTGGTCGCGCCAGCCCGTGCCGATGTGGTCGCGGGCGACCGCATCACGCCCGCCAACGCCGAGAAGGTCAAGGACCTCGTGTCACCCGGCATGTATTGGTGCGTCGAGCGCGGATTCCCGATGGAGATCGTCGATCCGAAGCCGATCAAGCTGCGTTCCGCCTTCCTTGCCGCCACCGAGAAGTATTCGGCGCAGGTCGGGCTCGCCGAAGACGGCCTCACCCTGAAGAATTTCGTCGCCGGCCGCCCCTTCCCGAACGTCACCGCGGACGACCCTCAAGCCGCGGTGAAGATCATGCAGAACTACAGCTTCTCGATCGCGTTCGACGACCTCGACATCCGACACTTCGACGCCGACACCGGACCGATCTCCACAGACCGTCCGCTCCAGGTCGAGCGCCACTTTCTGGCCGAACATTTCATGCGCCTGTTCTACGTTGGACGCCTGTATGTCGATCCGAAACCGTCGTGGCCGAACGATGAGGGCTACCATTTCAAGGAGACGTTGAAGCCCCTGATCGAGCCGTTCGACCTGAAGGGCGTCGGCTTCACGTACTACCGCTACCTCGACCCGGCGCGCCAGGACGACAGCTGGCTCTACCTGCCGTCGCTCCGCCGCGTCCGAAGACTCTCGACGGCGCAGCGGTCGGACGCCCTCTTCGGGCAGGACACCGACCAGGACAGCTACGGCGGCTACGCTGGCGCCATCGCCTGGATGGACTGGAAACTCATCGGCGACAAGGAGGTCCTCGGCTCGTACCACGCCAAGGATTTCCCGGTCATCTGGACCGAAGGCGCCGCCGACTGGACTTTCGACAGCCAGTGGGAGAAGCGCGACCACTGGATCGTCGAGGGGGTCTCCAAGCTTCCGCAGTACGCCTACTCGAAGCGAGTCCTCTACGTCGAGAAGGATGTGTACACGATCCCCTATAGCGACATGTACGACCGGGGCGGAAACCTCTGGAAGATCTGGGTCAACAACTTCAAGTTTGGCGGCAGCAAGCCGTTCCCGAGTTCCCCCATCGACTACGAGGAAGAGACACCGTTCCTGCCCGGAATCGTCATGGTCGATATGCAGCTCGAGCACGCCACCAAGGCATCGACGCCGAGCCACCGCTTCCCAGGCGAGCCAGGTTTCTACTGGCACCGGGGCGACGACGGCTACGTGACCGAAGAGAAGTTCACGATCGCCGAACTCATCGGATCAGGCCGATAGAATAGACAGCGCACACCCCGCGGCAGCGCCGCGGGGTGTTGCCGCATAACAACCGCGGCCTGCTGCCGCGCAACAACGGCGGCCTGCTGCCGCGCAACAACGGCGGCCTGCTGCCGCATAACAACCGCGGCCTGCTGCCGCGCAACAACCGCGGTCTGCTGCCGCGCAACAACGGCGGCCTGCCACCGCGTGACGGCTCAAAAGCCGAGCATGCGGGCCACGTATTGAATCATCACCTCGTCGGCACCCCCACCGATACTGATCAGACGGGTATCGACGAAGGCCCGGCCGGCAGCGCTTTCCCGCATGTAGCCGAAGCCGCCGTGGAGCTGGATGCATTCGTCGGCCACATAGCGTGTCATCCGACCCGTGAAGAGCTTCGCCATCGAGATCTCCTTCGTGGCGTCCTCACCCCGAATACGCTTCCGTACGCACTCGTACGTGAGCTCCTTGGCCGCGACGATCTGGGTCAGCATCTCGACGAATTTGAACTGCGTCACCTGCATCTTGCTCAACGGCTTTCCGAACACGATACGCTCTTCGCAATATCGCTTCGTCACATCCCACAGCCGCTCCGCACCAGCGTTGGCGCTCAGACACGCCACCAGGCGCTCATCCTGAAATTGCATCATCTGCTGCTGGAACCCGCGCCCGATGTCCCCGATCGTGTTCGCCACGGGCACACGCACATCCTCGAAGAACAACAGCCCGGTGTCGGAGCCGCGGTTCCCGATCTTGTCCAACAGCTGGTAGCTGAATCCCGGCGCATCGGTGGGAACGATGATCTGGGAGAACCCCCCATAGCCGGCTTCGGGATCGGTGACCGCCAGTAGACACAACCAATCAGCCGTCGCGGCATTCGTAATGTAGATCTTCGAGCCGTTGATCACCCAGGTGTCGCCGTCGCGCACGGCACGGGTCTTGGCCGCCGCGACATCGGATCCCGCATCGGGCTCGGTTATCGCCACGGCACTGACGGTCGCGCCCGCGATCGCGGGTACCAGGTAGCGCTTGCGCAGCTCGTCCGACCCGAACGCGTGCAGCGAGGGCGTCGCCATGTCGGTGTGCACGCTGATTCCCATCGTGACACCCGCGTTGTCCCCGCGCGCCATCTCCTCGAACATGATGGCCGTATACGACCAATCGAGCCCGGCCCCGCCCCACTGCAGATCGTACTTGAGCCCGAGCATCCCGAGGGCGCCCATCTTCTGGTACAGCGACTTGTCGAAATAGCCCTGCTCGTCGAACTCGCGGGCCCGCGGTGCCAGCTCGTCCTCGACGAACTTGCGAATGGTGTCGCGAAACAACTGGTGTTCCGGTGTCGAGAACAGATCCGCTGCCATGCGTGGGTTCCTTTCGTGGCGGGCGATAGGGAGCACGTCTTTCTACCAGGGACGATGCGGCGCGCCCACGGCCTCGCATAAGTAGCTGGAATCGTACACACCAGGGGAGCAAACGCCATCGGGTTGGCGCATCTCGAAACCGCTGGTGTTGTCTGTTGGATATACGCTACTGTGACAGCGCCGTTGCCCCTCTTCAGTGCCGTATCTCGGAGGATGTTCATGACCCTGCGCCACGTTGTCCGTCAACTAGCCGTCATCGCCCTCCTGGGGGCGGCGCCAGGGCTCGCACAGGCAGGCTCCAATACGTGGACGAGCAACGGTCCGGCGGGGCAATGGATGGCGACGATCGCGCAGAGCCCCACGGCCCTGTACGCGGGCAGCCTGATCGCGGGAGTCTTCGAAAGTACGGACAACGGCGGTAGTTGGACCCCGATCAACAACGGACTGACCGGTGTCAGCGTGTACGCGATTGCCGTCGATCCCGTGACCCCAACCACCTTGTACGCCGGCACCGCCGATGCCGGAATGTTTCGATCGCTCGACAGCGGGGCCAACTGGACCGCGATCAATAACGGCCTGACGACGATGTCCGTCACGGCCGTGGCAATCGACGCCCAGACCCCGACGACCATCTATGCCGGGACCAGCGGTGGCGGCGTGTTCAAGACGCTCGATGGGGGCGACACGTGGACCGAAATCAACACCGGGAGTTCGGCCACCGTCGTCCTGGTGCTCGCGATCGATCCGACCGACTCCGACGTCGTCTACATGGGTGCCAGCCTCGAAGGCGTCTTCAAATCCGTCGATGGGGGCCTCAACTGGACCAGAATTGCGGTTGTGCCCGAAACGGTCTTCACCATCGCGATAGACCCCACCGCGCCCGACACCGTCTACATCGGCTCGGCCGTGGACGGTATCTTCAAGAGCACGAACGGCGGCGGGGCGTGGCTCTTGTCGAACACCGGGATAACGGCCGGGCCACCAACGGTGCGCCACCTGGCGCTCGATCCGGTCAATCCCTCGATCCTCTACGCCGGCAGCCCGTTCGGCGGCGTGTTCATCAGCCTGAACTACGGCCTGAGTTGGGCCCCGCTGAACACGGGACTCACCAACACGAACGTCTCCGCGATCCTCATCGACCAGGCGACACCGACGCACATCTACGCCGGCACAGTGGGCTCTGGCGTCTTCGACTACTCGCAAGAGGCCTGCGATGGCGGGGTCGTGTGCGGGGCCTGCGAGACGTGCTCACCAGCCTTCGGATGCATCGGCGACGTCTGGCTCGGGTGTCGCGTCTCCACGCACCTGCGGAAAGCCAAACTGACGATCAAGGACAAAGATCCCGATTCGCGCGATCGCATGGTCTGGACTTTGAGCCGCGGTGAAGAAACTCTCGTCGAAGCCTTCGGCGATCCCGTCACGACAACGAACTACGACGCCTGCATCTTCGACGAGTCAGCTGGCGCGCCGGCGCTCATCATGCACACGGACGTCCTGCCGGCCCTCGACTGCCACAACAAGCCCTGCTGGAAGGCCATCGGCGATCACGCCTTCAAGTACCGTAACGGGGAGGGCATCCCGAACGGGGCCACGAAGCTGATCCTCAAATCTGGTGAGGTGTCGAAAACGAAGGTCATCTTCAAAGCCAAGGGGGAACTGCTCGAAATCCCACCGCTCCCCTTGAACCTGCCGTTCAGGTTCCAGATGCGAAACGATCTCGGCGAATGCTGGGAGGCGATCTACACCGAAGCCGGCGTCAGCAAGAACGACGATGCCAGCTTCGTAGGCAAGGACGGCCTGTAGCATCCCTCCCCTGGCTGGACACAGCACCCGATCCCGTATCCAATGAACGGGATGCCTCGTGTCGCGTTGTTCGCAGCCCTGAGCTGCCTCCTGGTCGCCTGCTCGGATCACGCCACGGGCACGGCGACCTCCGGACGCCCACCAGCGGCGGTCCAGACCGTGGAGGTCGCGACCGAGGTGATGGCCGTGACGCTCGACTCGGTCGGGCAGCTCTCGAGTCCGAACAGTACCGAGATCACCGCCGAAATCGCCGGCAAGATCGTCTCCCTGGACGTCCCGGAAGGCACCGAGATCGAGCAGGGACACCTCCTCGTCAAAATCGACGATGCGCAGGCGCGTGCCGCCGTCTCGGTCAACCGCGCCCGGTCGCGAAACGCCCGCGAGATCCTGGCCCGGCTCCAGGCGCTCCGCGGATCGGAGATCACCTCCGAGCAGGAGATCGACAATGCCCGGGCCACGCGTGAGGCGAGCGATGGCGAGCTCGAGACCGCCGAAACGCGCCTCGAGAAGACCGAAATCCGGGCTCCCTTCCGGGGCGTGCTCGGTCTCCGGGAAGTCAGCCTCGGCACCTTCCTGGAACCGGGCGACCCGATCGTACGCCTGACCCAGGTGCAACCGCTGCACCTCGTCTTTGGCCTCCCCGAGCGCCACATCGGGGAGATCGCCGTCGGGCAGGAAGTGACCGCGGTGGTCGCAACCTGCGAGCAGTTCACGGCGCGAGTGACGGCCATCGATCCACGCATCGATGCGGCCAGCCGTATCGTCTACATCAAGGCCGCCGTGGCCAACGAGGATGCCTCGCTCCTCCCCGGCATGTCGGCAGTCGTCCGGCTGAAAACCGGCGACGTTCCGAACGCCCTCACCGTGCCGCACGAGGCCATCATCCGACAAGGCACACGGCGCCTGCTGTACGTGCTCCTCGACGACGGCAGCGTCGAGTCGCGCGAGGTCGTTCTCGGCATTCTCCACAGCGACCGCGTCCAGATCGTGAGCGGCGTGGAGGCGGGCGAGATCGTCGTTGCCACCGGCCACCAGAAACTCCGCCCGGGCGCCAAGGTCGTCGCAACAGCATACACCGCGGTGGAGAACCCGAACCTCGCGCTCGGGAGCGACGGAGTCGTGTTCGGCTGCGAGCTCTGATCGATGCTTCTCTCCGATGTCTCGATCGGCCGGCCTGTCCTTGCGACCGTCCTGAGTCTGCTGATCGTCCTGGCAGGCCTCGCGGCGTACCAGGCACTGCCCGTCCGTGAGTATCCCGATGTCGATCTGCCCGTCGTCTCCGTCAGCACCTCGTACGTCGGCGCCAGCCCGCAGACCGTAGAAGCCACGGTCACCGAACCCATCGAGCAACGCCTGAACGGCATCGAGGGGATCCGCGACATCACGTCGGTGAGCTCCTTCGGGGGCAGCACGATCACGGTCGAGTTCCTCCCGGGACGCAACATCGATACGGCGGCCACCGACGTCAGCAACGCCGTCCAGACGGCCCTCGGCCGTCTGCCAGCCGAGGCCGAGCGACCCATCGTGCGCAAAGCCGGGGCCGATACCCGCCCGATCATGTGGCTGGTCATGCGCTCCGATCGTCACTCGGCGATCGACCTGACCGACATCGCCGACCGCTACGCCAAGACACCGCTGCAGCTCCTCCCCGGCGTCGCCACCATCTACGTCGGCGGCCAGCGCACGTACGCCATGCGCATCTGGCTCGATCCGGCGCGGATGGCCGCCATGCTGGTCGACCCCTCGGACGTTCGTCGGACGATCCGCGAGAACAACCTGCAGCTTCCAGCCGGCGAGATCGAGGGTGCGAGTCGGAAGTTCGTCGTGCTAGCCGATGCGCAGATCGCGGACCCGAAGATCTACGAACGACTGGTCATCCGCCGCGACGGTGAGCGCGTCGTCCGCATCGGCGACGTCGGGTGGGTCGAGCTCGGTTCCGAGAACTACAATACCATCACCCGCTTCACGCAGGATCCCGTCATCAGTGTGGGTGTCGTACGGCAATCGCGCGCCAACGAGCTCGCGCTGGCGCAGTCGGTCCGTGAGACCATCGTCGAGATCCGCAAGAGCCTCCCGGAGGGGGTCACCCTCGACGTCGGCACCGACCGCTCGCGCTTCGTCAAGGCCTCGCTCGAAGAGGTGTGGGCGACGCTCGGCATCGTGTTCCTCGTCGTCGTGCTGGTGAACCTCCTCTTCCTGCGCTCGATCGCGACGACGGTGATCCCGTCGCTCGCCATCCCGATCTCGCTCATCGGTACGTTCGCGGTGATGCACTTCCTCGGCTTCTCGATCAACGCGCTGACCCTCCTGGCATTGGTGCTCGCCATCGGACTGCTGGTCGATGACGCGATCGTCGTGATGGAGAACGTCTACCGTCGCCAGGAAGCCGGCGAATCGCGCACGCTCGCGGCCCTCCGTGGCTCACGCGAGGTGGGCTTCCCCGTCATCGCAACGACGGCGTCGCTGGTCGCCGTGCTGGTCCCGCTCTCGCTGATGAGCGGAAGCACCGGGCGATTGTTCCGTGAGTTCTCGGTCTCGATGGCCGCGGCGGTCGTAATCTCGACGTTCGTCGCGCTCAGCCTCGTCCCCATGGCCTGCGCGAAGTTCCTGACCGTGACGAGTGCACATGGCCGGGTCTACAACCTGATCGAACGCGGCTTCGTCCGCCTGAACCACGCCTACGAACGCGCACTCGGTTGGGCGGTCGCCCACCGTCGCACCCTGACCGTCTTCCTCGTGGCCAACATCGTGCTGAGCGCCCTGCTCTTCGTCGTCCTCCCGCACACACTGGTACCCATCGAGGATCGCGGGCAGCTGCTCGTGCTCCTGCGCGCCCCCCAGGGCTCGACCCTGGCCTACAGCCGCCAGAGCCTCGAGGAGGCCGAGGCCCACGTACGCGCCATTCCGGAGGTCGAGGCCTTCTTCGCCGCGGTGGGCCTGGCCAATGGCGGCCGCCGCAACACCACCCGAGGCTTCCTGTACGCCCGTCTGAAGCCGTGGCGGGAGCGCAACGTGAAGCAGCAGTCGATCATCGCCGGACTTCTTCCCAAGCTCATGTCCATTCCGACGGCGCTCGTGTTCCCGATGAACCTGCCCTCGCTCGGACAGCGAAGCCTGAACGACATCGAACTCATCATCAAGAACGCGTCGGCCGACCTCGACGAGTTCGGCCACGTACGCGACGCACTCCTCGAGCGCGTCCGGGAGATCCCCGGTCTCGTCAACGTCGATAGCAACCTTCGACTCGCCAACCCGCAGGTCGATATTTCCTTCCGGCGGGAACAGGCAGCCGACCTCGGCGTCCCGATCTCCTCACTCGCCGAGACTCTGCAGATCGTCATGTCGCAGGGCCGCACCGACGAGTTCATCCTGCGCAACAAGCAGTACGACGTCATCCTGGCGCTAGCGGCACCCTTCCGGGCGGTCCCCGAGCAGATCGGCGAAGTTGCCATCCGGACAGCTCATGGCGACATGGTCAAACTCGGCAGCCTGGTCGATATGGAGCGTACCGTCGCGCCCGCCGCCTTGAACCACTACGACCTCGAACGCTCGGTCTCCATCTCCGCGAGTCTGGGTCCGGGCGCCGCCCTTGGCGACGCGCTCGCACAGGCGCAGGAGGCCGCCCGGGACGTCCTACCGCCAGGGTTCACGACCGCGCTGGGCGGGAGCGCACGCGAGTACGCCGAGTCATCCACTGACATCTACGTCGCTTTCGGCCTGGCCCTGCTCTTCATCTATCTCGTCCTGGCGGCGCAGTTCGAAAATTTCATCCATCCGTTGGCCATTCTGCTCAGCGTCCCCCTGGCCCTGTTCGGTGCGCTCCTGACGCTGGCGGCAACAGGGCACACGGTGAATCTCTACAGTCAGATCGGTATCATTCTGCTGGTCGGGCTCGTCAGCAAGAACTCCATCCTGCTGGTCGACTACGCGAACCAGGCCCGCGCCCGTGGTCTCGATCTCATGACGGCGGTCACCGAGGCCGGCCAGACCCGTTTCCGACCGATCTTGATGACCAGCGCAACCTCGATCATTGGCGCGGCGCCGCTCGTACTCCGGGCCGGGGCGGGCGCCGAGAGTCGAGCCGCCATCGGCGTCACCGTCGTCGGCGGCCTGCTCTTCTCGACCGTGTTCACGCTGCTCGCGGTGCCGGTTGTCTACATCGGACTCACGCATCTCGGGGAGCGTCTGGGCCTCAACATGGTCCCGCCGCTCATCGCCCTGGCAGACGACGATGAGTCCGTCATGCCTGAGCCGACCGATACGAGCGCCGCGATACCGGAAACCGTTCAGACCGACGCCTGATCTCTACCGACGGCGCGACGGTGGTGCTAGCATCCGCCCCCTCATGGGTGGACAGGCGTTCGATCCCCTCGTCGCTGACTGGTTCGGCGAGCGCTTCGGTGCGCCAACCCCACCGCAGGCCCAGGGCTGGGACGCCATTGCCGAAGGGCGGGATACGCTCGTCTCCGCCCCGACCGGCTCGGGAAAGACGCTGGCGGCCTTCCTGTGGGCGATCGACCGCCTGGTGCGCCGAGCGCGCACCGGCACCCTCGGGGACACGACCAGCGTTGTCTACGTGTCGCCGCTGAAGGCGCTCGGCAACGACATCCAGCGAAACCTGGAAGAACCGCTCGCCGCCATTCGTGCGCGCGCCCAGGCAGCGGGCGTCGTCCTACCCGAAATCACGGTGGCCGTCCGGAGTGGGGACACGCCGGCGTATCAACGACAGGCCATGACGCGGCGGCCCCCGCACATCCTGATCACGACGCCCGAATCGCTCTACATTCTGCTCACTGCGGAACGGAGCCGACGCATGCTCGCGACGACCGAGACCGTCATCGTCGACGAGATCCATGCAGTCGCTGGTGACAAACGAGGCGCCCATCTCGCGCTCTCGTTGGAGCGGCTCGACGCTCTCGCCGAGAACACGGTGCAGCGCATCGGACTCTCGGCAACGCAGAAGCCCATCGAGGAAGTGGCGCGCCTGCTCGTGGGTTGCGGCCGCCTCGACCCAGCGGGGGCCCCAGCCTGCACCATCGTCGATACCGGTCATCGGCGAACGATGGAGCTGGGCATCGAAACAACGGACTTCGAGCTCGGCCCGATCGCCAGCCACGAACTCTGGGCCGATATCTACGATCGTATCACCCGCCACGTCGCGACACACCGCACGACGATCGTGTTCGTCAACACGCGCCGTCTGGTCGAACGCGTCGCGCATCAGCTGAGCGAGCGACTGGGCGACGATCGTGTCGTCGCCCATCACGGGAGTCTCGCACGACGGATCCGCCTGGCCGCCGAGGAGAAGCTCAAGTCCGGCGAGGTGCCGGTCGTCGTGGCGACGGCATCGCTCGAGCTCGGGATCGATGTCGGACATGTCGATCTCGTCTGCCACGTGGGAGCGCCGCGCGCCCTCGCCACCCTGCTTCAACGCGTCGGCCGCTCCGGGCATTGGCTCGGCAGCGTCCCCAAGGGCATCTTCTTCCCGCTGACCCGCGACGATCTGGTGCAAACGGCGGCGGCCGTCCGGGCCATTGCGCAGGGCGACCTCGACCGCCTCACGGTGACACCGAAGCCGCTCGACATCCTCGCGCAACAGCTGGTGGCATTGGCCGCAAGCGAGGAAGATATCGCGGAGGCCGATGCATGGGCGCTGGTGCGGCGTGCCTACCCGTATCGCGATCTCCACCCGCAGGAGTTCGAGGACATCGTCGCGATGCTGTCCGAGGGGGTCTCTACACGCCGCGGCCGCCGCTCGGCGCATCTGCATCGCGATCGTGTTCATGGGCGGCTGCGGGGGCGCCGAGGGGCGCGGCTCGCCGCCATGACGAGCGGTGGGGCCATTCCGGACACGGCCGACTACGATGTCGTCGAGGAGCCGACCGGCGCTCGCGTCGGCAAGGTCAACGAAGACTTTGCGATTGAAAGCATGGGGGGCGACATCTTCCTCCTGGGCAACCACTCCTGGCGCATCCGACGGGTCGAATCAGGCACCGTCCGTGTCGAGGACGCCGGTCAGACCCCGCCGACGATTCCGTTCTGGCTCGGCGAGGCCCCGGCGCGAACCGCCGAACTCTCCGAAGCCGTGTCCGGGCTCCGCGCAGAGGTCGCCGCTCGCCTCCCCGACCGCGCCGCCGCCATCGCCTGGCTGGCCACCGAGTGCGGCGTCGATCAGGGCGGCGCCGAGCAGATCACCGACTATCTCCGTGCCACGCTCGCCGCACTAGGCGCGATCCCGACCTGCAGCACCATCGTCGCCGAACGATTCTTCGACGAGAGCGGCGGCATGCAACTCGTCCTGCATTCCCCCTTCGGCGGGCGCGTGAACCGGGCGTGGGGATTGGCCCTGCGCAAGCGCTTCTGCGTCACCTTCGACTTCGAGCTGCAGGCCGCCGCCACCGACGATGGCGTCGTCATCTCCCTCGGCGAGCAACACAGCTTTCCGCTCGAGAGCGTGTTCGGCATGGTGCGCGCAACGTCGGTTGCCGACGACGTCATCCAGGCCGTACTGCCATCGCCGATGTTCACCAATCGCTGGCGCTGGAATGCGACCCGCGCCTTGACCCTGCTTCGCCACATGGGTGGCAAACGCGTCCCGATGGCGATCCAGCGTATGCGCTCCGAAGACCTGCTGGCCGCCGTCTTCCCGGCCCAGCTCGCGTGCGCCGACAACCGTACCGGGCCGATCGAGCCCCCCGGGCATCCGCTGGTCGATGAGACGATCCGCAACTGCCTGCACGAAGCCATGGACGTCGAGGGCCTGCGCACCCTGATCGAGGCCATCGAACACGGCCGGGTCCGAACCGTCGCGATCGAGACGCCCACGCCTTCACCGATCGCCCACGAGATTCTGAACGCCAATCCCTACGCGTTCCTCGACGACGCGCCCCTCGAAGAACGCCGCGCCCGCGCGGTGACCCTGCGCCGGACCGATCCGGATCTGGCGGAGGGCATGGGCGCGCTCGACCCCGAGGCCATCGCCGAAGTGCGGGCACAGGCCTGGCCGGATGTGCGTGATGCCGACGAACTACACGACACTATGCTCGATCTGATCGTGCTCCCCGAATCCGAGGGAGCGGCGTGGAGCGCACTGGCCGACGATCTCTGTGCCGACGAGCGCGCGACCCACATCCGCTGGAGCACCGGGAACGGCTCCCATCGGGGCCTGGTTGCCGCCGAGCGCACCCAGATCGCCACCGCCGCGCTCGGCGATGCGCGTCTCGAAGTCGCACTCCCGCTTCCGCCCGGGTCCTCGGCTTCCGTCGAGTCCGATGCCGCCGTCGTGGTCATGGTACGCGGCTGGCTGGAGGCGATCGGCCCCACGACGCGCGACGCACTGGCGCACCGGCTGGGACTCGCTCCCGGGGCCGTCGGCAGCGCCCTCGCGCGTCTGGAGGCAGAAGGCATCGTGCTCCGCGGCCGGTTCGCGACCGAGTCGGACGAATGGTGCGAGCGGCGGCTGCTGGCTCGCATTCATCGCCTCACCCTGGGTCGCCTCCGACGCGAGATCGAACCTGTCTCCGCCGCCGACTTCATGCGCCATCTGCTGCGCTGGCAGCATCTCTTCCCAGGAACGCAGCTCCACGGACGCGACGGCCTCCAGGCCGTGATCACCCAACTGCACGGCGTCGAGCTGCCGGCGCCCGCCTGGGAAGCGAACGTCCTTCCGGCGCGTATCGAAGGTTACGACCCCGGCTGGCTCGACGAGCTCTGCCTGGCCGGCGTGATCACATGGGGACGATTTTCGGCGCCAGCCGAGCAGTCCGCCCCGACCGGGAGGGAACGCCGCCGGCCCGCACCGACTCGCGTCGCACCGCTCGCCCTCGCGCTGCGCGATGACGTGGCCATGCTCTGGGCCGCGACACCCGATCGAGCGACCCGAAGGCTCTCGGCGGCCGCCGAGCTGGTCGTCGATCTCCTCGAGCGCGAGGGCGCATCCTTCTTGGGCGACGTGGCGCGCACGACCGGCCTCCTACCGACCGAAGCGGAGGACGCGCTCTGGGAGCTCGTCGCGCGTGGGCTGGTCACGGGCGACGGCTTCGCAGGACTACGTGCGTTGCTTGCGCCGGCGGACCGTCCACGTCCCGAGCGTCGACTCCGGGCCCTCCGCGGGGGGCGCTCCCGTCGACGGGCGCTCCCGATCGGGCGTTGGTCCCTCCTGCGCCCTCCCGCCGGCGGCCACGATGCCGACGAACGGGCCGAGATGGTCACGCGGCAGCTCCTCCGGCGCTATGGCGTGCTTTTCCGCGAGTTGCTGGCGCGCGAGAGCCTCACCCTGCCCTGGCGCACCCTGCTGACCTCCCTCCGACGGCTGGAAGCCCGAGGGGAGATTCGTGGCGGGCGGTTCGTCGCAGGCCTGGTTGGCGAGCAGTACGCCCTCCCCGAAGCCGTGGATGCGCTCCGGGCGACCCGCCGCGCCGACGATCACGGACAGGTTACCGTCATCTCCGCCGCCGACCCGCTGAACCTGGCGGGGATCTTGACGCCCGGCCCCCGCATCTCGCCGCTCTCCGGCCATGTTCTCGCCCTCGAGCAGGGCGTGCCGGTCGAGACCGGCGAATTGGGCGCCGTCCGGAGCCGGCTCCGCGGGCGAGCTGCTGCGGCTCCCAGATCCTGAATCCCGTTGCCGTTGCATTCGGTCTCTGCTCCCGGCACATATGCTCGACGATCAATCTTCAGGAGGAGGTTCACCCATGCATCGAGCAACCCTAGTCGCGCTGTGTGCCCTGACTATAGCCGCTTGCTCCCCGGGCGGAGGCAACGGTAGCGCCGCCGCCCGCTTCGAGTCGCGGAGCGGAACCCAGGTGACCGGCAGCGCCAGTTTCACCGAGAAAGACGGCAAGGTCGACATCGTGCTCAACGTCAAGGCGCTTCCAGCAGGGAAACATGGCGTCTACATCCACGAGAAGGGCGACTGCAGTGGCTCCAACGCAGCTGCCGTCGGTAAGCGGTTCGCCCCGGGTGGCGAAGCCCGCGCCGGCGTCCTCGGTGACATCGAAGGTGGCGACAAGGGCAATGGCTCGCTGGTCATCAGTCTCGACAAGATCACGGTCTTTCCGGGCGACAGCTCGATCATGGACCGCTCCATCGTAATCTCCGGCGATCCCGACAATCCACAGCTCAAGCAGACCTTCGGGATCATCGCCTGCGGAGTCATCGGTGTTCCGGTAGACTAGGGCGTGCGATCGACCCCTACCCTCGCCCTGATCCTCCTGCTGACAGTCCCGATATTCGGCGCCTGTGCTCCGAGGGCGATGCACGCGAGGGCAACCTTCGAACCACTGGCCGGCAGCAACATCACCGGCAGCGCGACCTTCACCGAGCAGAACGGGACGACCCTGATCCGGGTCGAAGCCCGTGCCATCGCGCCTGGACAGCATGGCGTGCACGTCCACGCCGTGGGTGACTGCTCAGCCGCCGACGGCAGCTCGGCAGGCCCCCACTTCAATCCCGACGGCGGTACGCACGGGCACGGGGGCCACCAAGGGCACGGCCAGGATCATGGGCAGGATCATGGGCAAGACCACGGGCAAGACCGCGGGAAAGACCATGACCAGCATCACGGCCACAGCGGCGATCTCGGAAACCTCGAGGCCGACGCGCTCGGGGCGGGCGTGCTGGTCGTCGAAACCGATAGGCTGACAGTCGCTGAGGGGCCGCGCTCGGTCGTGGGCCGTGCAATCGTCATCCACGCCGAGGAGGACGACCTGGCCACGCAACCCGGCGGGGGATCCGGCGATCGCATCGGCTGCGGCGTCATCGCGCGCGAATAGTCCGAGCCCCACGAGCGCGCCGGGCCACGTCGTAACCAGGCACGACTCGGATCCAGGCACGACTCGGATCGACCTCGTCCCTACCGGATGAACACGAATCTGAGGTCGGAAGCTCGATGCGTCAGATTCCGGATGAAGACGCACCACAGGAGCGTGTTCCCGAACATCTCCGTGCACTCCTCGAGCGACTTGGAGAAATGCCGCAGGCTCCGATAGGCGCTCTTGCGGAAGCTGTCGCGTGCCCAGCCTTCCAACTCGAAGGTCTCGGAGGCGATCCGGTAGAGATTCAGCGGATGCTCGCGATCCAGCCCCTCCACGAAATCCAGGCTCACCGCGAAGACGAAGCACCCGATCGCCGTCACGATCATGAAACGCGACAACTCGTCCGGCGTCTGAAACCACAGAAATCCGAGCGTGAAAAGCCCGAGTGTTCCGAAGATGGGCAAGAACACCAACTGCCAGGTATAGCTCGGAAAGAAGTCGAGCAACACTTTGCCCCAGGCGCCATCCGGGCCTTCGCGATGGATGACGTGAAACGTCGTGCCGAGGCGCTCATGGATCTTCGCGCCGTCATCGATGGCCATGTAGGTGAAGAACATCGCCAGCACGACCCACCCTGCCGTGACAGCGCTGGTGCCCGTCTTCCGCGCGATGGCCACCGTGAGCCAGAGCGTCATCGCGATCATCCATGTCTGCGTGATCGCGAACCACGAACCCAGGCCATCCTCGCGCGCGTTGTTGCACATGCGGCGAATCGCGCCGATCTCGGTAAGGCGACTGTAGTTGACGACGTAGTCGAGGGCGAACCACAGGATTTCAGCCCCGACGCAGATCGCGAACACGGTCAGCACGAGCCGCCGTGCGTTGACCTCGAGTAGAACCGGACTTCCTGGTCCGTGCATCCTCCACCACCCCCCTTGCGCAATCACATGTAAGCATAGAGGGACAGTGCGTTCTAGACGCGGTCTTGATCGAGCCCGGGGGCGTCATCCCTGGCCCCATCACCGCGGCGACTAGTGGTCGGAACTGTCGTCGTCACCACCAATGGGGAACCTTGGCGTCGGAGCTGCTGTCGTCGGAGCTGCTCGCGTCCGAACTCTGGCTGTCCGAGGACCCTCCACACGAACTGCTGTCCTCGGAATCGGCATCGCAGCCACTGCTGTCCCCGTCGTCGGAATCGGCCAAGGTGCAATCCGGGAGACAGAAGCTGTCGGCCGATGAGCTGTCGTCGGAGCTGCTATCGTCCGAGCTCTCGCTGTCGGAGGTCCCACCGCACGAGCTGCTGTCACCGGAACTTCCGTCACAGTCACTACTGTCGTCGGCCGAACTCGTCCCACCAGAGCTGCTCGCGTCAGAACTGTGGCTGTCGGAACTGCCGCCACACGAGCTGCTGTCCTCCGAGCTGCCGTCGCAATCACTGCTCCCGCCGTCCGAGCTGTCGTCATCTTCGCCCGGATCACATTCCTCGCCTGGATCGACGTTCCCGTCACCGCAGAAGGTACAAGCCGTCGTGCACAGGATCCCGCCCCATCCGATCTCGGAACCAGGCGGGTCGCAGGTCTCGCACGTCCGATTCACCTCGCCGTCACCGCACACCGCCTCCGGCTTGAGGGTACAGTCGTCGAGGCATTCGACGCTATCGTCGTCCGGATCGGCGCTGCTCTGACTGTCGTCAGAGCTGCCCGCATCGTGGCTGGAGCCACTGTCCGCGCCGCCGCAAGAGCTACTGTCGGCCGAACTGCCGTCGCAATCGCTGCTGTCACCGTCACCACCGCCGGTACGCCAGGCATCGTCACATGGCACCAGCTTCTCGCGCGAGTCGCTGTCGTCGGAGCTACTGTCATCGGAGCTTTCGCTGTCCGACACACCACCACACGAGCTACTCCCGTCAGAGCTCCCGTCACAGTCGCTGCTGTTGTCGCTGACGCTGTCCTCGGAGCTGGCGGAATCCGAGCTACTGGCATCGGAACTCTCGCTGTCGGAGCTGCCGCCACACGAGCTGCTGTCCTCGGAGCTGCCGTCACACTCACTACTTCCATCATCCGAGGGGTCGTCGCCATCGCCGCCGTCGTCGCACTGCTCGCCGGGATCCACCGTTCCGTCACCGCAGAACGTGCAGTCGATGCCGCAGAGGTCGCCACTCGGCACCATCGGGTCGGAGCCCGGTGGATCACATGTTTCCTCCGGGTCGAGAATGCCGTCGCCGCACATCGGTGGCTGGTTGATCCGGCAGTCATTGGCACACGAGTCCAGATCGTCGGTGTTGCCGTCGTCGCATTCCTCACCCGCCTGGAGACTGTGATCACCGCAATACGTGCAGTTGACACGGCAGAGGCTGCCCCCAGCCGGTGGCGGATCCGATCCTGGCGGGTCGCACGTCTCGCCCGCGTCGAGCTGGAAGTTGCCACAGGGATTCGGCGGCGTCAGCGTACAATTGTTGCGACACGCGTCGTCATCGACCGTATTGCCGTCGTCGCAGTCCTCGGTGCCGTTCTGCGCACCATCACCGCAGTAGGTACATCCGACACGGCAGAGATTGCCCCCCGGGGGAGCCGGATCGGAGCCCGGAGGATCACAGGTCTCGCCCGGGCCCACGATATCGTCTCCGCACAACGTCTGCTGCCCCGGCCCGGCGGTACAAGAATTCGCGCACTGATCGTCGTCGACCATATTGCCGTCGTCGCACGCTTCGCCGGCGTCGGCCGTACCATCGCCGCAATACGAACAGTCCGTGCGGCAGAGGTTGCCACCGAGCGGTGGTGGGTCGGAACCTGGGGGATCGCAGGTCTCCGGGGCATCGACCGCACCGTTTCCGCACAACGGTGGCGGTGGAAAACTGCAATCGTTCCGGCAACCATCGCCGTTGTTGCTGTTCCCGTCGTCACAGTCCTCTCCGGACTGGACGAGATTGTCACCACAGAACGTGCAGCCGACGCGACAAACGTTCTGGTTCGGCGGCACCGCGACGCCCGGCGGATCGCAGGTCTCCGCGCCCTGGAGCATTCCGTTGCCACACACCGCCGCGTCGGCGGGCGGAAACGCTGTAAAGCCTTTGTCGCTCCGCAGTTTGTCGGAGACCAGATGTCCAATCACCACCGCCTGACGTCCGAGCCGGATCTGCCCCTCGGGTGCGAAGATCCGCCCCGTGAATCGACTGCCCGCGCTGATTCGGATGCTCTTCCCGGCAAAATTGACCTGCACGTCGTCTGCGCCGAGCGGTGCATTCGGGAGCAGGCTCGCCTGGTTCCCGAGACCGAACTTGTCGCGGACGTTGATGGTCACTGGTCCCGCGACCTCGATGTCCCCGCGCACGGCTTCCAGCAGGCAGAAGTTGTAGGTACCTGCCGAGAGGACGAGACGCCCTCCCTGCGCGACCTTCACCGCGCCGTAGGCGCCCGGGGGCAAGGCAAACACCTCGTTCTTGTCGCCCTTCTTGCTGACACCCCCGCATCCGATGGGGAAATCCGGTGGGAAGTTGGCCGGATCGAACGGATCGGGCACGACCAGGGGCTCCGTCACGTAGACGGGCAACGGCACCGGCTGGGTGACCGGGCCGGGAAACGTTTTCGCCGGATTGAACTTCAAGGTGTTGGCGAACACCTCGGACACGGTCACTCCCGCGTTCAAAAAGACGCGGTCCCCGACTCCGAGGCCGAGGACGCTCGCCACTCGCCCGACCTTCAGCTTGCCGCGGGCGTTCTGCACACCGATGTTGCCGTTCACCACACTCTCGTTCTTCACGAGCGCGAAGCGCTTCACGAGAAAGACGTAGTCGTCCTCGTTCCGGGGCTGGGTGTGCCCGAGCGTGGGCACAACGACGAGGGCGAGCAAGGCAATGGCGATGAGGACGAGGCGGGGGGTGTGCGAGAGCATGAGTTCCTCCGGTAGACCACGCGCGAGTCGCAACTCGCACATGGGGAAGTCTTCCGAGAGGCTACCGGATGCGAAATGGGCTGATCCATAGCGCAAATGTACTCGCCTGCCGGATCATATCGCGAGCACTATGCGCGAGGACTTTCAGGTGCTCTGAGATGGAACCACGATGTCGTGGAGATGTCAGCGCTTTGTGCGCCGATCCGGCCCGCTCAAGTAGTCCGCCAACTGCTCCACTGTGTGTTCCGCCTCATGACAATCCACGCACAAATTTTCCCAGTTGGAGCCATCCGGTGGATTGTAGGAATGGTCGCCGTCGCGATGGTGCACCGTCAGGAGGTGCAACGTGTCGGCCTCGAACTCGCGTGCGCAGCGGCCACAGATCCATCCGTACATGTCGAGCGAGCGCGCCCGATATCCTTGCAGGCGCTGCGCCCGCGCTTGCGCCGCCTCGCGCACGATCGACTCGACATCTTGACCGGTGCCCTTGCTACCCGCCTGGCTGGGGCCCTTGATACCCGCCTGGCTGGTGCCCTTGATACCCGCCGACGGTCGCCGCTGAGGGCGGAAGCTCCGCGTGCGCGCCACTCGGACGTATCCTCAGAGCCGCAGCGCCGACCCGAGTTCATCGGCACCAAAGACGATGCCGACATAGAACGCGCCAAAGACACCGTAGACGGCGCTGCCCGGATCGAACCTCATCTCGTAGACCACGTCACGAATGGCCTTGAGATCGCCGGCGAACAACGTGACGCCCCACTCCCAGTCGTCGATACCCGTGCAGGTCGTGATGAGCTGCGTCACCTTGCCGGCATGACGCCGCCCCGCGGCCCCGTGCCCCAACATGAAGCGCTTCCGCTCGTCGAACGAGAGCGTGTACCAATTGTGCTGCTCCCCCCGCGCCTTGGCCATCGGATAGAAGCAGAGCACTGGATAGTTGTCGGGCAACTGGGGATGCATGCGTGCGTCGGCGTACTTCTGCATACGCGTCCGCATCGCCGCCAGCTTGGTGGCAAACTCGGGACTTGCGGGATCGAGTTCCTGGTCCTCGATCAGTGCCCGAGCCCAGTCGGACTCGTTCGACATGTACTCACTCGCCTCGGAGAGGGAGAGAAACGTGTCCACGCAGGTCAGATGCCGACCCACGCCACTGGAGGCGATCTCCTGACCGAGCTGCTGGTGTCGTCGGAGATCGGGGTGCACCGCCATGATGCCCAGGTCGCCCTTGCCCACGAGGCCGAACGGGACCAGCTGCATCCCCTCTTCTGCCGAGACCGATCGCAGCCAGGCGCTGGTCTCCGCAATCGCCGTCGCGCGCGCCCCGTCGTCCAGCGCGTGCCAGCCCGCTCGATCGACGCGGTAGAACCAATGCGACACCGTCCATCCCGCCGCAGGAATCAGGGGTTCGTTCATGAGGCCGATTCTGGCAGTGGCCCTCGAGACCGTCAAATCAGGCGACCGCCTCCGGCTCAACGCATCACGGCCCCCGCCAGCGCCAGGAACAGGAGCGCAATCACCGTCGAGTTCAGCATCGCCGAGATCGCGTGGAGCCGCTCGTAGAGCGCCGGCTGGCTCTCCCGGACCGCACGCATCCTCGGCAGCAGAAGCTGCTGCGCGGAGAGACTGCACACCAAGGAGCCCGCGACGGGAAGCCCCATACGCAGAGCCTCTCCGAGGGGCAACGCGTGCGCCGCGCGCGCGAGCGACACGATCGCAAGCGCGACGAACCCACACGCCGTGCCCGTCGTGTAGTAACGCGAAAAGAGCCGGCGCAGCAGATCCGTCGCGTCACCGGGAGCATGCTCGCGATGGATCGCCGGAAGCACGACATACGAGAAGGAGATGACGGAACCCAGCCACACCGCAATCGCACAGACGAAGAGGAGTCGAAGCACGGGCGGATCTTCCTCCACGCGTTCTCCTTTGACAACTCATGACGACGGAGGCATCACATGCCCCACCCCGCTATGGCTACCCCGCCCTTCTTTCCCATGCACGAGGTCCACGCCGGCCGCGATATCGGTGGCCGCGACGTGACGATCACGCCCGACGAGGTCCGCCGCTACGAGGCGGGCACGGGAGGCCCGCCATCATCCCTGCGCCTCGACGACCGCACGGAGGTCGCTCCGGCCCTGCTCTTCCACTCCGAGGTCTATCGCTCGCTCGCGTGGTACCTGCCCAACGTGATCGGCAACCTGCATGCCCGCCAGGAGTGGGAGCTGTTCGCGCCCCTCGTCATCGGGCAGGCGGTGCGCACCCGCTCGACAGTGGTCGAGCGCTATCGCAAGCGCGATCGCAACTATATCGTGAACGAGGTCCTCGTCACGGACGACGCCGGACGCTGGCTGCAGCGGAGCCGCACACACCAGAGCTTCCTCATCGAAGACAGCGCCGGCCAGATCGTCGTCGATCGTGAGCGTGAGAAACGCCCGGAGCGCCGATTCGAGATCGGCGAGGGTCCCGGCGAAGCGCTGACTCCGCTCGTGCGCCCGATCACCATCGCGATGTGCGAGGCGTTCTCCGGTCCCGACAAGAACTACCACACCGACCGCGAGATGGCGCAGGCGCTGGGATTTCCAGATATCGTCGTCCAGGGCATGCTTTCCATCTGCTTCGTCGCCGAACTCATGTCGCACACGTTCGGGTACGGTTGGCACGTCGGTGGCAAGATGGACCTGCGACTGGTGAACGTCGTCTGGGTCGAAGACGTCATCAGCACCTGTGGGAAGCTCCGCGAGAAGGTCCCCGAAGGCGCCAAGCAGCGCGCGCTCGTCGACGTATGGTGCGAGAAAGCCGACGGTACGAAAACTCTCGTCGGCACGGCCAGCGCACTGGTGTAGCAGGTCGCCCCACACGCGGGGGGCGCGTTCGGACCGCGAGGGCGCGGCGTCGAGAACCGAGGCCGGCGCGGGTCACCTGCCCGCTCGCGAGCGCCGACGCGTGAGCGCCGGCACTCGCAAGGGTCGGGTCAGGAAGATCGAATCAGATGGACCCGCGTCAGACGGCCTCGAACAAGCCGGCCATGCCCATGCCGCCGCCGACGCACATCGTGACGATGCCAAGCCGCTTGCCCTGGCGCTTCAGCTCGCGCAGGAGCTGTCCGGTCATCCGGGAGCCCGTCATACCGTACGGGTGGCCGATGGAGATGGAGCCACCGATCGGGTTCAACTTCTCGTCGGGAATCTCGAGAACACGCTGACAGTGCAACAACTGCGAAGCGAAGGCCTCGTTCAGCTCGACGATGTCGATGTCGTCCATCGTCAGGCCGTGGCGCTTCAGAAGCTTCGGAACCGCGAAGACGGGGCCAATCCCCATCTCCTCGGGCCGACACCCCGCGACCGCCACCCCCCGGAAGATGCCGAGGGGCTGGAGACCGAGCTCTTTCGCCCGCTCTTCCGACATGAGAATCGTTGCCGAAGCTCCGTCGGACAGCTGCGATGCGTTCCCGGCCGTCACCGACCCATCCTCTTTGAACGACGGCTTCAGCTTCGCCAGTCCCTCGATGATCGTCCCGGGACGATTGCACTCGTCCTTCGCGATCTCGACGTCCTGGTAGGTGATGTTTCCCTCCGCGTCCTGGACTGCCTTCTTGGCCTTCATCGGCACGATGTCACTGTCGAACTTCCCGGCCTCCTGCGCCGCGGCGGTCCGCGCCTGACTCAGCACCGCGTAGGCGTCCTGGTCCTCGCGCGAAATCTTGTAGCGCTCGGCCACGACCTCGGCCGTCTCCCCCATGCCCATGTAGATCCCGGGCCACTCCTTGAAGATCCGGTCGTTGACCAGGTTCGTCATGTTGACGTTGTTCTGCACCATCGAGATCGACTCGGTGCCGCACCCGATCGCGGCGGTCGCCCCCTCGTCGGTGATGTGATGCGCCGCCATGGCGATGGCCTGCAAGCCCGAGGAACAGTAGCGATTGACGGTGGTGGCCGCGACGGTCGCGGGCAACCCCGCTGCCAACGCGGCAACACGCCCGACGTTCATCCCCGAGGGGCCCTCGGGAAGACCGCAACCGCAGATCACATCCTCGATCTCATCGGGAGAAAGCTGCGGGGCCTGGGCGAGCGCGCCCTTGATGGCGTGCGCCGCCATGTCGTCAGGACGGGTGGCGTTCAAGCTGCCCCGGAACGACTTTCCGAGGGGAGTACGAGCACTTGCTACGATGACAGCCTTTGGCATGAGTCTCTCCTTTGGGTGGTAAACCGCGAGAGACTATGCGCTCGGCCGGGCCAGAGCAAGGAGAGTGGCGTAACGGTGGCGGGGCCTCGCCAACGCGGCCCCGCCACCTCGCCAAGGGCGAAAACTCAGCCGCCGTTGGTCTCGTGCCCGCCGAGGTTCACCCACACGCTCTTCACCTGCGTGTACATCTCGAGGGCCGCCTTCCCCATCTCACGCCCGAAACCGCTCTTCTTGTAGCCACCGAACGGCGACGCGGCGTCGAACTGATTATACGTGTTGATCCATACGGTCCCGGCCCGGAGGATCGACGCCATGCGGTGCGCCTTGCCGATGTCGCGGGTCCAGACCGCCGCGGCCAGACCATAGTCCGAATCGTTGCCGGCCTTCGCCACGTCCTCCGGATTCTTGAAAGGCACCGCACAGACGACCGGACCGAAGATCTCCTCCCGGACGATCTTCATGTCGGCCTGCACGTCCGTAAACACTGTCGGCGCTACGAAGTAGCCACGATCGAGGCTCGCCGGCCGCCCTCCGCCAGTGGCCGCCTTGGCGCCAGCATCCTTCCCCGCCGCCAGGTACCCCGTGACCCGCTCGAACTGCGTGCTCGAAACCAACGGGCCCATCTCGGTCGATGGATCCATGCCGGGGCCGAGCTTGATCTTCTCCGAGAACTCGATCAGCCGCGGCACGACCGTGTCGTAGGCCTTCTGTTCGACGAACAGCCGCGAGCCGGCAGCACAGCACTGCCCGTGATTGAAGTAGATCGCGGTCGCCGCCCCCACCGCGGCGGCCTCGAGGTCCGCATCGGCAAAGACGATGTTGGGCGACTTGCCACCGAGTTCGAGGGAGACGCGCTTCAGATTCCCGGCGGCCGCCCGCATGACCTCGTGGCCGACCTCGGTTGAGCCCGTGAAGGCCACCTTGTCGATATCCGGATGCGCCGCGATGGCGGCCCCCGCCGTCTCGCCGAATCCGGTGACGATATTCACGACGCCCGGAGGAAATCCGGCCTCGTCGAAAAGCTCTCCGAGTCGAAGCGCCGTAAGTGGTGTCTGCTCGGCGGGCTTCAACACGACCGTGTTCCCGCACGCCAAGGCGGCTCCGAGCTTCCACGCCGCCATCAGGAGCGGGAAGTTCCAGGGAATGATCTGCCCAACCACCCCGATCGGCTCGCGCAGGGTGTAGTTCAACACGTACTGGCCCGGCGTCGAGACCGGAATCGTCTCGCCCTCGATCTTGGTGGCCCACCCTGCGTAGTAGCGGAAATGATCCACGACCAGCGGCACATCGACGGCGCGCGCAATGGTGATCGGCTTCCCGTTGTCGAGGGTCTCGAGCTGCGCGAACTCTTCGGTGCGGGCCTCGATCAAGTCGGCGAGCTTCCAGATGACGCGCCCGCGCTCCGACGCCGTCATCAGGCGCCAGGGGCCGTGCTCGAAGGCCTCTCGGGCCGCGCGCACCGCGCGATCGACGTCCTCTTTGTCGCCCTCGGCGACTTCGGCCAGCACACCTTCGCTCGCGGGATCGACGGTCGTAAACGTCTTACCGGACGCCGCCTCCACCCACTGGCCACCAATGAGCATCTTGCGTGTCCCCGTGCTGACGAACTTTCGCACGGCGGGGTCGATGCCAGGATAGTCCGCCTGCATGATCGGCTGTACCATCGTGAAGATCCTCCTTCGTGTATTCCCTGCCCCGGCTGTACCCTGCCCGGGTGGGCCGCTCAAGGCACCCGCCGAAGTATCCATCGTCGAAGCGGAGGACCCTGGGGAGCGCTCGCGCCACCGTACTCCTACGACTGCCGTACGCAACGCGCACGCCGGTCCGCAGAGCGTTCCGTGCACGGCGCACCTCTGCGAACGATTCCACGTCGTCGAGACCAAATCGCATTGAATGAAGCCTCTCCGGCCAGCTAGAACTGAAGGCGGGAGGATTCACCGGATGCCGTATCGGGTTGAGGGAAGCATGGGGTGCGCCGTCCTCGCGATGCTGCTGATCGCGGGACCCGTCGGCGCCGAGCCGACGACCTGCCAGCGGAGCGTGCTGAAGGAGTCGATCAAGTACGCGCAGAAAGCCTTGAAGGAGCTTGGCAAGTGTGAAGATCGGGTCATCAAAGGCAAGCTTCCGGCGCTGACCGACTGCACCGCCGATCCGGTCATCGCCTTCAAGATCGCCAAAGCCGAGACCAAACTACGCGCGGCGATGGGCAAGAAGTGCGGCGGCAGTGATCGCAGCTGCGGCACCGGCGGTGATGACGACTCGCTCGCCTCGATTGGCTGGCCCGGCACGTGCCCGGATTTCGAAACACTCGGCTGCACCAACTCGATCGGCGATTGCGATGACATCGGCGAATGCCTGTTCTGCGTCAACGATGCCGCGGTCAACGAAACGCGTGCCACCATTTTCGACGACCTGCTCCCGAGCAGCCCGTCGGCCGATAAAGCGTTGAACAAATGTCAACGGACCCTCGGCAAGGAGACGATCAAGCACCACAAGACCGTCACCAAGACGCTGCAGAAATGTTGGGACAAGCGCCTCAAGGGCTCACACGCCAACCCGTGTCCGGATCCGGGGGACGGCAGCGCCGTCGCCAAACTGGCGAAGGCTGAGAGCAAGCGCTCGATCAAGATCTGCAAGGCCTGCGGCGGAGACGATAAGCTCTGCGGCACCAACGGCGACCTGAGCCCGAACGCGATCGGGTTCGCGCCCCTCTGTCCGAGCGTCGGAGACTGCCAACGCGTCATCTCGACCGTCGCCGACATCAACGAGTGCCTCGGCTGTGTTGCCGCGTTTCGCGCGGAATGCGAGACCGCGCTCGCGGTTCCGGCGCTGGCGCCCTACCCACCCACGTGTGCGACACCCCCGCCGCCGCCCGTATGCGGCGATGGGGTCGTCGAGCTGATCGAGGAGTGCGACGACGGTGGCACGTCCGGCGGAGATGGCTGCTCGGCAACCTGCGAGCTGGAGGATGCCTCGGCACTCTGTGCCGGTGTCCCGAGCACGTCGGGGACGTCCATTGCCTCCACGCTCGTCGCCTCGGGCCTGAGCAGTCCGGTGCACATCACCGCGCCCCGACTCGATCCGAATCGACTCTTCATCGTCGAACAGACCGGCGCCATCCGGATCGTCAAACACGGCAGCCTGCTGCCAACGCCTTTCCTCGACCTGGCTGGCATGGTCTCCGACGCGTCCGAGCAGGGGCTGCTCAGTCTGGCCTTCCATCCCGACTACGAAAGCAACGGCCGGTTCTTCGTGAACTACACCGATCTCGGTGGGGATACCGTGATCGCCCGCTACGACGTCAGCGCCGACCCCGACATCGCCGACGCGGCGAGCGCCCTCATCCTCTTCACCGTCGACCAACCGTTCTCGAACCACAACGGCGGCCTCAATGCCTTCGGGCCCGACGGCTACCTCTACGTCGGCATGGGCGACGGCGGCTCCGGGAACGATCCGTTGGAAGCCGGACAGGACGATTCCACGATTCTCGGCAAGATGCTCCGCATCGATGTCGACGTCGTCGCGAGCCCCTTCTACGGGGCACCCGCCGACAACCCGGATCCGAACGCCCCGGACCCGTTGAACCTCATCTGGGCCAAAGGCGTCCGGAACCCCTGGCGCTTCAGCTTCGACCGCGCCACCGACGAGATGTACATCGCCGACGTCGGTCAGAACGCTCGCGAGGAGATCAACATTCAACCCGCCGCCACCGCCAGCGAGAACTACGGCTGGGACATCTTCGAAGGCCGGAGCTGCTTCGAGCCGGGACCGCTGTGCTCCGCCTGCCCGAGCCCGGTATGTCCCGGGAGTCCGGTCTTCAACATCCCGGTGCTCGAATACGATCACGTTGCCGGCTGCTCGATCACCGGCGGCTTCGTCTACCGAGGCTGCGCCCTCCCCGACATCCACGGCACGTACTTCTATGGGGACTTCTGCACCGACTTCATCCGCAGCTTCAACGGCGTCTCAGGCGGCGACGCGCAGAATCTTCTCGACCACACGGCCGCGCTCGACCCGCCAGGAGGTCTCAGCATCGACTCCATCACGAGTTTCGGCGAGGATGCGCGTGGGGAGTTGTACATCGCGGATCAGAACGGGGAAGTGTTCAAGATCATCCCGGGACCCTAGGGGCTCTCGGTTCGTGGGTTCCGCGATTGGTCGCGATTTTCCTAGCAGTGCTCACTCGGCACTCAGGCGCGGCGACTCGAACATGGCGTACGTTCCATCAGCTCAATGCGATTGCCGAACGGGTCGTCCACGAACACTCGCCGGAATCCTTCCAGGCTATTGTCCCAAACGACATAAACCCCCGCAGCCGTTAATCTTGCCACCAGTTCCTCCAACTCGGTCACGAGCAAGCCCGGATGGGCTTTCTTCGCCGGGGAGAATGACGGCTCGACGCCGAGATGAACCCGCAGCTCCCCCGACTCAAACCATGCGCCGGCACGAGCAAGCCGCGGCGGCTTCGCCACTCGGGTGATCCCAAGCAAACCCTGGTAGAAACGTACAGCGTCTTCTTCTCCTCCCGGCGGCATCGCTAGCTGGACGTGATGAAGGCCCGCTACTCGCCCTGGCATACATCCTCCTCAGCCGGATCAGGCATCGATCACGAGTAGGCCGACTCGGGTGAGAGGCGATCCGGGACCAACTTCCGGACCGCCCCTCGCCCGCGCAGGCTACTGCTTCCCTGCTATTCCTTGGTCAGGCGGATCCAGGAACCTTTGAGCACGGTCGTGGCATCGGACTTCGAGGACTTCTGCGCCCACCCAAAGTCGAATCCACCAGTAGTCGCCGTTCCGACGAAGAGCGTTCCTCTGATGTTGGCCGTATAGGTCTGACTCGTCGACGTCGAGTGGTTCAGCTCCGTCCCGCTACCCGTCATCACCTCGTATTCCTTGAACGTCCCGCCGGTCTGTACCACGTCGACACCGATACGAGCATCCGGAGAACCGGTCGTCGGCCAACTCACAGCGAACTTGAAGTCGGGGTTTGCATGCGATTGGTAGAAAATCGTCCCCTCGACCAGGTAGGTCGTGTTGACGGCCAGTTCCAACGCATCGACGACTAGGTCATCATCGGCCGTAATCACGGCGTCATTCGTACGCGTCTCGTCTGCGCCCTTCACCTTCTTGATCGCTCCATCCGTGGACGTCAGGTCCACGATACTCCCGTTCACTTGGCCCTCGAGCACGTCGTTGGTCGCGTCGTACCACGTTTCACCATCTACGGGACTGACCGGCGCCGAACAGTCCGCCAACACGCCCAGGTGCGACAAACCTCCCCCAAACTCACCCGAGTTGGCATAGCGCAGCGTGCCGTCGATGACTCGCGTGCAGGCGTCGTAGCTAAGGGACCCAAGCACGTCGAGGGTCGCATCCGAGCCGACCTCCACAGCGACATCAAAGGGGGAGAAGCCGGTGAGCGTCGACGTCCCGGTGAGATCGAGGTTCCGAACGACGACGTGGAGGTTGGGGTCGTTCGTCGAGGCCGCAGCGCACGTCCCCATGCGGACCACAAGCCCTTTCCGCAGATTAGCGCCGCCCCCGACATTGGCCCCGTGGACGGGAACCCCGTCGATGATGATGTTGAAGGGACTGCCGCACGCCATACCGACGATGTCGATGGCGGTCCCCCCGCTCGCGGTGGGTCCTGACGCGCCGCCGGACGGTTGGATGCGGCCGCCTACCCACGCAAAGTCATGCGAGAAATTGATGTCGCACGTTCCACAGCCGGCGGGTAGTCCTTCAAACGGACTGCAGCCGATCGTGCGGTCATTCGTGCAGCTTGAACCCCACGACTCGAAATAGATCCCGTTCCCCGACGTCACGCCTCCTATGCTGAAGATGCGCGAGTCGAGAAATCCGTTCGTGATATTTCCCCGCCCCGAAAAGTGAATCGGGTAGGCAGATGCCCCCACGATAGCGAAGAGCGTCTCGATGAAAATGTTCTGGGTCGCGTTGCCCGTTGAGCACAAGGCTTTCCCACTCGTGCCCACATTGGTCAGATTCATGTTGATCAAGCCGACCGCCTTGCGATCGGTGAGATCGACAGTGCAGTTGTTCGTGGTGCCCCAAATGACGGAGTCTTGTCCGACCCCGACCAGGTCAACGAATCCGGGAGAAGGAATCTGGCCATCATCGCTCGCGCTCAAGGACTCCGTCCATCGACCCGTCCCGAATTGCACCGCATAGACCTTCGTGGGGCCGAAGCAAGCCCCGGTAGTGCAGCGATCGCTGTCCCACCCTGAGCAGGTCCCACCGCTACCACCGTTGCAATCGCCGTCGATCAAGCAAGCCTCGCCCGCATCGCTCGCTGCCAGGTTGCACGCAAACGAGGTGCACGTCCCGCCCGTGCCGCAATCCGCGTCTTCATTGCACGCCGTGTTGCGGGCGGCAGTGCCGTTGGGATCGCACTGCCCACATCCCTGATTATGGTCGTCGTTGCACGTTGCAAAACCGTTGTCGTTGTTCGCCGTGACCTTGGCGAAGGCACCGTCCGTACCCGTAATCGTCAGGCAAGGGCTGGCGGCCGTCCCACACGTGGACGAGTCAGCGCCGGATTTCTCAACGTAAATCGTTTCCGCCTCGGCGACTGTGACCGCGCCGGCAAGCGCGACGAGCGCGGCCAGGACACCGATCGTGCGGGAATGAAGTCTGCATGACTGCACACGAGCGTTAACCCTCATGATGCACCTCCGTGTTGTGGAACGTGATCGGGCTCCTCCCCCAATTCCGTGCCGCGGCGATCGCGCACTCATGCGACACCCCTCGACCCAGGATTCGGAAACTCGCAACACCGGAACGCAGCATAGGCAGGGCACCGCCGGTGGTAGTGAAACCACAGCCCGCGGGTCAACCAACTTTCGGAAGGAAGCAGCGACGCGGATACGCTGCACGTCCCGAGCGTGTCGAAACGAAACAGCACGAGGCGCCGCTGTGATCTTTTCGTTGACCCGCGAGAAACTCACGTGGCAGGTGGGTCGTACCTTCATCCACTTCCAGCATCAGGGGCTACTCACCGAGCGTCCCCCTCACCCTCAACGACAACTCCCACCTCGCCCACGTTGTACCCACAAAAATCAGGCTCGATGAGCCGAAACAGAGGGGGCAGGCAAGAGAAGCGGCCCTTCGAGGAGAATCCAAATGAATAGCGCTACGGGAACGCGCCTCTTCGGCGCCTTGACGATCTTCGCGACCTTCATGATTCTACCGTCGCTGGCAATCGCAGTGCAGTCAGTCACGTCCTGCGATTTCGAATGCAGCCAGAACTGCGAGCTCACGGAGGATCTCGTCTGTTGCACGAACGAGATCGGATTCATCTGTGATGGGAATGGCCCGATCCTCCTAAAGAGCGGGGTGAATCTCGACCTAAACGGATATAGGCTCGAGAGCATCTGCGGCAACTTGTACTGCTCCGGTGACGGGGGCGGGGACCCGACGCGCTGTTTCGAGGACAGCGATTGCCCCGCGAGCGAGACCTGCGACGATCGGCCGCAGTGTAACCCGAACGTCAGCAATGCCGTCAAGATGGACACCAACGGGAGTGAAGTGAAGAACACGGGCGGAAACCACGGCACAGCGGGCATTCTCGGGCCGTTCCAAAACGGGGTGTGGTGCCAGGGGAAGACCTCGAGCGAGGTCACTGGGATCAGGATTCTCGGTTCAAAGAACGCCATTACGCAGTGCGCGAAGAGCGAGAAGAACGTACTCATTGGAAACTTCGATACCGGACAGGGAGTCACGGTGGTGGGGATCGCGAACAGCGACTTCATCCGCAATAACTACATCGAGGGATTCCGAGATGCTGTGGTGCATAATGGCACCACCGACATCGACATCGCGGACAACGTAATTGTGTTGGGTCCAGGATACGCCGTGTCGGGTATCGGCGGAGGGAGCAACGCGACCATCGAAGACAACTTTTTGATGGGTGAAGGAAAGACAGGGGGGTTTGCTCCGACTGTTATTAACAGTACGAGTACGACTATCAGCGACAACGTCTGTGATTCTGCGCATGAGGACTGTGACGACTGCAAGTCGGACGGGGATTGTCTATCCCCTGATCCACCATTCGTGAAGCCGTAGCGACGTGGCCTGAGTGGTGCGCGTGCGGGAGACCGTGAGACGGACGGTCCCGCGCGCGCATCGCCCCGCCACGGGGTGCCTCCGAGCGGGGCTCCCCTAGTGGTGTGAGATGCGGCGCGCGGCCGCTCGCATCCGGCCTTTCGGTCGAGCAAGACGCGGCGACCGCGGTCGCTCTTGCACACGGCCCGGCATCACGGGGGTGTCGCGCGGTCGGGTCACTTCATCCAAGTTGCGACCATCCGCCGCTTCCGCTGACGAGAATCGCTCCAATGCGTGAGGTAGTAAGAAATCGCGTTGTCCGACACGGACCACAAACGTGACCGGTGTTCGGCTTTGTCGATATCCCGGCGAATGGGAGGCAACACAGTGCCCCCGCGTTGGGCGGCCAGTTTTGTCGCCCGCGCTTCTGTATCGGCGAATACGGCCTCGGCGGAATCGGAGAGTCGGACTGGATATCCCAGACGGCTGTTCCATCCGGCGAGATCGTAGGCGAAGGCACCAGTGGCTTGGACCGCGATGGACCATGCCATGAGGCCAAGGAACAGGCGAAGACGGGAGCGACGCTGAAGAATCCACGTCATGACCGGGAGCAGGCACACCACCATGACCGGCATGGTGTCAACGAGTAGCCGAGGCCCGTATGACCATCCGCCCCACCAATCGAACCAGGCGAAGGTGACCAGCATGACACCGAGCGCACTCGCGACCAGGGGTCGTAGCCAGAGAAGAGTACGATCTCGCGCGATGCGCCAGATGCCCCAGAAGGAGAACAGGAGAAATGGGGAGAAGATCAGTAGACCGCGAGATGGACTCAGGAGCTGCCCTGCGGCGTGGCTCGGAATGGAGGCGAGGCGCCACACTTCAGACGACCCCGTCTTCGACATCGCGATCGCCTGCCCACCGACCGTCTGGCCAAACTCCAATGGCGACCCGAGGTATGTATAGTTGAACGCCGCGAGCGCGATCGCGATCGGCAGACCGCCCACGATGAAGGGCAACAGCGCCCGCCGCTCCACTAGGAGAAGAAACATCAACGCGGAGAGAACATACACTGCGCTCGTCGGGCGACACAGAACGGCGCTCGCGAAGCAGAAGCCGCTTAGGAGAGCGAATCGCCTGACAACGGGAATTTTCAACCATGACCAGATTCCCATGGTCAGGAAGAAGGCATTCGGCGCGTGCTGCCAAAGCGACTGACTACTGGTGCTCCAGACGTTGGTGCCCAGCGCGTACGCGCACAAGATCAGCAGCGCCGCGCTCTGGCTGAGTGCAGTGCGGGCGATGAGATAGAGCACGACGGCCGATGCCGCGCTCAACAAAGCGGCGGCGAACTTGGCAGCAAACCAGAGGGTTGCTGGCTGCGCCATGAGATCGCCGTACAGTGCGTGGAAGACGGCGACGACGGGCAACGCGGCGAGGCCAGCACCGATCCCGTATTGTCCAATGTACTCGCCCTCTTTCCTTGTCTCGAGGAGGAAGTACCTGCCCTTGTCGACTTCCAGCACGCCAGACTCATAGAGCGGCCGGAAGCGCGGATCGTGGTCCCAGCTCATGATCCTCTTGGCGGACTTCACGCCCCCGGCCGTATGGACCTTCCAGTTGAACATAAAGGGCGCTTCTTGCGGATCGAAAGTCAGGTTGCCGTCGTTGAGCAGGCTAACAGGGAGATACACGTTCGGGGTGGCGTCGTGGCCTGGCAAGAAGTCGCCGTTGGCGTGGTAGATCCCGAGCAGAGCCACAAAGGCCAACGCACAGACCGTCGCCTCCGGCAGTTGGCCTCCCGACCTACGGCGGGGAGGAACGTCAGCAGTAGTGCGCTTTCTCTGGCGTACGCGGCCCATGGGCCTTCCGATCCCGGGAGGAGCTGCTGGCGCGGTTGAACTGGCTCCGTGGGACCCACTAGCTTCGGGTCGGATCGGTTGCAAGGGGACTACCCTCCACTGCGACCTGGTGGTCCAGGTCGCAGTTCCGGGTTTGCCTACCCAGGCGTCTACGCCACACGACTTCGTGGGTAGTGTTCCGCGGCCCGCTGCGGCAAACTCAGCCCGGCCTACCGCGTTGCTGACCCCACGTGTCCCAGTACGTCACGTCCTGCACCGGCGTTCGTGTCGTGGGACCGAAGCGGCCGAGTGGGTAACCGATCGGGATCAGTGCGACCGCCTCGACGTCGTCGGGGATACCGAGTCGCGCTTTGATCTCCTGCTCGTACATGAGGTGCAACGTCGTCAGCGTGGCTCCGAGGCCGAGCGCGCGACAGGCCAGCAGGAGGTTCTGGACGGCGGGGAAGACTGACGCGTAGAGCGCCGCCGGGCTTCGAGGGCGTCCCTCGGCATCCTTCAACAGGATGTGGTCGCGTGGCTGCATGCAGACGAGCAGCAAGACCGGTGCTTCGTGGAGGTGCTCGGCGAGATGAGTCGCGGCGCCGGCCATCCGCATCCGCTTGTCGACTTCCTCCGCGGTGGGAGGCGGGTCCTGGGCGGCGGCGGCTTCGAGATTCGCTTGCAGGTACACGTCCCAGGCCTTCTTGTAGCGTTCTTGAATGAACGCCTTGTGACCAGGGTCACGCACGACGACGAACGCCCACGGTTGGGTGTTGCCACCGCTCGGCGCCTTGGTGGCGGTCTCGAGCACCCGCCAGATCAGGGCCTCGGGCACCGGATCGGGCTTCAGCCGTCGCATGGCGCGGAGCGAATAGAGGATTTCGAATACACCCGGCTCGTTGTTCGGCATAGGGGCGCCATACGTACGCGCCCGGCCGTTGTCAAAGAGGCACGCCTGCTATACCGATCCTTGATGCCGGCGTCGTCGACCTCTCGCTGCCTGCTGTGCGAGCGGCCCCAGGTCCGGCGTCACAGCTTTGGTTCCTACGATGTCATGTACTGTCGGCAGTGCCAGCTAGGGCAGCTGGCACCGCTGCCGACCGAGCAGCAACTCGCAGAGCTCTACGGCGCGCGCGAATACTACGAGGGCACCGATCAGGTCGGCTACGCCGAGTACCTCGCGAACGCCCCGCACCTCCGCCAGACCTTCGGCGCCAAGCTCCGGTGGTTGCTTCGCTCTGGTCCGGTCGACACGCTGGCCGAGATCGGTTGCGGGCCCGGATACCTGCTCGAAAGCGCGCGAGCGCTCGGCGTCCGCGATGCGGTTGGTGTCGATCGCAACCCCTGGGCCGTCGAGGAGGCCCAGCGACAAGGACTCGACGTCCGGCTCGGCTCGGTCGAGGCCCTCCCGGCCGATCGTCGCTTCGACGCCATCGCCATGCTCGACCTGCTCGAGCACATCACCGACCCGGCTCCGTTCCTGCGGGCGGTACGCGAGCGGCTCACGCCGGGCGGGCGGCTGCTCATCATGGTCCCGAACATCCGTTCGCTTCTCGCGCGCATCTCGGGCCGCCGCTGGGTCTCGTTCAAGATCCCGGAGCATGTCGTCTACTACAGCCGTCGGAGCATCCAGCTCGCGCTGACGCGTGCGGGTCTGCAGGCCACCGCCATTCGCGCGGCGCACCAGCACGTCCCCCTGGCGTTCACCCTCGATCGCCTGAGCCGGCTGGCGCCGAGGCTGAGCGCGTGCGTACGGACCCCCCTCCGGGCACTCGGGCTGGAACAGCGGGTGATACCCGTAACCAACGGATCGATCGACGTCCTGGCGACCGCGCGCGCCGACCCGGATCGGCACTAGCCGCATGACGCCCACCTTCATCTTCGCCGCCGGCGTCATGGCCGTCGGCACCTGCGTCGCCCTCCTCGCCTGGCGGCGCCCGGACGACATCGTCGACCATCCACGCGTCGTCCTCGGCATTCTGGCGATGATCTCGCTCGCCGCCGTTGGCGCCCTGGTCGGCCCTTCCGGCGTCCGGATCCACCTCGATCCGTCGGAGGAACCGATGTTGCCCGCGAGCGATCCGGCGCGCCTCGTCTACGATGACGCGATCCTGAACTTCGGCGACGACGACCTGTTCGTCGTTGCCATGCACACCGAGAACGCGTTCACGGCCGAGCACCTCGGCGCCCTCAAGCGCGCTGGTGGCCACATCCGAAGACTCGAGGGCGTCCGCTCCACCGAGAGCCTGGCGGATACCACGACGTACCGGTATCTCGCTGAAGACGACATGGTCGAGGTCGATCGCTTCATCGACGACATCCCGACCGAGCGCGCCGCCCTCGACGAACTGCGGCGACGTGCACTCGCCGATCCCATCTACCCACGCTCGATCGTGTCCCGCGACGGCGCGACCGCCGCACTGAACGTAGCCTTTCGAACCATGACCGATCGGACGTTCGTCGAACGCGGCCTGGACACGCGCATCCAGAGCATTCTCGACGACGAGACCACACCGGAGCGCCGCTTCTTCGTCACCGGCCGCCAGCACGTCAAAGCCCAGGCCTATCATCTGATGCTGAGCGACCTGTTTCGCCTCGTCCCCCTTGCCGTCCTGGTGGGCACCTCGATCGCATGGATCATCAGCGGCCGACTGCGGAGTGCCTTCGTTCCCGTGGGCGGGAGCCTCATGGCGACGCTGTGGGCGTTTGGCGCGCTGGCAGCGCTCGGACGACCCCTGAATCTCATCACCATCATTCTTGGACCGACCTTGATCTGCGTTGGCAGCGTGTATGGCGTCCACGTCCTGGCGCGCTTCGAGGAGATGGCGGCCGAGGCCAATGATGCCCGGGCCGGTGCCCGCGCGTGCCTGCGCTACACTCTCGCCCCGGTTCTGATCGCGGGGTTGACCACGATCGCGGGCTTCGGCGCCCTGCTCCTGTCCGACACGCCCGCGATCCAGGAACTCGGCGCGCTCTGCGCCCTGGGCGTCGCGTCGATCTCGCTCATCGCCCTGACCGGCATCCCCGCCCTGCTCGGAATGCTCGCGCCGCCTGATGCCTCCCGCCGACCACCCCACCGGGTGAGCCGCACCATCAGCGGGGGCATCGGCCGGGCACTCGACGTCATGGCACGGTCCGCGACCCTCCGACCGCGTACCGCCCTCGCCGTGTGGCTCGGCGCGTTCCTGCTGGCGCTCGCGCTGATCCCCCGCACCGTCGTCGATACCGACTACCTCACGTTCTTCCATCCCGATTCCCGGGTACGCCGCGACTTCGCCTCGGTGAGTACGCTCCTGGTGGGAGCGGTTCCGCTCTACCTCACCCTCGACGGCGGCGCGGAAGGCGCCTTCCGGGAGCCCGCGAATCTGCGTGCGCTGGCCCGCCTCCAGGCGCGCGTCGATGGGCTCGCAGGGGTCACCGCCACGCTCTCGGCCGTCGACCTCATCAAGATGCTCAACCGGGCGATCGAACGCGACGATCCAGACGCCTTCCGCGTCCCGGACACCCGTGCCGAGGTCGCCGAGCTGATGTTCCTGATTCCCAAGAACAAGCTACGCCGCTACGCCAATGCCAATCACAGCAAGGCGAACCTCCTCATCCGTACGGGCGAAAGCGGCTCCGAGTCCATCCTCGCACTCGAGCGCCGCCTGCGCGACGCGATCGCGGCAAGTGCGCTTCCCGCCAGTATCCGCGCCGACGTCACGGGCAACGCCATCCTCTTCAATCGCGGCTCGGACACGGTCGTGCGAAACCAGCTCAGCACCGTCGGAGCGGCGACCCTCACCATCTTCCTGCTCGTATCCTGGGCGTTCCGTTCCTGGCGGATCGGGATGCTGGCCATGATCCCCAATCTGGCGCCGGTCGCGATGTACTTCGGCCTCCTCGGACTCGGTGCCGCACCACTCTCTCTGCCGACGAGCCTGATCGGCTGCATCGCACTCGGGATCGCGGTCGATGACACCGCACACTTCCTGGTCGCCTACCGGCACCGTCGTCAGCGCGGTATGGACGTGCAAGCCGCGGCGGCCGACTGCGTCCGGTCCCTCGGCCATCCCATCGTCGCCACGTCCCTCATGCTGATCGGCGGTTTCCTCGTGCTGTGGCTGTCGGAATTCGCAACGCTCCGCGAGTTCGGGTACCTCTCGGCGATCACGATGCTGCTGTGCCTGGGCGCCGACCTGGTACTGCTGCCGGCAATCCTCGTCACTGCGAAATCGTGAGCCTCAGGGCGCGCTCTCAGGCGTCTTCTCGAGAACACCGAGTGCGAATGCGATATCCTCGATCGGAGGGTTCGGGTCGAGCTGCTCGATCCGCATCGTCGACTTCGTCTCCTCGAGGAGGTCGCGCATCGTCGAGACCGTCGGTACCCAGGCCCCGTCGAACTCTTTGACGGCCGCGAACGGAGAGCGGAGCTCTTTCGCCTCGACGTCAAATTCGTCCCAGTAGCGGGTACGCAGCGGCACGTAGTGCGTCTTGTCGAGGTAGCTGATGCTCCGACTGTAGGTCGTGGTCGCGGTCGGCCGCATGACGGCCTCGACCACGTAGCACGCGACGCCGCCCACGATCTCGTCGGGGAAACGACGATAGTCGGCATCCTCGATATCGTCGATCGTCACCAGGAAGTCGTCGACGTTGAAGTCGGTACCGACCACATTCTGACCACGGATGTGTACGCGTGTCGTTCGCCGTCGACTGGGCGAATACATGAACTGCTGATCCGGCTCCCCATCACGCTGGATGTAGAGGTATCCGGTGTGCCGGAGCTCGTAGGGGCCACTGAACTTCAGGATCGCCTTCGAGAAGAGGCCGTCGACCGCGTCGTCGTCGGCATCGCGATAGTCCTTCCACTCCGACCACCAGCGCGTCTCCTGCGGATTGCCAGCGGGGTCCTTGGACAGGATCCTCCCCTCCTGATGCGCGGTTCGAAGCCGCTTCTTGTTCTTCAAGAAGCGATCGTAGATCTCGCGGCCGGAAAGCGTCTCCCCCTCGGGAAGGACCTCTTCGACCTCGCCCGCCGTGGGCGTCTCGACGGTGCCACGACCGCGCACTGCCGCGTCGGCAGTATCGGCGATGGCCGAGGCCACACCACATCCGGGAACTACCCCGACCACGGCACCCGGGCCCAGCGCGAGCAGCACGCCGTAGACGAGCAGCAACGCCGTCATACCGGCACGATCGGCCCGGCAACCATCCCCTGTTGTTCTCATGAGCACGGCACCACGAACAACGCGGAGCGTACACGGTGCCCTCACCCTCGGCAACGTAGGCGCCGGCCCCCATAGTTCGAACCGGAACAAGGGAAACTACACGCAAAACGGCGCGGCAG
>Ga0315338_1000832_pt1 | contig 52040 bp, 50 predicted proteins | sample ASW8metaG_FD_204518 | JGI IMG/M metagenome (GOLD analysis project Ga0315338, IMG submission 204518) | Ammonia-oxidizing marine archaeal communities from Monterey Bay, California, United States - ASW #8 | ecosystem: Environmental > Aquatic > Marine > Coastal | place: USA: California | collected... | reverse complement strand
GCTGGAGGGCATGAACAACCGCATCAAGGTCATCAAGCGTATGGCCTATGGCTACCGGGACAGCGACTACTTCTTCCTGAAGATCAAAGCCGCTTTTCCCGGTAATCCGCGATGAACCAAAAAAAAGCCGCCCCGTGCGAACGGGGCGGCTTTCCGCGGCGGTACAAGGCGACCTCAGAGGCTGAGGACTTTCTCGCCCCGTGAGATGCCGGACACGCCGGAGCGCACCACTTCCAGCACCTGCGCTTCGCCGACGGCGTTGATGAACGCCTCCAGCTTGTCGGTGGTGCCGGTGAGCTGCACCGTGTACACGGTGCTGGTGACGTCGACGATCTGGCCCCGGAAGATGTCCACGGTGCGCTTGACCTCGGCGCGCTGGGCGCCGGTGGCCTTCACCTTCATGAGCATGATCTCGCGCTCAATGTGGGCACCTTCGGTGAGATCCACCAGCTTGACCACCTCGATGAGCTTGTTGAGGTGCTTGGTGATCTGCTCGATCTTCTTGTCGTCGCCGGTGGTGGTCATGGTCAGCCGGGACAGGGTGTCGTCCTCGGTGGGCGCCACCGTCAGGGTCTCGATGTTGTAGCCGCGCTGGGAGAACAGCCCCACCACCCGGGACAGCGCACCCGGCTCGTTTTCCATCAGAATCGAAATAATGCGTCTCATCAGGTGCGCTCCGTCTTGCTCAGCCACATGTCCCGCATGGCGCCGTCAGCGATATGCATGGGGTAAACGTGCTCCGTGGAGTCCACGTAGATATCCATGAATACCAGGCGGTCCTTGAGCGCGAAGGCTTCGTCCATGGCCGGCTGCAGGTCTTCGAACTTTTCCACCAACATGCCCACGTGCCCGTAGGATTCCGCCAGCTTGACGAAGTCCGGCAGGGATTCCATGTACGACTGGCTGTGACGGCCGCCGTACTGCATGTCCTGCCACTGGCGCACCATGCCCAGGGCCTGGTTGTTGATGTTGATGATCTTGATCGGCAGACCGTACTGCAGACAGGTGGAGAGCTCCTGAATGTTCATCTGGATCGAGCCTTCGCCGGTGACGCAGGCCACCACGCCGTCCGGGTAGGCGAACTGCACGCCCATGGCCGCCGGCAGGCCGAAGCCCATGGTGCCCAGGCCGCCGGAGTTGATCCACTGGCGCGGCCGGTCATAGAGGTAGTACTGGGCGGCGAACATCTGGTGCTGGCCCACGTCGGAGGTGACGAACGCCTCGCCGTTGGTGGCCTTGTAGAGCGCCTGCACCACCTGTTGCGGCTTCATCGGGCCGTTTTCGTTGACCTCGTAACGCAGCCCGTGCACCTGGCGCCAGCCGTCGATTTCCTGCCACCAGCGCTCCACGCTCTTGTGATCCGGGCCGCTGTCATGCTCGTCGATCATGGTGAGCATTTCTTCCAGCACCTGCTTCACCGGCCCGACGATGGGAATGTGGGCGGTGACGTTCTTGGAGATGCTGGCCGGGTCGATATCGATATGGATGATCTTGGCGCCCGGGCAGAACTTCTTGGCGTCGTTGGTGACCCGGTCGTCCAGGCGCGCGCCGGCGGCCAGAATCACGTCGGCGTTGTGCATCGACATGTTGGCTTCGTAGGTGCCGTGCATACCCAGCATGCCGAGGAACTGTTCGTCGGTGCCCGGGTAGGCGCCCAGCCCCATCAGCGTGTTGGTGACCGGATAGTTGAGCTTGCGGGCCACCGCGGTGAGCGCCTCGCTGGCGTCACCCTGAACCACGCCGCCGCCGGAGTAGATCACCGGGCGCTTGGCCTTGAGCAGCTCGTCCACCGCCTTGCGGATCTGCCCGGAGTGCCCCCGGGAGACCGGCATGTAGGAGCGCATCTTGACCTTCTTGGGGTACTCGTACGGGAAGGTCTTGTTGGGCGCCGTGTGGTCCTTGGGAATATCGATCAGAACCGGGCCGGGGCGGCCGGTGCTGGCGATATAGAAGGCCTTTTTGACCATCTCCGGGATCTCACTGGGGTCGCGGACCATGAAGCTGTGCTTCACGATCGGCCGCGACAGACCGATCATGTCGGTCTCCTGGAAGGCGTCGTCGCCGATCCAGTCGGAGCGCACCTGGCCGGACAGCACCACCATGGGAATGGAGTCCATGAAGGCGGTGGCGATGCCGGTGATGGCATTGGTCGCGCCGGGGCCGGAGGTCACCAGCACCACGCCGGGCTTGCCGGTGGAGCGGGCATAGCCGTCCGCGGCATGCGTGGCGGCCTGCTCATGGCGCACCAGAATGTGATTGACTTTGTCCTGCTGGAACAACGCGTCATAGATGTGCAGTACCGCGCCCCCGGGATACCCGAAGATGTACTCCACTCCCTCGTCTTGCAGAGCGCGGACCACCATTTCCGCGCCGGATAACATTTCCACGATTGCTACCTCGAAATTAAAAATAGCGTTCACCCCGCCGAAAACCGGCGGAACGGGAGGGTGTTGCGTTTACCTGTGGGACGGACGCCGTATTTAGGCATCCCGAAGTCCGCGTGGAGGTGGCCAACGGCGAACACAGGTTGGGAAGCTCGGAGGGGGCACATACCCGCGCCGGAATCCTCCAGAGGCTTCACCAGCGGGACATGCTTGCAGTGATGCTGCGTTAGGACGTCGCGGTAACGGCGCCCCGGGTCCCGGCCACACAGGTGCCGGTAAGCGCCTGCGGGTTCCGATCTCCGGAAAGTACTGCAATATTGTCAGAAATGCGGGCGCTTTCAAACCCCTGGCGGGCCCTTTCTTACACAATAGGGACGCTTAGGGGCACTTGCACAGCGGGGACCGTCGCGGGCATTCTGATTCGCCGACCAAGGGGGCAAACAATGATCCGAACCAGCATCGCCAGAACACTCACGCCACTGCTGGCGCTCGCCCTGCTGGGCAGCGCCGCACCCGCCATGGCGGATAAGTACTACAAATGGGTGGATGACAACGGAGTCACGCACTACGGCACCGCGCCGCCGGAGGACGGCGGCTCGGAAGCGGTGCGCACCTACGGGCCCAGTTCCGATCAGGGCAAGGAGCTCAAGGCCCTGCAGGAGCAGCGCGAGGCCGCCGCCCGCGCCCGTGAACAGGCGGAAGAGCGGGCCCGCGAGGCCGAACGCGCGGCCGAGGAGCCGGAGGCCGTGGCCAAGGAGCGCTGCGAAGAGCACCGCGCCAACCTGGAGATCCTTGAGAACAAGCCGGTGGTGCGGGTGGAAAACCCGCAGACCGGAGAAATGGAAGTGATCGACCAGGCGCGCCGCGACGAGATAATCGAAACCACCCGCGCGGCGCTCAAGAACTGCTGATCAGCCTTTGCGGAACACCATCTCACTGCCGGCGACATCCACTTCGATGGTGTCGCCGGGGCCGAACTCACCCTTGAGCAACGCCTGGGCAAGCGGGTTTTCCAGCTGCTGCTGGATCGCCCTTTTCAGCGGCCGGGCGCCGTAGACCGGATCGAAACCGGCCTCCACCAGCTTCTCCAACGCCTTGTCCGACAGCCGCAGCCCCATATCCCGGTCCACCAGCCGCTGACGCAGGTAGTCGAGCTGGATCGCGGCGATGCCCTTGAGCTGATCCCGGGCCAGGGGGTGGAACACCACCGTCTCGTCCACCCGGTTGATGAACTCGGGCCGGAAGTGCTGGCCGACCACCTCCATGACCGCGTCTTTCATGGCGTCGTAGTCGCCCTCGCCGGCCATGCGCTGGATCAGATCGGAGCCCAGGTTGGAGGTCATCACCACCACCGTGTTGCGGAAGTCCACGGTGCGGCCCTGGCCGTCGGTGAGGCGGCCGTCCTCAAGCACCTGCAGCAGGATGTTGAAGACGTCCGGATGGGCTTTCTCCACCTCGTCGAGCAGCAACACCGAGTAAGGCTTACGCCGCACCGCCTCGGTGAGGTAGCCGCCCTCTTCATAGCCCACGTAACCCGGGGGCGCGCCGATCAGCCGGGCCACGGAGTGCTTCTCCATGAACTCGGACATATCGATGCGCACCATCGCCTCTTCGGTGTCGAACAGGAACCCGGCCAGGGCCTTGCAGAGCTCGGTCTTGCCGACCCCGGTGGGGCCCAGGAACAGGAAGCTGCCGTTCGGGCGGTTGGGGTCGGAGAGCCCGGCCCGTGAGCGGCGCACCGCGTTGGACACCGCGGTCACCGCCTCGTCCTGGCCGACCACCCGGGCGTGCAGCGCCTCTTCCATACGCAGCAGCTTGTCGCGCTCGCCTTCCAGCATCTTGGACACCGGAATGCCGGTCCACTTGGAGACCACCTCGGCCACCTCTTCCTCGGTGACCTTGTTGCGCAGCAGCTTGGTTTCCACCTGGGCGGACTCTTCCGCCTCCTGGGCGGTCTGCACCTTCTTCTCCAGATCCGGGATCACCCCGTATTGCAGCTCGGACATGCGGCTCAGGTCGCCGGCGCGGCGCGCCTGCTCCATGTCCACCCGGGCCTGTTCCAGCTCCGCCTTGTACTGCTGGGCGCCCTGCAGGGCCGCCTTCTCGGCGTTCCAGATTTCCTCCAGGTCGGCGTACTCTTTTTCCAGCGCGCCGATGTCGTCCTGCAGTTTGTCGAGCCGCTTCTTGCTGGCCTCGTCGTCTTCCTTACGCAGCGCCTCACGCTCCATCTTGAGCTGGATCAGGCGACGGTCGAGACGGTCCATTTCCTCGGGCATGGAGTCGATCTCCATGCGGATACGGCTGGCCGCCTCGTCGATCAGGTCGATGGCCTTGTCCGGCAACTGCCGGTCGGTGATGTAGCGGTGGCTGAGCCGGGCGGCGGCGATGATCGCGCCGTCGGTGATGTCCACGCCGTGGTGCACCTCGTAGCGCTCTTTCAGGCCACGCAGGATGGCGATGGTGTCCTCCACCGAGGGCTGGTCCACCTGCACCTTCTGGAAGCGCCGCTCCAGTGCCGCGTCCTTTTCAATGTGCTGGCGGTACTCGTCCAGGGTGGTGGCGCCCACGCAGTGCAGTTCGCCCCGGGCCAGGGCGGGCTTGAGCATGTTGCCGGCGTCCATGGCGCCGTCGGCCTTGCCGGCACCGACCATGGTGTGCAGCTCGTCAACGAACAGAATGATGCGCCCTTCCTGCTTGGCGAGTTCATTCAGCACCGCTTTCAAGCGTTCCTCGAACTCGCCGCGATACTTGGCGCCGGCGATCAGCGCCGCCATGTCCAGGGCCAGCACGCGCTTGTCCTTGAGCCCTTCCGGCACCTCGCCGTTAACGATGCGCTGGGCCAGCCCCTCGACGATGGCGGTCTTGCCGACGCCGGGCTCGCCGATCAGCACCGGGTTGTTCTTGGTGCGGCGCTGCAGCACCTGGATGGTGCGGCGAATCTCATCATCGCGACCGATCACCGGATCCAGCTTGCCGTTCTCGGCCCGCTCGGTGAGATCCTGGGTGTACTTCTTCAGCGCTTCCATCTTGTCTTCCGCGTTGGGGTCGGTGACCGCTTCACCGCCGCGGACTTCCTGGATTTTCTCCGCCAGCACCTTCTTCTTGATGCCGGCGTTCTTGAACAGCTTGCCCAGTTCCCCGCCGTCGTCGCAGGCCGCCAGCAACAGCGCCTCGGTGGACACGTACTGGTCGCCACGCTGCTGGGCCTCGCGGTCCGCCAGGTTGAGCAGCCGCGCCAACCCCTGGGACAGCTGCACGTCACCGTTGAACTGTCCCACCGTCGGCAGTTTATCCATGGCCATTTTCAAGGCGGTGATGACATCCGCCGGGTTGGCGCCGGCTTTCTCCAGCAACGGCGCCGCCACCCCGCCACTCTGCTGCAGCAGTGCCAACAGTAAGTGCACCGGTTCGATCGCACTGTGGCTCTGGCCCACGGCCAGGGATTGGGCTTCGCCCAACGCTTCCTGCAAGCGCGCGGTAAATTTGTCCATTCGCATTTTCCACTCTCCTGATCACGCCTAACGGCCGGCCCGGACCACGGCACCGGCGCGTTATCGGTTGTTTAAAAACTGAGCTTTAAATGCGGGCTGACGTGAAGCGATTCAAGAGGGGATTGTTGATCTGGATCAAGCCGGGGCGGGTTCCAGCCACACCATGGTGGCAAAGCGGCCGGTCTGGCCTTCGGCGCGGTAAGAGTAGAAATGGACCGGATCACTGGCGGTGCAGTGGTCGCCCCCCGCCACCTCGAACACACCGGCGGCGTTCAGCGCCAGCGTGGCGGCGTGGGCCAGGGAGAAGCGCCAATGGTTGGGCCGGCTGTCGCGGCTGAAGGCGGCCTGATACTCCGGCCCCAGAGACACAAAGGCACGGTGCACGTCCTCGCCCACCTGGTAGGCGCGCGCGGAGATCGCCGGGCCCAGCCAGGCGGACAGCGGCTCACCGCCGGGCGCCAGCGTTGCCACCGCCCGGCCCAGGATGCCGCCGTGCAGGCCGCGCCAGCCGGCGTGCACCGCCGCCACCGCGCTGCCGTCCTGGCGCGCCAGCAGTACCGGCAGGCAGTCGGCGGTAAGCACCACGCAGGGCCAGCCCGGTTCGCCGGTCCAGACCCCGTCGGCGCGGGTGTCGGCGTCGCCGGCCTGGATGATGCGGTCGCCGTGGACCTGCTCCAGCCAGGCCGGCGGATGGTCCACCGCCAGCATTTTGTGCACATGGCGGCGGGCCTGCTCCACCCGCGCCGGGTCGTCGCCGCAGTTCATGCCCAGGTTGAAACCGTGCCACGGCGGCGGCGAGTGACGCCCCAGACGGGTGGTCACCAGGGCGCGAACCCGGGGATGGGGCTGCCAGTCGGGCCGCAGCCACTGGCTTATATCGGGCAGGGTCATTGTGCCTCCCGGTCCGCCTCCAGGACCTGAACCAGGGTCTGGAAATCCTCGGGCAGGGGCGCCTCGAATTCCATGTACTCGCCGCTGGCGGGGTGCACCAGCCCGAGCTTGAAGGCGTGCAGAGCCTGGCGGCGGAACCCGCGCAGGGCCTCGCGCAGCGCCTCGGTGGCGCCGGCGGGCTGCTTGAGCCGGCCGCCGTAAAGCGGGTCGCCCACCAGCGGATAACGGCGGTGGGCCAGATGCACGCGGATCTGGTGGGTGCGGCCGGTTTCCAGGCGCACCTGCACGCGGGTGTGGGCCCGGTAGCGGTCCAGCACCCGGTAGTGGGTGACCGCCGGTTTGCCGCCGTGGGTCACCACCGCCTGGCGCTTGCGGTCCACCGGGTGCCGGCCCATGGGCGCGTCCACGGTGCCGCCGCCGGTCATCACGCCCATGGCGATGGCCTGGTACTCCCGGTACAGGCTCTTGTCCTGCAGCTGCGCCACCAGCCCGGTGTGCGCCTCCACGGAGCGCGCGACCACCATCAGGCCGGTGGTGTCCCGGTCCAGGCGGTGGACGATGCCGGCCCGGGGCAGGCTGGACAGGCGGTCGTCCAGGTGCAGCAGGCCGTTGAGCAGGGTGCCGTCGGCGTGGCCGGCGGCCGGGTGCACCACCAGGCCGGCGGGTTTGTTGATCACGATCAGGTCCTGATCCTGATAAATCACCGGCAATTCAATGGCTTCCGGCTGATCGTCGATTTCCGGGGCCAGTTCCACCGCCAGGGTCAGCGCCTCGCCGCCCAGCAGCTTGTCCTTGGGCCGCGCGGCGCGGCCGTCCACCGTCAGGACGCCTTCTTTGATCCAGTTCTGCAGGCGCGACCGGGAGAAGCCGTCGAACAATTCGGCGGCCGCCTGGTCCAGCCGGATACCGGCGTATTGCGCATCAACCTGCTCAGTGCGCTGAATTTTCTCACCGCCAAGATGTCCCATGGTCCGACCTGTGCGTAGAATAGGCGCACCATTGTACCCTGTCGCACCGAGGATAAAATGCCACGATTGCTTTCGACCCTGTTGATCGCCGCGCTGCTCAGCGCCTGCGCCAGCAAACCTGACGAGGCCCCGGAGCGCACCGAAGCGGAACAGTACCGTGAAGCCCGCGAGTCCATGGAGTCGAATAACTACGTGACCGCCGTGGACCGGCTCAAGGAGCTGGAGGCCCGTTTCCCCTACGGCCGCTACGCGGAGCAGGCGCAACTGGAGCTGATCTACTCCCAGTTCCGCCTTCAGGATTACCCGCAAACCGTGGTCGCCGCCCAGCGTTTCATGCGCAGCTACCCGGCCCACCCGCGCCTGGACTACGCGCTCTACATGCGCGGCCTGGCCAATTTCTACATGGAACGGGGTTTCTTCGATTCCATGATGAACACCGACAAGTCCGCCCGCGATCTGTCGTCCGCGCGCGACGCCTTCGAGGATTTCGAGCGCCTGGTGACCCGCTTCCCGGACAGCGAGTACAGCGAGGACGCCCGCGCCCGCATGGTGTTCATCCGCAATGAATTCGCCCGCCACGAGTTGCACGCGGCCCGTTACTACGCCCGCCGGGGCGCCTACATTGCCGCCATCGGCCGCGCCCAGTACGTGGTGCAGCACTACCAGCAGACGCCGCTGGTGCCGGAAGCCCTGGCCATCATGGTGAAAGGCTACGAGCGCCTGGACCGCCCGGCGCTGGCGGATAAAAGCCGCCGCATCCTGGCCACCAACTGGCCGGACAGCGAATTCCTGGAAGACGACGACCAGGTGGATCTGGCCTGGTGGCCGAACGAGAACAAGGGCATCCTCAGCCTGCTCACGTTCGACCTGCTTTAGACGCGCCACGGCCGCCGTTTGACGTCCAACGCTAAAAAGCCCGCGGAAGCGGGCTTTTTAGCGTCTGGCAAGCGGGCTTAATCAATCGCCCGGTCGCCAGCCGTTGGTGATCGGGTAGCGGCGGTCCTTACCGAAGGCTCGGCGGCTGACCCGGGGCCCCACCGCCGCCTGACGGCGCTTGTATTCGTTGCGGTCGGTGAGCTTGACCACCCGGTACACGGTGTCGCGGTCAAAGCCATCGCGAATCACCGCTTCGGCGCTCATGTCCTGTTCCACGTAGCGTTCCAGAATGGCGTCCAGCTCGTCGTACCCGGGCAGCGAATCCGAATCCACCTGATCCGGCGCCAGCTCCGCCGACGGCGGCCGGGTGATCACCCGCTCGGGGATAATCTCACTGCCCGCCTTCTGGTTGCGCCAGCGCGCCACCCGGTACACCCAGGTCTTGAACACGTCCTTAAGCACCGAGAAACCGCCGGCCATATCGCCGTAGAGGGTGGCGTAGCCCACCGCCATCTCACTCTTGTTGCCGGTGGTCAGCACCACCGACCCGTTCTTGTTGGACAGCGCCATCAGCAACACGCCACGGCAGCGCGCCTGCAGGTTTTCCTCGGTGGTGTCCGGCTGGTGGTCGGCGAACGCCTCCTCGAGGATCGACATGAAGCCGTTGAAGGCCGGCTCGATGGGCAGCGACCGGTAGTGCACCCGCAGTGCCTTGGCCTGCTGCTCCGCGTCTTCGATGCTGATGTCGGCGGTATAGCGGAACGGCATCATCACCGCCTCCACCCGGTCCGGGCCGAGAGCGTCCACCGCCACCGCCAGGGTCAGGGCGGAATCGATGCCCCCGGACAAGCCCAACAGCGCGCCCTTGAAGCCATTCTTGTTGACGTAGTCACGGGTTGCCAGCACCAGGGCCCGGTACAGGCTTTCCTCGTCTTCCGGCACCGGCAGCACTTCACCGCGCACTTTCAGCGCGCCGCCTTCGCGGCCCAGGTCCACCGGGACCAGCGCTTCCTCGAAGCTGGCGCCCTGCACACAGACACCGGCTTCGCCGTCCACCACGAAAGAGGCGCCGTCGAAAACCAGCTCGTCCTGACCGCCCACCAGATTGCAGTAGAGCACCGGCAGACCGGTTTCCCGGGCGCGGGCGCAGACCTGGTCGCGGCGCTCACCGGGCTTGCCGGCGCGGAACGGCGACGCGTTCAGGTTGACGATGCAGGTGGCGCCGTCGCGGGCGGCCTGGGCCGCCGGCCCCTCGAACCAGATGTCCTCGCAAATGGTGATGGCCAGGCGCTCCCTGCCCAACTCGAACACACAGCTTTGATCTCCGGGCTGGAAGTAACGCTTTTCATCGAAAACCCGGTAATTGGGCAGGCACTGCTTGAAATACTCATGCCGGGCGCGGCTGTCCCCCGGGAACAGCACGCCGGCGGCGTTGCGGCGCACGCCATTACGCACCGCCGGATAGCCCAGCACCACCGGTACCTCGATACGTTCGCCGATGTGCGCCAGCGCGTCGTCGACGCGGCCGTTCAGGCTGGGGCGCAACAACAGGTCTTCCGGCGGGTAGCCGGTGAGCACCAGTTCGGGGAACACCACCAGCTCGGCGCCCAGCAAATTGCGCGCCTCACGAGCGGCGGCCACCACCGCATCCGCGTTGCCCTCGATATCCCCGACCAGCGGGTTGCGCTGGGCCATCACTACTCGCATATCACCAGCCTTTTCTCCATGGAGCGCTGATTGTACTCTGTAGCCGCCTGCCCTTGCACAGGCGTCGGGGAGATCCTTATGGGGCTGATACGGCTGCTTATCATAGCGGCTCTGATTTATCTGGTTTGGCGGGTCGTGAAAGGCCTGCTGGGTGAACGCCGCCGGCATGACGACCCGGCCGACGGGCCGGCTTCGCTCAGCCAGAAGATGGTCAAGTGCCGGCAATGCGGCGTGCATGTGCCGGAAAACGAAGCGTTCCAACACAACAACATGGCGTTCTGCAGCCAGGACCATCAGCGCCAATACCTGGAGCACCATGAGCCCTAGCCAGAGCTGGACACCAAGCCGTATCTACAACCTCTACCGCATCACCATCGCCACGGTGCTGCTGACGTTGTTCTATGTGAGCGAACAGCGGCTGATCGGCCAGTACATGCCGGCTCTGTTCGAAGGCACGGTGTCGGGCTATCTGCTGCTGACGCTGGTGTCCTCGGCGATGGACTACAGCGAGCGGCTGCGCAAGCCGGGCTTCGCGCAGCCGCTGGCGCTGGTTATCGATGTGCTGGTGCTGGGCCTGGTGGTGCACGCCAACGGCGGCCTGGAAGGCGGCCTGGCGGTGCTGCTGCTGGTCAACGTGGCCGCCGGCAATATTCTGTTGCGCGGCCGTATGGGTTTCCTGATCGCCGCGCTGGCCACCCTGACGGTGATGTTCGAGCAGTTCTACTTCGCCACCCAGACCGGCGACAAGGACCCGTTCCAGCTCACCGAAGCGGGCCTGCTGGGCATCGCCTTCTTCATGGTGTCGCTGATCATCCAGCAGATCGCCGAGCGGCTGGAGCGCAGCGAGTCCATCGCCGCCAGCCAGCGCGTGGCGATCGAGCGGCTGGAGGCGCTCAACCGGCAGATCGTGGCCCGCATGCGCACCGGCGTGATGGTGTTCAACAACGAGCATCGGATTCTGCAGTCCAACCCCTCCGCGGACGGCTTTTTCGCCGCCCCCATGGTCGGCCAGCATCTGCCGGCGGCGCTGGTGGAGCGGCATCAGCATTGGCGGCAGGCGCCGCACATGGCGCAGAGCCCGCTGCGGGTGTCGCGCCAGTCGCCGCAGGTGAGCGCCCGTTTCGCCGATTTGGACACCGGCCATGAAGACCTCACCCTGGTGTTCCTGGAAGACACCGCCCGCGTGGCCCAGGAAGCCCAGCAAATGAACCTGGCTTCCCTGGGCCGCCTGTCCGCCACCCTGGCCCATGAAATCCGCAACCCGTTGAGCGCCATCAGCCACGCCACCGAGCTGCTGGACGAAGACATGGAAAAGCCGGAAGACAGCCATCTTCTGGGCATTATCCGCAACCATGTGAAACGGGTGAACGGCATCATTTCCGATGTGCTGGACTTGTCCCGGCGGCCACGCAGCCAGGCGGCGCGCTTCGATGTGGCCCCGGTCCTGGAGGAGGTCACCGCCAGTTGGCACCAGCGCCGCATCCCCCGCGAGCGGTTGCGCCTGCAGCACCGCGACGAGGGCCTGGAAGTGCGCTTCGACCGCAGCCAGCTGATACAGGTGGTGGACAACCTGATCGGCAACGCCTTCGACCATGGCGGCGCGGACTGCCGGGTGACCGTGGCCTATGGCCGCCACCCGCAGACCCGGCTGCCGTGGATCTCGGTGGCCGATAACGGCGACGGCATCCCGGAGGACGCCGCCGCCCACCTGTTCGAACCCTTCTACACCACCAGCGACGGCGGCAACGGGCTGGGGCTGTACGTGTGCCGACAGCTGTGCCAGGCGAACCAGGCGACCCTGGACTATGAGGACGCCCAACCCGGCGCTCGCTTTGTGCTAACCTGTGCTCACCCGGACCGACAGTTCCAATAATGATGACCGATAAGACTCCTCGTGTTCTGGTTGTTGACGACGAAGCGGATCTGCGCGAACTGCTCGTCATCACCCTGGGGCGGATGAAACTGGATGCCACCGCGGCCGACTCGCTCGGCGCCGCGCGGCGCCTGCTCGACAGCGACCGCTTCGACCTCTGCCTGACCGATATGAACCTGGGCGACGGCACCGGCCTGGACCTGCTGCGCCACGCCGCCCAGACCGCCCCGGACATGCCGGTGGCGGTGATCACCGCCTACGGCAACATGGACGTGGCCACCGACGCGATGAAGCTGGGCGCCTACGACTTCATCGCCAAACCGGTGGCGCTGGACCGCCTGCGGCAGTTGATCGAGGACGGCCTGGGCATCAGCCGCACCGAGAAAGCCGGCGACGGCGGCGGGGAAGAAGACACCCTGGTCGGCCAGGGGCCGGCCATGCAGCGCCTCAAGCAGCAGATCCGCAAACTGGCGCGCAGCCAGGCGCCGATCTACATCAGCGGCGAATCCGGCAGCGGCAAGGAGCGCGTGGCGCGTTTGATCCACGCCCTGGGCCCGCGCCGGGAAAAGCCCTTCGTGGCGGTCAACTGCGGCGCGATCCCCTCGGAACTGATGGAGAGCGAATTCTTCGGCCACCGCAAGGGCAGCTTCACCGGCGCCGTGGAAGACCGCAAAGGCCTGTTCCGCGAAGCGGACGGCGGCACCCTGTTCCTCGACGAAGTGGCCGACCTGCCGCTGCACATGCAGGTGAAACTGCTGCGCGCGATTCAGGAAAAAACGGTGCGCCCGGTGGGCGAGTCCAAGGAGTTCGCGGTTAACCTGCGCATTCTCTGCGCCACCCACCGGGACCTGGGCGAAGAAATGAGCGCCGGCCGCTTCCGCCAGGATCTTTACTACCGCCTCAACGTGATCGAAGCGCACGTCCCCCCGCTGCGCGAACGGCACGAGGACATCCCGGTGCTGGTGGAACACATCCTGCAGCGTCTCGGCGAAGCCTGGGAGACCCGGCCGCCGGCGGTCAGCGAGCGGGCCATGTCCGCCCTCGCCGGCTACCGCTTTCCGGGCAACGTCCGCGAACTGGAAAACACCCTGGAGCGTGCCCTCACCCTCTGCGACGGCGAGATGATCGAACCCGAGCATCTGCACCTGCCCAGCGACGACGGGCCGCAGCCGTCCGCCGGCAACGGCGGCGGCCGCCACCCGCAGCTGCCGCTGGAAGACTATCTGCAGGAGATCGAGAAACAGGAAATCCTGCGCGCGCTGGACACCACCCACTGGAACCGCACCGCGGCCGCCAAGAAGCTGGGCATGACCTTCCGCTCGCTGCGCTACCGGCTAAAGAAGCTGGAACTGGATCAGGACGGCGCCCCGGACAGCGAATAAGCCGCCGGATCCAGCGACGGCGTTTCCCCGCACATCAGGCGCGCCAGCAGCTCGGCGCTGGCCGGCGCCGCCACCAAACCATTGCGATGCAGCCCGGCGGCGGCGAACACCCCGCGGGTGCCGGGCACCGGCCCCAGATAGGGCCAGTCGCGGTCGCTGCCCGGCCGCACCCCGGCCCAATGATGGGACGGCGTCACCGACGCCAGCTCCGGCAGCAGTGACGCCGCCATGGCCTGCAACGCCCAACGCCCGGTCACCGTGGGGTATGTGGTGGCATCGCCGGGGTTGAGGGTGGAACCGGCCAGCACCGCGCCATCGGCACGCGGAATCAGATAGCCCTGGTCGGTGAGCACGATGGTCGGCACCCGGCCCGGCGGCAACCGATACAGCAGCATCTCGCCCTTGGCCGGGAACAACGGCAATCGCACGCCCAGAGGCGCCAGCAACGCCGGCGTCCAGGCCCCCGCGCAGAGCAGCACCCGGGGCGCGGACAGCGTGCCGCCCCGGCTCAGGGTCAGCTCGGCGCCCCGGGCGGCGGGCCGCACGGCGTCCACCGCCGCATTCACGAACGTCACGCCCTGCCCCACCAGTGTGGCGCGCAGCGCTTTCAACAGGCGCGGGTTGCGCAGATTGCCGATCTCCGGGAACCACACACCTTGCCGCTCCGGCGCCGCCGACAAATGCCCGCTCAACGGCGCGTCCCGGCAGCTCAGGCCCCAGTCCGACGCCCAGCGCAGCGCCTGCCGGCGCTCGTCGCCGTCCACCGCCACCCACAGGCCGCTGTGATGCAGGTCCGACGCGCACAGCCCGGCCTTGCCCTGAAGACGATCCACCAGCGCCCGGTAGCGCGCCGTGGCGTCGTGGCTCAGCCGGTTCATGGGATCGGGGTAACGCCAGGCGAACAGCGGCGACAGAATACCGCCACCGGCCCAGGACGCCGGCGGACGCTGCCCGCCGGCGTCGATCACGGTGACGCTCAATCCCCGGTCACTGAGATTCAGCGCACTCAGCAAACCGACAATTCCACCACCGACAACGAGTACATCAGCCATAGCAAATCGTGGGAGTTGGATGACAGGAAGGGGAGCAACAATAACACAGGCTCGTCCTCCTCACCGCTCCGCCTAGGGGCACGGGAGTAAATCAGAGCCACGGGCACGACGCACCCTGCCGGTAGCCGCGACCACAAGACCGACGGGCTTCACCTGACCGCTAAGGGCGCATAACGTGAACCGTCCATTGTGCCCGTAGCTCATTCCGGTAGCGGAGAAGCGTACCCGCCTGGAGACATGATGATTACTGCGTATAACGTAGCCGGAATCGAGCGGAGGGCGGATTTTAAAAACGCGGTTTTGTGTTCCATCGCAAAAGCCGGCCTCGTTCGGACCAGCGCACTGACCAGTATGGTCCGGATCCTCGAATATGATCCATCCCCGCGACCAGTCACCGGACGGGAAAGCGCACCCTCCGCTGCGGCTCATGGGGCACACCGAGACGGCCTGCCCCGTCTCAACCGCCTGGGTCCGCGCAACACTCAACGAAGAGCGCAAGCTCCCATGCAGCGCCACCAGACTATTACGCTTTATCAACGCGCTCATGGAGGGAGCCACCATAACCAGCAATACGGTGATAACCAGAACCGTGGTGAGCACTTCGACCAGCGTAAAGCCCTGCCGCCCCCTGGGCGGGACGCCCGTTACGACACCCATCATTCACATCCTTGTGTATGGAAGGTGCTGTCAGACTAGATGATGGAGGAAGTACCGCAATAGGACGACGCCGACAGCGCTTGTCGGCGTTATCGGAAACCATCCTGTGCAGTGGCTTACAGAAGGGGGCTGCGCATCGTATCAGCGCCAACACTCAGCGGCGGTTTTGGTGGCGCTTTCCACACCGGTCTTACCCGTCTGCGTCAGCGTCAGGTTACCGCATTGATTGGCTCCCGTTGCCTTCTTACGGGTCGCTACCAGAGTGAAGGTGTTATCCGCCGAGGGGGCTTTCACCGACACCGCATAAAGCCCTGTCTCTGAATCCACCGCCGACGAAATGCAGTTCTTATAGGTGCCTTTGGTGGAATAACAGCGCTCCATGCGTGTAGCAGCCTGAGTCAGTACGGCTTTCCCTTCCGCCAACCGCCCCCGCTCAACCTGCTCCTGATAGCTGGGGTAAGCGATGGCGGCGAGGATCGCCACGATGACCACAACAATCATGAGCTCAATCAGCGTGAACCCATACTGTTTTGATTGCACATTCATTTTCATAGCGTTTCCGGTCTGTGCGCCGGGCTCGCGAGAGCCCGGCGAGGAATCAGCGAACTTGCCGCCAGGACTGCCGGCCCAGCAAACCACCCAGGCCCTTGAGCCCAACCCTGGCGATATCACCTTTGGAGGTACTGCCGTAGCCCTGATCAACGTCACCTTTGCCACTAACGAAGTTAACGCGGCTCAGGATGCTATCGAACCCGATAGAAGACACCGGCACTTTGACACCACCGTCATTGACGTAATCCTTTTCATCGATTTCTCCGTCGTCATTAACATCGATGACGCCGCCGTCGATCGCCCCGCCGTTATTCTTGCTGATCGCGATCAACCAGCTACTGCCGCCGCCGTCACACGGGCTGGCGGAGGGAATAAGCGATACGAAGACCACCGCCTCGCCACGGATGGTGGGGCGCACCACGATACGCTCGCCCTGCTCGCCTTCGTCGGGAGAGATCAGGTCGATAAGCCAGCCGTCATGTGAGTCGGCCACGTCTGTATCCGAGAAAATACGATAGGGCCGTGATTCACCACTAACGGTTACTTCGCCCTCGGAATTGATAGTCTGTTCGAGAAGGTCATTCCGGTCCACCGTGCCCTTAACGTCGCTGTCGAAAATGCCGTAAATGCTTTGAACGCTATGGTCGAGAACATCGCCGTTTTCCAGATATTTACCGGTACCAAAGACCACCACATTTTTGCCACTGTCGGTGACGGTTACTTCCGGTCGCGACGTAATCGGCTGACGATTGCTGCCGTCCGTGGCCACGAAAAGGGGTTCGGGGTTCTTGGTGCTACCAAAGGCAGTCTTCCAGCCGCTATTGCTGGGCACGAATTTCCACATGTTACCCTGCAAGTCACCGCCATAGATCACATTGGCGTAGTAATCGTCACCACTATTGATCGCTGTGACCCCGGCCATACCATTGTCGGTACTGGTGCCAACGATCACGGGTCCACCGCCGGCCAGCGTGCCATCCTCCAAATTCAGTGCGAACAGCGCCGCTTTACCGCTATTACTGTTGTAACCGTTACCGAACACCACTTGCCACTCCGAGGCGCTCTCATCAACGGGAATAACGGAAACCTCTTTAACGCCTTCCCCCAGCTCGGGATGGGTAAACTCCCACATCAGACTGGGGCTTCCAGGATTGGATATATCGAGCGCAAACACGCCCTTGCCGCCCGCGTTGAAGGTGCCGATCAAAACCGTTTTCCAGCCGCCGCCGATATACGCGTCGGTGACGATGGGCGCGCCATCCACGTAAAAGCTGTGCGCATAGTTGGGATCCGCGAGCGCCGGCAGCTTATCGAGAATGATATTGGGTATATAGGCGAAGACTTCATCGCCGCTGCTGGCGTCGAAGGCGTGCAACATGCCATCGTTGGCGCCCACGTAAATCATCTCATTACGATTTTCCTTGTCATCGAGATAGGTCGTGTATTTACGCCCGGCCTCGTTGGGCAGCAGTTGATAACCGTAGCCCTCGGCGCCACTGAAAGCAGGGTCGGAATTAATAATATCGCCGAGACGGGAGGCACGGTCTCGGAAAGCGCCACCGTTCCGCTGTTCAAGGCGGCGATCCCCGCGCAGGTACCTGACGTGCTGCTGGCCCAGGGCGGCGTCGTTACTGTCGCCGTCCAGCGCATCTTTCTGAGCATCGCTGAGATTGCCCCAGAAGAACTCCGTGAGGCCCGACGCCGGGGCGGTGTTAGGATCACCGTCATAATAGGTATAGATCTGTCGCGGGCCGTCCACGGCCATGATGTCGGCGTCGCTGGCCGTATCCAGCTGGCTTGCAGCCTTCCAGCCCACGCCTTCGATCTCGCCGTCAGTATTGACCTCATAGGAGATCAGATCACCATCCCAATCGTCACTATCAAACAATGCCTGATAGATGGCGCTGTCAGTATCGAGCCGGGTGGAGTTGGCGGCGATAGAAGATGAGGAACCCGTGCCGCGGCTTACAGCATCATTGAGCATGGCGGTCATCTTCTTAACAAAGATTTCCGTATCGCTGGCGCTAACGAAGGCGCCACGGCTGTTCACCGCCGCATGCAACAGATCATCGATTTTCGCGGCGTTCGAGTTGTTAGGATCAGGCCAATTCTCTTCTTTATCCGGGGACTTCGTCTGCACATCTTCTGGATCCAAAGAGCCGTCGACGCCAAGACCGACACCATAGGTCACCATGTGTTGCCAGAACGCGGGGTCGCGCTTATCGGTACCGACGATATTCTCCATATCAGTACGCAGATCCCGCTTCCAGTAATCCATGGCCACATCGGCCAGAGTGTCGCTTTGGTCATCGTCAAACAGAGTGTGGACGGACGGGTCGTATTGATAGCTCTTGCCACCAGGGCCGGTGATAAGCGGTCCGGCTTCGTTATCCGAATTACCCACGTTCGGGCTATTGCCACCGTAATAGCCGTCCGTCATCAGGACCGAAAAGCTCTTTCGGCAGGCATAGTCACTGCCTCCGGCCTGACCCGGCGTGCTGCTCCAGGGCCCTTGACTGTCACGACGTTCATAGTATTCGCCAACATCTTTAAGCGCGCCTCTTAAAGGCGTACTTCCATCAGGCTCAGAAGCGTACAACAGCCGAAAAAACTCTTCTCGATCAGACCCCTTGAAGTCCCGGACACCACGGCGCAGCGTGCCCGTATTTTCACCATCGACATTGTGGCGGCCCTGATTAATAGTACCAAAGCCAACACGGAGCGCTTCCGGCTGGCGCGAAAAAGCAATACCCACGCCAGCTTTAGCAGTCATCATTCGAGTACGGTAGTAGCTGAACCAGTTAGCGAAGTTCTGTTTCTGAGCGTCACTTACTGTTGTGTACTGATAACAGTCGTCACGGTAGACCGCTGCCGCATCCGCGCAATCTTTGTCTGTCTCTTGAAACTCGTAATAGAAAGCGGAAGAAGATTGAGCATTGCGGCTCACCGTCACGCCGAAAAGGTTATTATTACCCCAACTTCCATAGTAATAGTAATCATCCATTACCGCGCGGTAGTCGCTAGCCAGATCTATCCGGTCGGAGCCGCTGTCATAGCCATCCTCCGGAGCGGAATTGAAGTCTATATCCGGAAATCGGCCACCATCGGCCTGCGGCGGGGGCGTGTATACCTTTTCAGGGTCAAAGTACTGGTTATTAAGCCGGGCGGAAGCAATGTACTTACGCCCATTGGTATCCAGAGAACATACCCATTGGTTGTCGAACCAGTAATAGCCATCGCAATTGCCAACGTAGCGATCGTAATTCCCGTAAGTAAGAGCTTCATCAAGCTCATCCGGCATAAACCCCCAGGTCATGGAGCCAGAATCATCCAGAATGAACATCAGGTTCGGGTTCACCCCGCCGATAATGAACAGCGGGATTTGCGAAATCGACACTTCCGCGCGCAGATGTCCGGTGGCGAGTATCGCCACCAAAAATATACCGACATGGAGAAAACGGCGGGTTTTCAGTGCTCCGTTCATTGCTTGCCCCCAGCGGGTTATGTTCGTTGCTCAGCGGCGGTAGATGCTTTCCACCACGGCCACGGTCGTTTGGTTCTTGCCAAAGCCTCTGGCGACAATACGGTAAAGCTCGTATTCCTCTTTTACGGTGCCGTCGCCGATAGCTTTGGATGCGCCGGACGAGGCGGTAATCACTACCGGCGGCATCCGTTCAATATAGAATTCAGGGGATTCGCTCCAGCCCATGTCCTTGTCCCCGGTAATCGAGTAGGTGATGACGCCGTCATCACCGATCTCAGCAGGGTCGGAGGCTTTGTCCGGCCAGTCAGGGCGCAGTTTTCCGTCCCCCTGGTCGTACCAGCCGGTGGTGCTAAAACTCGGCGCGGTAATCGAATCGAGCACATCCTCGCCCTGACGCAATGCGGTTTCCGCCGCCTGGAAAGCCACGTTTTGGTCGGAGAGGGCCCCGGCCATACGTTCCTGCATGGTCGTGCCGCGCATGGCGGTGACCCCCAACAAGGTCATCACCAACAGTAGAATTAGCCCTATCACCAGGGCGGCCCCCGCCTGCCGATTACGATCGTGAAGTCGTTGTTTCATTTCCTGTATCTCTTCTTGAATGAGGCTCTAGGGCCCATCAGGGCGCACGGTTACGCACGGTTGCCGTGCTGCTGACCACGTAGCGAAGGCGGCCGTCGTCGCGACTGATAACGTCGCCATCGAGCACGAAGCTCTGCCCGTCGTCGACAATATTTTGCCGCTCCCCACGAAGTAGCATGGATACCCGCACCGCCATAACCTCAGCGAGCTGAGAGGCCGTGGGCGCTTCAACATAGGAATTCAATTCGCGGTTATTGTTGCTATCAAGACCGTAACGGAGGCTCATTTGGTCGATGCCGGCCACCAGCTCTTCGGCATTCTCGTCGGAAGTGAGGTTTTTTCGGAACAGCGCCGGTTCGTTGTTTACGTTGTTGGCGACGTAGAAAACAGTGCTTTGAATCTTCGCGATGATGGCGCCGTCGCCATAGTTGGCACCCAATTCGGAGGTGGCATTGCCCGGCGTCGTGGAGCCGGTGTTATTGGTCACGGCGGCGGACGTGCCGCCACCACCTTCACCGGTGATCTGCACCACGGTGGCTCTAGAGCAGTCCGACACCACGGCGATGTCGCCTTTCTGCAAGCCATGGTCCTGCTCCAGGTGGATACTCGCCTTCTGGGCGTCGCCACTTTGATAGGGCGGCGTCAGATTGACCGATCCGGCGTCGGCACTCCGGATCAGGATGATATCGTTGCCGGGCAGCGGCTCCAGAGCCTGAATGCTGGCGGGCAACGAGGGGCTCCAGCCTCCATTACCGTCGGCGTTGTAGGCCACCAAAGGCGCCCCCGCGAAGTCATAAGCGGCGTTGTCATAGGCGGGATCGCTTGTATCCAGATTGTTCTGAACAGGCACATTATTCCGGCAACCGAAGTAGCCGGCCATTCGCATGTCCTTCATCAGAAAATGAAAAGCGAAACGCCCGCTTTCCTGGAGACGGGACATTTCGTCCTGCAGGATATAAGCCTGTTTATTGCTACTGAAGATTTGTATTAAACCTCCGATCAATAGAGAACTGACCACCAACGCAACCATGATCTCCACCAGACCGATACCGGTTTGACGATCTTGACGTGACAGACCTATCACAGCATTGGACTCCTATAGTTCCGCGCTAACGCTGACGGTTTTGATCGGATCGGCATCTTGTTCACCGTTATCGCCCTGCTCCTGCCAGCGCGCGTCATACCAGGCCAGCGTCACCGTGACTCGTCCTTCATTATCCATATCGATAGCGGCTCCGGTCTTCCCGCTGTCGCTCTGGGGCAAAACTCCCGGCGCGCTTTCTTCGTCGTCAACACCGCAGAGCGTCGCCAGCCAGTTCTCCAGGTCATCCTTCACGACTCCCGTGGCCGAGGGCGCCGTGCACCCAAGAGACATGTCATACGCTTCATTGAGGGCCGCCGTGCGGTTGGCACGCATTCGGTCGATGATGTCGTAAGCCAGAAAGGTGGCCTGGGAGGATAAGTGCGCGCTCTGATTCATCTTCAGACTGACCGCTTGCAACCCCGCCATCCCCATCAAACCGATTGACAGAATGAGCATGGTTACGAGCACTTCTATCAGGGTAAAACCGCGTCCGTGATATCGCCGCCGACTCAACATGACACCTTCTCCGAAGCCGCTCTGCCGCCTCTCGCAATACTGATCTGCCGGGCTTTCTCGGAGCCGCAAGCACTGCGCTTGATCGTCACGGTAGCCTCCGACGTATCGCGGCGCAGACCCTGGTGATCGAAGCGCACCACGCCCCCGCTGGTGTTATCCACCTCCGCGCTGCCGTCGGCCACACGGACAATGTTGGTGGAGGTCGGGGACCCGGAGCCGTCGGAATCTTCGTAGACAAGCCACCCCTGGCCCCACTGTCCGTCGCATGAAGCCTGATCGCTGCTGCCGCACACGGCCATGCCAACACCCCGTTTAACGGCCTCGGCCCGCGCCAGTTGAATGCCACCCAGAACGCTATTGGTTTGGTTGATCACCTGATTGCTTCGTATTAACTGGGTCATGCTAGGCACTCCGAAACCGAGGACGATCGCCACCAGAGCCAGCGTCAGCATCAACTCAATAAGGGTAAAGCCCCCGCTTCCGAACCGGGTGTCAGACACCACGATGCACTCCACTTTCATTCTTGTGAGCAGACACTCTAGCAATTGTAAAACCGTCGACAATGAGACTTAGACGAGCGGTCACTTGGCGGCAATAAACGGCATAAGCGGTTGATAAGCGGGGATTTTTACGAAGATAGGCTGTGACGCTATTCGCACTTTTTCATTAGCTATAGAGCCAGTCTTTTACATGGCAAGCGCGGCACGCGGACAAGCCGCCCCACTCGCCCCGGGCGGGCGGTGGGGACAGCGGCTTCCAGGGAGCGGAGGGATCAGGCCCGCAGGGCGCGGAGGGATCAGGCCCGCAGGGCGCGGGGCATGGAAAAGCGGATGTTCTCTTCGCGGCCGGGGATCTCGTGGGCGTCTTCGCCGCCCAGTTCGCGCAGGCGGGCGATCACCTGGTGGACCAGCTCCTCGGGGGCGCTGGCGCCGGCGGTGACGCCCACGGCCTTCTTACCCTTGAGCCAGGCCGGGTCGATCATGGCCGGGTCGTCGAGCAGGTGGGCCGGGGTGCCGCAGCGCTCGGCCAGTTCGCGCAGGCGGTTGGAGTTGGAGCTGTTCACCGACCCCACCACCAGCACCAGCTGGCATTCCAGCGCGAGCTGGCGCACCGCGTCCTGGCGGTTGGTGGTGGCGTAGCAGATATCCTCGCGCTTGGGGCCGAGGATATTGGGGAAGCGTTGGCGCAGGGCGTCGATGATGCGGGCGGTGTCGTCCACGCTCAGGGTGGTCTGGGTGACGAACGCCAGATTGTCCGGGTCGGTGACTTCCAGGCGGGCCACGTCGGCCTCGTCTTCCACCAGATACATGCGCCCGCCCTTGCTGGTGTCGTACTGGCCCATGGTGCCTTCCACTTCCGGGTGGCCCTGGTGGCCGATCAGAATCGCTTCGCGGCCCTCCTGGGCGTAGCGAATCACCTCCATGTGCACCTTGGTGACCAGCGGGCAGGTGGCGTCGAACACCTGCAGGGCGCGCTGCTCGGCCTCGTCCTGCACCGCCTTGGAGACACCGTGGGCGCTGAAGATGACGATGGCGTCGTCGGGCACTTCTTCCAGCTCGTCGACGAACACCGCGCCGCGCTCGCGCAGGCCGTCCACCACGTAGCGGTTATGGACCACTTCGTGGCGCACATAGACCGGCGGCCCGAACACGTCCAGGGCCCGATTGACGATATCGATGGCCCGATCGACGCCGGCGCAGAAGCCACGGGGGTTGGCGAGACGGATTTGCATATCGGAACCTGCTTGAAATGTATCCTGAGTATACGCGCCACCAGCGGTGGCCGGCCAGAAGGTCAGTTCAGGCGGACGGCCTGCTCCGGGGCGTCGTGCTCGACGTTGATGATCTCCACCTCGAAGGTGAGGTCGCGGCCGGCCAGCGGATGATTGAAGTCCACGGTGACCCAGTCGTCGTCCAGTTCGGCGATCACGCCGGGCAGTTCGGCGCCGGCGGCATCGGCGAAATTCATCACCGTGCCCACTTCCACGTCGTCGGCGCTGAAGGTGCTGCGCTTGAAGTGCTGCCGGTTCTGTTCGTTGTATTCACCGAAGCCGGAGGCGGCGTCGATGAAGACGCTGCGCTTGTCGCCGGCCTTGAGGCCGAGGATGGCGCGCTCGAAGCCGGGCAGCAGGGATTCGTCACCCCAGGAGAAGGCGGCCGGCTCGCCGCCGTAGGTGCTGTCCATTTCGGTGCCGTCCATCAGACGCACGGCGAAATGCAGGGTGATGCGGGTCTGCGGACCCGCGCGCAAGGTGTCAGTCATGGCCGCGACGGCCTCCCAGCAGCATGTCGAGAATGATCAAGGCTGCCCCAATAGTGATGGCGGTGTCGGCGATATTAAAGGCCGGGAAGTGGTAATCGCCCCAATAGAAGTCGAGAAAGTCGACCACATGGCCGAGCACCACCCGGTCGTAGAGGTTGCCGACGGCGCCGCCGAGGATCAGTGCCAGAGCGGCGCCCTGCATGCGCTCCTCGCGCAGTTTGCGCATCCAACCCAGGATCAGCACCACGGCAATCACCGCCACGGCGGCGAAGAACCAGCGTTGCCAGCCGCCGGCGCCGGCCAGAAAGCTGAACGCGGCCCCGGAGTTGTAGGCCAGGGTCAGGTTGAAGAACGGCAGCACCTCCAGCCGCTCATAGAGGTCGAAACGGGCCACCACCCAGTGCTTGCTGACCTGATCCAGCACGATCACCAGGCCGGTGAGCCACAGCCAGACCAGTTGGCTCTGGGTGCCTTGTTGCTCACGCATAGTGGCGTTCCTCGCCGTCACCGTCCAGGTTGGTCACGCAGCGGCCGCACAGCTCCGGGTGCTCGGGGTGCGTGCCGATGTCCGGGCGGTGGTGCCAGCAGCGCACGCATTTGTCGTGCGGCGACGGCGCCACCCGCACTTTGAGCCCGGCCACGGCGCTGTCCGGCAGCTCCGCCGGAGCGTCCGCCAGCGGCGCCAGGGTGGCGGTGGAGGTGATGGTGACGAAGCGCAGCTCGTCGCCCAGGCGACCGAGCGGGCCGGCCAGCCGCTCGTCCACATAGAGGGTGGCGTCGGCGGCCAGGTTGGCGCGCAGTTCCTTGCGGTTGCGGGCCTCTTCGATGGCCTTGTTGACCGCCTGCTTGACGGCCTGCACCTGCTCCCAGAACGCCAGGTCCATGTCCGCGTCGTCCGCCGGCGGGAAGAGGCCGTCGTACCAAGTGGTCAGGAACACGGACTCGGGGCGTTCGCCGGGCAGCAGCTCGAAGATTTCCTCGGCGGTGAAGCTGAGGATCGGCGCCATCCAGCGCACCAGGGCCTGGGCGATGTGATACAGCGCGGTCTGGCAGGAGCGCCGCGCCAGCGAATCCGCCGGCGTGGTGTACTGGCGGTCCTTGATGATGTCCAGGTAGAAGCCGCCCAGCTCGTTGCCGCAGAAGTTGTGCAGGCGCTGGTAGACCAGATGGAAATGGTAGCCGTCGTACAGCTCGCGCAGCTCCGTCTGCAGGGCGTCGGCGCGGCCCACCGCCCAGCGGTCCAGGGCGATCATGTCGTCCGGCGCCACCGCGTCACGCTGCGGATCGAAGCCGTTCAGGTTGGAGAGCAGGAAGCGGGCGGTGTTGCGGATGCGGCGATAGCTGTCCGCCATCTGCTTGAGAATGTTCTTGGACACGCTCATTTCACCGCGGTAATCGGTGGCCGCCACCCACAGGCGCAGGATGTCCGCGCCCAGGTCGTTCCACACTTCCTGCGGGGCGATCACGTTACCGATCGACTTGGACATCTTGCGGCCCTGCTCGTCCACCGTGAAGCCGTGGGTGAGCACGCTTTTATAGGGCGCCGCGTCACGGATCGCGGTGCTGGTCAGCAGCGAGGACTGGAACCAGCCGCGGTGCTGGTCGGAGCCTTCCAGGTAGAGGTCGGCGGGCACCGCCAGCTCGTCGCGCTGCTCGAGCACCGAGTAGTGGGTCACGCCGGAGTCGAACCAGACGTCCAGGATGTCGGTGACCTTGGTGTAGCGCTCCGCGTCGTCGCCGAGCAGCTCCTCGGCCTCCAGGTCGAACCAGGCGTCGATGCCGTTCTGCTCTACACGCTTGGCCACTTCCTCGATCAGGCGCGGGGTGTCCGGGTGCGGCTCGGAGGTGGCGCGGTCCACGAACAGGGCGATCGGCACGCCCCAGGTGCGCTGCCGGGAGATACACCAGTCCGGGCGGTCGCGCAGCATGCCTTCGATGCGCGCCTTGCCCCACTCCGGCAGCCACTGCACCTTGTCCACCTCGGCGCGGGCCTGGGCCAGCAGGCCGCCCTCGCTCATGGGGATGAACCACTGGGCGGTGCTGCGGAAAATGATCGGCGTCTTGTGGCGCCAGCAGTGCGGGTAGCTGTGGGTGATGGTCTCCAGCGCCACCAGGGTGCCGCCTTCTCTGAGGGCGTCGATCACCGGCTGGTTGGCCTTGCTCACGTGCAGGCCGCCGACCACCGGCAGATCGTCACGGAACAGGCCGTTGTCCTGCACCGGGCTGTCCACTTCCAGGCCGTACTGCTTGCCGACGATAAAGTCGTCTTCACCATGGCCCGGCGCGGTATGCACGCAGCCGGTACCGGCGTCGGTGGTGACGTGATCGCCAAGAATCACCGGCACCTCGCGGTCCAGGAACGGGTGCCGCAGGGTGAGGTGTTCCAGGGCCGCGCCCTTGAACGACGCGGACCGCTCGGCGCCGGTGAGCGCGAAGCGCTCGCTGACGGTGTCCGCCAGATCTTCGGCCACCACCAGTGCCACGGCGGCGCCGTTCTGCTCACCGCTGAGCAACACATAGTCCAGCTCCGGATGCACCGCCACCGCCCGGTTGGCGGGCAGCGTCCAGGGCGTGGTGGTCCAGATCACCAGGGCCGGGGATGCGGCCTCGACGCCGGTGCGGCTGTTGAAATCCGCCGGGTCGGTGACGGCGAACGCCACGTCGATGGCCGGCGACTGCTTGTCCTGGTATTCCACTTCCGCTTCCGCCAGGGCGGAGGCGCAGTCCAGGCACCAGTGCACCGGCTTGAAGCCCTTGGTCAGGTGGCCACCGGCGGCGATCTTGCCGAGCGCGCGGATGATGTTCGCCTCGGTGTCGTAGTCCATGGTCAGGTAGGGGCTGTCCCAGTCCCCGAACACACCCAGGCGCTGGAAGTCACGCTTCTGGCCTGCCACCTGCTTGGCGGCGAACTCCCGGCACTTCTTGCGGAAGGTGGCGGCGTCCACCTTGTGGCCGGCCTTGCCCACCTTCTGCTCCACCTTCAGCTCGATGGGCAGGCCATGGCAGTCCCAGCCGGGCACATAGGGGGCATCGTAGCCGTCCAGGGTGCGCGCCTTGACGATGATGTCCTTGAGGATCTTGTTCACCGCGTGGCCGATATGAATGTCGCCGTTGGCGTACGGGGGGCCATCGTGAAGGATGAACTTGGGACGTCCGGCGGACGCTTCGCGAATCCGGCGGTACAGATCGCGCTGCTGCCATTGGTCCAGACGCTTGGGTTCGCGCTGGGACAGACCGGCCTTCATCGGGAAGTCGGTGTGGGGAAGATTAAGCGTCGCCTTGTAATCCGTCATAGTCCGTCGTCTTGGTCCAAAAAGGCTTGTACCTGTTCCAGATCCCGCCACATGGCGGCCTTGAGTTCGTCGAGGCCGTCGAATTTCTCTTCCGGCCGCACGAAATGATGAAACGCGACGCTCAGGTGCGCGTCGTACAGATCACCCTGAAAATTGAGCAGATGCACTTCCAGGCGGTTTTCCTGGCCGTCCACCGACGGCCGCGTGCCCATATTGGCCGCGCCCGGATGGCCCTCGAGGCCGGCGCCGGACACCCGCACCGCGAACACCCCGTGCAGCGGCGACACCGGCCGCTTCAGAGCCAGATTCACCGTCGGCACATCCAGGGTGCGGCCCAGCTTGTCGCCGTGGCGCACGCGGCCGCTGATCGTATAAGGGCGACCCAGCAGGCGCTCGGCCAGGCGGAAATTCCCCTGCTCCAGCGCCGCGCGTACCCGCGTGCTGGACACCCGCTCGCCGTCGACTTCGCAGGTCGGCGTGTCGGTGACCTGAAAACCGAACCGCTCGCCGGCCTGCTTCAGGTAATCGAAATCACCGTCACGGCCACGGCCGAAACGGAAGTCATCCCCCACCACCAGGTAGTCGATGCCCAGGCCCTCGACCAGCAGATCGCGCACGAACGCCTCGGCGGTGAGGCTGCGGAACGACTCGTTGAACCGGGCGCACAACACCTGATCGACGCCGTAGTCGCGCAGCGCGATCAACTTGTCACGCAGGCTGTTAAGCCGCGCCGGTGCCTGGTCCGGGCAGAAAAATTCCTGCGGCTGAGGTTCGAACAGCATCACCGTGGCCAGCTTGCCACGCGCTCTGGCCTCGTCGATCACCTGATCGAGAATCCGTTGATGCCCCAGATGGACGCCATCGAAGTTGCCGATGGTGGCGACGCAGCCCCGGTGGCTCGCCCGCAGATTGTGAATGCCGCGAATCAGTCGCATTCCGCCCTCGTCAGGTTCCCGCCCGGCCGGCTTTATGCCGGCACGCGGGAGAAAAGAGGGCCGATTATAGGAATCATCGGCGCAAGTGGCGAGGTCTGAGGCCAAGAATCAGCAAGGCGAGCAGATAAACCGCCAATCCCGCCACCACGATCAGGCCCAGCCAGAGGATGCGATCCCACAGCGCCCCATTCAGCCACACCGTGGCCTGCCGTGCCAGCCAGTAGATCGCCCCGGCCATGGCACCGCCGGCCAGAGCCAGCCGCAGGCCGTGCTGCCACCAGCCCTTCATCGGCCGGTACACGCCGCCGCGGCGCAACCCTATATAAAGCAGACCGGCGTTGAGCCAGGCGGACAGCGAGGTGGCCAGCGCCAGGCCGGCGTGCTGAAGCGGCCAGATCAACGCCAGGTTCAGGGCCATGTTGGCGACCATGGCGATAATGCCGATTTTCACCGGCGTGCGGGTGTCCTGGCGGGCGAAATAGCCCGGCGCCAGAATCTTGATCAGCATGAACGCCACCAGCCCGGCGCTGTAAGCGCGCAGGGATTCCGCCGAGCGCAGCACGTCGTTGGCGCCGAACTCACCGTGGTTGAACAGGGTCGCCAGCAGCGGCTCGGCGATCACCGCCAGCGCCAGCGCCGCCGGCACGCCGATCAGCAGCACCAGTTTCAGCGCCCAGTCCAGGGTGCGGCTGAACGCTTGCGGATCGTCGCCGGCGTGCTTGCCGGACAGGCTGGGCAGGATCACCGTGCCGATGGCGATGGCGAACACGCCCAGGGGCAACTCCACCAGCCGGTCGGAGTAGTACAGCCAGGTCACCGAGCCGGTCTGCAACAGGGACGCCAGCACCGTGTCCAGCAGCAGATTGATCTGGCTCACCGACACCCCGAACATGGCCGGCGCCATCAGGCGCAGGATGCGGCGCACGCCTTCGTCGCGCCAGGCCATGCGCGGCACCGGCATCAAATTGAGACGGGCCAGGAACGGCAACTGGAACAGCAACTGCACGGTGCCGGCGATCAGCACGCCCCAGGCCAGCGCCACCGCCATGCGCCCCTCGGCGAACTGCGGCGCCAGGTAGAGGGCGCTGCCGATCAGGCTGAGATTGAGCAGCACCGGGGTGAAGGCGGGCACCGCAAAGCGGTTCCAGGTGTTGAGAATGGCGCCGGCGAAGGCGGTCAGCGAGATGAAAAACAGGTACGGGAAGGTGAGCCGCAGCATTTCCACCGCCAGGGCGCGCTTGTGCGGGTCGTCGCCGAAGCCCGGGGCGAACAGCCAGATCAGCAGCGGCGCCGCCAGCACCCCGACCAGGGTGATCAGCGCCAGGGTGCCGCCCAGGGTGCCGGCGACCCGGTCGATCAACGCCTTGGTGGCGGCCGCACTGCCCTCGTCACGCTGGCGGGTGCGGTATTCGCTGAGCACCGGCACGAAGGCCTGGTTGAAGGCGCCCTCGGCGAACAGGCGGCGCAGGAAATTGGGGATGCGGAACGCCACGAAGAAGGCGTCGGTGCCCGCCGAGGCGCCCAGCAGCCGTGCCAGCACCACGTCGCGGACCAGCCCCAGCACCCGCGACAGCAGCGTCATGCTGCTCACCACCAGGGTCGAAGCCAGCAAACCGCCCTTTTTACCCGCTGTTTCCTGCTCGTCCATCCCGGCGCCTCCGAAAAACCGGCCAAGAGTAACCAAAGCCCGCCGCCACCGCCACAGGCCCGCCCCGGGGATTGACAATCCGCACCCGGATCGGCATAGTTGCGCGTCTTCAGGACCGGCCAATGGCAGCATCCGCCCGGTCCTAATCGATTATCACCATCGAATTACCGATTTATATATAGGAGCAGGACCTTGGCTAACTCACCGCAAGCACGCAAGCGCGCGCGTCAGGCGGAACAGCGTCGTAAGCACAACGCAGCGATGCGTTCCATGGTGCGTACGTACCTCAAGAAGGTGAACGCGGCCATTGCGTCCGGCGACCAAGGCGCCGCTCAGCAAGCGTATCAAAAGGCGACCTCGGTGCTGGATAAGGCCACCCAGAAGGGTAAGTTCCACCCGAACAAATCCGCTCGTCACAAGAGCCGCCTGAACGCCAAGATCAAGGCCATGGCGGCCTGATTGATCGAACGCGTTCGCTAAAAAAACCGGCCTCTGGCCGGTTTTTTTATGCCTGAAGATCCGCCTCCGACTACAGCACCACCATATTGTCCCGGTGGATCAGTTCTTCCTCGTTCATAAAGCCCAGCACGTCGGCGATCTCGCGGCTCTTCTTGCCGCACAGGCGGCGGGCGTCGGCGGCGTCGTAGTTGACCAGACCGCAGGCCACGCGCTCGCCGTGCCGGTCCTCGCAGGCCACCATCTCACCGCGCGAGAACTGGCCGAACACATCCACCACCCCCACCGGCAACAGGCTGGAGCCGGCCTCGCGCAGCCGCCGGGCGGCGCCGTCGTCGAGAATCAGCCGGCCGCGCATGCGCAGATGCCCCGCCAGCCACTGCTTGCGGGCGTTCATCGGCGAGGTGTCCGGCAACAGCGTGGTGCCCGGGGCCTGGCCGTCCACCAGCTCGGTGAGCACCTCCGGGCGGCGCCCGGAGGCGATGGTGGTCATGGTGCCCGAGCGCGCCGCCAGCGCGGCGGCGCGCACCTTGGTGGTCATGCCGCCACGGCCCAGCCCGGAGCCGCCTCCGCCGGCCATGGCGGCCAGGGCCGGGTCGGAGGCGCGGGCGCTGGGAATCAGGCGCGCCGCCGGGTTCTGGCGGGGGTCGGCGTCGAACAGGCCGTCCTGGTCGGTGAGGATCACCAGCCGCTCGGCTTCCACCAGGTTGGCCACCAGGGCGGCCAGGGTGTCGTTGTCGCCGAAACGGATCTCGTCGGTGACCACGGTGTCGTTTTCGTTGACCACCGGCACCACGGAAAAGCCCAGAAGCGTCAGCAGGGTGCTGCGCGCGTTCAGGTAGCGCTTGCGGTCGGAGAGGTCGTCGTGGGTGAGCAGTACCTGGGCGGTGTGCAGCCGGTGCTTCTGGAAGCAGGATTCCCAGGCCTGCACCAGCCCCATCTGGCCGACGGCGGCGGCGGCCTGCAGCTGATGCACGGAATCCGGGCGGCGCGCCCAGCCCAGCCGGGTCATGCCCTCGGCCACCGCGCCGGAGGACACCACCATGACGTCGATGCCGCGCTCGCGCAGGGCCACCATGCGGTCCACCCAGACCTGCATCAGGTCCCGGTCCAGGCCGCGGCCGTCGTTGGTGAGCAGAGCGCTGCCAATTTTGATTACCCAGCGTGCGCGTTGCGCCATGGTGCCTTTCCCGCTTTCAGTAAAGTGATGGCCGATCAGGGTTCGTAGACGATCTCCACGTCGTGATCGTCATCATCATCGTCGTCGTCATTGTCGCGGGCCGCGCGGCGGTCCCGCTTGATTTCCTGGATCTTCTCGCGGGCCTCTTCTTCCAGGCGCGCGCGCAGTTCCCGCTGCTCAGCGGCGTAGTCCGGGTCTTCCTGTTCGCGCAGACGGCGCTCTTCGATGGCGTTCATCAGCGCGTAAACCAGTTCTTCGCAGCCCACGCCGGCGGCGGCGGAAAGACGGAACACCGGCCCCTGCCAGCCCAGCTCGTCGACGATCTCAGCGACCCGCTGCTCGGCCTCGTCGTCGGGCAACAGGTCGATCTTGTTGAACACCAGCCAGCGTTCCTGCTCCGCCAGCGCCGGGGAGAACCGGTCCAGCTCGTCGGCGATGATGTCGATGTGGTCCGCCGGGTTGCCGTCCAGGGGCGCCATGTCCACCACATGCAGCAGCAACCGGGTGCGCGCCAAGTGCTTCAGGAAGCGGATACCCAGGCCGGCGCCCTCGGCGGCCCCCTCGATCAGGCCGGGAATATCGGCGACCACGAAGCTGCGGTAGCGGTCCGCCTTCACCACCCCCAGGTTGGGGATCAGGGTGGTGAAGGGGTAGTCCGCCACCTTGGGCTTGGCGGCGGAAATGGCGCGGATCAGGGTGCTTTTGCCGGCGTTGGGCATGCCCAGCAGGCCCACGTCCGCCAGCACCTTGAGCTCCAGCCGCAGGCGCCGGTTTTCACCGGGCGTGCCGTTGGTGGTCTTGCGCGGCGCCTGATTGACGCTGCTTTTGAAGTGCACGTTGCCGAGCCCGCCGCGGCCGCCCCGCGCCACCATCACCTTCTGGTCGGCGGCGGTCAGGTCGGCGAGCACCTCATCGGTGTCCACGTCCACCACCGTGGTGCCCACCGGCACTTTCAGCACCACGTCCTCGGCGGATTTACCGGTCATCTGGCGGCCCTTGCCGGGCTCGCCGTTGCGCGCCTTGAACGAGCGCTCATAGCGGTAATCCACCAGGGTGTTCAGGTTGGTGTCCGCCTCCACGTACACGTGCCCGCCGGCGCCGCCGTCTCCCCCGTCGGGGCCGCCGAACTCCACGTACTTTTCACGACGGAAGCTCAGGCAGCCGTGCCCCCCGCTTCCGGCGCGGACATCAATAGTGGCTTCGTCGACGAATTGCATGATGGCGGCTCTTAATATCGGCTAAAGGAGGCATTCTAACGTAGGGCGCCCGGTCGCTCACAAAAAATCGCCAGGAGCGATTTTTGACGTCGCGCCAGCGACGGCCCGAAGGGTGGCCGCCAGGGAAGGCGGCCACAAAAAAGCCCCGCGGGCGCGAGCCTCGCGGGGCTTTTTCAGATCCCGGAGGGATCAGGCCACGGGCTCGATCACCACGTATTTGCGGCTGAGCGGGCCTTTGACTTCGAACTTAACGCGTCCGGCTTCCTTGGCGAAGATGGTGTGGTCCTTGCCAATCCCGGTGTTCACTCCGGGGTGGAAACGGGTGCCGCGCTGGCGAACGATGATTTCGCCGGCCTGAACGACCTGGCCGCCGAAGCGCTTCACGCCAAGGCGTTTACTTTCCGAGTCGCGACCGTTACGAGTACTACCACCGGCTTTTTTATGTGCCATGTTTCAATCCTCTCGTTGCGTCCGGATCAGCCCTGGATCCCGGTGATTTTCACCGCAGTGTACCACTGGCGATGGCCCTGCTGCTTGCGGGAATGCTTGCGGCGGCGGAACTTCACAATCTTGATCTTCTTGTGACGGCCCTGCTCAACCACTTCGGCGGTGACCTTGGCGCCTTCCAGCAGCGGCTGGCCGACCTTCACGTCGTCGCCGTCGGCGACCAGCAGCACTTGATCAAAGTCCACGGATTCACCGGTGGCCACTTCGATCTTTTCCACGCGCAGGGTGTCACCCTCTTCAACGCGGTACTGCTTGCCACCCGTTTTGATGACTGCGTACATCTACTTGCTCCAGATGGTTCCTCTTGGGCGGACCCGGCCCTGAAATCAGGCGGTCGCTTTCGGTGCCCGTGGGATGATTAAATCGGGCCGCGAAGTGTACGCTAAAGGTTGATGCGCCTCAAGCCCGCATGACACGGCTTTTACAGCGACCTTCCGGTGGCCGGGTTTTCTTGACTGGCCGGGCCCCGCTGCTAGCATTGCCCGCTGTTTACCGCCCCTTTTTAGCCGGATAGCTACTTCATGGATTTCAAGGCCATCAGCTCTGTCGTCGCCGAGGATTTCGAGGCGGTGAACCGCTTCATCACCCACCACCTGGACACCGAGGTACCGCTGATCCGCGAGGTGGGGGAGTACATCGTCGACTCCGGCGGTAAACGCCTGCGCCCGCTGGTGGGGCTGCTGAGCGCGCGAGCATCCGGCTACACCGGCGCCCAGCACGTGGATGTGGCGGCGGTGATCGAATTTCTGCACACCGCCACCCTGCTCCACGACGACGTGGTGGACGAATCCAGCCTGCGCCGGGGCCGGCCCACGGTGAACGCGGTCTGGGGCAACTCCGCCAGCGTGCTGGTGGGGGACTTCCTGATTTCCCGGGCGTTCCAGCTGATGGTGGCGCTGCGTGATCAGCGCCTGCTGGAGATTCTCTCGCAGAGCACCAACACCATCTCCGAGGGCGAGGTGCTGCAGCTGATCAATACCCGTGACCCGAGTACCACCGAGCCCAGCTACATGCGCGTGATCCACCACAAGACCGCCAAGATGTTCGAATCGGCGGCGGAGACCGGCGCGGTGCTGGGCGCCCGCACGGAAACGGACTTTTCCCAGGCGTTCGCCACTTTTGGCCGCCATCTGGGCATCGCTTTCCAGCTGATCGACGACGTGCTCGACTACCAGGGCGACGTCAATGAGCTCGGCAAGAACGTGGGCGACGACCTGGCCGAGGGCAAACCCACCCTGCCCCTGATTTACGCCATCCAACACGGCGCCCCGGAGCAGGCCGGGCTGATCAAGGACGCGATTCGCACCGGCGGCCTGGAACAGCTGGAACAGATCGTCGAGATCGTGCACGACTGCGGCGGGCTCAGCTACACCGTGGAGCGGGCCGCCGAGCAGACCCGGCTGGCCCTGGATGCGCTGGCGCCGGTGCCCGCTTCCCGCTACAAGGACGCGCTCCACAATCTGGCGGAAGAATCCTTGAAGCGAACGCACTAAACTGCATTGATGGAGTCGAACCACGACCCCGTTTCAGTGAACGCCCTTACGGAGACCACACGGATGAAATCGACCCTCGCCACGCTTTTCACCGGCGCCGCCCTGGCGCTGTCGCTGACCGGCTGCGCGCTCAGCCCCCAGCAGATCGAAGTGAAACCCACCGCCGAAGTGCAGCCCGCCAACCGCGGCAACAACCAGCCGGTGCAGGTGATCGCGGTGGATTCCCGGAACAGCAAGGCGTTCGGCTCGCGGGGCGGTGTGTACAAGGACACCTCCCTGGTGCAGCCGGCCAACGACCTGCGCCCGGCGATCGCCGAGACCGTCCGCCAGGGGCTGCAGACGCTGGGCTACAACGCCTTCAACCCGGGCGACGAGGCCACCACCCTGGAAGTGCGCCTGGAAAAGCTGGAGTACATCCCCGAAGAGGGGTCGGTGGTCAACGAAGTGACCCTGAACCTGGAGCTGGTGGCCGAGGCCCGGCGCGGGGACACCACCCATGTCGGCACCTACAAGAGCAGCGTCGAGCACGACCTGCCCTTTACGCCGTCGGCGGCGCGCAACCAGGAAATGGTCAACGACATCCTCAGCCGTTCCATCGAGCGGATGCTCAACGACCCGGAAATGCAGGCCTTCCTGGCCGGCAACGACAACCCCTGAGCGGGTCCGTCAGTCGTTTTCCGGCGCCACCGACACCGAGGGCGCCTCGGGGTCGGTGAGGTCGACGGTGAGCACCAGGGGCCGGCAGCAAATGTGGCAGTCCTCCACGTACTCCTGATCCCCCTGGGACGGATCCACCAGGGCCTCGAAATGCTCCCAGCAATGGGGGCATTGCACGTCCACCGCGATTAATTCCATCTAGCTCTCCTCGGGCAGCGCCAGCCGCGCCAGCCAGTCCGGCGTGCCGTCCACCGGCACCGGCTCGCCCTGCCCCCACACCGGCCCGGGCCAGCAGGGATCGTCGCGAAAGCGGGCGATGATGTGCACGTGCAGCTGCGGCACCAGATTGCCGAGGGCGCCGAGATTGATCTTGTCGGCGCCGGTGACCCTCTCCAGCTCCCCGGCAAGGTGGTTCACGGTCGACAACAGCCGCTGCTGGTCCGCCGCCGGCAGGTGGTGCCACTCGCGCAGACCGTCGCGCTTGGGCACCACGATCAGCCAGGGGAAACGGGCATCACGCATCCAGCGCAGCCAGCACAGTTCAGTCTCGCCCAGGGCGCCGGTGTCCGCCGCCAGGCGTGGGTGTAATTCCGTCATTCTCGATTCCGTGGTCACGCCACCGGGCCGATCCCGGCGGCAAAAGATGCGATCGTACGAAAAACGCTCTAGGATGATGCGCAAAAATAAGAATATAGCGGCGCTGTCTGCCTGGCGCCGGCTTAACCATACCTGCTTGGGGGAAAGTCATGGAATGGGTTGCCATCATTACCGTCGTGGCGTTGCTGCAGTGCGCGCTGTTCAGCTTTGTCGTCGGCCGTGCCCGGGTCAAGTACCAGATCCGCGCGCCGGCGGTGCAAGGCCACGAACTGTTCGAGCGCAGCCTGCGCGTGCACGCCAACACGGTGGAACAGCTGATCCTGTTCCTGCCCGGTCTGTGGCTGTGCGCCTGGTATCTGGAACCGCGCGCCGCCGCGGCGCTGGGGGCCCTGTTCGTGATCGGCCGGCAGCTCTATTTCAACGCCTATCTGGCGTCGCCCCGGGACCGGGGGCGCGGCTTTCTGCTCGGCTTCCTGGCCACCCTGACGCTGTTGCTGGGCGGCCTGGGCGGCGCCGTGGCGGATCTGATCGCCAGGCTGTAAGCGCCGTTCAGCGGTAGTCCGACGGGCTCTTGCCGGTCCAGCGCCGGAAGGCGCGGGCGAAATTGGAGGCGTCCGAATAGCCCAGCGCCAGGGCGATATCGTCCACCGAACGCCCGCTCTGGGTGAGGTACTCCACCGCCAGCCCCTTGCGCAGATCATCCAGCAGCTTCTGATAGCTGGTGCCCAGCTGCTGGAGTTTGCGTTTGAGCGTGCGCGACGACATGTGCATCTCCGACGCCACCTCCTCGACGCCCGGAAACCCACCGGAGCCCGCCAGCATCACCCGCCGCACCTGACCCAGCAGCGCCGGCGGCGCCTTGATCTGCTCCATTTCCTGCTCGCACTGGGCGGCGGCCATCTGCGCCAGGCGCGGGTCGGCGAAGCGCAACCGCCGTTGCAGGCGCTCGGCGGGGAAGCGCATCTGGCTGTAGGCGCAGTCGAAATAGATCGGCACCGGAATCATCGGCCGCAGCCGGGAAAAGTATTCCGGTTCCGGGTAGGCGAAGCGCAGCTCGCCGAGGATCTCGATGTCCGGCATCAGCTGCAGGCCCATGAAGTGGAAGCTGGAGAACAGGCTTTCGGTGAGCAGCGGTCCGTGCTCGCCGAGCGACAGCATCTCGTTGAGCTGCAGCACCGCCCACTCGCCCTCAACGAAAGCTTCCAGCTGGACGATGGTACCGCGGGTGCGGAAAAACTTCACCGCCAGCTCGATGGCGTCGCCCAGGGTATTGCTGCTCATCGCCGCGTAGCCGAGAAACCCGTGCGACGACAGCGGCATGGAGGCGCCCAGTTCCCAGCCGATCCAGGGCTCGCCGGTCAGCTCCACCAGCCGCCGGGAGAAGCGCTTGAAGGTCAGGGCGGTGACACGGGCCTTGGGATCGCGCCAGCAGCCCGGCTCGATGTCCAGCCCGGCCAGCGCTTCCTGTTCGTCGATGCCCCGTTTTTGCAGGGCCTCCAGCATCGGGCCCAGGTATTCGGCGGACAGGGTGTAGTCCTCCGCCGTCATTTTTAGAATCGTCATACGTTTTGCCCGTCTTCACCAACCTGTGTCTTCGTCCGCCCTAGGGCCTTCGTACTGATGGCCCAAAATGACCAGACAGGCCACAAGATACCCGTTTCCCAAGCGCGGGAGCAAGTCCTCGCCGGCCGGGAGCCATAACCCGCAGGTTTGTGTATTGCCGCCCCCGGCCCGCTCTTGCTAGCGTGAATCTCCATTCTTCATGCCGAGGATACGGTCATGACCGCCGCCACCCTGAAAGGAAAGACCCTGTTCATCACCGGTGCCAGCCGCGGCATCGGCAAAGCCATCGGCGTGCGCGCCGCCCGTGACGGCGCCCGGGTGGTGCTGTTCGCCAAGACCACCGAGCCGCACCCCAAGCTGCCGGGCACGCTCTATACCGCCGCCGAGGAAATCCGCGAGGCCGGCGGCGAGGCCCTGGTGTGCGTCGGCGACATCCGCTACGAGGATCAGGTCCAGGCCGCCGTGGACAAGGCCGAAGCCGAGTTCGGCGGCATCGACATTCTGGTCAACAACGCCAGCGCCATCGCCCTGACCCCCACCGAAGGCACCACCATGAAGTCCTACGACCTGATGAATCAGGTCAACAGCCGCGGCACCTTCATGACCAGCAAGCTGTGTCTGCCGCTGCTGCGCCGGGCGGACAACCCGCACATTCTCAATCTGTCGCCGCCGCTGAACATGAATCCGGCCTGGTTCGGCCGCCATCTGGCCTACACCATGGCCAAGTACGGCATGAGCCTGTGCGTGCTGGGCATGGCGGACGAATACGCCGGCAAGGTGGGGGTGAACGCGCTCTGGCCGCGCACGGCCATCAACACGGCCGCGGTGCGCAACCATCTCGGCGGCGAGATGGCGGTGCGGGCGGCGCGCCAGCCGGAGATCATGGCGGACGCGGCGCACTGGATCCTGACCCGGCCGCAGGCGGAGTGCAGCGGCAACTTCTTTATCGACGACGAGGTGGTCCGCCAGGCCGGCGTCACCGACCTGTCGGTGTACAAGGTCGACCCGCAGCTTTCCGACGACCAGTTGCTGCCTGATTTCTTCCTCGATTAACCCCGCCGCCACCGCCCTGTCCGGGCCGCCGGCGCCACTGGCAAAGATTGTCACATCTTGCCAGCGCGCGCCGGTGGTCGCGCCGCCGCCCTAACCCGACAGCGCCAACCGACTGATTTTCCAGCAAAAAAATTTTTATATGCCTTGGCATGGTTCTCGCTTCCTCTGAGTCAGGCAACGAGTGAAGCGTCATGAGCAAGGTGATAAGAATTGAAAAGCGGCATCCGGAAACCGCTCTGGAGAACCTGAACCGGCTCACCGGCCTGGATTTTCAGGACTGGCCGGAGTCCCTGCTGGAGTGTGGCGATGATGTCACCGCCGGAAACGACCGCACCGAAAACCCGAAGCGTCGGGGGGAGCGGGCCTTGCCGCCACGGCGGCGGGCCCATCAAGGGGGGTAAGGAGCCGGGCCCGCGAAAGGGGAGCGGGCCCGGCGACCTTTTTTCAGCAAGCCATGCCTGGCCGGCTCAGTAGTTGGAGATCAGCTTGTCCTGGGGGCGCAGCGCCGTGCCGCGCCGCTGCATGTACAGCTCTTCCACCACATAGCGCATGCCCGGATCCGACAGCCGCAGGGACACCTGAACCTGCTCGACGCTGTCATTGAACCGCAGCCGAACCAGCCCGGACAGCAAGGCGCTGCCGTCACCGTTCACTTCGGCGGCATCGACCAGAATGGCCTGGTCGTTGTTGGTGTCCAGGTAACGCACCAACAACTGGACCGTGCCCGGCTTCCCGGAGATTCGCGCCCAGGCCGCCACATTGAACTCGGCATCCCATTGCCGCGCTTTGGCCGGACGCCCGTCCGCCCAAATCCGGCTGGGCACCTTGGCAATGAATTTCTCAATCATGAATTCGTATCTCTGCCGATTAATACTTTCCTATGGAGTGTAAGCGCTCGGTATGGGTTCCCGCCACGTTTGACTTGGCGGCCCGGCTGGGAATTCCGTCACAGCACGTCACATCCATCACCCTCACTGATTGTCCTATTGTCAGACAGTAGTGCCGCCCGCCGGCGGCCCGGCGCCCTACTATACCGTCCATCGAGGCGCGACCTCCCGGGTCGCCGACATTCTCAGCAAGAGAGAGGAACGATCATGGGTGAACTGAAAGAGATTCGCGACCAGCAAGACAACCTGATTCAGCGTGCCAAGGCCCTGGGCAACAAACTGTACCTGGCCGGTCTGGGTGCCTACAGCAAAGCCGGTGACAGCTCCGAAGAGCTGTACGACAAGTACGTACAGGCCGGCCAGGAAGCCTATGGCGACGACGCCGAAGGCAAATCCAAGGCCCTGCTGGCAAGCCGCGGCCTGGTAGTAAGCACTCGCAAACTGATCGACGAAGCGCCCCGGAAGCGCCATGAGCTGTACGAGCAGTTCGTCGCCAGCGGCAAGCAGGAGCGCGGCGAGAAGGCCGAGGAAACCAACGAATTCGTGCTCGCCGGCCTGGGCGCCGTGAGCACCCTGCGCGAACAGAGCCAGAAACTGTTCGACGATCTGGTCAGCACCGGCGAGAAAGAGCGCGCCTGATTTCTGGAATTCTGCCTACTCTCCTTTAATGGGGCCCTCCCGGGCCCCTTTTTTTCGCCCGGCTTTGGCCCGAATACCCCATGACAGGGACCGGACAGCGGACTAGTCTCTGCATTTCAGCACGGTGTGCGATTCCGCCACCGCTTTTTCGACCACGGGACCACGCAGCATGGCAAAACGCGGACGGGAACGGCGCCCCGCTTCCACCACCGGGCGCCTCTGGAAACTGACCGGTATGACGACGTCCATCGCCACCCGTGTCGCCTCGCATCAGGTGAAAGGGCTGTTTCAGTCGGAACAGGACCGGGCCACCAGCCGCGAAGCGCTGATGCGCCATATCGGCCAGGAGGTGGCCGCCACGCTCGGGCAGATGAAAGGCGCGGTGATGAAGGTCGGGCAGATCGCCTCGCAGATGCAGGACGTGCTGCCCCGCGAGATCAGCGAGCAGCTGGCGGTGCTGCAGAACGCCTCGGCGCCGATGCCCTTCCACGTGATCCGCCGGCAACTGGAGAAGGAGCTGGGCGGCCCGGTGGGCGACTACTTCCAGGTGTTCGACGAGGCGCCGTTCGCGGCCGCCTCCATCGGCCAGGTGCACCGGGCCACCACGCTGGCCGGCGACGACGTGGTGGTGAAAATTCAGTACCCGGCGGTCAAGGCCTCGATCGACTCGGACATGAAGCACCTCAAGCGCATCCTCAAACTGGGCAGCTTGCTGCGCGTCGACGAGCGCGCGCTGGACGCGGTGTTCAAGGAGATCCGCGCGCAGCTGGAAGAGGAACTCGATTACCTGCGCGAAGCGGACAACGTGCGCCTGTTCCAGGCGTTCCATGCCGAGGACGACGATGTGGTGATCCCCACCGTGTTCGCCGACCTGTCCGGCGCCACGGTACTGACGTTGAGCTTCGAGGACGGCGTGCCCCTAGAGAACGTCAGCGACGCCAACGGCTTTGATCAGGCGTTGCGTAACCGGCTGGGCGAGCGGCTGTTCGATATTATCGGGCGGCAGATTTTCGAACTGCGCACCGTGCACTGCGATCCCCATCCGGGCAATTTCGCGTTCCGCACCGACGGCAGCATCGTGTTGTACGATTTCGGCGCGGTGAAACGGCTGCCGGAAGAAGACGTGCGCCTGATGGCCACCCTGGTGCGCGCCTCACTGGATGGGGACTGGCGGGCCCTGGACCGGGCCTTGCTGGCGATCGGCGCGCGGCGCAGCGACAGCGAGGTGTCCGACCGTCTCTACCAGGCCTGGGTGCCACTGCTGCTCAAGGCGTTCGCCGAAACCCCCTTCGACTTCGCCCAGGCCAGCCTGCATCAGGACGTGGTGCAGCAGGCTCGCCGCACGCCGCTGGAAGAGATGCTCAAGTTCCAGCCCAGTTCACGCACCTTGCTGGTACAGCGGGTGGTGGGCGGCCACTACTGGACCATGAAAAACCTGGGCGTGGCGACCGCTTTCCGGCCAAGACTGGAGAAATTGCTGACCCGCGCGGGCTGACCGTTATCGCGGACAGCAAAACGCCGGCTTGCGCCGGCGTTGTCGGGGGCGGAGTAAGAGAGGATCAGAATGCGGAGCGCAGGCCCACGCTGACCCCGGAGATTTCCTCCTCGTCCTGATCGTAATAGCGCATGTATTCCAGGTTGGCGCCCAGGGTGTCGGTGATATTGAAATCCAGGCCGGCGCCATAGGATTCGTCCTCGAACCGCTCGCTTTCGTCCGTGCTGACACCGGCCACGGTGTACTTAACGTCCGCTTTCATTTTGCTGTAGCCGCCGATCACATAGGGGTGGATGGAATCGGACAGCGGCGCGGAGAGTTTCAGGTAGCCGCCGTACATGTGGTCCATGTCGTACTCGAAGGTACCCAGGGGCGCGTTCTTGGAATCACCGTCAATACCGGTGCCGCCGCGCGCTTCCAACGCGATAAAATCATTGAACTCAAAGCCGGCCCGCAACGTGACGCCGTCCACCTTCAGGGTGTCCTCATCAACGTCGTCGTTGTCGTACTGAATCTGATTGTAGTTGGCGCCGATGTAGGGCCCGGCCGCGAAAGCGCCGCCGGCCATCACCGAACAGGACAACACCATTGCACTACTCAAGATTCGGATCTTCATGTGCCTCTCCTTTGCGTTAAAAGTCAGTAATTTGAACATTGGCGCTTGGAGCCGTTCCTCCGGCCCGGTTAAATACGGTAAAAGGGCAGTGACGGAGTTCACGCTTTGCGAGGGGGAACACTAATGCAGGGAGCTTCATGGTTGGCGGGGCTCTGCTTTCTTCTTTTCGCGGGCACGGTGCAGGCTCTGGAATTGGGGAAGCAGCGCTCTGATTATCAGGCGTCACCGGACCTGCGCTGGCTGGAAGCAGCGCCCGGTGAACTGTCGCCCGAGCAGGCCCTGGAAGCATTGCGCAGCGGCAAGGGCCAGCGGCTGGGCAGCCGTTATCCGGCGATGGGGTTTCGGGAACAGGACCAGTGGTTCCTGCTAAGCCTGGACAACCAGTCCGACACCGGGCTCTGGTACCTGCGCGCCGGGCGGCCGCATCTGGATTATCTGGACCTGTATATCTATGACGCCGCGGGCACCCTGCTGCGCCACCAACGCAGCGGCGACCGGGTGCCCTTCGCGGAACGCCCCTTCCCTCATCACCAACTGGTTTTTCCGCTCGCCATTCCCCAGCAGGCGCAATGGTCGGTTCTGTTCCGGGCCCGTGGCGACAACGTGATCGACTTTCCCTTGTCGATTCGCGCCCCGGACGAATTCAACCAGCATGACGGCTACCTGAAGCTCAGCTACGGCTTTTATTTCGGCTCGGTACTGATCATGTGCCTGTTCAATTTGCTGATTTTTTTCTCCATCCGCGAGCCCAGTTATCTGCTTTACGTCCTCTATTTGGGCTTTTTCGGTTTGAACCTTTTCGCCCGCGAGGGGCTCGCCTATCAGTGGCTCTGGCCCGGCGCCAGCGAATGGAACCATCGCAGTTTGCCGGTACTGAATTTACTGACGCTGGCCTTTTCGATGTTTTTTTCCTGCTCGTTCCTGGAGCTCAAAAAAGCGGCCCCGGGGCTGAACCGCGTTCTCATGCTGGTGGGCCTGGCACTGATCGCGCTGGCCCCTTTCACCCTGCTCAACTTCACGTTTTTTATTCAGTTTTCTTCGGCGATTATTTTCCCCTGGCCGTTCATCGCCATCGCCCTGGCGATCTGGTCGATCCGCCAGGGTTACCAGCCGGCGCGCTTCTTCTTGCTGGCGTTCACCGCCGTGGGCCTGGCCTCGGTGATCTATATTCTAAAAACCTTCAACCTGATCGGCGGCAGCTGGTTGATCGAAAACGCGCTGCAGCTGGGCACCGTGACCGAGGCGCTGTTACTCTCCTTCGCGCTGGCCCACCGCATGACCACCCTGAAGTCGGAGAACGAGCGCATCCACAAGGAGGCCCAGGAAGCGCTGGAACGCCGCGTCGAGGAACGCACCCATGAACTGAACACGGCCCTCAGCGCCCGCAGCGAGTTCCTCGCGGTTATGAGCCATGAAATCCGCACCCCTCTCAACGGCATTATCGGCACCGTGGATATGTTGCGGGATTCAGATCTGGACGAGGCGCAGCGGCGCCAGCTGCATGTGATTGAGCAGTCCGGCAACACCTTGCTGGATTTGATCAATGACGTGCTGGACTACTCCCGGCTGGACGCGGGTAAGATGCCCATCGAGCAGACCGGGCTGGATCTGCCGGCGCTGATCGGCGAATGCGTGGCGCTGTTCGAGCACCGCGCCCGCCTCAACGCCAACGCCCTGAGCGCGAACCTGGACCCGGATCTCGGTGAGTATTGCGTCGGCGATCCGGTGCGGCTGCGCCAGATCCTGGTCAACCTGATCAGCAACGCGGTCAAATTCACCGAGAACGGCCGCATCCAGGTCTCCGCCCGGCGGGACGAGGCCAACCAGGACTATGTCCTGTTCGAAATCACCGACACCGGCATCGGCATTCCCGCCGACCAGCAGTCGCGGTTGTTCGACTATTTCCACCAGGGCGATCAGACCAGCCGGCGCCGCTACGGCGGCACCGGCCTGGGGCTGGCGATCTGCCGGCAGCTGGCGGAAATCATGGGCGGTGAGATCGGCTTCCAGAGCAGCGAGGCGGGCGGCTCTTGTTTCTGGGTGCGGCTACCGCTTCCCGCCGGCAAGGCCCAGGCGGAGGCCGCGGTGCCGGAGCAGGAACGCCCCGCCAGCGTGGTCGGCGCCCGGCTGCTGATTGTCGACGACAACCACATCAACCTGCTGGTGGCCGAAGGGCTGTGCCGCAAGCTCGGCCACCAGTGCGAAACCGCGGAAAGCGGCGCCGAGGCGCTGGCGGTATTGCTGTCGCGGCCGGCGCAGTTCGATCTTATTCTGATGGATTGCGAGATGCCGGACATGGACGGCTTCGAAACCACCCGGGCGATTCAGGGCCTGCAGCGTCAGGGCCGTCTGCCGGTGATCCCGGTGATCGCCCTGACCGCCCACGCGGTGCCGGACAAGATCGCCGCCTGCCACGACGCCGGCATGATCGGGCATATCGCCAAGCCGGTGAACCTGCGCCGCCTGGACGAGGCCCTCAGCGGTGCATTGAGGGGCATGGCGAACAGCCGCTAGACGCTTTTCAGCAGATAGTCGGTGAAGCGGCTCAGGTCATTGAGCGAGGCGCAGCGCCGCGCGGCGCGGCAATAGGGTTGGTAGCGGGCCATGATGGCATCGCCGCTGTTCCAGCGCGAAGGCGGCTCCGGATTCAGCCAGAACACCTGTTTGGCACGGCGCGACACTTCGGCCAGATGTTGCTCACCGGCGGGGAGATCGTTGTTACGCGCATCGCCCAGAATGATCACGGTGGTGTGGCGGTCGATCTCGGACCCGCACAGCGCCACGAATTCCTCGAACATGGTGCCGTAGTCGGTGCCGCTGCCGGACACCCGGTCGAGAATCCGGCCCACCGCCACGTCCGGCGGATAGCGGTCGAAATCATCGGTGACCTCGTCGAAGCGGGCGGCGAACGCAAAGCTGCGCACCCGCGGCAGCACATCGGTCATCGCGTAGAGGAACTGCAACAGAAACCGGGCGGCGTCCCGCACCGAGCTGGAGACATCGCAGATCACCAGCACCTTGGATTTGAGCCGGCGCTTCTGGCGCCAGTGCAGCTGCACCGGCACGGCGTTATAGCGCAGGCTGGACGCCAGGGTGCGGCGCGCATCCAGGGTGCCGCGCTTGGCTTTTTTCTGGCGCCGCTGATGGAGGCTGGCGAGCCGGCGCGCCATGCGCCGCACCAGGGTCTGCACCTGTTTGAATTCACGCAGGTCGCGAAACGGGGCCGCGCGCATGGTGTGTTCGCGCAGGGCACGTCCATGGGCGCGCCCGTGCAAATTGAACTGCCGCCGCACATGGCGCACCGCCAGCTCGCGAACCTGCTGGCGCCACTCACGCAGCTCGCCGGCACGGCGCTGGTCGGCACCGCGCGGTGAAGCGTCCAGCCGCAGGATCTCATCGTCCACCGCGCCCATGCCCATGTTCATCAACAGCCGGCGGGCGTAAAGACCCTGCTGGGTGATCACCTGCATATCGGTGAAGTCCATCTCGCCGGCGTTGCGTGCCAGGGTCTGCTCCAGCTGCCCCGCGTCCTGCGCCACCAGCTCCGCGGCCTGCTCGGACAGGCCCTGCCCTTCCTGGGGCGACAGCGGTTCGCCGCCCTCGTCCTGATCGCCGGCGTCCTCGTCCTCGGCGGATTCAAACTGGAAAAACGCCTCGAAACAGGCGTCGAAGTCCGGGCGCTCCTGCTGGCTTTTCACCAGGGTGAGCGCCAGGGTCTCGCGGAACTGGTCGCGGGGGTGGTAGCCGATCAGGGCGGCGGCGCGAAACGCTTCTTCCGCCTCCGTGGGCGAAACGCGCACGCCCGCGCCGCGCAGGGCGCGGACGAACTCATGCAAACGGCGGTCGGCCATGGTGGCGCCTCAGGCGGAACGGGGTTTACGGAACCAGTGCGGCAGCAGGTCGCGGGCCAGCGCCACGTCCTGCTCGTTCTTGAGCACCAGCGCCAGGGTCTGCTCCACCAGCTCCGGCTCAAGGGTGTCCGCGTGCAGCAGCACCAGGGCGCGCGCCCAGTCCAGGGTTTCCGAGATCGCCGGCAGCTTCTTCATGTCCTGCTCGCGCAGGTGCTGGATAAACGCCACCAGCTGATCGCGCAGCTGCTCGCCCAGCTCCGGCACGCGCTCGGCCAGAATGCGGCGCTCGAGGGCGGCGTCGGGATAGGGAATATAGAGATGCAGACAGCGCCGCTTGAGCGCGTCGGAGAGCTCCCGCTGGTCGTTACTGGTGAGGAACACCAGCGGCTGATGCCGGGCCTTCACGGTGCCCATCTCCGGGATCGAAATCTGGAAATCGGACAGCAGCTCGAGCAGAAAGGCTTCGAATTCCTGATCCGCCTTGTCGATCTCATCGATCAACAGCACCACGGGTTCGTCGGCGCGCAGGGCGCGCAGCAGCGGCCGCGGTTCGAGGAAGGTGTCGCTGTAGAAGGCATCGCCGAGATCGCCGAGCCGTTCCATGCTCTGCTCGAGACTGTCGGTGTCCGCCAGCATCCCGCTGAGCTTGTCACGCAGCAACTGCGTGTAGAGCAGCTGCTTGCCGTACTTCCACTCGTACAGCGCGCGGCTTTCGTCCAGGCCTTCGTAGCACTGCAGGCGGATCAGCGGCGCTTCCAGGAAGGCGGAGGCGGCTTTCGCCAGTTCCGTCTTGCCCACCCCGGGCGGGCCCTCCACCAGCACCGGCTTGTGCAGCTGCGCCGCCAGATAGACCGCCAGGGCGGTGCGCTGGTCGCAGATGTAGCCTTGCCCGGCGAAGCTGGAGATAACGTCGTCGAGGGAATCGATTCGGGTTTTCATGATGGGTCAGGCTCCCGGCCGCCGGCGCCCGGCTCAGTGCAGGGTGGTGCCTTCGGCCACTTCCACGGCGGGCGGTTCCACCACCGGCTCGCCGTCTTCGTCGGTAACGTCAAAGCGCATGGAATGCACTTCGCCGTCTATCATGTCGGGAATCCGGTCCAGGAAAGCGTCCAGGTGATCGGAGTCGAAGTGACGCTCCAGATCGTCCAGGGTCTGCCATTGCTGCCACAGCATGATCACCCTGGGGGTGTCCGCCTTGACGTACACCTCGTAGGACACACAGCCATGTTCAGCGCGGGCCTGGGTGGCCAGCTCCTGGGCCAGTGCCACGGCGCTGTCGCGCAGCGTATCACGGACCGGAATCACACCTTTTACGATGACCATATTGCCCCGGGGGTAGGAAAATAGCCGACCACTATAACACGAACGGCCCTCTTCCTCACCCCGGGGCGCGGCCGGACAGCGCCTAGAGCGCCGCCTTGAAGGCCACCGAATCCGCCAGCGGGGCCCGCCCCACGCGGGTCCGGTTGGCCGCCACGTCCGGATCCTCATAGCCGAAACTGATGCCCACCAGGATGGCGGTGGACGCCGGCTCGCCGAAGATCTCGCGCACGTCATTGGGGAAGTAGCGCATGCTGCCCTGGGCACAGGACCCGACGCCATGGGCGGTCATCGCCAGCATCAGGGACTGGATGTACATGCCCACGTCCAGCGCCACGGTGGGGCCGAATTCCCGCTCCATGCCGATAAACACCACATGGGGCGCGTCGAACAGCTCGAAGTTTCGCAACTGCGCGCGCATGCGGCCGGGCTTGTCGTCCCGGGCGATGCCCATGTTGTTGTACAGCTCCACCGCGCAATCCACCTGCCGTTGCCGGTAGACCCCGCTGAATTTGCCGGCGTTGGGCTCGAAGTCCGGCTCCATGGGCACGCCGGCGGTGACTTTCTCCACCATCCGGCGGCGCAATTCGTCGCGCACCTCGCCGGAGGCCACGAATACCTTCCAGGGCTGGATATTGCAGTTGGAGGGCGCCAGCTGGGCGAGTTCGAAGATTGCCTTGAGGGTTTCTTCCGGCACCGGCTTATCCAGGAAGCCGCGCACTGAGCGACGCGAACGGAGGGCGTCGGCCAGGGACTGGGTTTCAGCGCTCATGAACCTACCTTCTAATTATGGAATAGCGTTCCATCCTAGCGCCTGACGTCGGGGATTTCGATCCTTGCGGCTACAAACGGTCCCCGGCGGCCCAGCAACGCCCGCCCAGGGCAATGATCTCCACCTGATCACCGGCGTTCTCGGCCAGCTCGCGCCGCCGCGCCGGCGACACATCCAGCATGGCGATGCCGAGGCCGAACATCACCGCGATGGCCGCCTCCGCCTCGCGCTGGGCGGGCACCGGCGGGCGGTCCTGGGCGGCCACCGCCTCGCGCACGTCCTCGGCGAGCTCGTTGACCATCAGCTGCAGCTCGCCGTGGATGCGCCGGCGATAACTGGATCGCCGCCCCAGGCGCTGCTGCACCAGAAGGCGGAACTCATTTTCATAGTCCTGTTGAAAGCGCACGAAGCGCGCCACCAGTTCCCGCACCGCGCGCGCCGCGCCCACTTCGATCATGCTGCGCCGCCCCTCCGCCATGGAGGAGCGCAGGTGGAAACAGGCCCGGTCGATCAGCGCCAGGCCCAGGGCCTCCATATCCGGAAAATGGTTGTACAGGGAGGTGGCGGCCAGCCCCGCCTCGCGGGCCACCTCGCGCAGTCCCAGACTGTCCAGGCCGCGCCCGTCGGCCATCAAACGGCCGGCGGCGTCCAGGATCCGCTCACGGGTCTGCTTTTTTTGTTGCTGCCGGGCACCTTCGCTCATTTCACGAACACTCGTTAGTTCAGAGGCCTTGCATATAGCCACAGAAAACAACCCCAGCGCAAGCGATCAAAAACCGTTTGACTAACAACTGTTCATAGAACAGAATGCCGAACACTTGTTAGTTGTAACGGGCAAAAAAAGGGCGTCAACACTGGCCCTTTAGGCGTTGGCGGCGCATTATCAAACGGTCGCCATATTCAAGAACAATACCCGGTGCCGGCTCGGCCGTGGCCACCAGAGATGACAGCAAAGGGGTTTTCGCATGAACTACTTCGTTACCGGCGCGACCGGTTTCATTGGCCGCTTCTTGGTGGCGCGTTTGCTCAAGCGCGAAGGTGCCCGGGTGTTCGCACTGGTGCGGCCCGGTTCGGAATACAAGCTGGACGCCATGCGCCGGCGGCTGTGCGTGGAAGAGAGCCGTCTGGTGCCGATCACCGGGGACCTGACCAAGAAGCTGCTCGGTGTCAGCAAGCGCGACCAGGACGATCTGGTGGGCCAGATCGACCACTTCTTCCATCTCGCCGCCATCTATGACCTGAGCGCCGATGAAAACACCCAGCGCTACATCAACATCGAGGGCACCCGGCAAACGCTGAAGCTGGCCGAGAAGGTCAACGCCAAGGCGTTCCACCATGTGTCTTCCGTGGCCGCCGCCGGGCTTTACGAGGGCACCTTCAGCGAGGACATGTTCGAGGAAGCCGGCGAACTGAACGACCCCTACCTGCTCACCAAGCACGAATCGGAAGCCCTGGTGCGCCAGGAAAGCCGCATACCCTGGCGGATCTACCGGCCGTCGCTGGTGGTCGGCCACTCCCAGACCGGCGAGATGGACAAGATCGACGGCCCCTACTACTTCTTCAAGCTGATTCAGAAGCTCAAGGACTTCCTGCCCAACTGGATCCCGCTGATCGGCGTGGAGAGCGGCCACTTCAACATCGTGCCGGTGGACTTCGTGGCCGACGCGCTGGATCACATCGCCCACCAGGAGGAAGGCAACGGCCAGTGCTTCCACCTCACCGCCGACCGCAGCTACAACCTGGGTGAGGTGATGGACATCATCGCCAGCGCCGCCCAGGCGCCGCGCATGCCGGTGCGCATCGATCAGCGCATGTTCGACGCGGTGCCCGGCTTCGTGCGCCGCGGGGTCAGCGCCATGACGCCCCGCTTGCTGATCAATCAGGCGATGGAGAACCTGGACATTCCGCCCTCGCTGATCAAGTTCCTGACCTTCCCCACCGAGTACGACAACCGCCGCGCCGCCGCCGCGCTGGAAGGCAGCGGCATCGAGGTGCCGGAGCTGGAAAGCTATGTGCAGCAGCTGTGGGACTTCTGGGAAAACCATCTGGATCCGGACCGCGACGAGCGCGAGGACGAACTGCAGCCACTGCCCTCCCTGCCGGAGCGCGCCGAAGACAAGATCGTGATGATCACCGGCGCCACCTCCGGGATCGGCAAGGCCTCGGCCCTCAAGCTGGCCCGCGCCGGCGCCACCGTGCTGGTGGTGGCGCGCACCCCGGAAAAGCTGGAAGAGACCCTCCATGAGATCAAGCAGGTGGGCGGCAATGCCCGCGCCTACCGCTGCGACGTGTCCAATCTGGAAGCGGTGGACGAACTGGTCGAGCAGGTGCTGGCCGATTACGGCCGGGTGGATATCCTGGTCAACAACGCCGGCCATTCGATCCGCCGCTCGGTGGTGCACTCGTTCCAGCGTTTTCACGATTTCGAACGCACCATGCAGCTCAACTACTTCGGTTCGCTGCGGCTGATCATGCGGCTGATGCCGGGCATGATCGAGCGGGGCTTCGGCCATGTGATCAACATTTCCAGCATCGGCGTGCTGACCAACGCACCGCGCTTCTCCGCCTATGTGGCGTCCAAGGCGGCGCTGGATTCCTTCACTCGCTGCGCGGCCAGCGAGATGGCGCACCTGGGGATTCATTTCACCACCATCAACATGCCGCTGGTGCGCACACCGATGATCGCGCCCACCAAGCTCTACAACCATGTGCCGACGATCAGCCCCAACCAGGCGGCGGACATGATCTGCGACGCCATCGTGCGGCGCCCCAAGCGCATCGCCACCAGCCTGGGCATCATGGGCCAGGTGATGCACTTCCTGACGCCCAAGGTCACCGAAACGATCATGAACACCGGCTACAAGATCTTCTCGGACTCCGCCGCCGCCATGGGCGGCAAGGAAAAAACGCCGAAGAAAATCAGCCGCGAACAGGCCGCCTTCTCCCGGCTGTTCAAGGGGATTCACTGGTAAGCCGGCCACACCGGGCCGCCGGGCAACGGCGGTCATTGATCAAACGCTTGTTTGAATGCAATCTTAGGAGGTCTTCCATCTTCGTGGGGTGCCTCCAATGAACGACATCGAATGGCAGCGGCCGGACCTCCGGCCGCATATCAAACGCATCTCCGCCGCCGCCGGCTGGCGCTGGCGGCAGCGTTTCTCCCCCCGTGGCGCGCTGCGCCGCCGCGTCGCCGGCCAGGTGGTTCTGATCACCGGTGCCAGTTCCGGCATCGGCGCCGGGCTCAGCCACCGCCTGGCCCGCGCCGGCGCCACCGTCCTTCTGGTGGCCCGCTCCCTCGAGAAACTGCAGGACACCGTGGACGATATCCAGGCCGACGGTGGCCGCGCCCACGCTTACCGCTGTGACCTGGCCGACCTCGACAGCTGCGACCGGCTCTGTGAGCAGGTGCTCGCCGAACACGGCGGCGTGGATATTCTGGTCAACAACGCCGGCCGCTCGATCCGCCGCTCGGTGATGCACAGCCTGGACCGCTTCCACGACTACCAGCGCACCATGCAGCTGAACTATTTCGGCGCCATCCGTCTGGCGATGAACCTGATCCCCGCCATGCAGGCGCGCGGCCAGGGGCATGTAATCAACGTCTCCACCATGGGCGTGCAGAGCGCCCCGGCGCGCTTCTCCGCCTACCTGGGCTCCAAATCGGCGCTGGAGGGCTGGACCCTGGCGGCCCAGAACGAGCTGGTGCACACCGGCGTGGAATTCACCCTGATGAACTATCCGCTGGTGCGCACGCCGATGATCGCGCCCACCGCCATCTACCGGTACGTGCCGGCGATGAGCGAAGAGCGCGCCGTGGACTGGCTGTGCGAGGCGATCGTCACTCGCCCGAAACGCAAGGTGCCGGCGTTCGGGCTGGCCTCCCAGGTGATGTACCAGGTCCTGCCGAAAACCTCCGAGTTGATCGTCAACACCAGCTTCCAGCTGCTGCGCGACAAGCGGCGCTGAACCGGGAAAAGGCAAAAAAAAGGTTCATCGCGGATTACCGGGAAAAGCGGCTTTGATCTTCAGGAAGAAGTAGTCGCTGTCCCGGTAGCCATAGGCCATGCGCTTGATGACCTTGATCCTGTTGTTCATACCCTCCA
>Ga0315338_1000831_pt1 | contig 52083 bp, 37 predicted proteins | sample ASW8metaG_FD_204518 | JGI IMG/M metagenome (GOLD analysis project Ga0315338, IMG submission 204518) | Ammonia-oxidizing marine archaeal communities from Monterey Bay, California, United States - ASW #8 | ecosystem: Environmental > Aquatic > Marine > Coastal | place: USA: California | collected... | reverse complement strand
TGGAGCGCTACGCAGCCGATGCGGCTCTCCCGCCCGGACCGCAAACCCGGCCGCTGCCAGGGCGTGCACGGCGCGCGCCTCCTCGGGCACGGGGATCCACACGTTCATACCCGTCGCCCCGTATGCCGTGAGGCCACGCTCGCCCAGGGCGCGCACCAACGCCTCACGGCGGCGCGCGTAGGTACGCCGCGCAGTCTCGAGCTTCTGCTCGGTGGCGGGATCGGCCCAGAGCGCGGCGACCAGCCCCTGAAGGACGTGGCTGACCCAACCCGCACCAAGATGCTGTCGCCCCTCGACGCGGGCAATCGTGGTCGGATCGCCCGCCATGATCGCGAGACGGAGATCGGGCCCGAGCGATTTCGACACGGAACGAACGACCGCCCACCGCGTGCGCGCCGCGGACAACGTGAGCGCGGGCGCCCCTGCCACAGGTCCGGCGTGGTCGTCCTCGATGACCAGGACGTCGGGATGTGCAGCGAGCGCACGCGTGAGCGCACGGACGCGCTCACGATCAAACGCCGCACCCGTCGGGTTCTGCGCCCGCGGCGTCAGGATGAGCGCGCGGGCCCCGGTGCCGAGCGCACGCTCGACCTCCGCGGGGCGCGCCCCGCGCTCGTCGACCCCCACCGGCTCGGGAACGAGGCCGAGCGCACCGAGCAGGTCGAAGATGGAGGCGTACCCAGGATCTTCGACGGCCACACGATCGCCGGGACGCAGCCACGCTTGCAGGACACGCTCGATCGCATCGAGCGCACCGCCAAAAACGGCCAGGGCCTCGGTTGGAATCTTGTCAGCCGCGAGCTGCGCCGCCGCGAGCCGCAGCAGCTCAGGATGATTCTTGGCCTCACCATACAAACGCGGCCCGCGGCTCACCCGCTTGAAGGCCGCGCCGAGCGACGGCAGGAGCGCGGGATCAGGATTGCCGTAGGCAAGATCGCGGAGTCCGGGGGGCACGACCGGGAACGCACCGGCCGTGAGAGGCGGCCGACGGCTCACCTGCGTCCCGCGGCGCCCATGCGCGCTCACAAATCCCCGATTGCGGAGCGTGCGGTATGCCGCCGAGACCGTGGTGGGACTCACCCCGAGTTGCACGGCGACGGCGCGCACGGTCGGAAGCTGGGTACCCGGCGCCAGCCGACCGTCGCGGATCGCGTCCTCGACGTCGGCCGCGATGGTACTTGCACTCGATCCGCGGACTTTGTATTGTGACTGCACGTTAACCTTTTTGTACTGTAACAATAAGGAGCCCGCGATGCAAGCCCCGCAACCCGACACCCTGCAGACCGTACGCACCACCGTGAAGCGCCGCCGTGAACGCGCCAGCTACGATCGCGCCACGGTCGAGTCCATCCTCGACGAGGCCCTCGTCTGCCACCTCGGCTTCACCCTCGGCGATCAGCCGTACGTGATCCCGACGACCTACGCGCGCATGGGCAGCACGCTCTACGTCCATGGCGCTGCCGCGAATCGGGCCCTCAAGGGTCTCGCCTCGGGCCTCTCCGCCTGCGTGACCGTCACTCTGATCGACGGCCTCGTTCTGGCGCGCTCGGCGTTCCATCATTCGATGAACTATCGTTCGGTGGTGATGCTGGGCCAGGCGCACCCGATCACCGATCTCGAAGAAAAGCGCACCGCCATGATCGCGCTGGTCGAACACGTCATCCCCGGGCGGCAAGCATCGGTCCGCGGCCCGAGCGACGAGGAGCTCCGGGAGACGCTCGTGCTCGCCCTCCCGATCCGCGAAGCCTCTGTCAAAATCCGCACCGGGCCACCCATCGATGACGACGCCGACATGACGCGGGAATGCTGGGCGGGGGAAATCCCGCTCCGGCAGGTGGCCGGCGAACCGATCACGGATCCCGCACTCACCCAGGGTATCGTCGCCGACCCGGCGGCGGTAACCTATACCCGCCCCGGGACACACACGTAGCCGCGGATGTTGCGCGGCTCGCAACGCAGGAAATGAACCGACGAAAGCGATGGTCCGCCTCAGCGTCAACGTCAACAAGGTCGCCACACTTCGGAACGCACGCGGGGGCTCCAACCCGAGCGTCATCGAAGCGGCACGGGTGTGCGTCGAGGCCGGTGCGCATGGGATCACCGTGCATCCGCGCCCGGACGAGCGCCACATCCGCTACCACGATGTGCGCGACCTCGCCGACACACTCACCGTCGAACTCAACATCGAAGGCTACCCCTCCCCCGAATTCCTCGATCTCGTCTGCGACGTGCGCCCCGCGCAGTGCACCCTCGTGCCTGACCCGCCCGACGTACTCACGTCCAACGCCGGGTGGGATCTCCGCGATGGTGGAACGAGCCTGCCCACCGACCGGGCTGCGACCGTAGACCTTGGCGACGTCCTGACGCGGCTGAAAACCGCGGGCATCCGCACCAGCCTGTTCATGGATCCCGACACCGATCAGATCGCGCGTGCGGCAGCCCTCGGGGCGGATCGCATCGAGCTCTACACCATGGACTACGCCGAGGCGTTCCCGACCGCCCGGGACCGGGCCGTCGAACCCTACCGTCACGCCGCTGTCTTCGCCGGTGAACGCGGGCTCGGCATCAATGCCGGGCATGATCTCGACGTCCACAACCTGCCCTATCTGGTCGCCAACCTCCCCGGGCTCCTCGAGGTATCGATCGGCCACGCACTCATCGCCGATGCCCTCTATCGAGGTCTCGGCCCCACCGTCGCAGCGTATCTCGCCGCACTCCGCTGAGACCATCTCACTTTCCACTTGCCTGGCTCGCAGCGATGCGGGATCCTCGTGCGATCAGGAGGCCGACCCATGTCCTTGCACACTCGCGCCCTACCAATCTCAGCGGCTGCCGTCTTCATACTGAGCCTCGCCGTCCCAGCCGCTGGCGCCGACCTCCCTCCGCATGCACCACTGCGGATCCTCATCGTCAGCGATGAGGTGAACCCGCACGCCCTGACAGACCCGGAGCTGACACAACCCGGCGATCTCTCGGCGGCCATCTCGGCACCCGGCAGTGGTCTCTCGATCGACACGGTCACCGAGATCGCCACCGACGATATCGCAACCGCGACGACGGCGCTGTCGGTCCCCTTCGGCGATCCGTCGGCGTACGACGTCCTCGTCTACTTCGCGCACCGCATCCCCGCAGGTGGAGGCGGGGCCGCGGACCAGGCGGCGTTCGTGGTCGCCGTCGAAGCGTTCCTCGTCGCGGGCGGTGGCGTCGTCTCGTTCCACCACGGCTCCTATCTGACCGCTGGCAAGACCGCGATGCAGGACATCATCGGAGCCACCGCGTCCGGGAGTGTCCCCTGGAATACCGTCACCGGTCAGAACGTCATCAACGTCGCGCCGATCCACTTCGTCACGAGCAACGGCGTCGACTACTCCGGAACGGTGGCGTACTCCGATCTCGGACGGGGAGTTCCGGCCGCCACCTACGACATGTTCACCAACGTACCCGACGAGCGCTACATCGAGTTCGAGCTGAATCCGGGCGCCGGGACGATCGAGATGCTCTTCGGTAGCGACTACGTCGAGAACGGCAGCACGCACATCCTCGGCTTCACCCACCATCGGCCAGCCTGGGCGGGGATCGTCGTCGCCTACCAGCCGGGCGAGTACCAACCGAACGCGGTGGATGATCTGGACGGGAACAACTTCCAGATCCTGGCCAACGCGATCATCTACGCCGCCGGGGCCGCACCGCTCCCGACCACCGTCCCGGCCGCGAACGCCTGGGCGCTCCTCCTCCTCGCCATGCTGCTCGTCGTGGTGAGCCTGCGCCGGATCGCGATCAAGGCTCGATAAGGCGTCCTACGAGCAACGACGACCAGCTCGGGTAGCCGGCGTTTCTTCGCCTGGTGAATCGGCACGTCGCGGCCTTCCCCGATGTTCACTTCGTCCAGCAACGGGCCTACCGCTTCCCTCACTGCTCACGTCGTAGGGCCTGCCACAGCCGCTGCGAGTCGAGAACGAATCCTAGAAGCGCCAGGCCCTTAGTCGGCGACTGCTTGGAAGTGGACTCCGTCGTCGCGCTGGGCGCTGCTGTAGGTCGCTTCCCAGCAGGGGCCATGGCTGCTGTGGAGCTGTGCGAGGAGGGGAAAACGGTAGATGGGGAGGGGAAGCAGGCGGAGATTCGCGCCCTCACCTGTAACGGCGATGGCGGCGTTGCCGTCCGCATCGGTCTCGAGGCGCATCGTGCTGACGCCACTCGGCGTGCCTCCCGGGCCGTCGTATGTGAAGCCGGCGGCGGTCTCAGTCCAGCATGCACGCCCGTCACAGAACCCGCCCGCCGAGACCGCGAGTTCGCCCTTGCCACCCGGAACTGAGTCGAGCCGGTAGAGGCAGAGCGCGAAGCTGTCGCGCTCGAGTGGATCGCCAAACGCATCCTTGTCTAAGAACCCCTCGCGCCACTCCCAGGAGAGGCGAGCGCGCGCGGGCTCGTACCAATGCCGCTCCATCGAGAGCGGGGCCCCACCCGAGATCGCCGGGGCGATGCAGCCGTGACGCGGGCGCAGGGTGCACTCCATCCTGCACAGACGCGAGCAGCCGTCGTCATTGCGGAGGTTGCCGTCGTCGCAGTCCTCGCCGCTGTCACGAACACCGTTGCCGCATCCAGCGGGCGAGCAGCGCGGAAGATCCTCGGTGGTGGCCGTGCCGATCCATCCTGGATCGACGATGACGTCATCGCCGATTTCGGGCGCCGCGCCCGGGGGATGATAGATCTCGACGGGTTGGGTCGCGGCGAGCAACCGGGCGCCGCGACCAAGCTCCAAGGGCTCGACCGAAGTCAGCGTCAAGCTCGACCGGCGAACGGCGCTGGCATCGACCTTGACGCGGGGAGCCACCGTCAGACGACAGCCCGCGAGATGAATCTCGCCGACGTTGTCGTTGGCACTCGGCGCGAGCAAGTTGGCCGCGATCGAGAGGGTCGAGTGCGAGGTAACGTAGATGCCGCCGCCTTGCCCGCCGCCCGGCCCTTGCACCGACACCGTGTTATCGAGCGAGATCGAGCCAAGGGCGTAGATGTCGATCTCGCCCCGGTCGTCGCTGCCCGTGTAGATCGGTGCGCGTTGCACGACGCTGCCTTCCGCATAGATTGCGAAGTCGCCGCCGAACCCGCCGTCGTTGCCGCCACGCAGCGAGATCAGCCCGTCGAGCGTCACGTTGCCGGGCGAACCGCCGAAGTCGACGGCGGTTATGTCGATGCTGCCGCCATCGCCGTCGAATCTCCTGTCGGCATCGCCCCGAATGATCACGTCGTCGAGCGTAACGTCGCCGCCGCTCAGGATGACGAGATCGCCGCCAAAACCGGCACTGCCGTCACGCACACCGCCGCGGATGTCGAGGATCACCCCGTCGAGCAAGATGTTGCCGCCGAAGCGGGCATCCCCGGCCCAGTCGATCCCTGCGTCCAGATCGAGTTCGCCTCCCGACCCGTCGCCGGTACCGTGCATGTCGATGGCGCGTGTAATCGTCAGATCGTCGCCACTCAGGGCCCGCATGCAACCGCCGTCGTTGCCGGTCAGGCTGAGCTTGTGCGCTATCACGATGTCGCGCGCCGCGAACAGCTCGAGCTCGCCGCCGGCCCCGAGGCTCTGGCCGTTGAGCGTGATGGCGCCGTCAACGAAAACACTACCGCTGAGACTGTCGAGCTCGACCCAGCCACTGTCGGCGTAGCGCTCGCCCTCGTCGAGGAAGGAACTCATGGCATTGCCGCGGAGATGGCCCCCGGCGCCGAGGGTGACGTTCCCACTTACTACGATGTGAATCTCACCTGCCGAATCGCCGGTCACGTCGAGGAGCCCGTCGATCACGGCCGGTCCCGCACCCTCGAGGCGTATCGAGCCGCCGCCGAGTATGAAGCCCTGCGGTTGCACGAAATCGCCGCGAGCTTTCAGCTTGCCGGTGCGCAGCACGTCGATCCGGCCGGCGTTCGCGACTGTGATTGCGCCCTCGAGTCCCGACCCGTCGCCAGTAACGGCGAGCGTTCGGGCAACGACGAAGTCGCGCCCGCCAAGATCGAACGCGCACGGCACGCCGTTTGGCACCACGAGATTGGCGCTCACGGTGACGACCGTCTCCGTGCACGGCCCGCTCGGCGGCGCACACAGTACGTCGGCCGTGTTCTGGATGGGGTCGGGGCCGCAGCTGCGCTCGGCCGCGGCGGCGGGCGTGGCGGTGCCTACGAGCAGCGCGGCGAGGACGATGCGTACGCGCGGGGGCCGCGTGCGGCCAGCAGGGGTGGGGGTCATGGGCAATCCTCCGGGTGTTCAGGTGGTTTCAATTCTGGCGTGTGTGGGTCGGGCGCGGATCAGGTCGAAATCAACGGGGGATACTGCAGGAACGGGTGGCGGGAAGCAGCGCCGACCCGCAAGTGAACTGCCCCGCAGCCTGCTAGCGAACTCGGAACCCACGCCGCCTCCCCTCCAACGCGGCGTGAGTTCCATGTGAGTTCTCCAATCCTCAAGAGCCGACCAGCCACGCGTGCCTGCGAGCGGCTGCCGGGACGTGATGGGGATCTAGCAGCAGCAAAGCGCATACCAGGATACGCCCGGAAACTGGCGCGGATCGGCGCTCCGCGGTGCCGCACAGTCATCCGAGTCTGCAGACCTGCACGGCAACCTTCCGCACTCGACGTCTCCTGAGGAGATTTTCCCCGTGCGGTAGGGATTTGCGGCAACGCGACAGCCGGCCCGGTGTCGCATCCAACACCGCATCACGATCGAAGAACGTGGGGTAAAGACGGTCGGCTGTGGAGACGCCAATGGCGATCGGCTGCAGCGCCTAAGCGGAAGGCATTCGGCACCCTTCCGACGATGACCGACGAGGCGGCGCAGGCTGACGGAGGAGGCCCTACTCGCCCTGCGCGTTCGCCGTCGCCTGCAGTTCCTCGAACGCACCCTCGATGTCGAGCACGAAATCGTGGAGGTCGGGCACGAGGTCCCAGTCGGCAATGAATCCCCAGCACAAGCGCCCGTCATAGCTGAACAGTGCGACACCGAGCCCCTGGTTCCCGAGCAGCGCCAGCATCGGGTAGAACTCGCGCAACTGCGCTCCCAGCATGTAGAGTGGGAGTTGCGGCCCGGGAACGTTGGTCACGACCAGGTTGAACGGACGCGACCGTGTCGTCAGGCGCACGGCCACCGAGAGCAGGGTCGAACTCGTCCACTCGCTGACGGCCGCGAGCACCTGTGCGCCCATGGCCTGACGTGACTCTTTCAGCCGCGCGGTCGTGGCGCGCACCTTCGCGAGCCGGCGCACCGGGTCTCGCTCGGCCACCGGAAGTTCGGTCATCCACAGCGCGATCTGATTGCCGAGCGTTCCCTGCTGATCGCTGCTCCGCAGGCTCACCGGCACGCTGGCGCGCAGACGGAGGACGTCGACGTTCACGACCCGCCGCTCGAGAAAGCGGCGCAGGGCCCCGGCCACCGTCGTCAACACGATGTCGTTGACCGTTCCACCCAGCTTGTTCTTCACGGCCTTCACGTCGGCCAGATCCATCATGACCCAGTCGAACCGCCGGTGCGGCCCGATGGGGCGATTGATCGGCGTCTCCGACGCGCGTTCCGTCGCGGCCCCGAGCGCCTCCCCGACCGCTTCCAGTTGCTCACGTATGCCCGCGACGAACGTGCCCGGCGAGAGCAATGGGGTCGCAAGGTCGTGCCAGAGCTCGAGGGGCTCGCGCACCCGGCGACACAACTCGTCGCGCAGGAGTTGGAACGGACTCGGCGGCGGCCGCGGAATCCAACGCATCGGTTCGACTGGTGGTGTCGACGGCTCCGGACTCAGGAGCACGGCCATGAGATCGACACCCGAAACGCCGTCGATCATGCAGTGGTGCGTCTTGGCCACCATCGCCCACCGATCGCCACCCTCGAGGCCCTCGACGATCCAGATCTCCCAGAGCGGCTTGGCGCGATCGAGTTGCTGGGACACGATACGCGCGGACAAGCGCTTCAATTGGCGCAACGTACCGGGGCGCGGCAGACTCGTGTGTCGAACGTGATAGTGAATATTGAAGTGTTCGTCATCGACCCACACGTGGCGCGTCCCGAACGGCACGCCGACGAGCTTCTGGCGATAGCGGGGGATGAGATGCAGGCGCGACTCGATGTGGGCGCGAATGCGGTCGATCTCGAGACCGCCATCGGGACGCGCCAGCGGCGCCGCGTCAAAGACGGTCGCACCCGCAACGTGCTGGTGCGTCGTGGCTCCTTCGATCGCAAGGAAGGAGTTGTCGACGACGGAGAGGCGGTCGTAGAAGTACGGGCGCATGAGGAGGGGCTCTCGGACCATGAACTATAGCGGATTCCGCTCCCTCGATGGAAAGCCCCGGACACGGGGCTGGAAAACCCTCCCCTTGCTCATGGTGGCCTTCCTGGTCGGCTGCACCGAGGGCCAGCCCACGGGAGCAGGGCCCAGCACATCCGGGCCTGATGGCGCGGAAGCAATGCCCGCGGCTCGACGCGCGGACGCTCCGCTGGCAAGCGCCGGCTGCGCTCGGCCGGCGAGCGACGCCATCGTAGAGCGGCGCGTCGAGATCCAGGTTGCGGACGCGATGCGAGAGTACATCCTCGACGCACCGCCAAGCTCCGCCGACGATCCGCGCCCCGTGATTCTGGCCTTCCACGGGTTCGGGGACAGCGCAGCCGGCCTCCGCAACGGCCTCCAACTCCACAGTCTCGGCACGCGAGAACGGGTCATCGTCGTCCACCCACATGGACGCGATGACATCCATCTCCTGAACCACGTCGGGCGCGGATGGGATCTGGTCGCGTCCGGCGGCCCCGATCAGGATTTCGTCGAAGCCATCCTTGCGGAGATCGAGTCCACGCATTGCGTCGATCGTCGTCGGATCTTCGCGACCGGGTTCTCGAACGGCGGCCTGTTCTCGAACCTGCTGGCGTGCACGCTCGGCGATCGCCTCGCCGCGGTGGTCCCCGTTGGCGGCGCGGCCGCGCTCGACGACTGTACGCCACCCCGCCCCGTGCCGATCCTCCTCCTGCACGGAAGCGCCGATCGGGTGATCGATCCCGCGATGGTGCGCCGCGCCCGCAACTGGTGGGCGCAACAGAACCACTGTCAGGCCGCAGTCACCGAGGGCGAGTGCGTCTCGTTCGACGATTGCGCGGCCGACACCGTGCACTGCGAGGGCGTGCAGGGCCACCGGTGGCCGCGCGACGGCGTCGCCCGCATGTGGCGATTTTTCGTCGAGCATCCCCTGCCGAAAGACGTCGATTGACCGCTCTCCACACCGATGGACGGACACGCGTCGTCCTTGGTAGGGACGGAGGTACCGTCCCGAAAGGAGGTTGGTGAGCCATGATCCGTGTCCTCATCGAACGTCACGTGGCAAGCGAGATGGAGGAGTCCTACCGAGCCATGCTGCACGAGATCCGTCGCGACGCCGTCCACGCAGAAGGCTACATCTCCGGCGAGACGCTCCGCGACCATGCTGACGCGCATCACTACGTCATCATCTCGACCTGGCGGAGCCTCCACGACTGGCAGCGATGGGCGTCGTCGTCCGACCGACGCACCGCCATGGAACGCATGCGCCCGATGCTCGCGGAGGCCGAGCACGTGACTGCGCTCGAACCGGTCTAGACTCGAGCGTGTTGCAGCGCGTCGATGGATCGTCTCCGTCGACGCGATCGTTCGCCTACGTCGATGCCAGGCCGAGCCGCTACTCTTGTTGCATCGGCGAGTCTAAGAGGCTCGGCACCTCGCCGGCGGCGCTTCGTTGATCGATGACCGCAACCATCCGTGGGGGAAGACCCAATCGCAACTCCGCCCACAGCGCGCTACCGCCAGGGGTCGTAAAAAGGGACGCGAAGACGGTCAGATACGACGCATACGTCTCGTCTTCGAGAGCCCCGGATTCGTGCAAGGCAAACGCACTTTGGAAGTGCAGGGCCTGGTCGACCATGTAGGCACCGAACTTGGTGCGCGCTGGCTGGGGCATGTCCGGGTAGCGGCGGAGACCGTCGACGTAGATCTCGGGAAGTCCATCGATGACGAAGAGTTGACGGTTGAACGCACGAAAACTCTCTACGATGTCTTGACGGCTCGCCGCGCGTACGGAGGCGGTATTCTGCCGAACCTGAACGGCCAGATACAGCAGTGTTGCGATGACGGCGATGCCACCGATGAAGTCGCCGAGATTTCCGAGTGCGTCGAGCATGTCGATCCCCTAAACGCCAAGCCCTCCGCGACTCGGGCGCCGCGATCTCGTCGTCGTTCCCCCGCCGGACACTCCTCGCGAACCTTCAGCTCGCGAGGGCGGCGCCGAGGCGGGCGAGTTGCTCGCTCGCTGAACCGAGCATGAGCTCGATGTGCTTCGACCACAGAAAGTAGCGATGCAACGGGTAGTCGATGTCGACTCCGATACCGCCGTGGAGATGCTGCGCGGCCACGGCAACGTGCTGACCGCCTTCGGAAGCCCAGAACTTTGCGACGATCACGGCCCGTTCGGCGGCGCCATCGCGTTCGAGCAGGAAGAGCGCCTCTTGCATCGAGAGCCGCATCGCCTCGAGATCGATGAAGGCATCGGCAGCGCGCTGCTGCACGGCCTGAAACGTCGCGATCGGGCGATCGAACTGCTTACGCTCGGTCGTGTATTCGGCCGTGAGTCGGAGCGCCCGATCACACACCCCGAACTGTTGGGCACAGTATCCCGCCCGCGCGCGCTCGAGCAGCCACGCGAGCACACGCTGCCCCTCCTCGCCTGGCACTCCGATCGCCTCGCCCTCCGCGACGACCGCCCCGTCGAGGGTGATCCGCGCGTGCGGCTCGTTGTTGGTCGCGATCTGCCGTTCGCGAGTGACACCCGGTGCCGTCGGATCCACGAGGAACACGCCGACACCGCCTTCGGCCAGAGTCGCCGGCACCAGGATGGCAGTGGCGCGCTCGCCCGCCGAGACGCAGATCTTCGTCCCGGACAGACGCCAGCCGGACCCCTCCCGAGTGGCGATCGTGGTCGGGGAGAGCGGATCGCGGCCGTCGAGCTCGGCGAGCGCAGCCGTCAGCACGGCCTCGCCAGACACGATCCGCGGTAGCCACTGCTTCTTCTGCGCGGCCGTGCCGAAGGCAACGAGCGGGAGCGCACCGAGCACCGTCGAGGCGAACACCGGCACGGGAGCAACCGCGCGTCCGACTTCCTCGAGCAAGAGCCCGAGCTCGATCAAACCGAGCCCGCTGCCACCAAATTCCTCCGGGACGGCGATGCCGAGCAGGCTCGCCTCGGCGAGCTTGCCCCACACGACATCGTCGAACCACTCACCACTCTGCTCGAGCGCGCGTTGCCGCTCGGGCGTCACATGGTCTTTGAAAATGGAGCGAGCCAGCTCGCTCAGCGCCTGCTGCTCATCGCTGTACGTAAAGTCCACGGGGGGTCCTCAGCGCGAGCGGGGCATGCCAAGCCCGGCCTGCGCAATGATCTCGCGCTGAATCTCGTTGGTGCCGCCGCCGAACGTGAGCACCGGCGCGTGCCCGCGGTAGAGGCCCTCGGCGCGCCCACGGAGACGGGCATCAGGGCTACCGCCACGCAAGGTCCCGACAGCGCCCAGCACCTCGAGAAGCAGTCGATAGGCCTCGACGTAGAACTCGCTCCCGAACACCTTCACGACCGACGCCTCGGCATAGTTCAGGGTACCCTTGGCGATGTTCCAGGCCTGCTTCCAGTTGGTCAGGCGGAGCACCTCGAGGTGGGCCTGGATGCGCGCCAGGTTCATCTGCACCCATCCGATGTCGATCACACGCCCGCCCGCGGCCGGCGTGTCCTTCGCCCATTGCACGGTGTCCTCGAACAGGTGTTCGACCATCCCACACGTCATCAAGGACACGCGCTCGTAGTTCAGCTGGGTGACGATCAGCCACCAGCCGCCGTTCTCGGGACCGATCAGGTGGTCGGCCGGCACACGTACGTCCTCGTAGTAGGTCGAGTTCGTCGCGAACGTCCCCATCGTCGGGAGCGGCGTACACTTGTACCCATCGGCGGTCGTCGGAATCATGAAGATCGAGAGACCCGAGTGCTTCTCGGCATCCGGATCGGTGCGCGCGGCCAGCCAGATGTAGTCCGCGTACTCGGCCTGGCTGGTGTAGATCTTGGCGCCATTGATGACCCACTCGTCGCCATCCCGAACGGCGCGGGTGCGGAGCGAGGCGAGATCGGTCCCCGCCGACGGCTCGGTATAACCGATCGAGAAGTGCATCTCGCCCTTCAGGATCTTCGGCAGAATGGTCTGCTTCTGCTCGTCGTTCCCGTGCTCCATGATCGTCGGCGCGACGGCGTTCATGGTGAGGGTGGGAACGACGACGCCCGCGTAGATCGCTTCGTCGAAGAAGATGAACTGCTCGATCGCCGAGCGACCCTGGCCGCCGTACTCTTTCGGCCAACCGATACCGAGCCAGCCATCCGCGCCGATTTGGCGAAGCACCTTCGAGTACAGCGGCCCGCCACCCTCCCCGCCACTGATCTCGGCGAGATATTCGGGTGTCGCGAGCTCGGCGAAGTAGCTGCGTAGCTGGTGCTTGAGGGCCTCCTGCTCGGAGGTGAGTGCGATGTCCATAGGGGGATCTCTTTGTGGAAAGGGTTCGGAGGGCCAGCGACGCTGCGTCGCTGGCCCGGAATGGCAACTACGTCAGACGGCGTTCGATGATCTCCATGACATCGACGGCCTCGACCTTATCCTCGAGGTCCTTCGCCTTGATGCCATCGTTGATCATGGTCATGCAGTACGGGCACGACATCGCGATCTTCTCCGGACTGGTCTCGAGGGCCTGGTCCGTGCGCAGGAGGTTGACCCGCTTGTCGGCGTCTTCCTCGATCCACATGCGACCGCCGCCCGCGCCGCAGCACATACCGGTGCGCCCGTGCCGCTCCATCTCCTGGGGCTCTTTCCCGGTCGCGGCCTGAATCACCTCGCGCGGGGCATCGTACACGTTGTTGAAGCGACCATAGTAACACGAATCGTGGTAGGTCACGGCCTCGTACCCGTCGCCCGTCGGCTTGAGCCCGATCTTCTGCTCGTCGAGCAGTTGCTTGACCAGCTCGGCTGCATGCACGCACTCGTACTCGCCGCCGAACTGCGGCAACTCGTTCTTGATCGTGTTGAAACAGTGCGGGCAGTTGACGATGACCTTCTTGTTCTTGATGCCGGCAGCATCGAACGTCTCGATCAGCATCTGCGCCATCGTCTGATAGAGGTACTCGTTGCCGAGGCGGCGCGCGCTGTCGCCGTTACAGAGCTCCTCCTTGCCGAGGATCGCGAAGTCGACACCCGCCTTCATCAGGATCTTGGCAAAGGAGACTGTCGTCTTCTTGTTGCGATCGTCGAACGCCCCCGCGCAGCCGACGTAGTAGAGGTACTCCGCGTCCGGCTTGTCGGCGATGCGAGGGATATCGAGATCGGCAGCCCAGTCGTCGCGTTTCTCGGCGCCGATCCCCCACGGATTCGACTGCGTTTCCAGTCCTTTGAACACGCGCGTCAATTCGGTCGGAAAGCGCGCCTCTTCCTGCACGAGGTGCCGGCGCATGTCGGCGATCTTGTCGACGTACTCGATATTGACCGGGCATGCATCCTCGCAGGCGCGGCACATGTTACAGCTCCAGATGACATCGTCGTGCACGACGCTGTCGTCGCCGACGACGTTCTCGCCGATCTCGGGCGCCTCCGCGGCCTCGCCGTTGGCGCCGTTGGCAGCCGCGGCATGCTTCTCGATCACCTCGTCTTGATGTTCGTATAGATAGTCCCGCAGATTCAGGAGCATCTGGCGCGGCGCCAGCGGCTTCCCGGTGGCCGTGGCAGGACAATTCGACGAGCAGCGACCGCATTCGGTGCAGGTGTACATGTCGAGCACCTGCTTCCAGGTGAACTGGTCGATGCGCGACGTTCCGAAGGTCTCGGCGGTCTCCAGCTCCTGCTTCGACAGCGCGCCCAGCGGCTCGAGCTTGCTGAAAAATACGTTCGGGAGTCCGGTGATGATGTGAAAATGCTTCGACAGGGGCAGGAGGTTCATGAAGATCATGATGATGATGTTGTGGCCCCACCATCCAATTTCGGAGACCACGCGTGCGTTCTCCGCACCGATCGGCTCGATCAGCGTCGAGAGCATCGAAGCGACCGGCACCCACGACCGTTCCGCTTCAACGGCCGGGTCGCCTGCGGCGTAGATGAACCGACCAGCCTCGAAGAAGAGATCGGTGAGCATGATGCCGCCGATGAAGCACAGAATGAGAATCGCCTCACCATGCGACTGGCCGGCGAGCCGCGTCTCGGCAGGCTCGAAACCGTACAGGCGCTTCGGGTGGATGAAGAGCCATCGGACCAGGGCGAAAGCCACCGAGCAGACGACGACGACCTCCATCAGGTCTTTCAACAACAGATAGGGACCGCCCAGCATGTCGGCGCCCATGAGCGGGAGGTGGAACTCGAGTCCGAGCCAGCCCTGCCCAAAGGCCGTCACGACGCGCAGGCCAAGGATCACGAAGCCCCAGAAGATGAAGAAGTGCATCCAGCTCGGCGCCGGATCCTGCCGATCGACGACGAACTTCTTCTGCCCGAACCCGTAGACCAAGAGCTTGTTTATGCGCTCGGGGATCTTGTCGAACAGGTCCGTCCATGCAACGGACTGGAGGACGCGGAAGCGCCCGTAGATGGTGTTGGCGAAGTAGCCCACCGCCGCCACGAAAAGCACTGAATGGACGACGAATCTCGCGCCGATCTCTGGCATTTGGCCTCCCGAGAGGTGATGAATCCGCTCGAAGCGGACGCTTATGTAGTGTATCGAATACGGACGTGCAAGCAATGAAGACCTGCGTTTCCAAGGCGTTAGTCTCCCTCGTGCTCCTTGCGGGGGTGATGACCGAAGCATGCGACTCCAATGCGGGCGGCAGCGAGGTCGTGCTGGAAACCGCGAGCGGCCCCATGTCCGTGTACGTCGAGGTGGCGGATACACCCGGCGCACGCAGCTTTGGGCTCATGTACCGACGCGAGCTCGCGGCCGATGCCGGGATGTTCTTCATCTTCGACGACACGCAAGATCGGAGCTTCTGGATGAAGAACACCGTCCTCCCCCTGGACATGATCTTCATCGACGAGACGCTCGAAATCGTCGGCATCGTCCATGATGCGGTCCCGTTCACCACGACCTCGCGCGGGGTCGGCAAGCCGTCGCGATACGTCCTCGAGGTCAACGCGGGCTTCAGCGCCCGGCACGGCGTCCAGCCGGGCACCCGGATCGAGGTCCGCGGCATCGACGGGATAGCCCCCGCACCGAGTGGCTGATCGGGCGCGGAAAGCCCGAAACTTGAACTCCGTTTAACCTACCGGTATAGCAGAGCGTTTTTCGGCGTCAGGAAATCCGGAAGTCTCCGAACGATCCACCAGACAGACGAGGCACGGTCGCAGTCGGCGGCCATCGAGGCGAACGCCACATGGGTCTGAAAGAAAATCTCGAACAGCTCGACGAACTCAATCGCGTCGCGGAGCTGGGCGGCGGGCAGAAGCGCATCGACCGCCAGCACAAAGACGGCAAGCTCACCGCCCGGGAACGGGTGGAGCATCTGCTCGACGCCGGCAGCTTCGTCGAGATGGACAAGTTCAAAACGCACCGTTGCACCGATTTCGGGATGGACGAGAAGAAGATCCCTGGTGACGGCGTCATCACAGGCTACGGCACGATCGACGGGCGTCTGGTCTACGTCTTCTCGCAGGACTTCACGGTCTTCGGCGGCAGTCTCTCGGGCGCCTTCGCCGAGAAGGTCTGCAAGGTGATGGATCACGCCATGAAGACCGGAGCCCCGGTCATCGGCATCAACGACTCTGGTGGCGCCCGGATTCAGGAAGGCGTCGTCAGCCTCGCGGGCTACGCCGACATCTTCCAGCGCAACGTCATGTCGTCGGGCGTCGTTCCGCAGTTGTCCCTCGTGCTCGGCCCGTGCGCGGGCGGCGCCGTCTATTCGCCGGCGATGACCGACTTCATCTTCATGACGAAGAACATCAGCCACATGTTCATCACGGGCCCCGAGGTCATCAAGTCGGTCACCCGCGAGGAAGTCACCAAAGAGGATCTCGGCGGCGCCATCAGCCACAACACCCGGAGCGGCGTGGCGCACTTCATCGCCGAAAACGGCGACGACTGCCTGCAGCAGGTCCGCACCCTGCTCTCCTACATTCCGAGCAACAATCTCGAGGGTCCACCCACGATCGAAACGCAGGACCCGCCGGATCGCTGCGACCCGGCGCTCCGGACGATGGTGCCCGACAATCCGAACAAGCCCTACGACATGGCCACGCTCATCCAGAGCGTGGTCGACGATGGCGTATTCTTCCAGGTGCAACGCGACTTCGCGCGGAACATCCTCGTCGGCTTCGCGCGCTTCGGTGGACGCTCGGTCGGGATCGTCGCCAATCAGCCCGCCCACCTCGCCGGCTGTCTCGACATCGACGCCTCGGTCAAAGCGGCCCGCTTCGTCCGCTTCTGTGACTGCTTCAACATCCCGATCGTCACCTTCGTCGACGTCCCCGGATTCCTGCCCGGCACGGCCCAGGAGTACGGTGGCATCATCCGCCACGGCGCCAAGCTCCTGTACGCCTACTGCGAAGCCACGGTCCCGAAGATCACGATCATCACCCGCAAGGCGTACGGTGGCGCGTACGTCGTCATGTCGTCCAAGCACATCCGCGGCGACATGAACTTCGTCTACCCGACCGGCGAGATTGCGGTCATGGGGCCGGACGGCGCGGTGAACATCATCTTCCGCGGTGAGATTGCCGAGGCGGGCACCGACACCTCGGAGCGGACCCGACTGGTGGACGAATATCGCCAGCGCTTCGCCAACCCGTTCATGGCGGCGGAACTCGGATACGTCGACGAGATCATCCTCCCCGAGGAGACCCGACCGAAGCTGATCCGCGCGCTCGAGGTCCTGCAGAACAAGCGGGACAAGAACCCCCCGAAAAAGCACGGTAACATTCCTCTCTGAGACGAAGGAGCGCGCGTGGATTCCACCTCAGGTCTGAACATGGCGGTGATCGGCATCACGACGGTCTTTCTCGCCCTGTCGATGCTGGTCGCCATCGTCTCGGGCATGGCGCGCATGCTCGGCGACAAGCCGCCCGCGGCGGCTGCCGCGGCTGCGCCGACCCAGCCCGGCACACCGACGGGCCCCGATCCGCGGCTCCGCGCGGTCGCCCTCGCAGCGTTCGCCCTGCATCACCACGTGACGCGCCGTCGCCGCTTCACCCCGCTGGTGGCAGCTGAAGCGGGAACACCATGGATCCAAGCGGCACGCGCCGAACAAGCGAGCGCGCTGCCGACGCGGGGATAAGGACGAGGGATGGCCACCTACAAAATCAGCGTCGAAGGCAAGGAATACGAAGTCGAGGTCGTCGAGGGCTCCGCCGGCAAGGCGCAGGTGACCGTCGAGGGCACGGCGTTCGAGATCGAGCCCGTCGTCACGCACGCGGCGGCTCCCACGAGCGCGCCAGCACCGGTCGCCGTCGTCGCGCCGCCGAGCACTCCGCGCCCCGCAGCCCCGGTCGCCGCTGGAGCTGGCGATGTCACGGCACCGATCCCGGGCGTCATCACCAAGGTGCTGGTCAAGGCTGGTGATCAGGTACAGGCGGGCCAGGTCGTGGTGAAGCTGGAAGCGATGAAGATGGAGAACGACATCGCATGCGCGGTCGCGGGAAGCGTCAAAGAGGTCGCCGTGAGCGAAGGAGCCGAGGTCCGCGATGGCCAGCTCCTCGTCTCGATCGGTTAGAGGCGGGGCCCGATGCTTGAATCCTTCCTGACTTTCTTCGGCGACACCGGCTTCGCCCTGTTGCCGCAGCATCCACAGAACCTCATCATGATCGGCGTCGGCCTGACGCTGATCGGCCTGGCCATCCAAAAGAATTACGAGCCCCTGCTGCTGGTGCCCATCGGCTTTGGGATGGTGATGGGCAACATCCCCGAGTCCGGTGCGTCGCCCGACTCGGAGGGCGTCATCCAGTTCCTCTACTTCGGCGTGAAGCACGAGATCTACCCAGCGCTGATCTTCCTCGGGCTGGGCGCCATGACCGACTTCTCGGCCATGCTCTCCCAGCCACGACTGATCCTCCTCGGTGCCGCAGCGCAGGTCGGGATCTTCGCCACGTACTGGGGAGCATTGTTCTTGGGGTTCACGCCGCAACAGTCAGGCGCCATCGGGATCATTGGCGGTGCTGACGGCCCAACGACCATCTTCATCACCTCGGCGCTCGCACCCGATCTCCTGCCGGCCGTGGCGGTCGCCGCCTACTCGTACATGGCGCTGGTGCCGATCATCCAACCGCCAATCGTTCGCCTGCTGACGACCCGGGAAGAGCGCCTCATCAAGATGAAGCGTCCGCGTGAAGTCTCGACGCGAGAGAAGATCCTGTTTCCGATCATCGCCTTCCTGGTGTGCACAATCGTGGCGCCGAAGGCGACGATCCTGCTCGGCATGCTCTTCTTCGGCAATCTGCTGAAAGAGTCCGGCGTCACCGAGCGCCTGGCCAACACGGCACGCACCGCCTTCATCGACTCGGTCACGATTATCCTCGGCATCTGCGTCGGAGCGGGCGCCTCGGCCGACCGATTCCTCCGCGCCGAATCGCTCAAAATCTTCGCCCTCGGAATGGTCGCCTTCTGCGTCGCAACCGCAACCGGCGTCCTGTTTGCCAAGCTCATGAACAAGCTCTCACGCGAGCCGGTCAACCCGATCATCGGGGCCGCGGGGGTCTCGGCCGTTCCCATGGCCGCACGGGTCGCCATGACGACCGGACAACAGGAAGACCCGACGAACTTCCTTCTGATGCACGCCATGGGGCCGAACGTGGCCGGCGTAATCGGCTCGGCCGTAGCCGCCGGCGTCCTGCTGTCGATCCTGGGCTGACGAGAGCCGGGCCGAACCGGCGGGCGGCATCTCCGCCCCCGGACCCGTCTCCTGGTCGCGCTGACCGGCAACTTTTCTGGACAAGGCCCCAGGAGCGGGCTACGCTTGAACCGCCGCACGCGGGCACGAGGAGGTCACCAAGCACTGTGCTGAAAGTCGGCACCCAGAGCGAGCTGCGCGCCTGGACGACCAACGACTCCATCGAGCTGTACAACATCAACGGCTGGGGTCGCGGGTTCTTTACGATCAATCAGAAGGGTCATGTCGAGGTCACTCCCGGCGGGCCGGGGTCTGTCCGCATCGACCTGAAGGAGTTGGTCGACGATCTCCGGACGCGCGGCCTGAACCTGCCCGTGCTGATCCGCTTCTCGGACATCATCCGCACACGGATCCAGCAGCTCTACGGGTGCTTCGAGAAAGCCATCGCCGACCACGAGTACCAAGGCTCGTTCCGCGGGGTGTATCCGATCAAGGTGAACCAGCAACGCCACGTCGTCGAAGAGATGATCGAGTACGGTCGGCCGCACGGTCTCGGCATCGAAGCCGGCTCCAAGCCGGAGCTTCTGGTCGCGCTCGCGCTGCAGGACAATCCCGACGCCCTCATCATCTGCAACGGCTACAAAGACCGGGCCTACATCGAGACCGCCCTCCTCGCCCAGAAGCTCGGCCGCCAGGTGATCATCGTGCTCGATCAGATCGGTGAGCTCGAAACGATCCTCGCCACGTCGCGTGATCTCGACATCCGACCGGTCATCGGCGTGCGGGCGCGCTTGTCGACGAAGGGTGCGGGCAAATGGGTGGAGTCGACGGGCGATCGCTCGAAGTTCGGACTCACCACGGCGGAAGTCGTCGCCACGGTCGAACGTCTCCGCGAGGGCGAGATGCTCGACTGCCTCCAGCTGCTGCACTTCCACATCGGCTCACAGGTGACCAACATCCGCTCGGTGAAGGATGCCCTCCGCGAGGCCAGCCGGATCTTCGTCGAGCTGCATATGCTCGGCGCCAACATGCGCATCATCGATTGCGGTGGAGGCCTCGGGGTCGACTACGACGGAAGCCAGAGCAACTTCCACTCGTCGATGAACTACACCCAGCAGGAGTACGCGAGCGACATCGTCAGCCAGGTCGCCGAGACCTGCAACGCCAAGAACGTCCCCCATCCCGACATCGTGACCGAATCCGGGCGAGCACTGGTCGCCCACCACTCGGCGCTCATCTTCAACGTCCTCAGCACCAATGAGATCCTGGCCGGAGAGATCCCGGCACACCTGGGCGAGGACGAGCCTCCACTCGTGCAGCAATTGTACGAAACCTACGCCGGAGTCTCGCGCAAGAACTTTCTCGAGGCCTACCACGACGTGATTCAGATCAAGGAGGAGGCCATCTCCGCCTTCAACCTCGGCGTCCTCGACCTGAAGGCCCGAGCGCGCATCGAACAGCTCTTCTGGTCGACGTGCGAGCGCATCCTGAAGATCGTGCGCGATCTTCCGTACGTCCCCGACGATCTCGAAGGGCTCGAGCGCCAGCTCGGCGACACCTACTACTGCAACTTCTCGCTCTTCCAGTCGATTCCCGATCACTGGGCCGTCCGCCAGCTGTTTCCCACGCTACCGATCGATCGCCTGACCGAGGCGCCGTCACGGAAGGCTGTGCTGGCCGATCTCACGTGCGACAGCGACGGCAAGATGGACCAGTTCATCGATCTGCGCGACGTCAAGCACCTGCTCGAGCTGCATCCACCGAACGGCGCCCCGTACTACGTCGCCACGTTCCTGGTCGGGGCCTATCAGGAGATCCTCGGCGACCTGCACAACTTGTTCGGCGACACCGACGCCGTGCACGTCCGGCTCGATGGCGACCACTACCGCGTCGAGCACGTCGTCGAGGGCGATTCGGTGAGCGAAGTGCTCTCCTACGTTCAGTACAACAAGAACGATCTGGTCTCGCGGGTTCGGCGGGCGGTAGAGGCCGCACTCCTGCAAAAGCGCCTCACCATGGCGGAGTCGGGACGGTTCATGCGACGGTACGAGGAGGCCCTGGAGGGCTACACGTACCTGAGCAGCGCCGACTGAACGCTCCGGGACCGGACCTCGCATCCCTCGCTCCCGTCCACCGCGATCACGCCGTGCCACTACCTCGAAACGCGGTAGTGCCAAGCCGAAGCGTGGGCGCCAGCAGGCCACGCCGAAGGCCCCCGAAGGCCGGGACTCGAAGGCAGCCAAAACCCGTGCTGCGAGAACCACGGACGGCCGTCGTTCGACGAAAAGCGGAGGCCGCCACCCGAGAGCTGCCGTAGGCCGTCGATCAAAGACGGCCGGAGGCCGTCGCGACCACGGAGCCCCGCCGACACCGACCAGCGGCCCCACGCGCGACGGCCGCGTCACGGTCCACCGTGACGGTTTTGCCTTCCTGCTCGCCGACCGACCCGGGGAGCAGGATCTCTACATCGGCGCGGCGCGCCTCCGCCCCGCCATGCATGGAGATCTCGTACGAGTGGTCGTCCTCCGTCGTCGCCGCGGCAAGGACGTGCGGCTCGAGGGCCACGTCACCGAAGTCCTGGAGCACCGAACCGTCCGCCTCCTCGGCACCGTCCGCCGCGGTCGCAGCGGAGTCTATCTGGCCCCGCAGGACGACCGCGTCGTGTATCGTGTCGTGTTGAGCGACATCGGCGCGGCCCATGATGGCGACATGGTCGTGACCGAGATCACGCGCTACCCCGGCCCCCACGAAGACCTCGAGGCGCGCGTCGTGTCCGTACTGGGACCGGCCAGTGATCCTGGCGTCGAGATCGAAGCCATCCTGCATGCGCACGATCTTCCGCGTACCTTTCCTCCGGCGGTGGAGCGCGCGGCCACCCGCATTGCACAGTCGGTCGATCCCGAAACGCTCCAACTGGTCGCCGCCGACGAGGGCCTCCCGCCTCCGCCGCCCAAGCGGCGTCCCTGGCATCAGTCGCCCGTCAGCCCCCGGCGGATCGACCTGCGTACCCTGCCGCTGGTCACGATCGACGGCGAGACGGCGCGCGACTTCGACGATGCCGTCGCCGTGCTGGACGGGCCTCGTGGAGGCAGCCGACTGCTCGTCGCCATCGCCGACGTGGGGGCCTACGTTCCGGCCGGAGGCGATCTCGATCGGGAAGCACGCGCGCGCGGAACGAGCGTCTACGTACCGGACCGGGTACTCCCGATGCTACCAGAACCTCTCTCGCAAGGGATTTGCAGCTTGAATCCCGACGTCGATCGGTTGGTGCAGGCGGTGCTCATCGATTGCGACCGGACGGGTGCGGTACTCGGCGCCGCATTCTTTCCGGGGCTCATGCGCAGTCGCGCCCGGCTGACCTACACCGAGGTCCGAGAGATCGTCACCGATCGCGCCGTCGCGACACGACAACGATATGCGCCTCTGGTCGATGATCTGGAGCGGATGGTGGCACTCGGCGAGCAGATGGCACGCGTCCGTCATCGCCGTGGCTCGATCGACCTCGATCTTCCCGAAGCGGAGATCGTGCTCGACCTCCAGGGCAAGCCCGAAGATATCGGGCGAGCCGAGCGCAACGCCGCGCATCGGATGATCGAAAGCTTCATGCTCGCCGCCAACGAAGCCGTGGCGTCCTTCCTCACGGCGCGGCGCGTCGCCATGCCCTACCGGGTCCATGACCCGCCGGAGGAGGAAGCCGTCCGCGACCTCGCCCGATTCCTCGCCGGCTTTGGCCTGACGCTCGGCATCGAAGACGGCACCGTCAAGCCGAAAACGTTTCAGCGCGTACTCGCACGCGCCGTCGGCCGGCCCGAGGAACGCCTGGTCCACACGATCCTCCTACGCTCGATGCAGCAGGCCCGATACACCCCGATCAACAGTGGTCACTTCGGCCTGGCCGCCAAGTGCTACGCGCACTTCACCTCCCCCATTCGCCGCTACCCCGATCTGGCCCTGCACCGCATCCTCGCCGCCGAGATCGCCGGCGAAACGACCGCCCGGGACAACGCGACGGACGATCTAGCAGCGATCTGCGCCGAGAGCTCCGAGCGCGAGCGCACCGCCATGGATGCCGAACGCTCCATCGTCCAGCTCTACAAGGTCCGGTTCATGCAGGAGCGCATCGGCGAGACCCTCGACGGCCACATCTCCGGAGTGGCGGCCTTCGGGTTCTTCGTCGAACTCGACGACTACTTCGTCGATGGCCTCGTCCACGTCGCCACCCTCACCGACGACCGCTACGAGTTGGTGGACCATCAGCATCTGCTACGCGGTCGCCGCCGAGGCACCATCTATCGACTGGGCGATGCCGTCCGGGTCCGCGTCGGCAGCGTGTCGATGGAGCGCCGACAGGTCGATCTGGTGATCGCATGAGGAAACGGACGCTCGCATAAGCGCGGGCTGTCGTATGGTCGAAGCACCTCGAATGCCGGCTCGGGCACGGCTCCACGCGAGCCACGTCGGCCTGGTTGGACTCCTCGCGCTTGCTGGAGCCACTTTTGTCGGGCCGCATCCCCTAGATCGCGGCGCGCCGCACGTGCTGCTGATCACGATCGACACGGTGCGGGCAGACCACTGCTCCGTATATGGGTATGCGCGCCCAACGACTCCGGTGCTCGAAGAGATCGCGCGGGACGGTGTCGTGTTCGACGACGCCTACGCGCCCATGGCGACGACGGCGCCCGCCCATGCCTCGCTGTTCACCGGTCTGGCGCCGGCACGACACGGCATCGTCAAGAACGGCCTCGTCCTCCCCGCGCGTTTCGAGACACTGGCAGAGCACCTCACATCCGCTGGCTACGATACCGCAGCCGTCGTCAGCTCGTTTGCCGTTCACGGAAAGTTCGGGTTCCGGCAGGGCTTCGCAACCTACGATGATCGCTTCGACAGCGAGCCCAACCTTCCACGCTGGCAGTGGGAAGGCTTCGTCCGCCAAGGCGCCTTTGACCGCGATGCACGTCTGACGACGTTTCGAGGCGTCCACTGGCTCCGCAGTGAGCGCGACCGACGCGCCCCGTTCTTCCTCTGGGTCCACTACTTCGATCCCCACCATCCGCACGATCCACCCGCACCGTACGATCGCTTGTTCGCCTCCGAAGAAACCCAGGAGAGCGTAGCCGGCGAACTCGCTACCACCGTCGCCCGTTACGACGCCGAGATTCGCGAGACGGACGACGCCATCGGCGTCCTCCTCGCGGAGCTCGATGCGCAGCAGCTACGCGCGTCGACCCTGGTCGTCGTCGCTGGCGACCACGGCGAGGGACTGATGGACCACGACTGGATGCATCACGGGCTACACCTGTACGAGGAGGCGATCCGCGTACCGCTCGTTGCGCGCTGGCCGGGACATCTCCCTGCCGGCCAGCGCCTCGCCGGCCCGGTTCAACTGGCGGATCTCGCGCCGACGATTCTGGAGCTCGCGGGCGCGGGAGGTGCGGCGCCCATCAACCAGCGTCCTCCTTCCCCGACCGTCCCGACAGCGGGCACGGCCAGTGCGACGACGCGCGACCCGACCGCGGCCGTCAGTCTCGTATCGGCGATGGCCGGCACGACGACACTCGACCCCGCACGTCCCATGTTCTTCCAGCGGCGACGCTACGACGAGGAGCGTCGCCGCGACATCGAGGTCCACGGAGAGAAACACGCCGTGCGTGTGGGTCCCTGGAAGTACATCGAGGCCCCCGCCGAACATACGTACGAGCTCTACGACCTCGCGCACGACCCGGGTGAGACCCGGAACCTCGCCGCATCGGAACCAGCGCGGACCCAACGTCTCGCTACCGACCTTGCCGCCTGGCGCAAGCTCCACACGCAGACCGATCGCTCGACCGGCGTCCCCGACCCCGACGCCGCCCGTCTCCGCGCCCTCGGCTACGTCGACTAGACCCACCGACACCGACCAACCGGGCGCTGACCGCGCACGCACCCAGGAGCGCGGCCAGTTTGGCCAAAGTTCAGTGCGGGGCCCCCGCACTCAGCGGACGGCCGAGGGGCCTCCCGAGGTACCGCATTGCTCTGGGGTTGTGCGTTCGATCGGACCGAACTCCGCGAGCTGGGGGGCGATGGTGTCTGCGGGGCCGACGATGACGATCGCGGCGTCTTCGGTCGGGACGTAGGTCGCAGCGATCCGGCGGACGTCTTCGAGCGTCACGTCCATCACCCGCCCCGGATAGGCCTCGATGTCGCTTCTCGGGAGACCGTAAGCAAACAGGCTGGCGAGGCTGGCGGCGAGCGCGCCCGGGGTCTCGAGCTTCCGGGGGTGCTGGCCGGTGCGGAGGCTCTGGGCCCGCGCGAGTTCGGCGGCCGTGGCACCTTCGTTCGCGAAACCGGTGAGCACGTCGAGTGCTACCTGGAGCGCCTCGCCCGTAGTCTCGACCTTGGTAAACGTTCCGGCGCGGAAATCACCCGGCATGCGATGGACGTTGAAACCACTCCAGGCGCCGTAGGTCAGGCTGCGCTTGATGCGCAACTCGTCGACCAATCGTGAGCCAAAGCCACCACCGAGAATGGTGGTCGTGACGCCGGCCGGTACGTAGTCGGGATCGGTACGGGAGATGCCCACGTTTCCGATCCGGATGTGTGCCTGGTTGGCATCTGGCTTGTCGACGACGAGCAGGCGTCGGCCCGAGACCCGCACTGGAAGCGGCAGCAACGGCGGGCTACCGGCGCGCGAATTCCACCCGCCGAACGCCCCCTCGGCCGCGGAGGCCAGTTGATCGACGGTCGCGTCCCCAATGACGACCAGGACGGCGCCATCAGGAACGTAGTGCCGCTGGTAGAAGCTCTGCACGGCGCTACGGTCGAGCGCAGCGAGCGACGCCTCGGTCCCCGAGGACGGGCGCCCGTAGGGATGGTCTCCGAACAGGAACGCTCCGAAACACCGCGAGGCAATGGCCGATGAATCCTCGCGGCTGGCGATGATCGCCGCCAGCATCAGCTCGCGGGCGCGGCGGAGCTCGTCTTCGGGGAACGTCGGATGGAGCGCGATATCGGCGAAGAGCTCGAAGCCTCGACTGAGGTCCTTGCTCAAGAACTCGCCAGAGACGTTCGAGAAGTCGGCTCCCGCGCCGGCACCGAGTACGCCGCCGAGAAACTCGATCTCCCGGGCCAACTCCTCGGCGCTCCGACTTCGCGTCCCCTTCCGCAGCAGACTGGCGGTAATGGTGGCTACCCCGCCCTGCTCCGGAGGGTCGAAGGCAGACCCGCCTGGCATCAACAGCGAGAACACCACCAGGGGAAGCGTGTGGTCCTCGACAATCAGCAACGTCAGCCCGTTGTCGAGGCGGCGCTCGACGATCGGGGGAAGCGTGAACGAGGCTGCGGTCGCGCCGAGAGGCGGCATCCCGACGAGATCGCCGAGGGCGCCACCGGGGCCCTCGACGGCGCCCGCGCCATCACGCGGCGCGTGCAGAATGACGGGCTGACAACCCAACGTGAGCACCAGGGCCAGGACCACCCCGCACGCCCAGCGACGGCCGCTCATCGCGCGCTCCGGGTGGGCACGAGCTCGACGGTCGTGCGGGTGTCATCGACGAGATACGTCCGTGCGACGCGGGTGACGTCGGCGGCGGTCACGGCCTCCCAGAGATCGACCTCACGAAACATCGCGCTGTAGTCACCATGAACGGTCTCGTAGAAGCCGAGGCGATTGGCACGGCCCGAGACGCGCTTCAGACTCCGGATGTAGTCCGCTTGCAGGATGTTTTTGGCTTTCCGGAGCTCGTGTTCGTCGGGGCCAGTCTCGCTCAAGCGTGCCAGCTCGCTCAACAGCAACGACTCGAGCGCCGGAGCCGAGCGACCCGGCCTGAGCTTCGAGTAGATCCAGAAGAGCTCCGAATCCATGCCCCACTGGTAGCTCACGCTCACCCCCGCGGCGAGTTCGTGCTCGCGCACGACACTCCGATGCAGACGTGAACTCTCCCCGTCTCCGAGGACGGTCTGCAGCACGTCGAGGGCCGGACGATCGGGATGCGTCGCCGGCACTGCGTGAAACGCCATGGCCAACGCCGGAAGCTCTGCAGGCATCGCATACCGGATATGCTTCGGCCCACGCTGACGCGGCTCGGTATTGATCACGGGAAGCGGCGGCGTCTGAGCGGGAATGTCGCCGAAATAGCGCTCGGCAAGTGCGAAACCCTGCGCGGGGTCTATCGCGCCCGCCAACACCAGCGTCGCGTTGTTCGGAGCGTAGTAGGTCCGGAAGTACGACTGCGCGTCGGCGAGGGAGATACGATTGATGTCGGCCATGAACCCGATGACCGGCCAGCGATACGTGCTGGCCGCGAAGGCCGCCAGATACAGCTCTTCGTACAGCTTGCCGTTCGGGCTGTCGTCCAGGCGAAGGCGGCGCTCTTCTTTGACGATGCCGCGCTCCTGCTCGAGATTCTCGGGGGTGATCGCCAGCGCGCGCATCCGGTCGGCTTCGAGCCACAGCACACGCTCGAGTGCCGCCACGGGAAAGCTCTCCAGATACACGGTGAAGTCCCGCGTCGTGTATCCGTTGGTCGAGCCACCGTTGCCCTCGATCACATCGTCGAACTTGCCGGCCGAGTGCGCCCCACCGTTGAACATCATGTGCTCGAAGAGGTGCGAAATGCCGGTGATGCCGGGACGCTCGTTTCGTGAGCCGGCGCGGAAGAACAGGTAGAGGCTCACCAGCGGCAACGCATGGTCTTCGTGCACGAGCACCGTGAGGCCATTGCCGAGCTCAGACCGCTCGACCGGAATCTCGAGCGCCGCGTCAACCGACACCGCGCCTCCTGCGACGGCCAGGGCAAGTACACCCGCAACCGACCATCGTCTCCAGAACCGCATCCGCCCTCCTCGCGTCGAAAGTCCGGCATCTTGCCTCGCCCGGCCTTGCAATCCAAGCCCACACCGGCCAATTTCTCCCGCCGGTGGCCGCCGCATCCGCAGACGTCAAGAAGGAGCTCGCGCGCTTGCGAGGCGCGCTCGAGCATCACAACCGACTCTACTACGTCGAGGACGCTCCAGAGGTCACGGACGCCGACTATGACGCCTTGTTCCGTCGGCTGCAGGAACTGGAAGCAGAGCATCCCGAGCTCCGCAGCGATGATTCCCCCACACAACGGGTCGGCGCGCCGCCCGCTGGACGCTTTCCTCCGGTCCGACACGCGCACCCCATGCTGTCACTGCAGAACGCCATGGCGGAGGAAGACGTCGTCGAGTTCGACGCCCGCGTACGCCGCGCACTCGAAACGAACGAGCCGATCACCTACCTCACCGAGCCGAAGCTCGACGGTATCGCGGTCGAGCTGGTCTACGAGCGCGGCCGGCTGGTCGTCGGATCGACCCGGGGCGACGGAAGCACGGGCGAGGATGTCACCGCGAACCTCCGGACCATCCAGGCCGCTCCGCCCACACTGACGCGCGCCGCCGGGGCCCGCCCGATCCCCGAGCGCCTCGAGATCCGCGGCGAGGTCATCATCTCGCGCGCCGGCTTCCAGACCCTGAACGCGGACCGCGACGACCAGGGACAACCGCGCTTCGCCAACCCACGAAACGCCGCGGCGGGCTCGCTCCGCCAGCTCGATTCCAAGATCACCGCACAACGTCCGCTCGATCTGCTCTGCCACGGCGCCGGGGCCGTCGCGGGCATCCCGGTCGCCACCCACGCCGAGTTCCTCGATGCGCTCGTTGGCTGGGGCCTCAAAACGAACCCGCTGAATCGCCTCTGCGATAGCGTCGAGCAGGCGATCGCCCGCTACCGCGAGCTCGTGGAGGCACGCGATACGCTCCCCTACGAGATCGACGGCGTCGTCCTGAAGGTGAACGAACTATCGCTCCAGGAGCGTCTCGGACAGGTATCGCGCTCTCCACGCTGGGCCATCGCCTACAAGTTCAAAGCACAGCAGGCGGAAACCACAGTACAGAACATCGTCCCGTCGGTCGGTCGGCTCGGCACGGTCACGCCGATCGCCGAACTCGAGCCGGTCGCGGTTGGCGGCGTGACGGTCCGCAACGCCTCACTGCACAACATGGACGAGGTCGAGCGCAAGGACGTCCGTGTCGGCGACACGATCATCGTCGAACGCGCGGGCGACGTAATCCCCTACGTCGTCAGCGTCGTCCGGGAAAAACGGACCGGTCGACCGCGCAAATTCAAGATGCCGAGTCGCTGTCCAGTGACCGGGTGCGGCGGACGCGTCGTACGGGAGGAGGACGAGGCTGCCTACCGCTGCATCAACGCCGCGTGCCCCGCCCAACTCAAATCGCGCATCCGCCACTTCGCCGGGCGCGGCGCCCTGGACGTCGATGGCCTGGGCGAAAAGCTGATCGATCAGCTCGTCGAGAACGCACTGGTACGGGATTTCGCCGACCTGTACCACGTCACGGCCGCGCAGCTCGTCGAACTCGAGCGCATGGCCGCCAAGTCGGCGGCGAACATCGTCACCAGCATCGAACGCAGCAAGGCCCCTCCCCTCGATCGCTTCTTGTACGGCCTCGGCATCCGCCACGTCGGCGAGCATCTGGCCGGCATTCTCGCCGAAGAGTTCCGGAGCATGGACGCCATCCTGGCAGCAACTGAGGAAGAGCTGGTCGCGGTGCACGGGATCGGCCCGGAGGTCGCCGCCAGCGTCCGTCGCTTCGCCGCCGAGCGTACGAATCGTCAGGTCGTCGAGCGACTGCTCGACGCGGGCGTCACGCCGCGGGCGGAGCCGGCGCCCACCGGGGCACTGGCCGGCAAGGTGTTCGTGCTGACCGGCAGCCTCGAAGATCTGCCACGCGGTGAAGCCGAACGCCGTATCAAGGCCGTCGGGGGCAAAGTAGGAAGTAGCGTGAGCAAGAAGACCGACTATCTGGTCGCTGGAGCCGATCCCGGGTCGAAGCTCGCAAAGGCGGAGAAGCTCGGCACGACGATCCTCGACGCAGCCGGACTGCTCGCGCTCCTCGCCACGGGCGAATAGACGCCCGTGGCCGACCTCCTGCGCCTCAGGCTCCGCATCACCGGACGTGTCCAGGGTGTCTGGTACCGCGGCGCCACCGAGCGTGAAGCGACGCGACGCGGCGTCTGCGGTTGGGTCCGCAATCTCCCCGATGGAAGCGTCGAGGCGCTGCTCGAAGGCCCCCCCGAGGCGGTCCGGGACCTCGCAGCGTGGTGCCGGAAGGGACCGTCAGGCGCACGCGTCGCCCGGGTCGTGGAAACGACAGAACCCGCCCAGGGCGATCTCCAGGACTTTACGACGACGTACTGAGCGAACCGGCCCCTACGGGGCGCACTCGGCCGGCCTAACGGCCACACGCGGCCTGGCCCTACAGCCGCACTCAGCCTGGCCCTACAGCCGCACTCAGCCTGGCCCTACAGCCGCACTCAGCCTGGCCCTACAGCCGCACTCAGCCTGGCCCTACAGCCGCACTCAGCCTGGCCCTACGGGGCGCACTCAGCCGGATAGGACTCGAATTCCGGCACCTGGGAGCGGTCCATGCAGTCGACGTCGAACTCGGTGACACACGCGGTGCACCCGACGAGATCGGCCAGGGTCGCAACTGGACCGGCACACGCCATACCGCCATGCGGAATGGTCAGATCGGGACACGTTCCGACGAAACCGATCGCGGCAGGTGTGATGTCGTCGCTGCCACTCGTCCCAAGGACGACCGTACCGTTGGTCAGCGTGATGTCGTCGTCGCAGCCGCGATCATCCCCGCCGCAGCGCTTACAGAGCTTGCTGACGAAACTCGCCTCCGCCTTGCCAATCGCGACGGACGTCTTCTGCGCCACCGACCCCAACACCGCGAGCGGATCAGGGCACGTATCGCTGTGATTGCCCTTGAGGCGCTTGTCCCAGCACTTCTGGATCGCCTTCGACTTCTTGTCGAGAAATTTACGGGATTCCTTCGCAATGGTGGCGTGGCACTTGTTCAGATCGTCAGTCACGACCGGCTCGGTCAGATTGAACATGCCGGTCGTCAGGTCGATGTCCCGGTCGATCGCGGTGTCGTGGATGCACTCCAGGCAGGTCGCAATGTCGCCGCAGTCCGTGATCGGATTGTCGCACGCACCGTCGACTATGCCCGGGCACGTCGGACCCCACCCGAGCAGTGCCGGATGATCCTCGCTGGCGTCACTGTTGCAGATTTTGTCGTCGCCACCGCACGCATTGGCGATCCTGACGCCCAGTAGCATCCGCGCCTTCCCGATCCTGGCCTCGGTCTTCAATTCGGTCTGGCAATCGGTTGCAATCGGCAGCTTGCCCTTGATCTTGAATCCCTCGCAACGGGCCAGATGCTTGGCTTTGGCGCGAGCGAACTTCCAGCCTTCCTTCTCGATGACGCGCTGGCACTTCACACAGCCGGGATCGCCCGGGCAGACATTGGGGACGCTGAAGGCATCGGCAGGATCGGTCCCGCCATCGCGCTCGTCACCGTCGAGGAATCCGTCGCCGTCCTGATCGATCCCGATACGCGCGCCGTCCCCCGGAGGTACGGCGGTGTAGGTGAGCTCCTGGCCGGCGACGCCCGCCAGGGCACGGACGGTCGCGTCTGCGAGCGTCGCCTCGGCCTCGCGATCTGTCGAGAACAACCCGCCACCTGCGTAGACAAAGGATTGATCTTCGCTCCCGAATCGGCCTTTCACGACGACATCGCACTCGCCCGCATCAGCTCGCGCCAACATGAGCGTAATGCGCGGGTCCGTCGTGACGCCGTTGGTGCTCGTACGGGTGATCTGTTGTCCGACGATCGGAAACAGATTCGTGTCGAAGGCCAGGGTAAACGCCTCGATGTCGCGCCGCAGCGGATCACCAGGAACACCGATGGGAATGCCACTGGGGTTCACGAGGCCCTCATTGAACACGGACGCCGCATGAAAGCGGAAGAGCGTATCGGCGCTGCCGTCGTGCATGAACCCGAACCCGCGCACCTGATCGCCCTTGTGGCCGTTGTCACCCGCATTGAAGAACGGCGCAGCCGCCATCCCGTACATTCCGACCTTCTGATAGGCGTTCCGGAGGTGGGGAATCTTGAAGATCTGGGGCTCCGGCTGAAAGGCCCATTCGCCGTCGGTCCCGAAGAATCCAGGCTTGGCGACACCGAACTCCGCGTTGGCGGTACGATCAACCTCGTGGCAGCCGACACACGAGCGCGCGGAGTCTGAGATCGGACCCATGAAGAAATCGTGCCCGCTCTGCTGCGACGCCGTGAGCGAGTTATCGAGATTCCGGATCGGGTTCGGTGGGTACATGATCTGCAGAACGAAGTCGGTGAACGCCTGCATGTCGTCGTCGGGAATCATCGCGCTCCGCCCCACGAGCCCGGGAAAGGCGACGTCGAAGTTCTTGAAAGCCTCGACCTCGTTGAAAGCGCCCTCGTCCGGCTGCTCGCCGCCAACGGGCACGACGTCGTTGCCAAACGTGCGATCCCCACGCCAATGCATCGCGCCGTGATTCGCCATACCGCGGAAGCTCTGCACGGTCATGGGGCCCTTCATGGCGCGGAAGTGCGGATTCTGGCCGAGCGGCCCGAACTCGAACGGACCAGGATTGGTTTTGGTGACGATGTCGGGATCTCCAAGATCCCACGCCAGGCTGTCGAAGTCGCCGAAGATGTGACAGCTCGCGCACGACGAATCGCCATGGCTCGATGCAAAGCTGGTGTCGTAGAACAACGGGCGCCCGAAGACGATGCTCGCCGGTTCCGGATTATGCAGCGACTCGGCGTCGATCTCGGCCCCCGTGCCGGTCGTCAGGACCTTCACAGCGTTGTCGAAGCGCGTCAGCACGTAGAGCTGGCTGCGCCCCTCGTCGAGCACCATTCCTGTCGGTCCGCCACCGGAGACGGCAATCTGATCGGCCGCATCCGGAACGAAGGCGTCGGTCTCGAGGTCGCTGGTGTCGTAGACGCCGATCTCGCTGGTACCGAAGCCGGCGACGTAGAGGGTATCGCCCGTGCTGTCGATCGCCATCCCGAGCGGAAAGGCGATGCTGGTGTCGTTTTCGAGGTTCGGAATGGGCGCACAACACGTGCTGTAGTCGATGTGCTTGTTCAGGTGCCGGGGCGTTACTGTCAATCCGTCGAGGACGGTGACCCGACTCTCGTGCAGGTGCCCCTGGACCGTCGCGGGCTCGGCCACGGGCTTGAAGCCCGCGGCGAAGATCCCCGGGCCCTCGAAACGCACCCGATTGAACGCCTCGGTATTCGAGACGTAGATCTTCCCGCTCACGGGGTTGACGATCATGTTGAAGAGGATGGTTCCGACACCCGCGTATACGCCGGTCGGCCCCACCACCTGCGCTGGCGGCGCTCCGTTGGCGTTGATGACGAAGACATCCTCGTCGGGAAGTGAGAGCTTGACCGAGCTGCTCCAGTCACGCCCGAGCTCGTCGAGCCACGAGACACCGTCGAACTGAACGATCAGGCCGGTCTCCGGCTGCGGGGTGAGATCGAAGCTCGTGTTCGGCTCGGGGAGACCACCACTGCCCTCACCACCATCGGGGACGAGACCCTCGGCGACGGTGGTGGTTCGATTGCCCGAGTGGAAGGCGGCCGCGTACACCGTGCTGCCGTCGCCCGTCACCGCGAGGGCCCGAGGCGTATCGCTGAAGAGGTTCACGATCGTCAGCGTATCCCCCCCGAGCGACGTGCCGAGGCTGGTCGCGTCGAACACCCAGACATCTGCGAGCCCCGTGCCTGGCGTGGTGAGCTCGGTCGTAATCGTGGGATGTAGCGGCGTGTTCTGCCCGCGATGGGCAGTCGTGATGAACGCACGGTCGAAGCTCGTGCCGGCAAACACGATGTCGCGTGGCTCGTCACCCACGAGGAGTGTGCGTACGACCCGCGCCGTCGCCGGATCGGAGACGTCGACGATGCTCACGCTGTCCGACAGATGATTCACGACCCACACTTCAGTGTTGGTACGTGCCGCGACGGCAACGGGCTCGAGTCCGACGGGCACCGAGACCACATGCGTGATGCCACCCACCGCCACGTCGAACACCTCGAGGCGATTGTCGGGCGTGTTGACGGCAAACAACTGCGCACCGTCCGGCGACAACGCCAGGGGCCGCACCTGGCCGCTCTCGAAGAGGGTGAACGGAGTTGCCGCATGCACCTGCCCAACGGCCGACAGACACAGCAGAACAGCCACGAGCAGGGTCGAGATCGAAGACATCGAGTCGCTCGGAGTCGGGCGCGAGATCAGGGGAGCCTCCTCGTAGACGCGTTGGAACACTCTTTGGAACACTCTGACGAACCGCGGTCCAGCATCGTGGCACACATGCAGCCCGTGGGCACCGATTCGCCAGGTATTCCAGTGAGTAACACAGAACAGGCCCATGACAACAGGAAAATCGGCCAATAGGCCGCTCTTGTGGGCGTCTCGGATCCAGAGCATGAAGGGGCCTGGATGGGCACGGGAACAGGGCCAACATCGACTCTGCACGGGCATTCCGACGGGCGAGAAACGTGAAACTCGTCCGCTTCGCCCTGGCAAACCCGTACACCGTCATCGTGGTCGTGCTGGTCGTAGTCGTACTCGGGATCACCTGTATCGGCCGAATGCCGGTCGACATGCTGCCCCAGTTCGAGACCCCCGCGGTCCAGGTCGTGACCTTCTACCCCGGCATGCCAGCGCTCGTGATGGAAAAGGACATTACGAGCCGTATCGAGCGCTGGACGGGGCAATCGGTAGGCATCGCACGCCAGGAAGCGCGCTCGATGATCGGGGTTTCGATCGTGAAGGACTTCTTTCACGAGGGGATCGACCCCGCATCTGCCATCGCACAGGTCAGCTCATATGCGATGTCCGACCTCTTCTATCTGCCGCCCGGCACGATCCCGCCCATGGTGATGCCCTTTGATCCCACCGCGAGCGTTCCGCTGGCGTTGATCACCGTCTCGAGTCCGGAGTTCGACGAGACCAAGCTGTACGACGTCGCCTACTTCGAGCTCCGGAATCGTCTGCAGGGCATCCCCGGCGTCATCGCGCCGGCGGTCTACGGTGGCAAGCTGCGCCGCATCCTCGCGTACGTCGATCCACACAAGCTGGAGGCCCGTGGACTCGCGCCCACCGACGTCGTCCGCACGCTCCGCGACTTCAGCACACTGATCCCGACCGGCTCGGCCAAGCTCGGCGACCTCGATTATCAGGTCATCACGAACGGCATGCCGGAGCACGTCGCGGAGATGAACGACTTTCCGATCCGGATCGAGAACGGAGTCCCGGTCTTCGTGCGCGACGTCGCCGAGGTGAAGGACACCCATCAGATTCAGTCCAACATCGTCCGCATCAGCGCGCCTCCGGACATGCAGGGCAAGCGCCAGGTCTACATCCCGATCTACCGGCAACCTGGCGCGAACACGATCGCGGTCGTGGACGGCATCCGGACTGCGCTTGCCGGCATCCTCGAGCGCCTCCCCGAAAGCATCGGCCTCGGCGTAGTCATGGATCAGTCGGTGTACGTCCGGCGCGCCATCCGCAATCTCGTAAACGAAGGCATCCTCGGCGCTGCGCTGGCTGCCATGATGATCCTGCTGTTCATTGGCGACTTTCGCGCCACGCTCATCACGGTGATCGCCATCCCACTCTCGATCCTGGCCGCATTCATCGGTCTCTACTTCACGGGCAACTCGATCAACGCCATGACCCTCGGCGGACTGGCGCTCGCCGTCGGCCGGTTGGTGGATGATGCGATCGTGGTGATCGAGAACACCGATCGGCACGTCGCCAACGGCGCTACGCCTGCCCAGGCAGCGCTCGAGGCTCCCGGCGAGGTCGCGATGCCCGTCCTCGCCGCGACGCTGACGACGATCATCGTCTTCTTTCCGGTCGTGTTCCTGACCGGCATCGGCAAATTCCTGTTCACGCCGCTCGCGCTCACGGTCGCGTTTGCGATCGTCGCCTCGTACCTCGTCGCCATGACGGTCGTGCCGGTCTACTGCGCGCGTTTTCTCGGGCAACGCCGGGACGCGGACTCGCCTGATCGAGGCGCGCTCGCGCGCTTCAACGCCGGCGTGGACCGCGTACGCATGCGCTATGGCCGGGCGCTCCGGGGCACCATGCGTCGCCCGGCTCCGCTGCTGATCGGCGTCGCCATCGCCTTCGTGCTCGCGCTCGGCGCTGGGCAGTTCGTCGGCACGGACCTCTTCCCGGAAGTCGATGCCGGGCAGTTCTCGGTACGGATGCGCGCGGCCAGCGGCACCCGCATCGAACGCACCGAAGCCATCATGGCGGACGTAGAAGAGATCCTGAAGGAGGAGATCCCGGCAGACGACCTGCAGATGATCATCGGCAATGCCGGCGTCCTGCTCGACTGGCCGGCCGCCTACACACCGAACGGGGGCGCCCAGGACGCCTTTCTCGAGGTACAGCTCACCGACCACCGCAGCCGTTCGGCGCAGGAGTATGCGACCACCCTGCGCTCGGTACTGCGCGAGCGCCTCCCTGACGTCGAGTTCTCCATCCATACGGGCGGCATGGTCACGGCCGCGTTGAACGGCGGCCTGCCGTCGCCGATCGACATTCAGGTGACCGGGAATTCGCTCGAAGTAGCGCACGGCATCGCGACCAGAATTCGCAACGAGGTCGCCGAAGTGCGCGGCGCCGTCGATGTCCGGATCCAGCAGCGGCTCGACTATCCCGCCATCAAGATCAACGTGGATCGCGTCCGTGCGGCCCACCTCGGGCTGACGCCAGCGCACGTGGTGAAGAACATCGTCACCAGCCTGAACTCGTCGATCAACTTCGATCCGGCGTTCTGGATCGACGAGTCGAACGGCAACCACTACTTCCTCGGCGCGCAATATCCCGAAGAGTTGATCGAGTCGCTCGACACCCTGAAGAACATCCCCATCACCAGCAGCCGGGAGGGCCGCTTCGATCCCGTCCCGACGCGCGGCGACGCAGGGATGCGCAGCACGAGCCCCGTCCGGCGAACGCTGCTCAAGAACCTGGCGACCTTCGAACACACGACGGCGCCCACCGAGATCAATCACCTCAACATCAGCCGCGTCATCGACGTCTTCGCAAACGTCGCGGCGCGGGACGTCGGAAGCGTGGCCGCCGACATCGAACGGCGCCTGGTTCCGATCGAAGCGGATCTGCCCGCGGGATACTCGATCGCGATCCGCGGCGAAGTGCAGAGCATGCGCGAGTCGTTCGCCGGGTTGCGCTTCGGCTTCGTCCTGGCGAGCGCGCTGGTGTACCTGATCATGGTCGCGCAGTTTCGATCCTTTCTCGATCCATTCGTGGTCATGTTCGCGGTGCCGCTCGGGATCATCGGGGTGGTCGCGATTCTGCTGCTCACCGGCAGCACACTGAACGTCCAATCGTTCATGGGGGTGATCTTCATGGTCGGTATCGCCGTCTCCAACTCGGTGCTGCTCGTCGAGTTCGCCAATCGGCTGCGAGCCGAAGGACGCTCGCTCGAAGAGGCCGCCATCGGTGCCGCCGAGGTACGCTTCCGACCGATCATCATGACCTCGTTGGCCGCGATCCTGGGCCTGTTGCCGATGGCCATCGGCTTCGGACACGGCAGCGAAGCAAACGTGCCGCTGGCACGGGCGGTCGTCGGCGGACTCGCCGTCTCGACGGTCCTCACGCTGTTCGTCGTCCCTATTCTGTATCGCGCGCTGAAGCGGCGTGGTGAGGGAGTCCCCGCATGAGGGCGGCGTTCGACCGGCAACCCATCACCACTCGCAACATCGCCCGGGGGATCCCGCTCCTGATCGTGGCGCTCCTCGCAGCGTGCGCCGCGCCGGCCGATCAGGCCGACCCACCGGCGGCCATCGTCTCGGCGCCGGTCATCCGGGCCGAGCGTGCCGCCCTCGCGCGCACCATATCGTTGGCAGCCAACGTCGAAGCGTACGAGCGTGCACCGCTGTACGCCAAGGTTCCCGGCTACGTTGCCACGATTACGGTCGACATCGGGGATGCCGTGGGCGAGGGGCAGCTCCTGGCCACCCTGGAGATGCCGGAGATAGCGCAGCAGTACGCCCAGGCAGAAAGCCACCGCGCCGAGGCCCGCGCAGCGCTGGCGAGTGCGCGCGCCGAGGCCGGGCTCCAACGGAGCCTGCTGAAACGAAGTGTCGGCCTCCGCGAGAAGGACGCCATCAGCGAAGAGGACCTCGAGCAGGCGCGGGCTGGAGCCGCCAAAGCCAGAGCGGAGGTCGCGCTGGCCGACGCGCGTACCGCGACTGCCGAGGCCCGTTTGAAAGAACTCGAAGCCAACCTCGGATACGGCGAGCTCCGGGCACCCTTCGCCGGCATCGTCACCCAACGTTTCGTCGATCGCGGCGCGCTCGTTCAGGCCGCCACCTCACGCAGCGACGTGCGGCCGGTGGTCGTCGTCGCCCGGGTCGATCAGCTCCGGATCTCGGTCGACGTACCGGAGCCCGACGTGCCCCTGGTCGACGTGGGCGACCCGGCCGTTCTCACCATCGCCGCCCTCCCCGATCGTACTTTCGCCGGAACAATCGCGCGCGTCGCCGGTGCTCTCGAACCGGGATCCCGGACGATGCGAGCGGAGGTGGATCTGCCGAACGCGGACGGCGCACTCCGATCCGGCATGTACGGCACCCTCACGATCGACGTCGAGACCGTGCCCGACGCGTTGACGTTACCGGCAGCCGCCGTCAAACAGGGTCGCAAGGGGGCATCGGTATTCGTGCTCGACGGGTCGATGGCTCGCCTGCGCGCCGTTACGCCAGGCCTGACCGACGGCGACCGCGTGCAGATCCTCGCCGGAATCTCGTCCGACGACGATGTCGTTGCAACCACCGCCGGCATCGCAGACGGAACACCGATCCAGCGAGCGGCAGCACAGGATCCGACGCCGTGATCCGACGCTCGGTCCGGATGGTGGCGACCCTCGCCGCACTCGCGATGTCGGCAGGACCATGTACCGCCGCGGATTCCGCGCCCGGGCCTACCCCCGCCGTCACGCTCGAGGCGGCAATGGGAGCGCCCCCCGGGGACGACGACCCGCAGCCGAGCGTCGCCCTGGCCCCGGTCGAGATGCGCCTCATCGAAAAAGGGCGCTCGCTGCCGATCGACCTCCCGACCGTGGTCCGACTCGCCGAAGCAAACAGTCTCGACATCCTGCAGGCGCGCGCCCGCCGCGCCGAAGTCCGCGGCCGCAAGAACGAGGCGCTTGGAGACCTCTTCCCCGAGGTCACGGGATCGTTTCGTGCCCGGAAGATCGACGGCATGATTCAGGCGTCGTTCGGTCAACTCGATCGCGAGAGCGTCAGCACCCTGAATCCCGCGGTGGGAGTCCAGCTGGAGCTGAACCCGGTCGAGGCGATGTTCGACGCGCTCGCAGCACATCGCGCACTCGATGCCGCCGACCACGACACCGAGCGCGCCCATCAAGGCGTGCTCGCCCGCGCCACCCGGCAGTACTTCGGACTGCTCGCAGCACACGCCCAGGTGCGGATCGCAGAGCAGGCCCTCGAGGTTTCCCGCGAGCTGGCCCGGATCGGCCGGGACCGCGCCAGCGTCGGCGCCGGCTTGAAGGTCGATGTACTGCGGGCCGAGGCGCGCGAGAGCGCCTCGGCCGTCCGCCTCGTCGAGGCACAACGCCTGCTCCGCCGGGCCTCCCTGGCGCTCGCGCTCACCCTCCAGCTCGATCCCTCGGTGACACTCTTTCCCGCCGAGACGGTGGTGCGGCAACGGACGCTGGTCGACTCGGGATTGTCACTCGACGATCTGATCGCGCGCGCCCGCACGGCGCGCCCGGTCGTCGGCGCCGAAGGCCAACGCTTGAGCGCCGCCGAACACGAGAAGAGCGCCAGCCTCGCCGACGCCCTCGGCCCGACGGTCTTCGGCTCGTTCGAGGAGAGCGCGATCGGGCGCAGCACGGGCGACCTCGACAACAGGCAGATCTACGGCGGGTACATCGGCCTGACCCTGTCGCCCGCATCAATCGGACGCGTCCAGGCAGCCGACGCCCGGGTCGAGCAGGCACGGCTCGCGCAGACACGCGTCGAACAACGCATCGCGGTCGAGGTCATCACGGCCCGTGACGATGTGCTCACCGCGCAGGAGCAGATTGCGGCTGCCATGCGCGGCCTGAGCGCTGCCGAAGCCGCGCTCGACCTCAGCCAGGTACGCTTCAAAGGCGGCGTCGGCATTGGCCTCGAGGTACTCGACGCCGAGGCCGCCCTCAGCGAGGCGCGCACGAACCTCGTCACCGCCATTCTGGCCTACGACACGTCGGAGATCGCCCTCCTTCATGCCGTGGGCGGCGTCTCGGCAGCGAGCCTCCTCGCCGGAGTCGCCACGCCCGACGGAGAGCAGCCATGACCCACGACACCGACCAGCATCAAGGGGGCACCAATCCCGCAGGACAGCGGCACAAACGGCTCGGCTGGCGCGTGCTCATCCCGTGGATGATTACGATCACCTGCTTCGCGTATCTGTACACCCGCGTCGCAGGCGCGGCCGCACGCGAAGGGCTGGATCTGAGCTCCTACCTGCTCGGGATCTTCACGCGTGTCCCCTGGCACCAATGGCTGGCGTTGATGATCGGCTACTCGTGCTTCTTCTTCCTGGTCGATTCCCTCGTCGTCTGGCGCATCATCAATTGGTTCAACACCCGCGTCGCCTACACCGACATTCTTCCGATTCGCGCGAGCGCCTACATTCTCTCGATCATCAATGAGCAGGTCGGCAAGGGTGCGATGGGGCTGTACCTGCACCGCCGCTACGGCGTCCCGGGGTGGGAGGTCGGCTCGAGCATGCTCTTCATCATGTTCTGCGAATTCTACTATCTCCTCGCGTGGGCATGTCTCGGCGTCTCGCTCCGCTGGAGCGAGCTGCCTCCCGTCTTCCATTGGGTGCCGGGGATCGCCCTCGTCGCAGCGGCCTTCTTTGCGCTCTGGATTCTGTACTTCCGCGGAAGCATCGCCCCCGGTTCGACGGCACGGGATCGTCCCATCTTCCTGGCGTTCCGGAAGGCCGCACCGTGGCAGTACGGCGCGATCATGCTCTTGCGGTCTCCAGCCATGATCGGCGCCATCCTCGTGTACACGATCGCCCTCAGGCTCTTCGGCGTCCCCGTCGAGTTCGGCGCCATGGTGAGCTATCTGCCCGTCATCTTTTTCGGCGCGGCCACCCCGGGCCCCATGCGTTCGGTCGCCATCATCCTCTGGGTGACGCTCTTCCCAGACCACGAAGGCGAGATGGCCGCCTTCGGCTTCGTGCAACACAACTTCTTCATCTTCTTCAACGCCGCCATCGGCCTGCTCTTCCTCCGCCGCGCCAATCGAGAGTTGTTCCAATAGCCCGCCGTGCGCCTTGATGATCGCGTCCGATTCCGTCCAGCATCTGGACATCGGGGCCTGGTAGATCGATAGCCAGTCTGAAGGGCGTGGCGTGTGCTCGGCTCTTCGGGAAACGGAGGCAGCAATGGATGCGCAGGATACGGGACGACGGTTGATCTGGCATGGGGTGCTCACCTTTCTCCTGGGGCTCCTCGTCGGCATGGTGGTTCAGCAGTTTGCGAATCCGCGCATGGGACTCGCTGCACACGTCGGAGCGATCACGACGGGGACGTTCCTGATCGCCATCGGCCTGGTGTGGCGCGCGATCCCCCCGGTGGGGCCCGCCGTCGCCATGTTCTGGCTCGGGCTCTACGGAGCCTACGGAGCGGTCGTCGGGCTCGTACTCGCTGCGGCCTTCGGCACCGGCAACATGACGCCGATCGCCGGCGCAGGACACGCGGGGTCGGCGTGGCAGGAGGGTGTCGTGAATTTCGCGTTTGCGACCTCCTCGCTCGCCATGCTGGGGTTTACCGGTCTCTTCCTCCACGAGATGCGCCGCCGCTGAACGACACCCGCGTAGTGTTGCGCGGGCTCCTCACACCCGAAAAGCCTTGATACTGCTGGACCCGAGGTGCTAGGTCTCATGAGGCATGGCGAGTGGGTGGGGTAGGAGGCCCGACCCTCGCTGCCATGAGACCCCCACACTGGAGCGACGCTCCACACGACCAGGTAGGCGCCGATGCAATCGAGAGACAACGAAGCACCAGGAGCGCGCACCGGGCGCGCCCTCGGCATCCCGGGCGCCTTCAACGGCCTCCCGACGCGACTCGTCGCGGCGGTTGTCGGCACCCTGCTGACGCTCACCGTTGCAACGGCGGCGATCGCGCAGGTCCAGTACTCGCGCAGCGCCAATACCGTCGTCATCCACCTCCAGGAAAACCTCGGGGAGTTCGCGGATGGAGACGAAGGCCCCTCGATCAAGATCTACGGTGATGGCACCGCGCTGGTGCACTACCCGGTGTTCATGAAGCGAGCTGGCGACTACACGACGCAGCTCGGCGCTGCCGAGATGGATCGCCTGATCGCCATCGTCGCCGGCGGGGGACTCCTCAACTTCGATGCCACCGCCGCAAACCTGGCGAAGGCTCAGGCTGCGAGCGCGCGTTCGGCAACGACGGCTGGTGCCGACGGGCGTCCGACCCGGCACATCGTCCTCGACGCCTCGACCACAATCGTCGAGCTCGACCTCGGCGGTGTCCGCCGAACCATCCGCTGGTCGGGGCTGCGCTCCGACGCCCGCCACTACCCGGGGGTCTCGGAGATCCAGGGCCTCGCGCAGGCGCAGCGCGAACTGCTCACGTTCATGGAGCGGGATGATCTGACGCGGGTGACGCCATGACCCACGCACGGATCGGCTCGCACCTCGCCTCGGCGATCGGACTGTCGGTAGTGATCGCACTCGCGACCGCCTCTCAGGTCCAGGCAGGGGCCTTCATCTTCGCCGAAGAGGGTGACCTCGACGTCATCTCACACCCCGTCGGCTACAACGGCACGGGCGGGACGCTCTTCGTTTCGGTCTGCATCGACCCGACGTCGGCCAATGCCGCCGACATGGTCATCCCGACGCAGAACATCATCAATACGATGAACAACCTCACCCCCACATCGCCGAACGTCGTAAGCCTCGGGATGCCCGGCGAAACCGACTGGGAGTCCGTTGCCCTGCACGAGCTCGGCCACTGCGGCTTCGCGTTCGCACACGTGAATGCCGCCACCGAGTCCGGACTCTCCGGCAACAACCGCAACTACACCAAGGCGACCGACGGCGCGGACAACAACTTCGACACCGACGATGGGGTCGACAACATCATCGGCTCGGCCGACGACGACCGGGACGACGACATCAACCTGCACTGGTTCAGGCTCGGCACCAACGACCCGTGCGACGCGACATTGCCGGCGACGATCGACTCGACGACCTATGCTCGCAACACGGCCTCACTGCCCGGAGGCGACCTCTTCGCCGCCAACGCCGACTTCACTGTCTGCAACGATCTCGGCTTCCCCAACACCGAGGCCGTCATGCAGCAGGGAACCTTCAACAACGAAGCGCAGCGTGATCTCACGGGCGATGACGTCGCAACCGCCCGCCTGGGCATGGCTGGGCTCGACGAGATCCAGGGCAACGCCGACGACTATACCGTGACGTTCGTCTACGCCGGGCTGACGGCATCCTGCGACCTCGTAATCGATTTCGACAACTCGGAGACGGGATTCGCGGTGTGCAGCGCGAATGCTACGAATTTCAGCGGCGACCACTGGGCCGTCACCAGCGGGAACATGTTCTACAACACCGGCTCGAACTGGTTCTTCAACACGGCCCCGGCCGGACCGACCGTCACGCCGACACCCACGGTCACCCCGACGCCGACCGTCACCCCGACGCCACTGGTCGACCACTTCGTCATGTACAAGGTCAAAGGCTCGACCCGCATCGACCTGCCCAACAACGGCAAGTTCCCGACCAAGGACTACAACCTCCTCCTCGACGACGTCGAGCTGTCGAATACCGATGCCGACGACCCCGAGAACTATCAGGTGAAGAAAGAGAAGAGCCTGCTCGTCCCCGCCGTGAAGAACGCCGGCACGCCGCTGTTCGACGCCGACCTGCACTACATCCGCTATCAGATCAAAGAAGCGAAGGAGGGCGCGGGCGCCTTCGTTGGCACCTACCCGAAGGCCGAGAAGCACGTCAAACGTACCTGGAGCCTGCTGAATCAGTTCGGCACCATCAATGTCGAGACCAAGAAGGTGGAGGCCATGCTCGTCCCGGCCGCCAAGGATCTCTTCGTCCTACCGCCGGCACCCGGCAACCATACGCACTACATCTGCTACCAGGCCAAGGCGACCAAGGACATCACGGATCAGACGCCGGACGCTGGCGGCAAGGGTAAATTCCGGAAGGATCTGCAGGCCTATTTCGGGGATCAGTTCCTCGACATCGATTGCGCGCTCGATCGGAACGGCTTGCCGAGCTTCCCCGGCAGTCCGGTGGCCGGCAACTGCCTCCTCAATCTCAGCAAGGTCAAATCGCTGTGCACGCCGATCGTGAAAGCCGATGTGGGTGGCGTGCCCCCGCGCGTGACGGTCGCGCCAGGCGGCAGTAACTCGACCCCGACGTCAACGGAGAGCCTGCTCTGCTATCAGGCAAAGCTCGCGAGCAAGGTACTGAGCACGGACGCCGCGATCCTCGGCAACGTGAGCGTCGGTGATTCGCTCAAGCAGTCGAAGCATGTGAAGCGGAGTTTCAACGCGGGAACGGCACCGCACACTCAGCCCGGCAATCAGTTCCCGGCGCCGCTGCAGGTCGATACCAAGAAGACCGAGTTCGCCTGCATCCCGACCTTCGTGACCGCGGTGATCCCAACGCCGTAGGCACGACTCGAGGCACGCTTTCCGAACTGCCGGTGCACCCGAGATCTGCTAGCATGGAGGCTCGGGTCTCATGCGTAGTTCAGCGCCGACTTCCGTCCTCGTCGCGGTGACGATGATGACGACGCCGCTCGTCGCCGCCGCACCAGTGATCGGCGCGACGGTGGAGCCCCTCGTGAGCGTCATCGTCGAGCTCGACACCACGCCACTGGCACGCATGGCCGGACACCAGCGGCGACACGCCGGCCTCACCAGGGGCAGAACGCCCGGGCGCGCGCGTCTCGACGCACACTCCGCATCCGGGCGCGCCCACCTCCGGCGCCTCGACGACGATTTCGGGGCCTTCGAGATGACCGCCCGGGGAATCGCCCCATCGATGCAGCGCCTCCACCGCTACCGGGCGGTCCTCGGCGGCCTCTCGCTGCGCGTTCCCGAGCGCGCGATCGCGGCTTTGCGTGATCTGCCCGGGGTACGAGCCGTGCATCGGGACGGCATCGCGCAGCCCGCCACCGACCGGAGTCCGCGCTTCCTCGGCGCCCCGGCGCTGTGGCGGAAGCTGGGCGGAATCGACGCCGCCGGAGAAGGCGTCGTCATTGGCATCCTCGATACCGGCGTCTGGCCGGAGCATCCTTCATTCGCCGACCCCGACCCACGCGGGGTCGCCTACCCCCCACCGCCGACCTCCTGGAACGGCGGCGCCGGCCCCGAGTGCGCACCCCCAGGTCCTGCCGATCCCTGCGCAGCACTGACGTGCGGCAACAAGCTCGTGGGCGCGTTCGCCTTCCTCGATACCTACAAAGCATCGGTCGGGCTGCTCCCGGGAGAATGCGACTCCGCCCGAGACACGGACGGCCACGGCACCCACACGGCGAGTACGGCCGCCGGGAACGCAGATGTCGCCAACGACATCCGGCCTCGGCAGCGGCTGTCGGGGATCGCCCCACGCGCCCACGTCGCGATCTACCGTGTCTGCGCCGAGCAGGGCTGCTTCTTCAGTGACTCGGTGGCGGCCATCGATCAGGCGGTACTCGACGGTGTCGATGTCCTCAACTTTTCGATCGGCGGCGGGGGCGCGCCCTACTCCGACATCGTCTCGCTCGCCTTTCGCGATGCCTATGCGGCCGGCGTGTTCGTCGCGGCGTCGGCCGGGAACGACGGTCCGAGCGCGAATACCGTCGAGCATCGCGAGCCGTGGGTCACCACCGTCGCCGCGAGTACGCACGATCGTGGGTTTCAGAGCACGACCACCTTGCGCGGAAGCGACGGCGGGAGCTTCCGTGCTCGTGGCGCCTCGATCACGGCTGGCAATACGGAGTTCGGCACCGCGCCGACCGTGCTCGGGTCGAGTTTTGGAGACACGTTCTGCCTGAGTCCGTTTGCCCCGGGATCCGTCACAGGAGCGATCGTCGTCTGCCAGCGAGGCATCGTCGCTCGCGCCACCAAGAGCTTCAACGTCGCCGCGGGCGGCGCCGCCGCGATGATTCTCTACAACCCAACCACGCAGGGAACCGCGACCGAGAACCACTTCGTGCCCAGCATCCATCTCGAAGCCGACGAGGGCGCCGCGCTCCTGACCTTCATGGCGACGCACAGCAACGTCACGGGAAGACTCCGTGAAGCGCGGGCGCGGCGGATCGCCCGCGATGTAGTGGCCTCCTTCAGCTCCCGCGGCGGCCCGGCGCAGGCACTCGGAATCAGCAAGCCCGACATCAGCGCGCCAGGCATCCAGATTCTGGCGGGCAACTCACCTCAGAAGCACGCCACAAACGGCAGTACCGGCGAGCCTGGCAGGCTGTTCCAGGTGATCCAGGGCACCTCGATGTCGAGCCCCCACATCGCGGGCGCGGCAGGTCTTCTCCAGACGCTCCATCCGGACTGGACTCCCGGCCAGATCAAGTCCGCGATGATGACGACCGCATCCCGCCGGATCCTCGCCTCCGACGGGGACACTCCGGCCGCGGCATTCGACGTCGGCTCCGGCCGTCTCGACCTCCGTCGCGCAGGCAGACCGGGCCTCACCTTCGACGTCACGACCCAGGACTACATCGATCACGAGCACGATCTCTGGCACACGAACTACCCGAGCATCTTCGTACCGGCAGTAGCCGGCCTGACATCGGTGTCGGTCATGCGACATCCCCACAACGAGCGCGACCGCGACACGCGCTATCGCATCCGCGTGCGCACCCCGGACGATTCCCGCCTGGCCGTCTCGACGATACCGGAGCGATGGCTGGAGATCGCCGGGGACGGCGACGCCGATCTACAGATCGACATCGATATGAGCACCATGGACTCGGGCGAGATCGGCACTGCCACGATCGAGCTTCGGGGCGGCGGTCATACGGTGCGGCTGCCAGTTACCGGCGTGCGACCGTGAGCGCGCGCTGATAGACGGCGCGGCGGCTGAGCCCAAACTCTTCGGCGATCGCTGCCGCGAGATCGCGGACGCTCGCCCCCTCGGCACGCCGGCGCTCGATCTCGACCACCAACTCGTCGTCGGTCAGCACGATACCCCCGCTCGTTCCCGCAACCCCGATGACGACCTCGCCGCGGAGATCCAGGGCCTCAGGGTCGGCGGCAAGGGCCACGAGATCGCCACGGATGATCTCCTCGTGCAACTTCGTGAGCTCGCGGCCGATGGCGACCCGTCGCGCCCCGAACGCCGCCGCCATGTCGGCAAGCGCCGCTGGAACACGACGCCCGGCCTCGAAGAACACTAGCGTCCGATCGTCGCTGGCAAGCGCCGCGAGCCGACGACGGCGCGCCACTTCGCGGGCGGGCAGAAACCCCTCGAAGGCGAAACGATCGGTCGGCAACCCGGACACGGGCAAGAACGCCGTCACCGAGGATGGCCCAGGAATAGGAACGACCGGGATGTCGGCTTCGAGCGCCGCCTGCACCAACCGATAGCCCGGGTCGGCGATGCCGGGCGTCCCCGCATCCGACACCAGCGCGACGGCCTCGCCCGCGACCAGGCGCCGGACGAGCGACGGAGCACGCTCCTGCTCCACCGCGTCGTAATAGCTCGTGAGTGCGCCGTCGATCCCGAGATGCTGCAGCAACCGCCCGGTCCGCCGGGTATCTTCCGCCGCAATGACGTCCACGCCCCGCAGCACGTCCACGGCGCGCGCCGTCACGTCGGCAAGGTTCCCGATTGGCGTCGCGACCAGATAGAGCGTCCCGGGCTGCACCGCGCGCGCCTCACGCCCCATCGCGCTCAGTGTCCCCAGTCGCGAGCGTAGCGGAAATCGCGATCGATCGTCCGGGTCGAGACCTTGGCAATGACGGGCAGTCGGCGCTTGAACTGCGAACCCTGCACCATCGAGTGGACGCGATCGACAAACGCCCGCTCGAACCCCGCCGCCTCCAGTTCGGCCGGCTCGTAGCGCTCGTCGATCATCAGGTACAGGAGCCGATCGACGTCGCGATAGCCGAAGCCCAACTCGTGCTCATCGGTCTGCCCCTGCCAGAGATCGGCGGAGGGTTGCTTGGTCACGATCGGCGCCGGCACGCCCATCGCCTCCGCGAGCGTCCAGACCTGAGTCTTGTAGAGATCGCCGAGAGGATTCAGCGCCGAGGCCATGTCCCCGTGCAGCGTGCCGTAGCCGAGAAGCAGTTCCGTCTTGTTGCTGGTGCCGAGGACGAGCGCCTGCCATTGCGCAGAGTGATCGTAGAGAATGGTCATCCGCTCGCGCGCCATCTTGTTGCCGCGTCGAAGTTGCGATGCGTCGGGAAAACTCGCGAAGTAGGCATCGACCTGCGCCGTGATCTCGACGGTCATCGTCTCGATGCCGATCGCCTCCACGACGAGCGCGGCATGGGAGAGGCTCTCCGCGCTCGAAGTGCGATACGGCATGCAGATGCCGAGCACGTTCTGCGGTCCGAGCGCCTCGGCGGCGATGAACGCGGCCAGACTCGAGTCGACGCCACCGGACAACCCGAGCACCACGCGCTCGGCGCCCACCTTCCGGACCTCATTGGCCACGAACCCGACCAGCACACGGCGGAGTTGCTCGGTCGCGAGCGGGATCTCGGGAATCACCGCCGTCGCGCTACCCGCGCCTTGACGGCCGGCTTGCGGGTCTGGCGCCGCTTCGCCCCCTTCGCAGCCTTCGCACCTGGCACCCCGGCCTTCGGAGTCACCCGCCTCCGAACCGGCCCGGCCGCCTTGGTCGCCGCGCGCCTGGGGACAGGTCGGGCGGCGCGACCTGTCGACGTCCGGGGATTCGTCGCGCCCTTGGGTGCTGACCGGGCCTTCGCCCGTCGGGCAACGCCGCTCGTTTTCGAAGTCCGGGCAACGCCGCTCGTCTTCGGAGTCCGGGCATCGCTGCTCGTCTTCGAAGTCGGGGCACGCGTCGCACGCTCGGCCGCACCGGGTCGCTTCCGCACACTGGCCTTCTTCGCCGGGCGCTTCCGACTACTCTCACCAGCTGGGCTCTCGGCAAGCGCCGCCATCGTTTGCCGACGGAGCGTCCGCACCACGCCCGCCAGCTCCCGCCCACGAATGCGCGTCAGCTCGTTGATGGTGAGATCGAGGTTCTCGTCCCGGAGCATCGGAGCGGCGATGCGCTTCCGACGTGCCGCCGCGAGCGAGATCTCGGCCACGATCATATCCGATTCGTAATACGCAGCGCGGGCCACGACATCACCGGAGGGTCCGACGACCTCCGAGCCGCCCCAGAATCCGATGCCGTCCTCGAATCCCACGCGATTGGCGTGCACCACGAACATGCCGTACGACTCGGCCGTGACGGCATTCAGCCGCTGCCAATACGCGGCGTTCTCGGGAACGTCTCCGCGGGCGAGGCCCTGAATCGGGCTCGCCGATGGCACGAGAAGTGTGAGCGCGCCGTCCATCGCCGCGATGTACGCCGTCGAGCCGTGCCACATGTCTTCGCACAGCAGCATTGCCGCCCGACCGAAGCGGCTGTCGAAAGCTTCGATCCGCGCCCCGCGCGCCAGGTACCGCAACTCATCGAACAGACCGTAGGTCGGCGGGTAGACTTTGCGATGGACGTGGCGGATCTCGCCCGCATCGAAGAGGATCGCGCTATTGTAGAATCGGTACTCCGGCGTCTCCTCGACCAACCCCGCCACGAGTGCCACGTCGCGACTCAGCTCGCGCAGACGCCCCACCGCCGGCGCGCCAACGGTGAGCGCCACGGTCGATACCATGTCCTTCAGGAAGTAACCGGTGAGACTGAGTTCGGGAAACACGAGCAGATCGACACCACGACCGACTGCCTCGCGGACCGCCTCCTCGTAGAGCGCGAGATTCGCCTGCACGTTTCCCAGGCGCGGATCGATCTGCGCGATACCAAGGGTGAACTTGTCCTTCATCGCCGGTGATTGTTTCGTAGGCCCTGGCGAAAGACAAGGTGCAGCGGTCGCGCGCTATCCGTCCGTCGGCACCCGTTCGGGGGCGTGCCCAGCGGCGTGCCCAGCAGCGTGCCAGGGAGTGCGCCGAGGCACCCAACGCGGCACTGCGGCCTTGTACCGAGCGTAGTCCGCGCCGAATCGCCGCTGAAGCCCGGGCTCTTCACTGAGCGGCAGGTAGACAGCATTCACGCCAAAGAAACATCCGAACCACAAAAGTTGCGCAAGCGACCCCAGAAGCACTGCCTCCCCCAACAGCACGAAGAGCACGCCGCTGATCATCGGATTCCGGACGTGACGATACACGCCCCGGACGACGAGCCGGACGGTCGGATCCCACGGCGCGAGCGTCCCCTTCCCCACGCGCGCGAACAACGAGATGGTCCGGGCCATCAGCGTCAGCCCTATCGCAAGGATGACGAGACCGAGAAGCATCGGCAGCAGCACGAACGGGCCGCCGAGACCCCAACCCGGATGCGGCCCACCGAGCACGTCACGCCACACGAGCAGCGCCGGCACGACGACCGTGACCATGCCCGGGAGCAGCAGGATCGCCCGCAGGTGGCGCATCAGACACCTTCGAGCGACGGCCGGTGCCGCCACCAGCCCGTCGCCTGCTCAAATGCGTATGCCAACTGCAGCACACCCCAGTCGTCGTGGTGCCGCCCGACGATCTGCAAACCCACGGGGAGACCCTCGGGAGTGAACCCTGCCGGAACCGAGATCGCGGGATGACCCGTCACCGTCACGTAGTAGCACGAGCGCATCCAGTCGACGTACGACTCCATCGGCGCTCCGGCGATCGCTTCCACCCATGGCTGATCGAGATCGAATGGCGGCACCTGACTCACCGGGAGCAGCAGGAACTCGTAGGTCTCCATGAACATGCGGAGACGGTGATAGACCTCGGTCCGACGCCGTTCGGCGCGCCCGAGGTCTGGCCCGGACAATCGGGCACCAGCGTCGATGTTCCCCGCGAGTGTGTCCTTGAACTGTCCGCGGTGCGCCGCGAGCAACCCGCCCAGATTCAGCTCGAAGTACCATGCGCGCCAGGCCTTGAATGCCTCGTCCGCACCCGTGAAGTCCGGGCAGGCCTCTTCGACGCCACATCCGAGGGCCGCCAGAACGTCGCGCTGGCTCTCGAGCACCGCCGTCACCGAGGGATCGACCGGGAGACCCCCGAGATCACTGCTCCAGGCGATCCGCGTACCGGAGAAGTCGCGCGCGAGCGGCTGCGCGAACCGACCTCCTGACTCGTCGAGCGCAATGGGCGAGCGCGTATCGGGCCCGGCGATCGTACTCAGGAGGAGCGCCGCGTCGGCCACCGTACGCGCCATCGGACCCGGCACCTCGATCGGAAACCATCCCACCTGGGCCGGCACGCTCGGCACCCGGCCGGGCGAGGGCCGGAACCCCACGACGTTACAGAAGCTCGCCGGATTCCGGAGCGAGCCCCCCATGTCACTCCCGTCAGCCAGCGGCAGCATCCCGCACGCCAGCGCCACCGCGGCCCCACCGCTCGAGCCGCCACAGGTCTTCGTCGGATCGTATGGATTCCGGGTCGCCCCGAACACCGGATTGAACGTCTGCGATCCCGCCCCGAACTCCGGCGTGTTCGTCTTGCCGACCATGATCGCTCCCGCCTGCCGCATACGCTCGACGATCAGCGAGTCCTCGCTCGGCACGAACTCACTGAGCAGTGGCGAGCCAAAGGTGGTCCGCACCCCCTTGGTCAGCATCACGTCTTTATGCGCCGTAGGAAGCCCGTGCAGGGCCCCCAGAACTTCCCCGCGAGCCTGCGCCTCATCCGCCCGCCCAGCGGCCTCCAACGCCCGCTCTGGGAGCAACGTCACGATCGCATTGAGCGCAGGATTCACCGCCTCGATACGCGCAAGATGCTGCTCCATCACCTCCCGAGCCGACACGTCCCCCCGGCGGATCCTGCCCGTCAGCTCGACCGCCGTCAGCTCGCACAGCTCCGTCGTCCGCATCGCTAGATCGTATCAGCTAGCCAAACCCGACCGAACGAGCCGAGACATCGGCGAGCCGCCGCCCCTGCCCCTCCTCGACCAGCCAACCATCTGCCCGGGCGGGAGGTGGGCGCGGCCGTCGTGGGCTCGGCGGGAACGGGCCGAGGCATCCGACAAGGCGCTGGCCGGATCAGTGCGGGCGTTGTCTGAGTGCCCG
>Ga0315338_1000830_pt1 | contig 52151 bp, 41 predicted proteins | sample ASW8metaG_FD_204518 | JGI IMG/M metagenome (GOLD analysis project Ga0315338, IMG submission 204518) | Ammonia-oxidizing marine archaeal communities from Monterey Bay, California, United States - ASW #8 | ecosystem: Environmental > Aquatic > Marine > Coastal | place: USA: California | collected... | reverse complement strand
CCCCCAAACGGCGAAAGGCCCCGCCCCCTTAGGGGCGGAGCCTGAACACTCGATTTAACGGGCGTTATTCGCTTGGTTTCCTAGCTTCGCCGACGCGCCGCGAGACCGGTGAGGCCGAGCAGCATGAGCAGCGAGGTGCCCGGAATCGGAACCGAGATGTTGTCCCAGTCCGCATTGTTGACGTTGCCCGAGAAAGAGCCGTCCATGCCGACAGTGGCGTCGACGTCGACAGCGCTGCCCGCGAAGGCCCACTGTGTCGCCAACGGAATGTCGAGCTCGGTGAGCAGGTCAGCGTTCTTCTCGTCGAAGCCGAAGCCCAGGACCGTGACGCGTGAGCCGAAGCTCTGAGCAAAAGCGCCGCCGTCGAACGAACCCGAAGCGAGCACACCGGTGATGTCGTTTCCGAGAACGCCGTTAACGGCCAAGAGCGTACCCTCGATGCTCCAGGAACCGCCCGCGGACCATTCCCAGCTGGTCGGGCCCTCGGTGGTCAGAGCGCCACTCGTGAAGTTCAGCTCACAGCCAGCGCACAGAATGGTCTGGTCGAAAGCCCCGGCGCCGTCGACGGTGAGAGTCTCGAAGCCGATACCGGTGCCCGTTACCGTGCCGCCTGCTACGTGATCAAGGGAACCGGAAATTATGAGCTGATCGAACGACAGCTGTACCGCCGATGCCGAAGCTGCACTGAACAAAAGAATTACTGCGATTGTTGCGAAAGACTTGATTCGTGAAGCCATCTTTAGATTCCTCCCGTTGATGTGTCGAGCACCTCTCTCTACTGCAAGCGTAGTGCCATCTGCAGCGAAGTCATCATAAAATGTTGAAAAGGAAGTACTTGCGTTCATTGGCGATGCTTGGAATGGCGACAGCGTGAGCGTCCGCCGATTGTAAACTGTACTGAAATCCGACACCTCCGTGAATCTGCCTTGCGGTATTCCCTTCCGGAACCACGTGTTACCGCGATTCCATCCGGGTGTAAAGTCTTCCGACACATTTCTCCGTACAGGGGTATCCCCGTGCATACTAAGGATTGTTGGGAGCCGGCCCGGGAAAAGAATGGGCTGGAAGGCTATTCGACTTCGAACGTGAACCGAGCCGGGGGTGCGCCGACGCCAACGCGGAACGCGATCGTCGACCCGTCGATGGAGTACACGTCGCCGAGGTCGACCCTGAGGCTTCCGGGGACGAAGCCGCGCGACCCGGTGAAGTCGAATCGCACGAAGCCCGGAGTGTCGCCCGCGAGGGCCGGTATCTCGACGGTGTTCTCGCCGCGGCGCGCGGGCCCCCGAAGGTCGATGGAGCCGGTGTTCGCGACGGTGCGCGCAATGGATCGGTTGATCGTGATTTGAGCCTGGACCCGACCGTCATAAGGCTCGACGTCCAGGAAAGCCCGGAAAGCGAGGCGCGTCGGGGCGTCGTCTCCGGCTCGCTGCGATGACGTCACGGTAACGTTGACGCTCGGGGTCATCGAAGGGACGTTCGAGCCATGGACTACCGAGCCGATGTTGAACGGGCTACCGGAGGTGCTCTGCGCCTGTGTGGAAAAGGTGATGACCGTCGTCTGGCCGACGGGGATATTCGCAGGAAAACAAACGAATTGATTGCCCCCAATGGGCGAGCACCCGGGAAAAGAAAATACGAAGAAACTACTAGGGAAACTGATGTTGACGATGGGGCTGACGACTGCCGTTCCGCCGGTGTTTTGCATCCGAACGGAGATGTTGGTCTGACCGTTCACCACCACCGTGGATGGCGCCGCACTCATCGTGACGTTCCAGGACGCCCCCGCTGCGGTAGTCGTCGTGGTGTTCACGCTCGTGGTCGTCGAGTTGACGCTGGTCGTGGTGGTGGGGACGCTGGTCGTCGTACTGCCGACGCTGGTGGTGGTGGTGCCCCCGCCGGTTGAAGTGGTCGTCGTACCGCCGCCGGTAGACGTTGTCGTGGTACCGCCGCCCGTGGACGTTGTCGTGGTACCACCGCCCGTGGAAGTGGTTGTCGTGCCTCCCCCGGTGGAGGTGGTCGTGGTACCGCCGCCGGTGGAGGTCGTTGTCGTGCCCCCGAGGATGGAAGTCGTCGTTGTACCGCCGAATACTGAGGTGGTGGTGGTGCCCCCGAGCACTGAAGTCGTGGTGGTGCCGCCGCCGACCGAGGTGGTGGTCGTAACGCCACCGCCGACGGACGTTGTCGTTGTCGGGCCCCCTCCTGTGACGGAGGAGGTGGACGTGCCGGGTGGTGGCGGCGAGGGGTCGTCTCCTCCGCCGAGCGCAAACGCCGCGGCCGCCGCGCCTCCGCCGACACCGGCCAGGATCGCTGCCGTTTTCCCGAAACCGCCTCCCCCGGCGGCGACCACGGTTGTCGCGCCGTTCGCACCGATGAAGGCGGCGATGCCCCCCTCTTCGAAGCCTGGAGGTACTTGAACTCCGTTGGACACCGTTTGTCCGACTGTCGTGCCCGGATCGCCCGAGAAAATAGGCGCGGCCGGGCAGCTGTCTCTGACGGGGACCCGGTATTCCTCGGTGCGAGTCGACGTGAAGTCCGTCGTGAGCACCTCTGCGAAGTAGACCGTGCCGGTCGTTCCTGAAGCGGTCTTGGGCAGCACGGCTTCCCAGGATCCTCGAGGGTTTCGCTCTGCGGGGACGAAATACCAGTCCGCGTGACGATCCCAGCGAAAGTGAAAAGTCACTTTGGCGACGTCCGCTGCCGGACTCGCGTTCGCCCGGAGGATGATGTGCTCGCCTTGGGGCCAGCATTCGAGGCCGTCGTGCTCGATGGTTGCGGCTGCCGGAGTCAAGCTCCACGACAAGGCGAACTTCGCCGGAGCGAGTAGCATCAAAGCCGTGAGAGTCGAAACAGCTAGCTCCCGGTATCGACCCCGGCCCGGGCGTTCAGGCACCATTTAAGAGATTGAACCAGTCTTACATCGCGCGCGTGTTGTTGTCAATGTGGGAGGACACCAACGCTTCAACGTTGTGCGAGGGCAGCTTTGGCGGCGTTCGCGCCGGGTATCGCCGTGGTGCCGCCACCTGGATGACAGCCCGGGCCACCCAGGATCAAGCCCTCGATCGGTGTGCCGTATTGCGCCCAGCCCGGGACGGGGCGCATGAAGAACATCTGGTCCAAGGCCATTTCGCCGTGGTGCCAGCACCCTTCCGTGAGACCCAACTCCCGCTCGTAGTCGGCGGGCGCCCACATTTGCTGGGCGACGATCGCGCCTCGCAAACCGGGCGCGTAAGTCTCTAGTGTGTCGAGCACCCTCGCGGCGCGGTGCTCATCGGCCGCGGCGTTCGACGGCGCGAACTGTACGAGCACGCTCATGACATGCTTGCCGTCCGGCGCGAGGCTCGGGTCCGCCAAGCTCGGAATGACGACCTGCAGAAATGGGTGCTCCGAGTCGGTGCCGTACTTGACCGCGTCGTAGGCCCTCTCGAGATAGTCGAGGTCCGGGCCGATGTGGACGACGCCGCCCAGCTTACCGGAGCCGGACGAGAATGTCGGGAGCTCGGAGAGCGCGAGGTTGAGCTTCGCGGTGACGCCGCGATAACGGATATTGTCGAGCTCCCCGACGAAGGTGGGTGGGAGCTCCGCAGGATCGGCGAGCTCGAGGAGGGTCCTTTGCGGTGACAGGCCCGACACGATGACGGACGCGTCGAGAGTCTCTCCGTCCTCCGTCTCGACCCCTTGAACCGTCCCGTCCGCCGACCGTATCCGAGACACGGCGCAGCCGGTCCGGATCGTGCCCCCCGCCGTTTTCACCACGGCCGCCAGCGCTTTTATGATCGCGCCGGTGCCACCTTTGGGGAGTCGAGCGCGTCGCTCCATCCTTTGATAAAGGAAGAGTGCGGCCGTCCCCTGCGATCGAGGCCCGAGACAAACGCCCTCCAAGGCGGGTCCCGCGAGGAGTCCCTTCAGCAAATCATTCTCGAACCACTCGTCGAGAAAGTCCGAGATGCTCATGGGCAGCACGCGCATGAGCTCGTGCATCGTCGCCGTACCCAGCTTCTTGAATCCGAGACCGAGCTTCAGCATCTCGATGATGTCCGCGGCCGACCGCACGTCCGGCGTCGGGGGCGGATTCGTGAGCAACGGCTCGAGAAAACCGGTGATGTCGTCGACGAGGCGGCGGAACCGAGGGTAGGCCTCCGCGTCCTTCGAAGAAAGGCGTCTTATCTCGGCCGCAGCCTTGTCCGTGTCCCGCCACAGCGCGAGTCCCGGCCCATCGCTCTCCGGAGCGAAGGCTACGGGGTCGAGGGGAAGCAGCTCGAGGCCGTGGTGCGAAAGCTGGAGCTCATCGACGACGCTCGTCGAGAGCAGCCCGGCGAGATCCGGCCCCACCGAGGCCCGATAGCCCGGGGCGATCTCGACCATGTCCAGCAGACCGCCGACGGAGCCGCGCTTTTCGAGGACTGTGACGTCCCACCCGGCCTTCGCGAGGTAAGCGGCCGCGGTCAGGCCGTTCAGACCGGCTCCTACGACTATGGCTTTCGTCATGACGACTTCAACATTTCGAGCGCTGCCAGCTTTCCGGGTGCGCCCATGACACCGCCGCCCGGGTGTGCACCCGAGCCGCACAGAAAGAGACGGTCGAGCGGTGTCTTGAACTGTGCCCACCCCGCGACCGGCCGCAGGAAGAAGAGCTGGTCGAGTGTCAGCTCGCCATGAAAAATGTTGCCTTCCGTAAGGCCGATCCGTTGCTCCATGTCCCAGGGAGAGACGACCTGTCTGCCGATAATCGCGTTCTTGATATTGGGCGCGTACTCGGCGAGCGTATCGATGACCGCATCCCCGAACGCCTCGCGCTGCTCGTCCCACGTCGTGCCCTTGAGCGCGTAAGGTGCGTACTGCACGAAGATCGACATCATGTGCTTGCCCGGAGGCGCCATGGAAGGGTCGATCAGCGACGGGATCAGGATATCCATGTACGGGCGGCTGGAGAATCGGCCGAACTTTGCCTCGTCATAGGCCCGCTCCATATACGCCATGCTCGGGCTGATGGAGATGGCCCCTTTCAGGTGCGGACCCTCGCCCGGCAGGCAGGTGAAGTTGGGGAGCTCACTGAGGGCAAGATTGACTTTGCCCGACGAGCCCCGGATCTTGAACCGCCGTACGCCCTGGACGAAGTCGGCGGGAAGCTCCGACTCCTCGATGAGCTTCAGGAACGTACGCTTGGGGTCGAGGCTCGAGGCGACCTGGCTCGCCAGGATCTCCTCTCCGCTCTCGAGCACGACTCCCGTGGCACGTCCGTCTTTCGTCAGAATGCGGTCGATCCCGGCGCCCGTCCTGATCTCGACCCCGAAGCTTCGCGCTGCGGAGGCGAGCGCGTTCGCGACGGAGCCCATGCCTCCCTTCGCGAAGCCCCACGAGCGTGAGACACCGTCGATCTCCCCCATATAATGATGAAGGAGGACGTAGGCGGAGCCGGGCGAGCGCGGGCTGAGGAACGTCCCGATAATGCCGCTCGCCGACATGGTCGCCTTGAGCGGGTCGCACTCGAACCAGCGATCGAGATAGTCCGCGGCGCTCGCGGTCATGAGGCGGACGAGATCGTATAAACGCTTGTCTCCCAACCCCTTGAAGTGTTTCGCGAGCTGACCGAGGCCGGCTAGATCGGCCGGTTTGAGAGAGCTCGGCTCGGGCGGGCGCATCATCAAGATCTCGCGGACCGCGCGGGACATGTGGTGCATGTGCAAGCCGAACCGGTCGTAGTTGTCGGCGTCGTGCTGCGAGAACCGCTGGATTTCCTGGCGCGTACGCTCGGCGTCGTGCCAGCGGGCGAGATAGCGTCCGTCGGGTAGCGGCGTGAACGTGCCGTCGAGCGCGAGAAGCTGAAGGCCGTGCGAGGGTAAGTCGAGCTCTTCGATTATCTCCGGACGGAGCAGGCTGACGACGTACGAGAACACCGAGAACTTGAAGCCTTTGACAATCTCCTCGGTGACCGTCGCCCCTCCTACGATGTCACGCTTTTCGAGTACGAGAACGCGTCGTCCGGCCCTCGCGAGGTAGGCGGCGTTGACCAGGCCGTTATGCCCCGCGCCGATCACGATCGCGTCGTAAGGAGTGCCCATATAGTGAGGCATCATATTGCAATGTGGGCAGGACGCAAAGTACACTCGATGCCATCATGGCGATGGGTACTCCGTTCCACTCAAAAACGGCGCCGCTTTGTACAAGCATGCGGTGGAAACAGTGGTCCGGTTATTACGCGGCGAATGCGTATGACGACTTCCACGACCCCGAGTACCACGCCATCCGCACCGGCGCCGGCCTCATCGACGTGTCCCCTTTGTTCAAGTACGACTTCAAGGGCCCGGATGCGCTCCGGCTCGTCGACCGTCTGATCACTCGCAACGCGAAACGCTGTCAGGTCGGTCAGGTCTTCTACTCCACGTGGTGTGACGAAGACGGCAAAGTGCTTCAGGACGGCTGCTTCCAGAGGCTCTCCGACGACCACTTTCGCGCGAGCGCCGCTGAGCCGGCACTCTCATGGTTCACGTTGAACGCCTACGGAATGGACGTCGACGTCCACGACGTCTCCGACCAGTTCGGAGCGCTCGCGCTCCAAGGACCCTTGTCGCGAGACATTCTCATGCGCGCTTCGAGCGAGGACCTCACCGGTCTGGGCTTTTTTCGTCTCCAGCAGGCGGAGCTCGGCGGTGTCCCGACGCTCGTGTCGCGAACGGGCTATACGGGTGACTTGGGCTACGAGCTTTGGGTCGGCGCGAAGGACGCGGAGAAGCTTTGGGATGTCCTGCTCGACGCCGGAGACGGGTACGGTATCGAGCCGGCAGGGTTACTAGCGCTCGATCGTACGCGACTCGAGGCCGGGTTTCCGCTCATCGACGTCGACTTCTGGAACGCAGAGAAGACGCTCATCGACAGCCAGAAGTCCACGCCTTATGAGATCAATCTCGGTTGGGCGGTCCACCTGAAAAAGCCGTCCTTCGTGGGCAAGCGCCCGTTGATGGAAGAGAAGGCGAGAGGCTCCGATCGCTTCTTCGTCGGACTCGAGGTGTCGTTTCGAGAGATCGAGAACCTCTATCTCGCGGAAGGCCTCGCGCCCGAGATCCCGAACGAAGCTTCTCGTGACGGCGTCCCCGTCTACGCCGGCGGCAAGCAAGTCGGCAAGGCGACGAGTCACGGCTGGTCGGTGCTGCTCAAGAAATACCTCGCCTTGGCCACCGTGGACAAAGGCTATGAAGCTCTCGGTACCACCCTCGACCTCGAGTTCACCGTCGAGTACATCCGGCGTCGCGCGGAGGCCAGAGTCGTGCCGTTGCCGTTCTTCGATCCGGAGCGTAAACGCGCGTGAGAGCGCGGATGTCGATCCTCGAGACGCCGCTCATCGAGCGTATCGTCGACGAGGCGATGTCGGTGCTCGAGACGACGGGCGTTCTCGTCGAGAATGACGAGGCGTTTCAAAAACTCCTCTCACTCGGCTTCACGGGCGACGCCGAGACGCACCGCGTTACATTTCCCAGGCCGCTGATCGAGGAAGCTCTGTCTTCCGCTCCCGCTTCTCTCACCCTTCACGACAGAGACGGAAACCCGCACGCGACCCTCGAGGGCGACCGGGTGCACTTCGTCCCGGCTTCCTCCGCGCTTCGTATCCTCGATCGCAAGACCGGTGAGATCCGTGATCCGAGCTCTCCGGACTTCGTCGACTACGTGAAGATCGCGAACGGGATGAAGCATCTCTCGTACCTGTCGACCGCTTTCATCCCCAAGGATGTGCCGCAGGACATCGCGGATGCGTGGCGCTTGTACATGGTGTTGAGCTATTCCAAGAAACCCATCGTGTCGGGCGCGTTCACTTCCTTCGGCGTACCACGCATGGGCCAGCTGATGAGCTACTTCCGCGACGATCGCGAAGACCTCGCGAAGCGGCCGATGTCCATCTTCACGTGCTGCCCCAACACGCCGCTCCGGTGGGGCGAGGATCCGATCAGCAACATCATCGACTGCGCCGAATGGGGGATTCCGATCGAGATCGTCCCCGTGCTCTTGCTCGGCATGATCTCGCCCTCGACGACGGTGGGTGCGCTCGTGCTGCATACGGCCGAAGTCGTAAGCGGCCTCGCGATCGCGCAACGCGTCCGTCCCGGAACACCCGTCATCTTTGGTGGCGCGCCGGCGAGCTTTCACATGAAGCTGATGACCAATCCGATGACGGCGGTCGAGGCGCTTCAAGTGTTCTGCGGCTACGCGCAGATCGCGGACCACCTGAACCTCCCGAGCCAGGCCTATATGGCGCTGTCGGATTCCAAGTTCAACGACTCGCAGGCTGGATTCGAGACGGGCGTCGGTGCGACCTTGGCGGCTCTCGCGGGCATCAACTCGGTCTCCGGTCCGGGCATGCTCGACTACGTGAACTGTTTCAGCCTCGAGAAGCTCGCCTTCGACGATGAAGTCGTTGCCCATACGCGCCGCTTCATCGAGCCGGTAACGATCAAGGAAGACCTTCCCACGCAACCTCTCATCGACGAGCTCGTTCGTGAGAAGCACCTGATGATGTCCGAGCACACGCTCGAGCATTGGCCCGAGGAGCTCTACATCCCCGGCCCCATGGTCGATCGCACGAACTGGGAGCAGTGGGCGGAGCACGGCGAGAAAACATTCAAGGAACGCGCCGCCGACGTCATCGATGAATGCCTCGAGGACTACGACGTCGAGCCTCTCTCGCCCGCGCTCCACACGGAGATCCGAGCGCTGTTCGCGTCCACATGTCTCGACAAGGACGTCACGTTACCCGCGTTCGAGTCTTAGACATGGTGGATTACGCCGTGATGAACCAGCTCTTGTTCGAGGGCAAGCACAAGCTCGTCAGAGAGATGACGGAGCAGGCCCTCGAAGAAGGCCTCGATGTCGCGGACGTGCTCGAAGACGGGCTCATCGCGGGAATGCGCGTCATCGGCGAGGACTTCAAGCGCAATCGGATCTTCGTTCCCGAGGTCTTGCTCGCGGCCCGCGCGATGAAATCGGGAATGGAGATCCTTCGCCCCCTCCTGACCGCGCGGGGGGACGACGACCATTCGGACACCATCGTGATGGGGACGGTCAAAGGCGACCTGCACGACATCGGAAAGAATCTCGTCGGCATGATGTCGGAAGGCGCGGGCTTCACGATCGTGGATCTCGGCACCGACACGAACGCCGACGCATTCATCGCGGCCGTCCGCGAGCACAACGCGTCCATCCTCGGAATGAGCGCGCTGCTCACGACGACGATGGTGTACATGCCCAAGGTCGTCGAAGCCGTTCGCGACGCCGGCCTCGACGTCAAGATCGCAATCGGAGGTGCACCGGTGACGCCTTCTTTCGCGGAAGAGATTGGTGCGGACGGATACGCTGCCGATGCCGCGAGTGCGGTGAACCTGTTCAAGAGGCTCGTGTCCGAGCTCGAGGCTTCCCGGGCGCTGCCGTGACCACCCTCGTCGTCAATCATCGACGAGCGCAGGGGGTGCCCGGACGCACGTTGTTCGAGAGCGCCGAGAGCGTCGGGGTTCGAGTCCCGACGTCCTGCGTCGAGCAAGGAAAGTGTCGCGAGTGCTTGCTCGAGATCGAGGACGGCGAAGGTTACCTATCACCGCGGACCGAAGAGGAGGCGCATCTCGGCGAGGGGTTTCGTTTGGCGTGCCGAGCACGCGTGCTCGAAAGCGATGAAGGCGTCGTTCGTTGTCACACGATGCGCCGGGGAACGTTGCGTATCGTCGACGACGCCTCGGGCCTTGCACCGCTTCCGGTCGAGCCTCGCCCCGGCTTCGGTCTCGCGATGGATGTCGGCACGACGACCGTCGGATTGCGGCTCTACGATCTGGTCTCGGGGCAGCTCCGTGCCTCCGAATCGTTCGAGAACCCGCAGCGCTTCGGCGGATCCGACATCATGGCGCGGATCCACTACGACACCACCCACAAAGGGCGCTTGTTGCAGCGAACGCTCTTGGGCTATCTGCGGCAGTCGCTCGAACGTTTACCGGTGCCGGCCGAGGAGATCGTCGAGCTCGTCGTCGCCGGCAACTCCACGATGCGAGATCTCTTCTTCGGTCTCGACGTGCACACCATCGGCCAGAAACCCTACCGTTCGACGCATGAGGCGAGCTTGACCGTCTCCGCGCGCAAGCTGCGCCTTCCTCTGCATGAGGACGCCGTCGTCTACGGCCTTCCGATCATCGGCAGTCACGTCGGCGCCGATGCGGCCGCGGGTTTGCTCGCGACCGGATTCCATGACCGGCCCGGGGTCTCGATTCTCATGGATATCGGCACGAATACCGAGCTCGTCGTCGGCGGACGCGAGCGCCTCGTCGCTGCCTCCTGCCCCGCGGGGCCCGCTTTCGAAGGCGGCGGCGTGCAGCACGGGATGCCTGCACTCGCGGGTGCGATCGAGAGGGTCTCCTTCGATGCCGAGGGGAACGTCGAGCTAGGGGTCGTCGGCGAGTCCGAGCCTCGAGGGATTTGCGGCTCCGGATTGATCGACCTCATGGGCGAGCTCGTTCGCACGAATCGGATGAACGCCCAGGGCCGCTTCGTGGAAGGGCTCGAGCGCGTTCAGTTGACGAAGGACGTCTCGTTCGGCGAGCCGGACGTCAATGAGCTCGCCCAGGCGAAGGGTGCCAACGTGGCCGGCCTGGAGATCGTCCGCGACGTCATGGGATTCGAGCTCGATGACGTCGAGCGGTTCTACTTGGCGGGTGGGTTTGCGAGGCACCTCGATCTGGACGCGGCCCGACGCATCGGCCTGATACCGGAGCTAGCGGATGACAAGGTAAGCGTCGTCGGAAACGCCGCTCTCGAAGGGGCGTCGCAGGCGCTTCTCGCGCCGTCCTGTCGGCCGGGGCTCGAGCAGACCGTCTCGCGCATCGGCCACGTGGAGCTCGAGACACATCCGGCGTTCTTCGACTATTTCGTCGAAGGGTGTCAGTTCGTGCCGATTGGCGCGGAGGTGCTGGACGCGTGATCGACCTCGGTGAGTACGCGCGTCTTCTCGGCTACCCGTATGGTCGTGAGCTCGAAGGCGACGTGCTCGTCCGGGCTCGAGAGTCGATCGCTTGGTACGAGCGGCACGGACGACCGCACGTGTGCATACGAGACGGAGTGGCGGCGTTTACCGCCGGCTACGAGATCGAGCGCGAGGTCGAACGGCGGTGGGCGGAAGATCGCGTCGATGAAGCCTATTTTCTCGACCGGCTCGGCGCCGTCGTCGTGGAGCAACTCGCGCGCGCGCACCCGCATGAAAGCCCCGGAACCGGGACCCGTCCTCTCGAAGAGCAGTTCGACCTCGTGGCGCGACTCGGGCCCGAAGCGCCGCTCGACATCTTGCCGTCGGGCATGCTGCGGCCCGTGAACTCCCTCGTCGCCGTTCTCACCGACGACGCGACCTCTTGCTCGGATTGCGGTTATCCATGCGTCTATCGGAGGGTCGGGTGAGTCTTTCGGAAGCGTTGCGAGATAACGTTCTCCTTGGAGACGGCGCGATGGGAACCCAGCTTCAGCAAGCGGGGCTCGAGCCCGGCGGCTGTGGCGAGGCGTGGAACGTCGACGCGCCCGACGAGATCCTCGAGATCCAGAAACGCTACGTTGCGGCGGGCAGCGATTGTTTGATCACCAACACGTTCGGCGGATCCCGCATCATGCTCGAGCGACACGACGAGGGCGGGCGCGTCGCCGCGATCAACCGAGCCGGTGCCGAAGTCGCGCGTCGAGCGTTTGGCGAAAGACCCGGATTCGTCTTGGGAGATATCGGTCCTTTCGGGGGCCTCCTCGAGCCTTACGGAGACATTCCCGAAGCCCGTGTCGAGCGGGCGTTCGCCGAGCAAGCGGAGGCGCTCGTCGCGGGCGGCGTCGATGCCATCATCATCGAGACGCAGACGGCGCTCGAGGAGCTCGGTATCGGACTGCGGGCGGCACGGGCGGCCGGCGCGGGTTGCGTCATCGGCTCGATGGCGTTCGACAAGATGACGGACAGCGATGACGTGCGCACGATGATGGGGACGAGCCCGGAGGCGGCCGCGGAGTTCATGATGGAGGAAGGTGCCGACGTCCTCGCGCTCAACTGCGGTACCGGTGTCGATATGGTCCTGGCGGCGCAGACGGCGCGACTCTATCGCGAGGTGAGCGGTGCTCCGATCATGGCGCAGCCCAATGCCGGTCTGCCCGTTCTCGAGAACATGCAAGTGGTCTACAAGGAAACGCCGGAGCAAATGGCTCGAGGCGTCGCCGCTCTTCTCGACGCCGGCGTCGCGATCGTCGGAGGTTGCTGCGGTAGCACTCCCGATCATATCCGGCGGTTCAGGGAGGTATTGGATGAGAATCGAGCTGGGCCCGGAAAGCCCTGACGCGGAGAAGCTGTTGCCGGAGAATCGTGATGACGGCTCCGGCATCGGCATCAACTATGCCGACGCGTACATCAAGCCGTTCAAACGGATTCTCGAAGACGGACGGAAAGTCGCGTGCAAGCGGCGAGGCCTCGAGCTCACGCTCAGCGTGGGGGAGGAGAAGGGCAAGGGGCTGATGCGCCGTCTCGTGCACGGCCCCGACGCGAAAGCCGTGCTTCGGGCGGCGCTCGACGAAGCCGCCGCCGACGCCGGGCTCAGCTTCGGCGTCCGCGACGGACAGATGTACCTCGACCCCTAGGGCGTCGGGCGCCCGCCTTCCAAAGCTACGACTAGCGGTTCGCGGTGGCGTCTCCTATCCTTGATCATGGTCGTCGATCCACCGCCCGCGGGCGGATGGCGGGGGGCTCTCGTGATCGGGGCGCTCGCCACGTTGCTGTACGCGCACACGGAATCGTACGATTTTACTTTCGACGACGTGGCGGTCGTTCAGCTCAATCCGGTCGTGCGTAACGCTTGGTGGTGGGACGCGGTCTCCGGGCCCTATTGGCCGGAGCAAATGTCGGGCGCGAACAACTGGCGTCCGTTCGCGACCCTTTCTTTCGCTTTCGAATGGTGGGTGGTCGACGGCGAAGAAAAAGCCGCACTCGCGCGGCATCATTCCGGCAACGCAGCACTGTACGGCCTGACCGTTCTCGCGCTGTTTCCGATCGCTCGCAGATGGTGTCGTTCGGTGAAGGGCGCGTGGGCGGCGTGCGCGATCTTCGCCGTCCATCCGGCGCACACGCAGGTCGTGGCGCCGGTCGTGGGCCGCACGGATCTGCTCGCGGCGCTGGGTGGGCTTACGATGTGCGCCGCGTTCTGGCGATTCCGCGAGTCCGAAAATTGGCGTTGGTTGGCGTTGGCGAGGCGCGGCCTCGCGTTGGGTTTGGGAGGTAAAGAGTCCGCGGCCGCGCTGGTGTTGCTGCTCCCGGTCGCCGACATCTTGTGGCATCGCCTCGGCGTTCGCGAGCTCTTCGGCCGCGCGGGGATAGCCTATGTCCCGCTCGTCGCGGTCTCCGTGCTGTACATCTCGCTTCGGGTCGCGGTTTTGGGCGATCACACCTTCACCCATGAAGAGGCGTGGTCGCTCGGATGGCTCGACCGCCTCGTGTTCGCGGCCCGAAACAGCTGGCTGTCTTTGGGATTGTTGCTGTTTCCGTTGCGCTTTCATCATGTCCTCACGACGTTGCCGACCGAGGCGGCGGTCTTGTATCCGTTGCCCGATGGATTGATGAAAGGCGTTTGGCTCGCAGCGGCGATCCCGCTTTGGCTGGGCTTTGCTCCTCTCGCGAAGACCGCGCCGCGCGCAGCGCTCTTGTGGTTCGCGACGTTGCTGCCGTGGGTGCCGACATCCGGACTGCTCCCCATCGGGGGCGGGGCGTCGATGCGCTTCTTGTTCCTTTCGAGCGCCTTTGGAGCGTGCGCCGTCGTCGTCTTCGCTCAGTGGCTCGTCACCCGCCGTCCGTCGCTTCGCGCCGCGGTGCCGGTCGCCGGTGCTGTTTGGGGCGTCGTTTTCGTCGTGCTCTCATGGGTCCAGACGTCGCATTGGCGGAACAACGAAACGTTCTTCCGATCTATCCTCGACGAAGAGCCCCGAAGCGCAGCCGCAACCAACGGAGTCGGGATAGCTCTCGCGTCGAAGGGCGAGCGTATGGAGGCGCGACAGTGGTTCGAGCGCGCGATCGATCTCGCCGGAGACGCTCCGTACTCGTTCAAGTTCCGCGAGAACTTGGCGATGACCTTCGAAGCGGGGCCGAGCGGACGGCGCTTCGGTGCCGATGCCCCTCTTGAACGTGCGGTTGCGCTCTACGAAGATGCCCTGCGCGTCAAACCCGACGCGCTGCGGGCCGATCTGTCGCTCGCGAGAGCCTCGACCGAGCTTGCGAAGCGGGACGCCTTATCCGAGGTCGAAAAGAAACGGCACCTGAGGCGAGCCCTCGAGAGCTTGCGGAACGCGCTGGACCATCACGGCGACAGCCCGGGCCGGTTCGTTTGGCACCAGGGAGTGTCGGAGCTTGCGGTCGTGCTCGGGGACGACGCGCTCGCGCGCCGACATCTCTCCCTCGCGGCGGCGGTCCGTGCGGATCGCAAACCATGGGTGCTCGACCACCAAGGTCGTCTGGAGTGGTCTCGCGAAAAGCAGCGGGCGATCTTTCTCGTAGAGGAGGCGCTGTCGATGGCGCCTCCTCCGGACGAAGAACAGAGGCTCCGGAATCAGTTGCGCGACTTGAGGGCGCTCTAGCGTGCGCCCTCGCCACTTTCTCGTCGCTGCCCTCCTGTCCCTCTATGGATTCATGGCGCTATCGAGTATCCGGGAGAAGTCGACGACGTTCGATGAGGTCGCGCATTTGACCGCCGGCTATAGCTACTGGCTGCCCGGAGCGTTTCGAATGAATCCGGAGCTGGGCATCGTTGCCCAGCGCTGGGCGTCGCTGCCTCTGCTCGTGAGCAAGCCGCAATTCCCTGACAGCGACGAGCCTTGGTGGCGAACGGATAGCTTCGTGATGGGGCGTCGCTTCTTCTACGAAGAGGGAAACGACTACGGAGCGATGTTGCGGCGCGGAAGAACGATGATCGTCGTGCTCGCGATGGCGCTCGGAGGGGTGATCTATCTCTGGTCGAGCCGACTGTTCGGAACGGCGGGAGGGTTGTTGTCGCTCACGCTCTTCACGTTCAGCCCGACGCTACTGGGCCACGGACGCCTGGTGACCGCGGACCTCGTCGCGACCCTGATGTTCACGTTGTCGCTCGGTCTGTTTTGGAAGGCGCTCCATCGAGCCCGCCCCGGGCTCATTCTCGCGAGTGGCCTTTCGATGGGGCTCCTCTTCGCGTCCAAGATGTCCGCTGTTGTCGTGCTCCCGACGGTGGGGGTCCTGATGGGTTTGAGGGTCGTCGCCGGTCGTCCCGCGAAGCTATCGAGTCGTCGCCGTTTCGGCGTGCGCGGCCGGCTACCCATAGCCCTCAACTGCCTGGCCGTGCTCGCGGTCCACGGTGTTCTATCCGTGGCGACGGTCTGGGTGGGCTACGGACTGCGAAGCCAAGAGCGCGTCTCGGAATATGAGTCGGCGGAGCTCGAGCGTACCGTCGGATCGTTCACGGGCGAGGGTCCCGTCGGGGACGCCATCGGAATGGCGCAAGAACTCTCGCTCTTGCCCGAGCCTTTCCTCTACGGATTCGCCTACATGTATCGCTTTTCCCGTGAACGTCCTGCGTTTCTCAACGGAGCGTTCAGTGTTGACGGGTTCCCCTCGTTCTTTCCCTACGCATTCTTGGCGAAGACACCGCCGGCGGTACTGCTGCTCTTCATCGTCGCCATCGTCTTCATACTCTCGAGCGGACGGCTTCGCGCGAGCCTGTACAGGAGCGCTCCATTGTGGGCGTTCTTCGTGGTCTACTGGCTCGTGGCGTTGACGAGCCATCTGAACATTGGTCAACGGCACCTGCTTCCGATCTATCCAGTCATGTTCATTCTGTGCGGTGCCCTTGCGCGCTCGCTCCAAGGTCGGATCCGATACGGGGGCGTGCTCGTCCTCGTTTCGGTACTGCATCTCGTCTTCGAGTCCGTCTCGATCCGTCCTCACTATTTGGCCTATTTCAGCCCACTCGTCGGCGGGCCCGACAACGGGTACCGACACCTCGTCGACAGCTCACTCGACTGGGGGCAGGACTTGCCGGGGCTGCGCCGCTATGTGGATAGCCGGAGACTCGAGTCCGGTACGACGCCTCGAGTTTTCCTCTCCTATTTCGGCACGGGCGACCCGGACCAAGAGGGGGTCCAAGCCGTGCGCCTGGCCTCAGCGCCGGATTGGCGAGAGCTCGAGATCGTCGACTACACGGCGGGGACCTATTGCATCAGTGCGACCATGTTGCAGGGGGTTTACGGCCCGGCGCCGGCAGGCTGGACGGAGCAAAACGAGGCGTCTTACTCCGAGGCGCGGGAGGCGATCGAACAGCTCGAGAGTGAGCTCGAAGCGACGCCCGGGCTCGTCCGGCTGGTGGCGGAGCGCCACCCGGTGGCCATGGAATCGGTGCGGTTGGTGGACTTCTACGAACAGCTGCGACTGGCTCGTCTGTCGGCGTTTCTACGCCAGCGCGAGCCGGATGATCACGTCGGCTACTCGATCTTGATCTACCACTTGTCCGAAGCGGACATCACCGCCGCACTAGGCCGTCGCTGATCCTCGAACGAGAGCCGCCGACAGGTGCGATTTATCGGAAGGGAAAGCTCGAAACGCTACCGGGAGCCCGTCGTGCTCCGGGGCGTCTCGGATCGCTCGGCAAGGTCCGTTCTTCGCCGAAGCTCCGCCAAGGCCGGTAAGTGAGTGGGATTGCGCTCCACGATGCGGCGCAGGGTCTCGATACGTTCGTCGGGCTCGGCGTCGAAAGTCGAAGCGAACAGGCCGTTGTCCTCGAGAAGCTGTTCGCCGAGCTGTTGGGCTGCTACGAAATCGGGTTGGGTCGGATTGCCTTCGACGAAGTCCCAGGGGTCGACGCGATGAGGCTCTAGTAGTCCCAGGATGCGTCCGAGTCGATTGCGTCCAAGGAGCTTGGGAGTGTCGAACTCGATGCGGCCGTTGTCATCGGAGTTCGTGGCGGCTCCCCTCGACAACGCACCGAGTCCTTCTCCGGTCGTGACGAGCTCGCTGAGGACGTGTGACGAAGACGGCATTCCGATGCGCGTGAGCATGTTCCGGATCGCGGGCTGTCTCAGCTGTTGGCCCAGGTCCCGGAAGTCGATCGAGAGAGGCACGTCGGATCCGACGAAGAGGAACTCTCCGATCGCCGGAGAGTTCCACACGGAGCTATGTTCCCAGCTCGTCGCCCAAGTTTTGGCGAGTATGCGGAAGTTTTGCGCCGGCATCGAGAACCCCTGGAACCAAATGCATGCGATACCGCCGTCGTTCAAGCGCGCTCGCATCGCGGCGAAGCTTTCCTCTGTGAACATCGCGGCTGCGCCCGCCATCCACGGGTTCGACGGCTGGGACACGATCGCGTCATAGGTCGTCGTCGCATATTCCAAGTGCAGACGCCCGTCGCCTACGATCAAGTGAACGCGCGCGTCGTCGAGTGCGTTTCCGGTGAACTCGGAAAAGTACTTCCTCGCCGCCTCGACGACGCCCGGAGAGAGCTCGACGACGTCGATACGCTGGACGGTGTCGTGCGTCTCGATCGCCGCCAAGGTGCTTCCACTGCCGAGTCCGATGAGGAGAGCGGAACGCGCATCCGGTTTCAGCAAAAAGGGTAGTTGTCCCAGCCAATCTTGTGTCCCGGCCAGGCTGTAGGCGTCCGGTTTACCGTTGATGATCAGGTCGCGGCGGCCGGATGCACGCTCGACGACAGTGGTGACGTCGGAATGACCCTCCTTGTAGAACAGGATGCGCTGCTGCATGCGGCGTCGGATCTCCGACGCTGAACGTACCCGGCCGCCTTCGGCATAGATGGGCGCGCGCAGGAACGCGCCACTCGTCATGACCGAGCGATCCCACTCCGGAGCGAAGGCGATCGCGGCAGCACCGGCGACGAGTGCCCCGGCAGCGGCAGCCGTGCGGAACCTCGTGTGGCGCGCGCCGACGAAGAGCCAGACGGAGCCCGTCACGACGTAGAGTGCGGAGCCTACGACAATGGCGCTCCTCATTCCGATCCAGGGAATGAGCACGAACCCGGCGACGATCGCGCCGACGATCGTGCCGAGCGTGTTGATCGAATACGCGTCGCCGACAGCGTTTGCAGCGTCCCGGGACGACGTTGCGAGAAAATGGGAAACGATGGGGAACAACGCGCCCATACCGAATGTCGGGACGAGGAAAATGACGAACGACGAGCGGAAACGAGCCCATTCGAGCTCACTGAACGCGCGCGCCGTGATCATGTCGAGGGTGTGCTCGACGGGGAGCTCGGCGAGGAGTCCCACCGTACCGACGCCCGCGATACCGATGAGCGTCGCGATGCCGCCGATGGCGACGCTGGCCCAAGCGCGGTCTCCAATCCAGCCGAGCACCCAGCTCCCGAGACTCAAGCCGAGGATGAAGGCAGCCGTAATCATCGAGAATGCGTAGTTCGACGAACCGAAGATCATCGTCAGGGCTCGAGTCCAGCTGACCTGCAAGACCATCGCCGCGAGCCCGCAAACCGCGTAGGAGGCCAGCAGACCGTGGCGACTGAATGGGGATGGAACGGATGGGCGGGCAGGAGATGCCGCAGCGGCAACAGGGTCGCCTCGCTCTCGTCGTCGTCCGGCGAGATACAGCGTGGCGACGACCAATCCCACTCCGACATTGATCGTGACGGCGATGAGATAGGACGACCCGACACCGAGCTTCGGTAGGAGCACGAAACCCGTGACCAGTGCGCCCGCCGTCGCTCCGAGCGCATTGACGGCATAGATCAAGCCGATGCGAGAGCTGATACCCTCGATGGACTCCGTCAACGCTTTGACCAGGATTGGAAGCGTGGCCCCCATCATGATGGTCGGCGGCGCCAAGAGCGCCCCCGCGATCGCGAACTGCATGAGGTTGAACGCCACGAAGCTGAAGTAGTAGTTCTGATAGATCCACTCGAACGAAGGCTCGACGACGGTGAGCAGAGACGGAAGAAGGGCGCAATAAAGGCCGGTCCCGATCTCGAGGATGGCGTAGGCGGCCAGCGCTTTGCGGCCGGGAGGTGCGAAGCGGCCGCCGGCCCACGCACCGGTTGCGAGCCCTGCCATGAAGATCGCGAGGAGCGTCGACAGCGCGTAGGAGGTGTTCCCCATATAGAGCGCGAGTGTCCGATTCCAGATGACCTCGTAGATCAGTCCCGCCGCGCCGGTCAGGCCGAAACAGAGACAGATGAGAATCAATAACGCATACGATGGTCTGCGAGGAGATTGCGGCATGGCGAGCTTTCGTCCTTACAGGTGATGACTCTTGGTGAAATCGTCCCGCGGGGGATTGGGGGACGCATCATCTATGATGCCGAATCGGGAGCCGGAAGGAAACCGTGCTGCCGCGCCCTTCACGGGAGCGAATCGCAAGGGCGTTCGTGGCGGCACCGGCTAGAGGTCGGCGGAATCACTTGTCGCCTCCGTCGTCTCGCTCTAACATGCTCCGCGAAACCAGTCATGACGTCGTCCACGCATCCGCGGAGCGCGCTCCTGGCGCTTTGCGTCTTCTTTTTTGTGTCCCCGGGCTGCGGTCGAGAGCCTTCGGAGGAGACGAGGATCCAGAATGTGATTCTCATCTCCATCGACGCTTTGAATGCCGATGCCCTGCGGGCGTACTCGCAGGACGCGCCGGAACATCCGAACCTCGACGCCTTTGCCGAAGAGGCGGTGACCTTCCAAAATGCCTTCGCGACGGCGTCTTGGACCTTGCCTTCGCATGCGTCGATGTTGACGGGGCTCTACCCTGATGTTCATGGCGCAGTGCGTCCCGGGCGTCGTCTCGCGGGCGACGAGCCGACGCTCGCCAGTCGCCTTCAAAAGGCTTCGTTCCGGACGGCTGCCTTTACGGGCAAGGGCTTCATGAGCGCGGGATACGGTTTCAGCAATGGCTTCGATCGTTTCAACGAGCAGGATTTCTCACGGACGGTACCAAAGGCTCTACTGGCTCGAGACGCCAGTGACGAGGACGAGGCCGCCTTCGGTCGCGGCGAGCGCTACCTCCGCGCGGCGGCGGACGACGCCGAGCCCTTCTTCCTGTTTCTCCATACCTATTTTGTCCACGACTATTTCAAAGTTCGACGCGAGACGACGATCGACGAATCATTGAAGCCGTGCCTCTCGGATGTACCGCGCTGCCCTCAAAGTGACTGGACGGAGCTCGAACGGTTGTATCGAGAGCGCGTTTCCGAGCTCGATGCGGCGATCGGCAGTCTCATGGCGGTGCTGCGCGAGACAGGTCTCGACGAGAGCACGCTCGTCGTACTGACGTCGGATCACGGAGAGGGCTTCGACCGCGTGCGCGAGCGGGTGCACCATGCGGGTCGCCTTCATCGAGATCAGACCCACGTACCGCTCCTGCTCCGCGGGCCCGGGCTAGCGGCACGGGTGGTCGACGATCCCGTCTCCCTCGTTGACGTGACGCCGACATTGCTGGACCTCGCGGGTCAACCGCCCGCCGGCAGAGACGGTGTGTCTCTCGTGGAACATCTGGTCGGCGAGCCCGCCGCGCCGCGCGATCGTCGCGCGTTGCTGGCGATGGAGTATGCCTACCGCTGGGAAGCGGGCATCCGCGTCGACACCGCCCCGACGGACGAAGGCCCTTCGATGGCCGCGGTCATGGGAGCTCGCGTCTACTACCTCCGCGACGGCCCCGATGAGGAGATGTACAGCGCACGGGACCTCGAGCAGCTCGATCGCATGGAGATGGATGCGGAGACACAGCGAGTCTTCCGTCGCATTTTGAAGGAGCGGTCACGGCCCGACGGTCCGCGCGGGGAAACGATGGAGATCGATGACGAGCTTCGGGACCAGCTCAGGTCGCTAGGCTACGTGCGCTAGTGGTCCTCTTCGAGTCGAAGTAAACCTCCCATCCGCGGGTGCCACGGCTCGAACGTATGTCCCGACTAGGGTAGCGCCAGCACCCAGTCGCCGCCTTCCAACCATTTCGTCCTCAGGTCTTCCAGGAGGCCGGTCGACTCGAACGAATCGATATAGATCTCGAGGAGGTCTTTCAGGCGCGGGTCGTTCGCGGGCAAAGCGATTCCGACGGGCTCGATGCTGAAAGGCTGCGATGGGGTCGCGAGGTCGGCGTGCGGGTTCTTGAACACGGTGAGGACGCAAGCAGGCATGTCGGCAATCATCGCGGTCGCTTGCTTGTCCAGAATCAGCTTCACCGCCTCTTCGTAGTTCTGCGTGGTCACGAGGTGTGCTTTCGGAGCGACGCGCTTGATGTAGTCCACGCTCGTGGAGCCACCGAGAGCGACCAAGGTGTACTCGGCTTTGTCGAGATCGCGCGGAGCCTTCATGTTGACCAAGGTGTCGCTGTCGGTAAGCACGGATTTTCCCGAGAGCATGTACGGGCCCACGAAGGCGAATTCCTGGAGTCGCTGCGGCGTGATCGAGAGGCCGGACAGCACGATATCGACCTTCCCGTCCGCGAGGGCGGGGAGGAGCTCGGGAAACGGCATCGACTGCAGGCTGAGGTTGACGTTCATCGCGTCCGCGATCATACGAACCAAATCGATCTCGAGGCCCATGAGGTCGCCGGTCTTGCTGATGGCGTTGAACGGCGGCTGATTGCCGGAGGTCGCGACGCGGAGCTCACCGTTCGCGAGGATCCGGTCGAGAACCGGGCTTTGCGCACTCGAAAAAGAGGTGAACAGAAAGAAAAAGAGTGTTGTCAGGACTACGCGCCGCATCATGTTCGGGAGTGTAGAGGTTTCGAAAAGGCGAGGCAACTATGGACGTTAGCCGCGTTCGTAACCGAGCCGGGTCGCGACGTCGTCGGCGCACGTCTTCACGAGTCCGCCGAGTTTCTCGACCATGGCGGCGTCGAGCCGGTCGCTCGGGCCTCCGACGCTCAGCGCGGCATGTGCCTCTTCCATGGGAGTACGAACGATCGCGCCCACGGCGGTGTAGCCGGGCTCGAGCTCTTCTCTCGCGATCGCGTAGCCGCGCCCCTTGATGTCTCGAAGCTCCGCCTCGAGCTTTCGCCGATCGGTGAGAGTGCGCGGTGTGAACCGGCTCAGCGGTGCTCTCAGCAGCTCATCCAGCCGGTCCGGAGGCCCCTCGGCCAGAATTGCCTTTCCGGTCGAGGTGGCGTGGACGGCCCACGCGGTGCCGAGGGAAGGGGACGCGCCGACGAGGCGGGAGCCGAGCACTTCGTCGAGGATGAGCATCTTGCCCTCCGACAAAACCTCGAGCGTGGCGGTCTCGCCCGTCTCTCGCGCTAGGCGAAGGAGCTCGGTATGGGCTCCCTCTCTCAACGCGCTCGACCGCAGCGCGCGAACGCCTAGAGCGGCGGTGGTCGCGCCGAGGCGGAACGAGGCCTTACCGGCGCTCCTCGTCAGGAGTCCTTCGCTTTCGAGCGCGGCCACGAGCCGGTGTACCGTGGCCCGACTCAGGCCTGTCTCCTCGGTCAAGCTTCCGATGTCCCGTTCCGGCTGCTCGAGAGTGAAGGCCTTGAGCACACGGATGGCGCGCAGAACGGCTTGGGCTCCGGGTGGCGCGCTCCTCGTCATGGGGTACGCGATCTTAGATCGAGCCCTTCACGTAGAGCGACCGTCCCGACAGCTTGCTGTGGTCGAGACCGGAGGCTCGGTCGAGCTCCGCGACGAACGGTGGGAGTGTTACCGGAAACCGCCATTCGTCGGCTCTTCCTCCCAAGGCGCTGAAGCTGTCCTCCCACTCCGGCCACCAACGGAGGCTACGCCGCGCGAGCGGCTCGACGATGAGCACCGATGTTCCGTTCTTTGCGGCGGTCGTCAGCGTCGAGAGCAGCTGTCGTCGGCCATCGTCATCGAGCTCGTTGACCGTGTAGGCGGCGACGACCGCGTCCCCCGCCGAGGGTGCCCGGGCGTGCTCGAGCGACTTGTGATGGACGCGTCCACCCAGATCGAGCGCTTTCAGTGTGAGCCTGGCTTCCGAAGCGGCCCAAGCGTTTCGTTCGAGCCCGATGACGCGGCGAGGGTCCCCGTTCGCGGAATAGGCCCATGACGCTCCGGCGGCCAAGAGCCCGCAGCCGAGATCGATGACCTGGCCGGCGCCGTCGTCGAAGCCGTCGATTGCGTCGAGGATGCGACGGACGAGCAGGAAATGAATCGGCGTGTAGAAGCACGCGAAGCCGGCTCGCTTGCCGGCGCCGTCGAACACGCGCGTCTTGATGCGCGAGCGCTCCTCGACATAGATGCGCGACAAGGCGACCACTCCCTTGCGGATCTCCGCGAAGCGCAGCTCTTGCGTATGGCGCTCCCGAAGCGAATCGAACCACCGGGTGACGCGTGCGTCCGGCGTCATGGTCGTGTTTCACCCATCTTGCGGAGGCTCATGGAGTCGAGTATTCTCGGACCCGAACGAGGTGCAGCGCTATCGGGAACCAGCAGGAAATGATGCGGCTTGCCCTCACGCAGGCTCGCCAGGCCTTTGATCTGGGTGAGGTGCCGGTAGGCGCCGTCCTGGCCCGCGACGGCGACGTCGTTGCGACCGGTTTCAATCAGCCCATCCGCGCCGTCGATCCGACCGCCCACGCGGAGGTGGTCGCGATCCGCGAAGCGGCGCACAAGATCGGCAACTACCGGCTCGGGCCGATGACGCTTTACGTCACGGTTGAGCCCTGTATCATGTGTATAGGGGCTATCGTTCATGCTCGTGTCACGACGCTCGTCTACGGGGCTTCCGAGCCCAAATTCGGAGCGGTCGCCTCGATTCTCGACTTGAACGAGATCTCGATTCCGCACCGGCTCGAGGTCGAGTCGGGAGTGCTGGAACAAGAATGTAAGCAGATACTGAAAGATTTTTTCGCATATCGCCGCCAGAATGTCTAATCTGCGGGTTTCACTTGCGGAGAGGTACCGAAGTGGTCGTAACGGGGGCGCCTCGAAAGCGTCTTGTCTGGGTGACTGGGCACGTGGGTTCGAATCCCACCCTCTCCGCCAATCTTTGTTAAGTGCTCGACGGCAGCTTAGCTAGAAACCTCGAGAAAATCGAGCCTACGTGATCGTCGCACACGGGACCTGGCTTCCCGCGAAAAACGCATTCTTTATTTGGGGTGAAACCGACCCCGAAGACCGCGCGTCGACGTCTGATGGAGCCCATCCCTACCAGCTGAGCTCGCCCGAGATCGAATCTCGCCTTCTGATCGCGCTCTCCGGGACGGAGATCGTCTTCGACGAAGAGTCGTCCCGCGTTCGCTTGCTGCTACCGTCCGGGGACGGTTTTCCGCTGCCTTCCCCCGAACATCACTATCAGATCGAGTCTCCGTTCCCGGAAACGCCCTCGCTTGCTGCCTGGGAAGTCGACGGTCTACTCCTGCCTCCCGGGCCCGCGCTGTCATGGCTCGCCATGCTGCCGGCGACCGACGCGCAATTGCCCCATCGACTGAGCCTCGGCGCGGATATGCGGTTCTGGTCGGCGGTGGCGCGATTCGGGCTCGAGCTACTCGCACGCCAGCGCTTTCTTCCCGCGTTGACGAACGGGGAGGCGAGCCCGCGGGCGAGGTGGGAGCCCATCATCGAAGAAGAACTGGACCGGGTGGAAGCGCTTCGCGCCGCGATGCCGCCGGTATGCCGTGCGGTCGCGAACGCGCCGCCGCCGAGCCCGGACGCGCTGATGTCCGACTTTCTCGTCTCGGCCGTCGACCGCTTCGTGCGACAAGCGGCGTCACGATTGAGGCTTCGACCTCGCTTCGTCGAGACCAACGGGGAGCAGTTCGCGTCATCGCTGCTCGAGAGCGACGCTTGGTTCGACGGGAGTGATCGAGAGGTCGACGCCGTGAGGGACGACCTCACACATTGGCGGTCCCAGTTCGATGAGGAGGAAGTTGCACCTTTTCGTATCGCTTTTCGCCTCGAGCCTCCTCAGGCGCCGGAAGAACAAGACGAGCCGATCGAGCTGAGCCCGGCGGACCAACCATGGGAGCTGAGCTTCGTGCTTCAGGCCCTCGATGATGAGAGCCTTCTCGTTCCGCTCGCCCGCGTCTGGGAGCACGGCGGCACATCCTGGCGCTACCTCGAACGGCGTCTCGAACGCCCGCACGAGTTCGTGCTCGAGGCGCTCGGCCGCGCGGCCACGCTGTTCCCGCCGATCGAAGGGAGCTTGAAGGAATCGCGGCCCGATGCCTGCTCGCTTTCACTCGACGAGGCCTACGCGTTTCTCACGGAAGGCGCCTACCTTCTCAAGGAAAGTGGCTATGGGGTGATGGTCCCGGCGTGGTGGGGACGGCGCGAGCACGGCGTCGGCCTGAGTCTGTCCGTCTCTCCGCGAGGACAAGGCTCGCGGGGTGTCGTCAGCCGGCTCGGTCTCGACGCGCTCGTCGAGTTCGATTGGCAAGTCGCGCTTGGACCCGAGAGCTTGACTCGCGACGAGTTCCTCGAGCTATCGGAAATGAAGCAGCCGCTCGTACGGGTTCGAGGAAAGTGGGTCGAGCTGTCTCCGGCGCGTGTCCATGAGGTCTTGAGCGCGATGGAGTCGCGCCCCGAGATCCCGGAGCTGACGTTGGGCGATGTCCTACAGCTCAAGCTCGGCTCGTTCGGCGACAACCGGCTCCCGGTGACGGATCTCAGAGCGACGGGTTGGGTCGAGGCGTTGCTGTTGCAGCTGACCGGTGACGAGGCTCTCGTGCCGATACCGCCTCCGCCGACCTTTCACGGCACGCTTCGTCCGTATCAAGAGCACGGGTTGTCGTGGCTCGTCTTTCTCGGATCGTTCCGACTCGGGGCGTGCCTCGCGGACGATATGGGGCTCGGAAAGACGATCCAGGTATTGGCGCTCTTGCTGCACTTGAAGGAGCGCGATGAGCTGAAGCAGCCCGTTCTTCTGATTTGTCCGACATCGGTCGTCGGGAACTGGCGCAAGGAAGCCGAGCGATTCGCTCCGAGTTTGAAAGTGCTCGTCCATCACGGTTTGGACCGCCACGAAGGTGAAGATTTCCAGCGTGAGGCGAACGGCCACGATCTCGTCGTTTCTACCTACAGTCTCGTGCACCGCGATCTGGATCAGCTCGACTCGGTCGGCTGGCACGCTCTCGTGCTCGACGAGGCCCAGAACATCAAGAATCCGGACGCGAAGCAAACTAGAGCTTTGAAGCGGCTGAAATCGCCGCGCCGTATCGCGCTGACGGGAACCCCGGTCGAGAATCGACTGCAGGAGCTTTGGTCGATCATGGAGTTCCTGAACCCGGGCTATCTCGGATCGGAAGCGTCGTTCCGGCGGAACTATGCGTTGCCGATCGAGCGTTACCGCGACAACAAGGCCACTGAAGAGCTTCGTCGCTTGGTCGAGCCGTTCATCCTTCGTCGCGTGAAGACGGATCCGACGGTGATTCGAGATCTGCCATCGAAGAACGAGATGAAGGTCTATTGCACGCTGACCCGCGAGCAAGGGACGCTGTACCAAGCGGTCGTTCAGGAGAGCTTGCTGAAGATCGAAGCGTCGGAGGGCATCGGGCGCAAAGGTGAAGTGCTCGCTGCATTGACGCGGCTCAAGCAGATCTGCAACCACCCGGCGCACTTTCTCTCGGATGGAAGCTCGCTCCCTCTGCGCTCCGGCAAGCTGTCACGGTTGACCGAAATGCTCGAGGAAGTCCTCGCCGAGGACGATCGCGCCCTCGTGTTTACGCAGTATGCGGAGATGGGAAAGCTCATCGTGCGCCATCTGCGCGAGACGTTGGCGGTCGACATCGCGTTTCTTCACGGCGGCGTGCCTTCCGCCGAGCGCGAGCGGATGATCACCGAGTTTCAGGAGGCGGCGGATGCGCCGCCGATCTTCGTTCTGTCGTTGAAGGCCGGAGGCTTCGGGCTCAACCTCACCCAAGCGCGGCACGTATTTCACTACGACCGATGGTGGAACCCGGCGGTCGAAGACCAAGCGACGGACCGCGCGTTCCGCATCGGGCAGACGCGTTCGGTGGCGGTTTACAAGTTCATTTGTGCCGGGACGATCGAAGAGCGCGTCGACGAGCTCGCGGAGCGCAAGAAGGAGCTCGCCGAGGCCGTCATTCAGTCTGGAGAGGGTTGGTTGACGGAGCTGACAACGGACAACTTGAGAGATCTCTTCGAGCTTCGGGCCGACGCGGTGGAGAGCTAGTGGCGACGAACCCGTCCGAGCCTCGCTGGTGGTCCGAGCGCTGGTGGTCCGTGATGGAGGCTCTCGGGATGGCCCGGCGACTCGAAAGCGGCAAGAGCTACGCGCGTGCCGAGCGCGTCCTGTCGATCGAGATCGAGCCGGGTCGGGTCGACGCGGAGATTCAAGGCTCACGTTATGAGCCCTATCGCGTCGGTCTTGCCGTTGCAGCGTTCACGGCGGAGCAGTGGCAAGAAGCGGTGAAGGCGCTCGCCTCCCAGGCGCTGTTCTCGGCGAAGCTTCTTGCCGGCGAGATGCCGGAGAACATCGAAGAGGCGTTCTCGTCCGTCGGGCTCTCCTTGTTTCCGAGCTCGCCCGCGGAGCTTACGATGGAGTGCTCTTGCCCGGACGCGGTGGTCCCGTGCAAGCACATCGCGGCTGCGCACTTCGTGCTCGCCGAGAAGCTGGACGGGGACCCGTTCCTCTTGTTTCGTTGGCGAGGCTTGAGCCGCGAGGGCCTCTTGCGTCAGCTGCGTCAGCAGCGCGCCGCAGAAGCTTCGGGCCGAACGGTCGAAGACGCTGCCAATCGGCCACTAGAGGATTCGATCCGCGACTACTGGAAGGTCGGTGAGAGCTTCGAGAGCCTCTCGTTCTCCGTCGGCCCGCCCGCCGTCAATGCGTCACTCCTCAAACGGCTCGGTGTCCCCGGGTTCTGGAAGCCGCATCCCGAGATCCGCGGCTCTCTCGAGCGCCTCTACGCAAAGGTCACGGAGCGTGCAATGGCCCTCGCCTATAGCGGCCGTAGCTCCGGCGCTCCCGACGACTCGGACGAGTCGGATTGACACGAAGAGCAAGTCTCCTAGCTCTCGAAAACGATGCGCTCGGCGGCGCGTAGACGCTGTTTCTCTCGGGAGAAATACGCGAGTCCGAACAGGACGCCCACGGCGAATCCGATGAAGTGGGTGCGGTAGCTGACTCCCGGCTCGATCGCCGTCGGTAGTAAAACGATGCAACCGAACCCTATCGCTCGAAAGAGCCGTTTCTTCAACGGCCAACGGCGCTCGATGCGCAAGTAGAGACTGAGCCAGAAGCCCGCCAAGAGGTAGACGAGCCCGGACGCGCCCACGAGGGTGACGCGGGCGGGGTAGCTCTCGACGGAGATGCCCGTGACGACCGCGCCCAACAAGACCGTCATTGCCGGAAAGACCCGTGGGCCGTAGTAGCCGTAGACGAGAAACGACAAGACACCGAGGACGAGGCCGTTCGACAGAAAATGTTGGAGGTCTGCGTGTATGAACATCGACGTCACGAGCCGCCAGTACTCGCCGCCCACGAACACGGCCTCTCTGCTCGCCGGCAGGAACATGGCGATTCCCCCGATGTCGCTCCAATAGGCCACTGAGCACAGGAACAGGAAAGAGACGCTCGCGAGCGCGGCCGTCACACTGCGAGGCGCCGGCTTACGCGACAAGTAGGTCTCGGTGACGACCTTGTCTTGCTCGAGTCCCCAACCGTCGAGTGAGCTCATAGGCGAGCCTCGAAGTCTAGCACCGCCCGCGGCCGTGAACTAGAATCGGTCCCATGACAAAAGACCTTTCCCTTTTGATCCTGCGCCTGTCCGGCCTGGGTCTCGCTTTCGCACATGGCTGGCAAAAGATCTCGATGTTGATGTCCGGCAATGGTGCGCGTTTCATCAGTGGCGTGGAAGCCCTCGGCTTTCCGATGCCAACGGCTTTTGCCTGGGCCGCGGGGCTCGCGGAATTTGCCGGCGGCCTCGCCATCGCGCTCGGGATCGGTACTCGTATCGCGGCCATGTTCGCGGCGTTTACGATGTTCGTCGCGACGTTCTTCCGACACCACCTCGCGGGCCATGTGCTGAGCTGGGCCGGTCTTCTCAACGTCTCCGCCGAAGAGGTCGACAGCTGGGGAAATCCGGAACGTTCCGCGAGCTATCTGCTGATCTTTGTCGCGCTCGTACTGCTCGGCGGCGGCCGGTTCTCTCTCGACAAGCTGTTCAAGCGCGGCGGCTGACGAGGCCTCAGGACGCGTCGTCGAGGTCGTGCTTTTTGAGGAGGTGGCGAAGTTGATGGTAGCGGAGCCCTAGGGTGCGAGCTGCCTCAGCTTGGTTTCCGGAGGCGCTCTTCAACGCGTCCGACAGAAGCTGACGCTCGAACGCCGTCACTTTGTCCTTGAAGCCTCCGCCGACCGCCTGGAAGTGCGGGTCGCCGAGCAGGCCGATATCTTCAGGGGTGAGCTCGTTCGTCGTATCTCGGTAGACCGCGCGCTCGATGATGTTCTTGAGCTCGCGCACATTCCCCGGAAAGGGATATCCGTAGAGGAGGTCGATCGCTTTTTGCGAGAGCCTCTTGCCTGCGAATGCCGGCACTTCGCGCATGAACTGGTTGAGAAAGAATTGCGCGAGGATCTCGATCTCTCCTTCGCGGATCCGCAGCGGCGGCACGTCGATGACTTCGAACGCGAGCCGGTCGTGCAGATCGGGGAGGAACTGGCCCTTTTGCATCTTGCCTTCGAGGTCCGCGTTCGTCGCGGCGATGATCCGCGTGTCGACGGCGATCTCGGCCTTACCCCCGACGCGGGTGAACCTTCGATACTCGACCACTCTCAGGATCTTCTGCTGGAACGGCATCGACATGTTTCCGATCTCATCCAGAAATAGCGTGCCGCCCGAAGCTTGCTCGAACTTGCCTTCGCTCGCGTGGGCCGCGCCGGTAAAGGCTCCCTTCTCGTGACCGAAGAGCTCGCTTTCGAGCAGCGTGTCGGGGAGCGCGGCGCAGTTCACGGCGACGAAGGGACCGGAGGCGCGTGGACTCTCCCGGTGGATGGCGCGAGCGACGAGCTCCTTCCCCGTTCCGCGCTCGCCTTGGATGAGCACCGGGCGAGGTACATTCGCGACGCGGCGGATGCGGCGAACGATCTCACTCATTTGCGGCGACTCGCCGACGATGTGATAGCGGTCATCGAACGCTCGTTTCAGCCGCGCGGTCTCTTCTTCGAGATGGTCCGCCTCGTCCATCCAGTGGCGCAGCCCGTCGAGCTTGACGAGTGCTGTCTCGATGCGCGGGACGAGTGGCTCGGCCCGCACGAGAAAATCGGTGGCTCCGGCCGCGATCGCTTCTGCGGCGAGGGTGACGGTACCTTCTTCGGCAACCGCGACGACGAGAGCTCTCGGGGCCCGCTCACGAAGCTTCGCCGTTATCGTCGCGCCGCTCTCGTTGCCGTCCCCCAGCACGTGGTCGAGCACCGATAGGTTAGGCGTTCGCCGGGTGGCGCGGCTGAGAAAGCCCTTCGCGTCGCGAACGACCGAGACCTTGCCCCGCGTGCCCAACACCGTGTGAAACGCCGCAGACAGGGCGTCCAGCTCGCCGGTGCGAGGCGAGAGAATCAATACTGTCGAGATCATCCGATGTGAGAAATTGTCTCACAACTGAGACTATTCGACAATATTTGTAAGAAGGGTGGCACCTCATCAACCTTTGTAATCAATGGTTTGGGAGGTATTCGTCGCCTGGCACGGATCGTTCAATAGAAACTAGGTAATGCCAGCCGCCGACGATGCGCCCGGAAGAGGAAGGAGGGGAAGGGAATCAATGAGTTCGATCCGGTTGAACAAGGTTGTGGTAGCAAGCGTCACTTCGGCCCTCGTTCGGCGGCTGTGCTCTTCTTTTTGATATGCTCTTCTTGCGATGAATGAATAATTATGTAAATAATGTGCATATTCATCACTTGAAAGGCATGGTCTGAAAATGAGTACGAACAAGGTCGTTTTGGCTTATTCCGGGGGACTCGACACCTCGGTCATCGTTCCTTGGCTCAAAGAGAACTACGACGATTGCGACGTCATCTGCATGCTCGCAGACGTGGGCCAAGGCGAGGATCTGGAGGCCGCGTCGAGAAAGGCGGATTCGATCGGTGCCGCCAAGACCTTCGTCGAAGATCTACGCGCCGAGTTCGTGCGTGACTACGTTTTTCCAGCGCTTCGAGCCGGGGCGCGCTACGAGCAACGCTACTTGCTGGGAACGTCGCTCGCGAGGCCCATCATCGCCAAGCGGCAGGTAGAGATCGCGCTCGCTGAAGGAGCGGCTTACGTCGCCCACGGCTGCACCGGAAAAGGAAACGACCAAGTGCGGTTCGAGCTCACGTTTCAGGCCTTGGCCCCGGAGCTCGAGGTCATCGCGCCGTGGCGCACGTGGGACATCCGCTCTCGCGAGGACGCGCTCGACTACGCTGAAAAGCACGGTATCCCCGTCAGCCAGAGCAAGGAGAATATCTACAGCCGTGACCAGAACCTCCTGCATCTGAGCCACGAGGGCGGTGTTCTCGAAGACCCGTGGACCCCGCCGCCCGACAACCTCTACCAACTGACGAACTCTCCGATCTCCTCGCCGGATGAGCCGGAGCTCGTCGAGATTGGCTTCGACAAAGGCACCCCCGTCTCCGTGAACGGGACGGACCTCGAGCCGGTGCCGCTCCTCGAAAAGCTCAACGACCTCGGTCGCGTGCATGGGGTGGGACGTCTCGACATCGTCGAGAACCGCCTCGTCGGCATGAAATCGCGCGGCGTCTACGAGACCCCGGGCGGCACCATCCTTTATGAGGCGCACCAATCGCTCGAGAGCATCACGCTCGACAGGCAGACGTCTCACTTCAAAGCCGGCGCCGCCATCCGCTACGCGGACCTCGCCTATGACGGGCAGTGGTTCTCGCCGCTACGAGAGGCGCTCGACGCGTTCGTCGATTCCACGCAGCAAACCGTCACCGGCGAGGTGCTCGTGCAGCTACACAAGGGAAACGCGGTCGCGCTCGGCCGTCGCTCGCCGTTCAGCCTCTATTCCGAGCAGTTCGCGACGTTCGGCGAGGACGAAGTTTACCAGCAGTCCGACGCCGCCGGCTTCATCCGACTGTTCGGTCTCTCCGAGAAGATCCGGAACTTGGCGTCCAAAGCCAATCCCAGTCAGCCGTCGCCTTTCCTGGAGAAGTGGCTGCCGCGAGCCCGCTCATGAAGCTTTGGGGCGGGCGCTTCAAAAAGCCGACCGCGCCGGAAATGGACGCGCTCGGAAGCTCGATCGCGTTCGACCGCCGCCTCGCTCTGGAAGACGTTCGCATCAACCGGGCCTACTCGAAAGAGCTCAAAGCCGTCGGCGTGCTGACGGGTGCCGAGCTCGAGACGATCCTCGACGGTTTGGATCGCGTCGAAGAAAAGCTCGGCGAGAACCCCGTGCTCGAGGACGAGGACATCCATACCGCCGTCGAGAGACTCCTTGCCGAGGCCATCGACGACCCCGCGGTCGCCGCCAAGATCCCGACGGGCCGAAGTCGAAACGACCTCTCCGTCACCGAGCTTCGGCTGCATATGGCCGGCGCCCTCGCGCGCGCGCTCGACGCGGTCACGTCCCTCCAGAAAGGGCTCCTCGAGAAGGCCTCCGAGAACCGTGATGCGCTTTTGCCCGGATACACGCACTTACGCCGAGGCCAGCCCGTCGTCTTCGCGCAATACCTCCTCGCCTATTTCTGGGCGCTCGACCGCGACCGCGCGCGTTTGCGGGCGGCGCAAAGCCGTGCCCTTGGGCTCGCCTTGGGGGCGGGCGCGCTCGCGGGAAATCCATTCGGTGTCGACCGCGGACGCCTCGCGGAGGAGCTCGGCTTCGACTCCGTCCTCCCCAATAGCATCGACGCCATCTCTTCACGCGACTACTTGCTCGAGTTCCTCTCGTCCGCGGCGATCCTGGGTACCCACTTGTCTCGCATGTCCGAAGATCTCATTCTCTGGTCGGGCGCAGAGTACGGTTTCCTCACGATCGATGAGAGCTACTCCACCGGAAGCAGCCTCATGCCGCAGAAGCGAAACCCCGACAGCCTCGAGCTCATTCGAGGAAAGAGCGGCCGCCTCGCGGGCAACCTCGTCTCGCTGCTCACCACCGTCAAAGGCTTGCCGACGGGCTACCAGCGCGACCTGCAAGAGGACAAGGAGCCCGTCTTCGACACGCTCGACACACTTGCCTTGATCTTGCCGGTGATGGACGGCGTCATACGAACGCTTGGCGTCAATCGAGAGGGTATGGCGAAAGCCCTGACTCCCGACCTCCTGGCAACGGACCTCGCCGAGTATCTCGTCCGCAAAGGTCTCCCGTTCCGCGAGGCTCACAGCGTCGTAGGCCAAGTCCTGCAAGAAGCCGCGGAGAAAGGCGTCTCGCCGGCGACACTGAACCTAGATGAGCTGAGCGCGTTCTCGCCGCTCTTCGACGCGTCCGTCTCCGAAGTCTGGGACTACCAAGCATCGGCCGAGCGACGTGACACGGAAGGCGGTGTGTCTCGCCGGGCGATCGATGAGCAGATCGCGAAGGCTGCCGAGCGGGTTTGATCCGGCGTCGTCGACAGCGCTACGCTCACTCGGTCCCCGATGCGCATATTGATGGTCCGTTTGAGCTCCATTGGCGACCTCGTCCATACGCTGCCGGTGCTCTCGGCACTCCGCAAGCAATACCCGGACGCGAAGATCGATTGGCTCGTCGAGCGCAAGTTCAGAACCGTGCTCGAGGCCGTCACCGGAATCGATAGCCTCGTCGAGGTGGATACGTTCTCCTGGCGAGAGCGGATGTTCTCCCCGAAGACGTGGACGGACATCGCTCGTGCGATCGGGCGTTTGCGCGAGAACAGCTACGACGTCGTCTTGGACCTACAGGGCACGATCAAGTCCTCGGTCGCGGCGCGCCTCGCGAAAGGTGAACGACGTATCGGATTCGCCCGCGCCGACCTCAAGGAACGCCCCGCGGCGTTGCTCTACTCGGAGCACGTCGAGGTCAACGGCGCGCGCCCGCATGTCATCGACCGCCAACTAAGGCTCCTGAGCGCGATGGACATCGACACGACCACGAGGTCGTTCGCCCTCTCCGTGCCTGATTCGATAGAGGCTGCGGCCGCGAGCGCGCTCGACTCTCTCGGGATGAACGAGTTCGTCTTGTTGAATCCCGGCGGGGCCTGGGTGACGAAGCGTTGGAGTCCGGAAAAATTCGGTGCGCTCGCGACGGCGATCCGCACGCGACATGGCATCCCGAGCCTCGTTCTCTGGGCCCCGGGCGAGGAGGCCTTGGCCCAGTCCATCGTCGAGCACTCAGACGGGGCTTGTCGCCTCGCGCCCGCGACGGGGATCGTCTCTCTCATTCCTTTCGCGAAGCGTGCGCGCGTGCTCGTCAGTGGCGATACCGGCCCGATGCATCTGGCATCCGCGTTCGATGTCCCGATCGTGGGCATCTTTGGACCGACCGATCCGGCGCGAAACGGCCCCTTCGGGACACGCGATGAGATCGTGCTGGAAGATGTTCCGTGCGGCCCGTGCTACAAGCACCGCTGCCCCGGCTACGACAACGTTTGCATGACGCGCATCGACGTCGAGGATGTGCTCGGAGCCGTCACGCGTCAGCTCGAGCGCCCGTGATCCAGCTAGAAAACTCCGCGACGGGCCGCTCGTGCGCGCGCCGTTCGAGCACGTCGTGCTACGGGATTTCGTTTCCCAAGATGCGCCATCGCTGGTCGTCCAAGCTCAAGAAGATTTGGAGCGGCGTTCGATCTCCCAGAGCTTAGCGTATTTGCTGAACGAGTAGAACGCGCCCGTGACCGCCATGATGACGCCGTTCTTGCCGTCTAGGATCCCGCCGTTGAAGACCAGATCGCGGAGAACGGACAGGGGCATCAAGAACACGAGCTTGCCGAGGGAAGCACGTTTGCCCTCTCGGTATAGCTCTTCGGCCGCCGTCGTCGCATAGGCATCATTTTTCTGGACGCGGTGGCTCACGGACTCGGTCGTGTAGTGGTGGAGCTCGCCCGGGAGTCGGGTCACGGGGCCGTCAACGATCACCCGCTCGTGGATGCGGTGGTCCGAAATGCGTCCAGCGCCTTTCTTGAACAAGCGTTCGACTTGGTGAGGTCGTCCGTTTCCGAATCGCAGTCGCTCGCCGCAAAAGAAGTTGATGCGCGTGATCGAGAAACCTACCGCCGTTCCGGGCCTTTCGACGGCCCGCACGATCTCTCGAGCCAGCGTCTCGTCGACCACCTCGTCGGCATCGAGAAACAGGATCCAGTCACCCTCCGCATGGGATAACGCGAACGTCTTCTGGTAGCCGTAGCCCTTCCAGTCGGGCTGGAGAATGACTTTGGCGCCCAGTTTCTCGGCGAGCTCTCGCGTACCGTCGGTCGAGCCCGAGTCCACGATCAGGACCGTATCCGCGAAGGCCACAGCCGCGAGTGTTCGCTCGAGGAGATGCGCGGCATTTTCGGTAATGAGAACGACCGTGAGCATGCGCCATATAATAGCGGAGTCGTGGATTACCGATCGGCCGGCGTCGACATCGACGCAGCAACCAAAGCCTTGGCGAAAGTGCGTGAGCACGCTCGCTCGACTAACCAGCCCGGCACGCTCTCCGACATCGGGAGCTTCGGGGGCCTCTTCCGCTTGGACACCGAGCGCTACCGCCGACCCGTGCTCGTCGCGAGCGCGGACGGCGTCGGGACCAAGCTGAAGCTGGCGTTCGAGACGGGCCGGCATACGAGCGTCGGCTACGACCTCGTCTCCCATTGCATCAACGATATTCTCGTGCAGGGGGCTCGTCCGCTCTTCTTTCTCGACTACCTGGCGATGGGGAAGCTCGACGGCGACGTCGCGGCGGACGTCGTCGCCGGCATGGCGGAAGCGTGCCGCGAGTTCGGGCTCTCGCTGCTCGGAGGCGAGACGGCGGAGATGCCGGGCTTTTATAACGCCGGCGAGTATGACGTTGCCGGAACCATCATCGGTGTCGTCGAGGAAGAGCGCATCATCGATGGAAAGACCGCCTCTCCCGGTGACCGCTTGTGGGCCATTGGCTCTTGGGGGCTACACACCAACGGCTACTCGCTCGCGCGCAAGATCATGTTCGAGCAGGAGGGACTCTCCGCTTCGAGCCGAGTGGAGGCTCTCGACGCGACCGTCGCCGACGTGTTGCTCGCCAAGCATCGCTGTTATCTCCCGGAGCTCGAGCCGCTCCTCGACTCGGGCTCGATCCACGCGCTCGCCCACATTACCGGTGGCGGCTTGACGGACAACATTCCGAGAGTTCTCCCCGACGGCTGCGGCGTACGGGTCGACCTCTCGTCTCTCCGGCCGCTTCCGGTCTTTCGCTATCTCATGGAAAAAGGCGAGGTCGCGGTCTCGGAAATGCTACGGACGTTCAACATGGGTGTCGGCATGGTCGTCATTGCGCGCGAGGACCCCGGCATCGCGGATTCGTGGCTCATCGGTGAAGTCGTCGATGGCCAGGGCGTTGAATATGAGGGAGCCCTTTGAGTCGAACGCTCGGCGTTCTGATTTCCGGACGCGGCTCCAACTTGCAGGCGATCTTGGACGCGATCGCTGCCGGACGACTCGATGCGCGCGTGGGAATCGTCATCAGCAACAAAAGGGACGCACCCGGATTGAAGCGTGCCGAGGCGGCATCGGTTCCAACCGCTTTCGTCTCTCACCGGGACTATGGCTCGCGCGAAGCCTTCGATGAGGCCGTCGTGAAGGAGCTGAGAGCGCACGAAGTCGACGTGGTATGTCTTGCCGGCTTCATGCGCATTCTCTCGCCGGTACTCGTACAGGCGTTTCCGGACCGCATCCTGAACGTCCACCCGTCGCTACTTCCGGCCTTTGTCGGACTCGATGCGCAGCGGCAAGCGCTCGACTATGGTGCGAAAGTGAGCGGCTGCACCGTCCATCTCGTCGATGAAGAGCTCGACCACGGGCCCATCGTTCTGCAAGCCAGTGTTCCGGTCGAGGAGGACGATGACGAGGACACCCTCTCGGCTCGCATCCTCGAGCAAGAGCACCGGTTGTACCCGGAGGCGATCCGTTTGTTGCTCGCCGGCCGCGTGCGCATCGCAGGGAGAAGAGCGTTTGTGTCCCCATGAACATTGATGAACAGATCGCCTATCTGACCAGAGGCACGGTCGACGTCGTTACCGAGGCGGCACTGAAGAAAAAGCTCGAGTCCGGCAAGAAGCTCAAAGTGAAGGTCGGCTTCGACCCATCCGCGCCCGACATCCATCTGGGTCATACGGTGCTGATGCGCAAGATGAAGCACTTTCAGGATCTTGGGCACGAGGTCGTATTCCTCATCGGTGACTTCACGGGGCTCATCGGGGATCCGACGGGGAAGTCGAAGACCCGTCCACAGCTGACGCGCGAGCAGATCAACGAGAACGCCGAGACGTATAAGGAGCAAGTGTTCAAGATCCTCGATCCCGTCGAGACGGTCGTGGACTTCAACAGCCGGTGGCTGGGCGAGCTCGGAAGTGAGGGATTCATCCGTTTGGCGTCGCGCTATAACGTCGCGCGTATGCTCGAGCGTGACGACTTCAAGAAGCGCTACCGCACCCAGCAACCGATCGCGATCCACGAGTTCATGTACCCGCTCGCGCAAGCCTATGACTCGGTTTTCCTCGAGGCGGACTTCGAGCTCGGAGGGACCGACCAGCTCTTCAACCTTCTCGTCGGCCGGGACATCATGCCGAAATATGATCTCGAGCCGCAGGCCGTGTTGACGACACCGCTTCTCGAGGGCCTCGACGGCGTGGACAAGATGTCGAAGAGCCTCGGGAACTATGTCGGAGTCACCGAGCCGCCTCAGGAGATGTTCGGCAAGCTCATGCGGATCTCCGATGAGCTGATGTGGAAGTACTACGAGCTTCTAACGGATGCGAGTATCGAGGAGATCGAGACGCTCCAGAGCAGCGGAGACCCGATGAGCGCCAAGATGAATCTCGCGAAGCGGATCATCACCGACTTCCACTCCGCTGCACAAGCGGACCAGGCGCAGGCCCATTTCGACTCCGTCATCCGCAAAAAGGAAGTGCCGGAGGAGATGCCGGAGCATCAACTCGAAGGCGCGGTCGCGATCTCGCGACTGATGGCGGATGCGAAGCTGGTCTCGTCGAGAAGCGAAGCGCGTCGGCTCATCCAGCAAGGCGCGGTATCGATTGACGGCGATCGTGTGAGTGAAGATCGCGAGGTCGAGAAGGGCGGCCGGTTCATCTTGAAGGTCGGTCGGCGAAAGTTCCTGAGGGTCACTTGAAGGTGAGACGTCGCCCGCCCGAGGGGAGCACGACTCCAGGGGTGCTGAATTCGCGTATCCCAAGATCGGGGGCGGGCGATAGACCGATGACGACCCTCACGCGTCAACAGGCCCATGGGCTCGATCGCTATCGCGCGAAAACGAGGCCGACGTCCTCCCTTGAAGACCCAAACGCGCGGTCCGTCGAAAGCTTGCGAAGAAATCGTCCTCGCGTGCAGACGAGAGCGTCCGGTGGTGGTGACGGCGGCTGGTCGTCACGCCCGGTTTTGGTGGCGCGGATCCTGCAACCGTCGAGCCTGCAATCCAGGGGTGCATGGAGTGGAGCTATTTCATGCAAATAGAAGGCTCGACTTGTGCCCGCGCGACGCTAGGCGTTGCGCTCGGGACGTTGCTAACGCTCGTCTTTACTGTCTCTGCGGCGGAAAACCGACAGCAGGGTCATTCGATGGTGCTTCCCAGCGGTGCTACCGCCTCGCGGCCGGACGGCGTCGGTGCCATCCGCCAGATGCGGCTTCCGGGAAGCGCGCTCCCGATCCGCTCGATCGACGGCCGCGGGAACAACGAAGACCGCCCTGGTTGGGGGAGTGCGGGGAGTACGCTTCTTCGCAGGTCGACGATCGACTACGCGGATGGCATCAACGCCCCCGCTGCTCCGGCCCGTGCGGGTGCCCGCGAGATCAGCAATCTCTGCTCGGCGCAGGAAGACCTCATCCCGTCGAGCGTCTCTAGCTTCTTCTGGCAATGGGGCCAGTTCGTCGACCATGACATCGATCTCGTCCCCGTCATGGATCCCCGCGAGTCGCTCGAGATCCCGGTGCCCGCGGGCGATCGGTTCTTCGACCCCGAGCGTAGCGGGAGTGCCGTGATCCGATTCGAGCGCTCGCTGTATCGCAAAGAAAACGGTGTGCGCCAGCAAGTGAATGACATCACAGCGTTCATCGACGCCTCGAACGTTTACGGCTCGGACCCCGAACGTGCGTCCGCGTTGCGGGCGATGGATGGAACCGGACGCTTGGCCACGAGTCGCGGTCGACTGCTCCCGTTCAATACGTCTGGAATGCCCAACGCTCCGACGAAGGACGATCCGTCTTTGTTTTTGGCCGGCGACTTTCGCGCCAACGAGCAAGTTGGACTCATCGCGATGCACACGGTCTTCGTGCGTGAGCACAATTGGTGGGCGGAGCGATACGGTGCCGAGAACCCGGGGCTGCGGGGAGACGAAATCTATGAGCTCGCCCGCACGATGGTGGCCGCGGAGATGCAAGCGATCACCTATCGCGAGTTTCTTCCTCGGCTGCTGGGACCTTCGGGGATGCCTCCCTATCGGGGCTACGATCCGGACGTCAATCCTGGCATCAGCAACGTGTTCGCGACGGCGGCCTATCGTTTCGGGCACAGCATGCTTCCGTCGAGGCTGCTTCGTCTGGACGCGGACGGAAACGAGGTCGCGGCGGGACACCTTTCACTTACCGACAGCTTCTTCAATCCGGCGCTCATCCGAGACGGGGGAATCGAATCGGTCCTGCGCGGCCTGGCGGCTCAACCCAGCCAGCGGGTCGACACGTTCGTCGTGAGCGCGGTTCGGAACTTCTTGTTCGGTGGACCTCGCGCCGGCGGGTTCGACCTCGCTGCGCTCAACGTCCAGAGAGGCCGGGACCACGGGCTTCCGAGCTACAACCAGGTCCGCGTCGACTTCGGGATGACGCCTCGCTCGAGCTTCGCGGAAATCAACAGAAATACAACGGTGCAGTTTCGGCTCTCGGAAGCCTATCGCGGCGTCGACGACATCGACGCTTGGGTGGGTGGACTGTCGGAGCCGCCGGCTCGCGGCGCCCTCGTCGGGGAGACCGTGGCGGCGGTGCTGCGAGACCAGTTCGTCAGGCTTCGCTCCGGCGATCGGTTCTGGTACCAAAGCGCGTTGCCACCGGAGATGGTCGTCGTTGTCGAGCAACAAACGCTCGCGCGGATCATCCGCCGGAATACGTCCATCGGAGACGAGATCTCGGACGACATCTTCCGCCTGCCGCGCCGCCGACGCCCGTAGGCGAAACCCTACCGGGTCGCCTCCATCTGGGGGCGGCCCGGAATCGCTCTCCTTTTGCGAATGGACGACGTTGGCGGTTCCCGTACCGACCTTCCATAATCGAAAAGGACGATGCCTCGCGAGAATTGGTTCGATCTGACGCGCGGCGGCGTAGCGTCCGACAATGCCGAGAACCTGCGGTGGCTGCGCTCGTTCTTGTTGTTGCACGTGGCGGCGCGGAACTTCATTCTCCTGCCGACGATACGCGCTGAAGAGCCGATATGGGTCTACTGGGTGAGCATGGCGTTGATCGTGTGTTCCGCGGTCGCGATGGTACCGTCGGCACCCCGGTTCGTGACTTGGGGCGCTGCCGCGTTTGCCGCCGTCCATGTGGCGGGGACGCTTCCCCAGACGGCGAACCACACCTTCATCGAGGCGTTGTGCCTGGGCTTCGTCGCGCTTTTGGATCAGAACGTCTCGGGTGAGCGCGACCTATTGTTGAAGGCGCTGCGGTGGATGACTCTGATTTTCTTCTTCTACAGTGGCCTTCAGAAAGTCATGCACGGGTACTACTTCGACGGGCAGTTCTTGTCCTTCGTGACGGCAGAGCAAGAAAACTTCTCGCTCGTATTTCGTCACATCATTCCTGCGGCTGAGCTCGTCCGACTGAAGTCGCTCTCGGCGACGGAGCTGGGGATGGGGCCGTATCGCGCCGAGTCCGCGCTCGTCGTTTTGATCTCGAATGCGGTCTATTTGTTCGAGCTCGCGATCCCCGTGCTGCTCTTGCGAACGAAGACCCGAACCGCTGCCGCGGTCATGGCAATGGTCTTCGTCGTCGGTATCGAGCTCGGTGCGAGGGAGTTGTTCTTCGGAACGTTGACCATCTCGTTGCTGACCCTTTTCCTGCCGGGACGGGCGACACCGAAAGTGTGTGCCTTTTTTGCGTGCGCCTATCTGTATCTCGTCTTGCACCACCTTCGTCTCGTTCCGTTCGTGTACTACTGGATCTGACATGACTGTCGAGAGTAAGCGCCGGCTCGTCTTGACCGTGATCGCGATTCTTGGCCTTTGGCCTCTTGGACATCGGGCACTCGTCGAGGTGACGGGCCTTAGTCCGTGGGAGGGCTTTGGCTGGGCGATGTATTGCGTCCCTCATCGCCGTATCGCGGTGCAGGCGGACCCCCAGTTTCGCAACGGCGAGGCGCCCACGCCGGCGCCCGCCGAGCTGCAGGAGATGATTCGAAGCAGCCTTTCTCGATACACGGAACGCCGACGAGCCATGGGCTTTTGGGTCGCGCCGAAAGAGTACGCGCGCGTGCTGTTCTCCGCCTATCCCGAGCTCGAGCAGCTCGAGCTCACCGTGGAGCAGCACGGTGTGGATCGGAAGACTGCCTTCATCGTGGTCCAAAGGACGGACCGGTTCGTGTACCTCCGTCCTTGACGCCAATCGCCAGAGCCTACGCTAGCGCAGGCGCGAAGACGGAACCTGTCCCGGTTGATCTTCCGTGCTCTTACGTTAGAACGCGATGAGCTCGTAGCCGTCGCTTTGTAGCGTGATGAGGGCGGTCATCGCGGAGAGGGCCAGCTCGACGGGGGCGGCGAGCTCGGCGCGCTCGAACCCTCTCGACGCGGCCGACTGCCCGCATAGGACGATACGAACTCCGGCGGCCCTGAGTGCTTGAAGCAACTCCTGGTTCGGATTGTCGACGTTGTGTCGTTTGCGATAAGCGTCGTCTTCAAGCGCTGCCTTCGCGGCCGATCCATGCAATACGAGCGCCACGTGGATCCGCTCGTCGGGCACACCGGCCCGCTTGTGCATGTTGAGGAAACGAGCGAGCGTCTCGATCGAGGGATTTACCCGGTCGGGCTCGTCAGGAGCACGTGCGACGTCGAACACGGCTCGGTAGTCCCGCTCGGTTCCCGTGACGAAGTCCGGCTCCGGGACGTCGAAGACAGGGCCGAAGCCGTGGAGTCGCGGGCCGGTTCGGGCCTTCGGTGCCTCCTCGGGAGCTTCCGCCCAACCGTTGACGGCGCATACCGCCACGAGCATCCAGAATTTGATCCATGACGATCGCATCGTGCCTCCTGAAAAATTTCTTTTGTTGGCCCTATTCTATTTGCCGATCGCGCGCGACCGACTTGCTTCGCCGTATGAACATCTGTAATTATGCTTGGCTAGGCACGTTTACGCTGGAGTAACGTTCTCTCCGGCGCGTACCGCTGGGAAGGAAGGTGCATGAGAACACTCGTGGCAAGTGCCGTGGGACTCGGGATACGGCTTGCCGTCTTGGGCCCGACGATTGCCTCTGCCGCCGGTCCTGCGCCCCCCGCGCTTCCCGCCGACCTCAATCCGGTCGTCCAGCAATATTGCGTCACGTGCCACAACGACATCACTCTACTTGGAAACCTTTCACTCGAGACCTTCGATGTCGCGACGGCCCACGAAAGCGCCGAGACCGCAGAAAAGATGATCGTCAAGCTTCGCGCCGGCATGATGCCACCGCCGGACGCGGATCGCCCCCCGGAGGACACGCTACTCTCGCTCGTTTCCACGTTGGAGTCCGTCGTCGACGCGTCTTCCGCGGCGGACCCGAATCCGGGGACGCGTCGGTTCCAGAGGCTGAATCGCTCTGAGTACGAGCGTGTCGTGTGGGACCTCCTCAGTTTGGAGATCGATGCAAGCCGCTGGCTTCCCGCGGATACCTATTTGGGCGCGTTCGACAACATGTCAGCGGCTCAAGGGTTGTCGACGACGCTCCTCGAGGCCTATATGCGCGCGGCGAGCGAGGTCAGCCGTCTCGCGATTGGAAACGTCAACGCGTTTCCGAGCAGCACCAAGTACGTAAACCCGATCGAAGTCTCGCAGCACGCGTGGGACCGGATCGAGGGCGCTCCCTATGGGACCCGCGGGGGCATGGTCATTACCCACGACTTTCCGGCCGACGGCGAGTACGTGTTCCGGGTCGAGACCCTCTTCGGAAATGGAGTTGGATTCGAGGACATGGACATCGCGATCGACGGCGAAGGCGTGGCGTTGCTCGGCCTCGAGCACGGAGGCGACACGAGCGTTCCCGTCCGTACGGAACCCATTTTCGTCCGCGCCGGCCAACATGAAGTCTCCGCGGCTTTCGTCCGAAAGATCGAAGGTCCTTATGACGACCGCTTGAGCCCTCACGCCTGGTCCTTTGTCGGCGGTGAGGACTCGCAGGCGTGGGCGAACTACGGAATCACGGCACTGCCGCACCTCAGCGACTTGATCATCACCGGGCCGGAACACCCCACCGGCGTGTCGGACACGAAGAGCCGTGAGCGGGTCTTCACGTGCCGTCCTTCGACGACGGAGCAGGAGCTCGCATGCGCGGAGTCCATCGTATCGAGGCTCGTTCGCGACGCTTATCGCCAACCGCCCACGCCGGCCGATATCGCCGGCCCGATGTCTTTTTACGAGAAGAACGCTGCGACCGAAGGCTTCGAGGTAGGTATTAGAACCGCGCTCCAGGCGGTCCTCGCGAGCCCCCAGTTCATCTTCCGCCTCGAAGAGCGGCCCGAAGGCGTCCGCCCCGGCGAAAACTATCGGGTGAGTGACGTCGACCTCGCGTCACGCCTCTCGCTCTTCTTGTGGGCAACCCATCCGGATGGTGTGCTGCTCGATCTCGCCTCCGAGGGACGGCTTTCGGAGCCGGAGGTTTTGGAACAGCAAGTCGCGCGGATGCTCGAGGACCCTCGATCGGAGGCTCTCGCGACACGCTTTGCGTCACAATGGCTGCGGCTTCAGGATACCGAGGACAATCAGCCGGAGCCCTATCTCTATCCGGATTTCACCGGTCAGCTCAGAGACGACCTGGTGCGTGAGACGCAGCTGTTCTTCGACGACCTCGTGCGCGGCGACCACAGCTTGCTCGAGCTGTTCGGCGCGGACTACACGTTTCTCAACGAACGCCTGGCGCAACACTATTCCATCACCGGGATCTCCGGTGAGCAGTTCCGTCGGGTGTCCTACCCCGACGAGATGCGGCGCGGTGTGCTCGGCCACGGCAGCGTGTTGCAGCTCACATCGATGTCGGCGAGGACTTCGCCAGTGTTACGTGGGAAGTGGGTGATGGAAGTGCTCATGGGCACGCCCCCGCCTCCGCCTCCGCCGAACATCCCGGCCTTCGAAGAAACGGACAGCGTATCCGGCGGCCGACGGCTAACGACCAAAGAGCGGCTCGAGAAGCACCGCGCCAACCCCACCTGCCATGCGTGCCACCGGTTCATGGACCCGATCGGCCTCGCCCTCGACAACTACGATGTCACCGGCCGTGTGCGCTCGCGTGAGAACGGCGTCCCACTCGATACCCGTGGGACCTACTATGATGGCTCGGATGTGAGCACGCCGAGAGCTCTTACCCAGGCGCTGTTGAAGCGCCCGATCCCGCTCGTCAGGAACTTCACTGCGAACTTGCTGGCTTACGCCACCGGTCGAAGGGTCGAGTATTTCGACCAGCCCGGGATCCGAGAGATCGTTCGACGAGCCGAAGAGAACGACTACCGCATGTCGTCGTTCATTCTCGGTGTCGTGAAGAGTGATCCATTTCAAATGTCCCGAACACCCGCCGCTTCCACGCGGCCGTCTGCACAGGAGAACTAGCCCATGGCAATCATCACGGGAAAACATTTGTCTCGTCGCACGTTCCTCAGAGGTGCCGGCGCATCGGTTGCGTTGCCTTTCCTCGACGCGATGGTCCCTGCCGGCCGTGCGTACGCAAACGCGGCACCCGAGCGCTTCACGCGATTGGTCTGCATCGAGGAATCCATGGGAATCGCGGGCTCCTCCGATTGGGGCGACGCCGAGCACCTGTTCGCTCCGGCCGGGATCGGCCGGGATTTCGAGCTCGGTGCCAACAATCAGCTAAAGCCCCTAGAACGGTTCCGCGACACGATGACGATCGTGAGCAACACTGATTGCCGTGCGGCGGAAGCGTTCAACGCCGATGAGATCGGCGGTGATCATGACCGTTCGACCTGTGTTTTCCTGACGCAGGCGCATCCCAAACAGACCCAGGGCTCGGATATCGAGCTGGGTACGTCGCTCGACCAGATCCATGCGCAACGATTCGGGCGCAACACCGCGCTTCCTTCGCTCGAGCTGTGCATCGAAGGTATCGATCGTGGAGGCGGATGCGCCTACAACTATCACTGCGCCTATACGACGTCGCTGTCGTGGGCGTCGCCGGGCCAGCCACTTCCCGCGATCCGCGAGCCCCGAGTCGTGTTCGAGAGGCTCTTCGGCGCCGGGGACACTCCGGAGGACAGGGCCGCTCGGCGGCGGACCGATCAAAGCTTGATCGATTGGATCGCGGACGAGGTCGCGCGCCTGAAATCGACTCTCGGTGAGTCTGACCGCCGTGCGCTCGAGGAGTACACGGATCACATCCGCGAGATCGAGCGTCGGATTCAGCTCGTCGAGAGCCAGAACGCGAGCGGCGATGTCCGGCAAATGCCCGACGCGCCCTCCGGCGTTCCCGACTCTTTCGAAGAGCACATGCAGTTGATGTTCGATTTGCAGGTATTGGCTCTTCAAAGCGATCTCACGCGTGTCGTTTCTTTCAAGACGGGCTTCGATCAATCGAATCGAACGTTCCCGGAGAGCGGGACGACCAAGTCGGTTCACGGTGCGTCGCATCACGGCAACGTCCCCGCCGACATCATGGACTTCAACAAAATCAATACCTATCGCGTCAGCCAGCTCGGATACTTTCTCGACAAGATGCAGCAGACGGCGGATGGCGATGGATCCCTGCTCGACAAGACGGCGATCATCTGGGGCTCACCGATGGCGGACGGCAACCTGCACAACCATCGCAAGAACCCGCTGCTTCTCCTCGGTGGCGCGAATGGTGCGCTTCCGGGCGGGGTCCATGTTCGTGCCGAGGACGGAACACCGATGGCGAACGCGCTTCTCGTGCTGATGCAGAAGATTGGCCACGACGACATGGAGACGTTCGGGGACAGCACGGGCAAGCTCTCGCTGGACGGCGTCGTATGAGGCCCGCCGCCATCGCCTTGGCGCTCGCGCTCGCTACGACGTCCCTTGTCGGAGCAGCGCCCGCGCCTTTGCTGGACGCCGCTCGCGCGGGAGACGTGGCCGTCGTCCGATCGCTTCTCGACGAAGGCGCCGACGTCCACATCGCGACCCGCATCGGGAGCTACACGCCGTTGCACATGGCGAGCCGCGGCGCGCACGCAGAGGTCGTTCGGTTACTGCTCGAAGCGGGTGCGAACCCGAACGCCGTCACGACCAATAGCGGCGTCACCCCGCTCCACCTCGCCGCCGCAGCGATCGACGGTGAAGCGACCGTCGCGACCCTCTTGGCGCACGGAGCGGAGGTCAACGTTCGTGAAAGCTCTTCGGGACAAACGCCTTTGATCTTCGCGGCAGCGGCCAACCGGTTGGCTGCCGTCAAAGAGCTGTTGAAGGCGGGGGCGGATCCGAGCGTCAGCACGAAGACGATCGACGTGCTCCCCAGCCTCGCGCTCGATCGCGAGGCGTCCAAGCGTTTCCGAGAGACGTTTGTGGGCCCGGAGAAGGAAGATCCTAGCTCGTTCCGGCGTCGTCCCAAGAAGCTGGAAGTCGAGCCGGAGCCGGCCGCCGTCCAGGCGGCGATCCGAGCGCAACGCGAGTTTCTGCTTTCGGGCTATGACGTCGGTGAAGTCGACGGGCGACACGATCTCGCTCGGGTCCGGCCCGACTACCCGGAAGGACCCGATGTCGTGCGTCCTCCGTTCCGGGAGGTCCTGGTCGGCAAGACGGGCGGCATGACGGCGCTCTTGCATGCGTCGCGTGAGGGGAATATCGGTGCCGCGGTGGCGCTCCTCGATGGAGACGCCGATATCAATCAAACGAGCAGTGACGGCACGAGCCCGCTCTTAATCGCGTCGCTCAACGGCCAGTTCGATCTCGCTCTGATTCTTCTCGAGCGCGGCGCCGACCCGAACGCGGCGGCGACCACCGACGGCGTTTCTCCCTTGTTCGCGGTGCTCCAAACGCAGTGGGCTCCGAAGTCGAACTATCCTCAGCAGCGGGCGCAAGACGAGCAGGACGCGGAGTATTTGGAAGTACTGGCAGCACTCCTCGACGCGGGCGCGGAGCCCAACGTGCGCTTGAACACGCATCTCTGGTATTGGGAGTACGGCCTCAACAAGATGGGAATCGACCTCACCGGAGCCACGCCTTTCTGGCGTGCCGCTTTCGCGCAAGACATCGCTGCGATGAAAATGCTCGCGGCGCATGGCGCGGACCCGAACATCCCGACGCGGTGGCCGGAAGTCGGCATGCGCGAGCGACGCCAGCAAGATGGACGTCAGCAAGAGGACTCGGCGCTTCCGTACATCCCGGAGGGTGCGCCGAACGCGTGGCCCATCCATGCCGCCGCCGGTGGAGGCTATCTCGGCCTCGGCGCCTTCAGCGTGCGCAACGTCCCGGACAATTTCATTCCTGCGGTGAAGTATCTGCTCGACGAGCACGGTGCCGACGTGAACCTGACGGACTCGTGGGGCTATCGCCCGCTCCACTATGCGGCCGCACGCGGCGACAACGCTTTGATTGAGTACTTGGTCTCGGAGGGCGGTGACGTCACGACGATCACGAGGCTCGGTCAATCGACGGCCGACATGGCTCGAGGCGGCCGCTCAGGGTTCTTTACCCGCGTGCCCTACCCCGAAACGGTCGAGTTGCTGCAAGATTTGGGGTCGACGCTCGAATGTCTCCATACTCACTTTCTCGACACCGGGGATTTTTGTGAGGCCGCGGGCGTCAATGACCCCTGGGCACCCACCGCGCCGGAAGATCGACAGAACGAGAACTAGCGTCGACGCCCTCGTAGTCGAGCCCTCAACGAAACATCGACCGCCAACCTCATGTCACGCTTTCTAAGTACCCTAGGTCTGCTTTGCGCTCTGATCGCCGGAGCGTCGACGGCGACCGCGCAAACGGTACTGATCCGCGACGTTCACCTCCTCGACGCGAACGAAGCAGACGCCGAAGTGCTCGTAAGCTTGCTCATCAAGAACGGAGAGCTCGACGTCGTGACTCAGGACCGCATCGCTTCCGGCGAGGCCGACATTGCGGTCGACGCCGCGGGAGGGTTCCTCCTCGGCAAGCTCGACTTGGGCCAGACGGCCAGCTTTCTCATCTTCGACGCCGATCCACGGGTCGATATTCAGATTCTTCTCGATACCGCGACCCACGCACGTTTTGCCATCAACGATGGGTTCATCGTGAAGAACACACTGCTCGCGGTTGGATTCGAGCCCGAGGAGAGCGGTGGGCGTGGCTGGCTCGGCTATACGCCGCCCCCCATGGCACTGCCGACGACCTATCTGGACACGGCGAAGTGGAACCGGTGGGAGACCAAATATGTGAGCGGGATTTTTCTCGCTGCTGTCATGTTCGATCGCATTCACTGGTCGCAGGATGAAGCGAACGAGGAACAGGTCGGCGATATCAGGGAGTTCGACGGAGGGGAGATCCGTGGGCTCCGCTTCGGCGCGGTCGGCACCATCAACTTCGAAAAACCGTGGGTTTATACGATCTTCGGCGCGACCAACGCCTTCGACAAAGGCTTCGACACGACCACGACCGACGACATCACCCTGTTCGACTATCGGCTGGACATCCCACTGTGGAACCGCTCGACCGTGAGCATCGGAAAGCAGAAGGAGCCCATCTCTCAGGAACGGTTGATGGGCCTGATCTACGAGCCCATGCAAGAGCGGACATCGGTCTCGGACGCCTTCATGCCGTCCCGAAACGTAGGTGTCGTGCTCAACAGCTCGGTGGTGACGGAGCGTATGAGCTACGCCGTCGGCATATTCAATGACTGGTTTGACATCGAGGAGCCGCTCAGCCAGAGCTCAACGCAGGTCGTGGGACGTGTGACTGGGCTTCCAGTGCTGTCCCCGGATGAGAGCACGCTCGTGCACGTTGGCTTTGGAGCCAGGCATTCGAACGCGAAGCAGGGGGTTCGATTTCTAACCGAGCCGGAGTTCAATCAAGCGCCCGCTTTCGTCGACACGGCGCCTGAAGGCGTCGAGTCGGGCGTATTCGCGGCGGATCATCTCCTCACGTACGACTTCGAGCTCAGTGTGCGACAAGGCCCGGTGTGGATCGCGAGCGAGTTCGTGCGCACCGACGTGGCCGCTCCGGAATCCGGCGATCCGACCTTCTCGGGTTACCACGTGACCGCTTCATGGAACGCGACGGGAGAAATGCGCGGCTACAACAAGCTCAGCGGTACCTTGATGCCGCTGCAGGTAGCGCGCTCGGTGAATCAAGGCGGATGGGGCGCGTGGGAGTTTTCGGCGCGCTGGTCGGAGATCGACTTGAGCGACGAAGCCATTGACGGCGGATTCATGCGCATTTTGTCACTCGGCGCCAACTGGTGGTTGACTCAGTCGTTTCAAGTCGGCGTCAACTATCGCCACATCGAGCTCGACCGATTCGGAATCAGCGGGACCGCTAACGGTGTGATGGGGCGCGTGATGCTCTCACTCGAGTAGCAGCTGCTCGATCGTCTTGATGGGAGTCCTCAACGGTGCTCTCGCGTGCCGCGCCCGTGCGACGTCGAGCGCGGTTCGGCCGCGGCGATTCGTTTGCTCGATGTCAGCCCCTTGCTCGATGAGCCACCTGAGCGAGGCGACGTCGCCGTCTCGCGCGGCGATATGGAGCATCGCGCTGCCGTCTCTGGTCACGGCGTTTACGCTCACACCGGAATCGACGAGGAAGTGAAACCGAGCGCGGTTCTCGTTCCCGCGATAGACCTCGCTCAAGAAGTCAGCGGAAGACAGCTCGATTCCGGCGAGCCCGGTGAGTACGCCTACCCAGTAGGCGGTGTTCGCACGATCCCCCGCGTCGGTCTCGATGCTCCAGCCGTTCACCGAGCGCAGGACGTCGGCGAGCAACTGCTCGTGGTCCACGTCCGCGCCCGCGTCGAGTACGACGGCGAGCGAGGTCCCCGTCTGCTGATACATGTCCTCAGTGCGTGTGGACAGGGGGACGACGAACCTCGCTTGGTTCGCGCTCGATCGGGTCGCGTACGGATAGCTCTTGTTGAAGAACTCTAGCTGGAACGCTCGACCGGCCCCTTGCGTCGCCGCGGGAGACAGCACCACGAGCTCGCCTTTCGGAAAAACGGTTTTGCCGGAAGAGCTCCGCCTTTTTCCGTCCGCACTCTGAACGAGGTGTCTGCCGTCGGCGAGCGCGACGAAGCGTTTGGAAGCCGAACGTGACGGTAGCGTTTCCGTGAGCTCTCGCGGTGCCACATTGTCGACGAACTCGACGTGCTCGAAACTCAGAAACGGAGTGTTCCAGTAATCGTTCGGGATGAGAAGGAGGGTGACGAGAACGACGGCTGAGAGGGAGATCGCACTCGTTCGAACGACGCGGTTCTCGTTGAGGTAGAACGCGATCAACCCAATAAGGAGTCCGAAGCCGACGAGCCCGGGAAACTTCGATGCGAGATCGCTGCTCGGGTAGACCATCAACGACATGGCGATCGGGACGTAGAGAACCGCCGGAAGAGTCAGCAGGTACGTGAGTCCGTCGCGCCCCCGGTGCCGGGCTCTCGAAAAAGCGACCGCGAGCAGGACGGCGGGGACGGTGCCCCCGACGCCCCAAAGAAGAAAGAAGGCCTCTCGGAGTCCGGCGAGGCCGCCGGTGAGGCCCTGCGCGTGGGCATCTCCGGAGAGGAGAAGCAGCGATGCACCCACAGAGGCGATCGTCCCCGATTGCCTAGCCGAGATTGCCGTCACCTCTTTATCCTACTTGTGTCTCGCGAGCGATTGGTTGACTATATCGAGCTTGCTCACGTCAACCCATTGAGGAGAAACGCATGTGTGATGAACTGACCGCCCAAGATGCCGAAGACTACTTACGCCGAAACGGATTCACGCGGCGAGAGTTCAGCCGAGGCGGGATCGGCGCTGCGCTCGCCCTCTTGCTTCCGCCGGTCGCGAACGCACAGGAAGTCGTGGAAGAGGACGTCATGGTCAAGACGCCGGATGGGATGGCGGACTGCTACTTCGTGCACCCGGCCAGCGGGAAACACGCGGCCGTCATCGTCTGGCCCGATATCGTCAGCATCCGCCCCGCGTTCCGCGCTATGGGGAAGCGCCTTGCGCAGTCCGGATACTCGGTCTTGGTCGTCAATCCTTACTACCGCACCGCCAAAGGCGCGGTCGTTCCCGAGGGCAAGACCTTCCGGGACCCGGGAATCCGGGAGCTTCTGATGCCGCATGCCCGGACGCTGTCTCCGGAGACGTGTGTCAGCGATGGTCGCGCGTTCGTCGAGTATCTCGACGAGCAGGACTCCGTCGATACCGGTCGCAAGATCGGGACCACCGGCTATTGCATGACGGGCTCGTACACGATGCGCTTGGCGGCGGCGATCCCGGATCGGATCGGTGCCGGCGGCTCCTTCCACGGCGGCGGCTTGGCGAATGACGAGGAAGACAGCCCCCATTTGCTGGCGTCGCAGATGAAAGCAGGCTTTCTCATCGCTATCGCCGCGAACGACGACGAGCGCAATCCTGACGAGAAGGTGCTCTTACGCGAAGCCTTCGACGCAAATAACGTTCGAGCGGAGATCGAGGTCTACGAAGATACGCAGCACGGCTGGTGCCCGCCGGACTCCGCCGTTTACCACAAGGATCAAGCCGAGCGCGCCTGGAGTCGGCTCCTGGCGTTGTTCGAGCGCGAGCTGGCGTAACGCGCCAATTTCCAGACGTCGCCCACAGGTCGTTGCTACCAAAAGTAACGAAAACGTTTCCGCGGAAACGTCTCGATCGGATCACTCGGATTGGTTTGGGTTTGGGTGTGCTGGCTTCCTTGGCCAGCTGTGGTGACAGCGGGAGCTCATCTACAATGCCCACACCCGCGACGACTTCCGTTGCCGTGACTCCCACTCTTCTGACGATCGGAGGCA
>Ga0315338_1000829_pt1 | contig 52163 bp, 49 predicted proteins | sample ASW8metaG_FD_204518 | JGI IMG/M metagenome (GOLD analysis project Ga0315338, IMG submission 204518) | Ammonia-oxidizing marine archaeal communities from Monterey Bay, California, United States - ASW #8 | ecosystem: Environmental > Aquatic > Marine > Coastal | place: USA: California | collected... | reverse complement strand
ATTTAGGAATGAAAACCTGTTGGCTAGAAAATAACGAAAGTTTTGCTAAGAAAGATGCGGATAAACCTTATATTGATTATAAGATTAAGAGTTTGCCTTCTTTTCTTCAAGAAATTAATATATTAAAGGCAGAATATAGTTATGAATGATCTAGAAAAAATTATAAATCAAGCTTGGGAAAAAAAAGACCAAATAAATAAAAGTTCAGATAAGTCCATTGTAGATTCTATTAATAAAATTATAGAAGATTTAGATCAAGGCAATATAAGAGTTGCTGAAAAAATTAATGGAGAATGGTTTACTCACCAACATATTAAAAAAGCTATAATGCTTAGCTTTAGAGTTCATGGAATGGAAGCTTTGAAAGGGCCTTACTCTAGTTGGTTCGATAAAAGCAATTTAGTAAGAGGCAAAACTGCAGGATGGGGCAATGATGAATTTTTAAAAGCTGGATTTAGAATGGTTCCAAACAGTCCTGTAAGAAAAGGATCTTTCGTAGGAAAAAATGTTGTTTTGATGCCATGTTTTGTAAACATTGGTGCATATATAGATGAGGGTACAATGATGGATACTTTTTCAAGAGCTGGCAGTTGTTGCCAAATTGGAAAAAATTGTCATATATCAGCTGGGAGTGGCGTAGGTGGTGTTTTAGAACCGGCTCAAGCTCAACCAACTATTATAGAAGACAATGTTTTTTTAGGAGCAATGTCTGAAGTAGTAGAAGGAGTAATTGTAGGTGAGGGTTCTGTACTCAGTATGAACATGATGATTGGACAGAGCACCAAGATAGTAAATCGTAAGACGGGTGAAATAACTTATGGCAATATACCTCCATATTCAGTTGTTGTACCTGGCTCTCTACCGGATAAAAAAAATCCTAGTGCACCTTCATTAAATTGTGCTGTTATAATTAAACAAGTTGACGAAAAAACAAGATCAAAAACTTCAATTAATGAACTTCTACGAGAATAGATAAATGCCAATTTACAACCAGTTAAAGCTAGCTAAAGAACTAATAAGATTCCCAAGTATTACACCTGTAGATGCCGGAACAATGAATTTTCTAGCAAGAAAGTTAAAATCTCTAGGATTTAAATGTAAAATTTTAGAATTTAAATCAAAAAATTCAAAACCTGTTAAAAATTTATATGCAAAATTGGGAAAATCTAGACCCAATTTTTGTTATGCAGGCCACACGGATGTTGTGCCACCTGGAAATTTAAATGATTGGACTGTTAATCCATTTAAACCTGTAGTTAAAGGAAATTATTTAATTGGAAGGGGTGCCAATGACATGAAAGCTTCAGTTGCTTGTTTTGTTTCTGCGGTGAGTAAATTTAAAAATAAAAAATTTAAAGGCTCAATAAGCTTGTTAATTACAGGTGATGAAGAAGGTGTAGCCATTAATGGTACCAAAAAAGTTGTTGAATATTTAAAAAGAAAAAAAGAGAAAATTGATTTTTGTTTATTAGGTGAACCTACCAATCAAAACAAACTAGGAGAAATGATGAAAATTGGTAGAAGAGGAAGTATCACTGGTTATCTAACAGTTTGTGGAATTCAAGGTCATGTTGCTTATCCTCATGATGCTAATAATCCTGCTCCAGTTATGACAAAGATATTAAATAAAATTGAAAATATAAAACTTGATAAAGGAACAAAAAATTTTCAACCTTCAAACCTTGAAATAGTTAAAATAAACATTGAAAATACAGCTGATAACGTTATCCCAGCAGAAGCAACAGCTACTTTTAATATACGCTTTAATAATAAACATTCATCAGGTTCTTTGAAAAAGAAACTGAATAATATTTTTCGAAAAATTTGTAAAAAAAGTAAATGTTCTTTTAAAATTTCTTACATGGTATCGGGAGAAGCTTTTATAACAGTTCCCAACCAAACAACTAAAATGATTCAAAATACCATTAAAAAGATAACTAAAATAAAACCAAAACTATCAACATCTGGCGGAACATCAGATGCAAGATTTATAAGAAAAATATCACCATGTGTCGAATTTGGTCTTGTTGGAAAAACTATGCATAAAGTTGATGAAGCAGTTTCTGTTTCAGACCTTAAAAGATTAACCAATATATATAAAAATATTTTAAAAACTTATTTTAAGTGAAAACTGGCTTAATAACTTCTGATACTTATCAAAATCACAATACTGGAGATGGGCACCCAGAAAAAATAGATAGAGTTTTAGTAATTTTAGAAAACTTTAAAAAAACAAATAATAAAAATCTTATATGGAAAAAACCTTCTAAAGTTAAAAATGAAATCTTAGAAATTACACATAGCTCAGAATATATAAAGTTTGTTCAAGATTCATTTCCAAAAAAAGGGCTATCTTTTTTAGATGGAGATACGATTGTTTCTCCTGGCAGCAAAGATGCTACTTTAGATGCAGTTGGTTCAATTATTACAGGCATTGATGGTGTTCAGAAAAAAGAATTTAAAAATGCTTTTTGTGCTGTAAGACCTCCAGGTCATCATGCGGAGAAAAATAAAGCTATGGGATTTTGTATTTATAATAATGTAGCTATAGGTGCTCATTACTTATTAGAAAAGTATAAATTAAATAAAGTGGCAATTATTGACTTTGATGTTCATCATGGAAATGGAACTCAAGACATTTTTTATGATAACTCAAAAGTACTGTATATTTCAACTCACCAATATCCCTATTACCCTGGATCTGGTGCTGAACAAGAAAAAGGTAAATATAATAATATTTTTAATATTCCTCTGCCAGCTGGCACTACTTCTGAGGAATATCTAAATGCTTATGAATTCGTTCTTAAAAAAGTTAAGGAATTTAAGCCAGAGTTTATACTATTTTCTGCGGGCTTTGATGCTCATAAAGATGATCCATTAGCTCAACTTGAATTAACCTCAAAAGATTTTTATGATTTAACTAAAAGAACACTAGAATTATCCAAATTATATTGTGATGGAAAAGTTGTATCAATTTTAGAAGGTGGATATGATCTTAATGCACTTCAAGAAAGTTCGGAGATGCATGTCAACGCACTGCTAGAATTTAATTGAAATTTAAAAATTATTCATTAAAGAACTTGTTATGAATCTTTATAGAATTAAAAAATCCAATATTGACAGAAAAGGACATGGACTTTACGCTATTAAAGATATTAAAGAAGGTACTAGAATTTTGGATTATGTTGGGAACATTATTACTAAAAAACAAACTGAAGATTCTGAAAAGTTTGATAATGAAAAACCAATTTATTTATTTAATTTAAATAACAGATATGATCTTGATGGGGATGTTTCTTGGAATACAGCTCGTTTAATTAATCATTCATGTTCAAATAACTGTGATTATGAAGGAAAAGGCTTAAAACTTTGGGTGATTGCAATTAAGGATATCAAAAAAGATGAAGAATTAACTTGTGATTATGGTTTTGGTTATGATTCTGACTATAAACAGTTTCCTTGTAAATGTGGTTCAAAAAATTGTGTTGGCTATATCGTCCGAGAAGGATCAAGATGGCGAATTAACAAAAAATTTAAAAAAACACAAAGAATTAATAGATAACTTTTTCCAAAAATAAACCATGCGCTGGTGCTGGTGGTGCACACAAAATTCTTTTTTTTGATTTAAAAATTTTTTCAAATTTCTTTAGATCCCATTTTGTTTCACCTAAATATTTCAAACATCCAACCATAGATCTAATCTGCTGTTGTAAAAAAGATTTAGATTTAAATATAATTTCTATTCTATTTTTTATTACTTTGACCTTTATTGATGTAATTGTTTTAATTGGACTTTTAGCACTACAGTGAGATGAACGAAAAGTTGAAAAATCGTGAACACCTAATAACTTCTTTGCGCCTCTTTTCATCAATTTTAAATCTAATTTTTTTCTAATATGCCAAACTCTATCTTTTTCAATTGAAGGTTTGCTGACTCTATTAAAAATAACATATCTGTAAATTCTTTGTTTAGCTGAAAATCTAGCATGAAAATTCAAGTTTCTTTTTTTTATTTTAATTATTGAAATTAGTTGATTATTTAAAAAATAATTTAATGATTTTAAAAAGTTATCTAAATTTTCAATTTTTTTTTTACAATCAAAATGAGCCGATTGACCAATTGCATGAACTCCAGCATCTGTTCGTCCAGAACCAATTAAATTTATTTTTTGTTTTAAAAGTTTGGATATTTTTATTTGTATTAATTTTTGAATAGACACTCCTTTAGGTTGAATCTGCCAACCAATAAAATTTGTGCCCACATACTCAATTAAGACTTGATATCTATGCATTATTTAAAATGGAGCCCTTTTTAATTTGAGAACCAAGCATAAATTCATTAATTTTTTGCTGTCTTTTTCCCTGCCTTTGTATTTCTAAAATTTTTATTGATTTATTGTTATTACAGCTAACTTCTAATGGATCATTCAGTACTGTTCCTGCTTTTCCAATTCCATTACTGATTTCAGCTTTTAAAATTTTGTATCTTTCATCATTATAAATAAACCAAGCTCCAGGGTTCGGGTATAAACCATTAATTTTTCCAATAATTTTCTCAGCAGAATCATTCCAATCTATTTTTCCTTCAGATTTTTCAATTTTATAAGCATATGTTGCCTCTTCATGATTCTGATCTTTAAATTGTAGTTTATCTTCTAAAATATCATCAATATTATCTAAAATTTTTTCTGCTGCTAATGCAGATAGTTTATCTGATATAATTTCTGAATTATCATTTTGGGAAATGGTTAATTTATAAATATTGCATATTGGTCCAGAATCTAATGCTTCTTTTATTTTCATGATTGAAATTCCAGTTTCTCTATCTAAATTCATAATTGATCTTTGAATAGGCGCTGCTCCTCTCCAATTTGGTAATAATGAAGCATGAATATTAATAAAACCTTTTTTTGTTAAACTTAAAAATTCTTTAGGAATAATCTGACCATAAGCTACAACTATCGCAATATCTGCATCTAGCTTCTTTAAATATTGATATTCTTCTTTGTTATTTTTTAAAGAAATAGGATTTCTAAATTCTAAATTTAAAGTTTCAGATATTCCTTGAATAGGAGATTTTTTAATTTTTTGACCTCTTTGTGATTTTTGAGGAGGTTGAGTATACACTACAGATATTGGATATCCATTTTGATATAGAGATTTTAAAATTGGCACAGAAAATAAAGGAGTGCCCATAAAGACAATTTTTTTTAACATTAACTAAACAATAATTCTATCTGGCTTATTTTTCTGCTTAGAGAGTTTTTTTAATATCATTGATTTTTTTAATTTTGATAAATAGTCAATAAACAAAACTCCCTCAAGATGATCCATTTCATGTTGGATACATGTTGCAAGCAATCCATTTGCCTTTAATAATTTTTTATTTCCATCATAATCTAAGTATTCAACTTCACATTTACTTGGTCTATCTATTTCTGCAAATTGATCAGGAACTGATAAACATCCTTCTTCATAAGTTGTTAAATTTAAATCTTTATTTATAATTAATGGATTAACAAAAAACATTGGTTTTTTTTCATTTTCACTTTTTGAAATATCCAAAACAATTATTCTTTTAGGAACATCAATTTGTATAGCGGCAAGACCTATACCTTTAGCATCATACATTGTCTCTAGCATATCGTTCATTAAATTTTGTTCTTCTTTACCAACTTTTTCGACAGGCAATGAAACTTGTCTTAATTTCTTGTTTGGTTCAGTAAGAATAGTCTTTATAGCCATATTCCAATTTTAATATAAAATTTAAACTTTTAAAGGAAGAATTTTCAAAAGAATATTATTTCTTATTGGATCAATATTTAGTTGGTTAAGCACGCTTATTATAAAATACAAAGTATCTGAACTAAGCTCGTTAAGATCATCTTCACCAATAGTTTCTACAATTCTTAATAAAACCATAGCAATCTCACTGTTATTTATTAATAACTGTATATCTGTTGGAACCTTTGATTGATCAAGCTCAATAAATTTTTGATATTTTTTTGAAATTTTAACTCCATCTGATCGCAATGATTCCAAGAGCATCAAATCTTTATTGGTGACTGAATAATTTTTCTTTTTTTTAATACTCTTTATTAAATTATTAGTTTCTTTTTCAATTTTTTTAATTTCATAGTTTTTCTTAAAATAATTTAATAGTTTTGATTGATGAATAACTTTATTATTAATTTTTATATTAACTTTTTTAGGATTCTGAACATTTAAATTTTTTTGGTAAAAGGTAGAATAATTTGATGGAACATTTTCTTTTTTTATTTCAATTAAAATTTTAGACAATTTTTCATTAAATGCATTACTAATATTTTCATCTATAAAAGATTTTTTTAATCTAGATGATAAATCTAAAATTTCTTGAGTATCTTTAGTTAATATTAATCTTTGATAAAGAAGAGCTCTCCCTTCAAAGCCTAATAAAAGTTTATATGTTTCTTTAACATTAAGTAGTTGATCAACATTAAATTGAATTCTTTTATATAGTTCAAATAATTCTTGTTCAGTATAACTTCCATTGTGTGTAGCTTTTTCAATTAAAGAAATTTTTTCCAAATCTCCTAAATCTATATTATCGATATTTTCTAATAAATTAGATGCTGAAAGATATTTCCAAATTATTTTAGGAGTTTTTTTGGTTGGCTCGTATTCAAAATTTGAAATTGTTCTATGTGATAAATGAAAATCTAAAATATCTTTTTCAGATATTTGATCACTAACCTCAGATACATAACCCATTAAAAAATTAAATTTATCTTCATAAAAATTATCATTGAAACCAGATTCTTTTAAGAGATCATATAAAAGCTGAGCTTCTTCTCTGCTATTTTTATTAACCAAACAGTAAATTTTAAATTTATTTAAATAGTCATCATTAAAAAAATTTATTTTTGAAAATATATCACATGCATTTTCTAGATTCGAATTTGTAAGGTTTATATTAACATAATATTTGATTAATTCTGCATTATTAAAATTGTTATCATTATTTTGTAAATAAGATTCAATTAATTTTAAATCTTTATTTTGTATTAAATAATTGATTTTAAAACTTATAAAGTTTTCTTCAGAAATATTATTAACTGGAAAATAAGAGTTTGTTAATAAAGCGATATTTAAAATTTCTTTAGCATCCTTTGATAAATTAATTTTGTTTATTCTATTAAAAATTGATTTAATTTCATTGCCATCTGAATTAATCCACATACCAATATTTAATCCATTTTCTTCTGGATCATACAAACCAGCAAGTTTTATATTTTCTTCATTAAGATTTTTCTTTAATATTTTAATTTTTGTATTCTGATTATTTTCTATTTGAATTATTGAATTAGATGTCGAATTATCCTCTTCTTGAATTAATTGATTTTCATCTGGTTCTATTTTTTTTTCTAGTTCCCAAATATCAATAGGCTCATCTTCAGCATTTAATGGATTAATTAAAAAAAATATTGATATAACAAAAATTGTTAAATAATTTTTATTTAACAATTTTAAAATTTTCATTTAAAATTACTTTTTCAATTTTTTTAATAGGTGATGGAAAGTCAATTCTATCTATCAAAACAACTACAATTAATAATGCTAAAAAAATCAAAACAATTTTGATTAATAACTTGGCAATGCCACTTATATTTCCAGCTCTTGTTTTTTTTTCAAATTGCATATACTTTTAGATAATTTCAAATTAAGACATATTTGTGTTTTTTCAATAAAGAACTATGAATTCAAATAAAAATCTAGTTTTGATTGGTATGATGGGCTCTGGAAAGTCAATTATTGGGTCTCTTCTTTCTGAAAACTTAAATTTAGAATTTAACGATGTTGACAAAATTATAGAAAAAGAAGCTGGATTTAAAATTTCAGAAATATTTAAAAAAGAAGGTGAAAATTATTTTAGAAAACTAGAAGAAAAAGTTACTCTTCAATTGCTAAAATCACAAAACACAATTGTTTCTTTAGGTGGAGGCGGGTTCATAAATAAAAACATTAGAAATCAAGTTTTAAAAGATCATTTATCATTTTGGTTAAATTGGAAAAATTCAACTTTGATTAATAGAATCACAAAAAGTAAAAAAAGACCCATTGCATTTAATTCTAGTATAAATGAAATAAAAAAAATGATTATTGATAGGTCTAAAATGTATTCAATGGCAGATTTTAAAGTAAATTGTGAAAATTTATCTAAAAATGAGATAGTTAATAAAATTAAAGATATTTATGAAAAAAACTAAATTAATTGTTAAAACTAAATCAAAAATTTATCCAATTATAATTGGCTCGAATATTTTGAAAAACACATCCAGTATTTTAAAAGATAATAATATTAGTTTTAATAAATGTTTAATTATCGCTGATAAAAGAGTACCTAAAAAAAATCTTTTAGTTTTAAAAAAACAAATTTTATCCAAAACTAAATTAACTCATTTATTTAATTCTAGTGAAAAAAATAAAAATCAGCAGAGTGTAAATATAATTCTAAACAAACTATTTAAAAATAATTTTAATAGAGATGATTGCATCATATCTCTAGGAGGTGGTATTACGGGTGATGTGGCCGGATATACTGCAAGCATATATAAAAGGGGCCTAAAATTTATAAACATTCCATCAACTTTGCTTGCTCAAGTTGACTCTTCTATAGGAGGTAAAACAGGAATTAATAATAGTTATGGAAAAAATTTAGTTGGTGCATTTTTTCAACCTGATTTAGTAATATCTGATATTAGTTTACTAAAGTCTCTTTCCAAAAGAGAAATTATTTGTGGCTATGGAGAAATTATTAAACATTCTCTAATTGCAACCAAAAAAACATTTAATTTTTTAAATAAAAATAAATTTAAAATATTAAAATTACAAAGCCCATATATTGAAAAAGCTATTTCAGATAGTTGTAAAATAAAAAGAAATATAGTGCAGCTTGATGAAAAAGAAAAAAATATAAGAAAAGTTTTAAATTTAGGACATACATTCGCTCATGCATATGAAGCAACACTCAAATATTCAGGAAAACTAAATCATGGAGAAGCTGTAATTTTAGGTATTAATAGTGCAGTTAAATTTAGTTTACAAAGTAAGCTATTAAATAAAAGTATTCATGATCAAATTTTATCACATATCAATCATTTAAAATTACCTAATAATTTAAATAAATATTTTAATAAAAAAAAAATTAACTCAATAATTAAATTTATGAAATCAGATAAAAAAAATAATTCAATTAATATAAATTTAATCTTATTAAAAGATATTGGAAAACCTGTAATAAATTTAAACTTTAAGATTAATAAAATTCAAAGTTTCTTAAAAAAAGAATTAATCAATTAAAATTTGAATAGAATGTATAGATTTTTTTAATTCTTCGTCTAAAATTTTATATATTTTTTTTGATGATTCAATTTTATTTTTTTCTTTTAAGTATAAAGATTTAATTTTTATTTTTATATGAAATTTGCCATTTTGATGAGATTGGTGGTTCCGATGTAAAAAAGTTTTATCTTCAACCTCAACTTTTTCACAGGATATATTTTGATTAATTTTTCTTTTTACTATTTCAATAAGTTGATTTATATCCATAATTTGTAATATTATATACCATGAAAAATATTTGTGACTGGAATAATTGTTCAGAAGAGGGTTCTTATAAAGCGCCTATTGAAAAAGATAATAGTAAAAAATTTAGATTACTTTGTCTAATTCACGTAAAAGAATTCAATAAAAACTGGAACTATTTTCAGGGAATGAATGACAATCAAATCTATGATTTTATAAAATCTGATATGACGTGGCATAAACCTACGCAGAGTTTTAGCTCATCTGATAACTTTTTTACAATTCTTTGGAACAATGCATTAAAAGATGAATTAAATAAATATAAATTAAATGGAAAATTTGATCACATTAGTAATTTTAAATTTAATCATAATGATTTAAAAGCATTTAGTATACTTGGATTATCGGTGGGCTTGGAATGGGAAAAAATACAAGAAAAATTTAAAAAACTTGTCAAAAAATTTCACCCTGATATGAATTCAGGAAATAAAAAATATGAGGACAAGCTAAAAGTAATTACATTAGCTTATACTCAGTTAAAAAATACTTATAAAACAAAAAATTGACAGCTAATTTAAATATACAACCAGATATAAAAATATCAGTCAAACAAACATTTGGCATTGATAGTGATATGGAAGTTGAAGCTTTTTCAAAAAAAAATGAATTGGTACCAGAAATTGATAAAGATTATAAATTTGATAGAGATACAACTTTGGCAATTCTTGCTGGGTTTAAATACAATAAGAGAGTAATTGTTCATGGGTATCACGGCACAGGAAAGAGCACTCACATTACAAATGTGGCCGCTAGATTAAATTGGCCATGCATTAGAGTAAACTTGGACTCTCATATAAGCAGAATAGACTTGATTGGAAAAGATGCAATCGTAATTAAAGATGGAAAACAAATTACTGAATTTCAAGAAGGAATTCTTCCTTTTGCTATTCAGAATAGTGTAGCTCTTATTTTCGATGAATATGATGCGATGAGACCAGATGTTGCATTTTTAATGACAAAAGTTCTTGAGGCTGAAGGAGGACTAACCTTGTTAGAAAAAAATAAAGTTATAAAACCCAATAATTATTTTAGGTTATTTGCTACAGCTAATACTATTGGACTGGGTGATACAACAGGACTTTATACAGGAACACAACAAATCAACCAAGCACAACTCGATAGATGGAATATTACAACAACGTTAAACTATTTAAGTTTAGAAAAAGAAATGGAAATTGTTTTGGCTAAAAATAAAAATTTAAATAATGTAAAAGGAAAAGAAAAAGTTGCAAATATGATTAAAGTTGCTTCATTAACTAGAAAAGGGTTTATTGCAGGCGATATATCGACTGTCATGTCACCCAGAACTGTTATCCACTGGGCTGAAAATAGTTCCATTTTTAAAAATATTGGTTACGCCTTTAGAGTAACTTTCTTAAATAAATGTGACGAATTAGAAAAAAATATAATTGCTGAATATTACCAAAGATGTTTTGGGGAAGATTTACCTGAATCATTAGTAAATGTTCAGATGTAGATGAACAAAAAAGACATTTTTAAAGAAAAGTTTAAGCAAGCTTTAATTTCTACTGTTAAAGTAATATCAGATGATTACAGGCCTAAAAAGGATGGCAATAACGCTAGTTCAAAAAATATAAATTTTTTTGAATTAGATAATTTAAATTCCAAACATGATTTTGTACGTTTTAGAGCAGAAGCAGATTCTGAAGCTTTAAAAAAAAAATTTTCTGATAAAGAAATTTACCAAAAGAACTTACCTAATAATTCTTCTTATAAATCTTTATACGATATATCTGAAAAGATTCGATATGAACTTCTTGGCTCAAAAATGTTAAAAGGAATATCTAAAAACTTAAATGAAAACTATAACCAAAAATTAAGTCTTAAACGTAAAGATCAATTAAAAAGTAAAGAAGATGTTGGTGTTGTTGAGGCTTTTGAATTATATATGTTAAAAAATTTTTTAAATATTAAACTAAATACAATTTCTTCTAAAATTTTAGGCTTCTGGGAGAAGGAATTTAATTCTTCACTAAATAATCACTTAAAATTCTTACAACATAATATTAATAATCAACAATTATATAATTCAAAATTTGCCAATTTATTTGAGGAAATGGGTATTTTTGACTCTGAAAATGAAAAACAAGAAAACCAAGAAAATGAAGAAAATTTAGAGAATAATAATCAAAATCAGCAAGAAGGTGAACAAGAAAAAAATGAACAGGAGGAAAACCAAAATGGCCTCGAAGGTGACTATGATTTCGATAATTATTCAATAAACGAACAACTCGTAGATACAAATTCTGAAGAGCAAAGTCCCGAAAAAGGCATACAAAAAATAAATATGGATAATGTAAACAAGAATTATAATATTTATACAACACAATATGATGAAGTAGCAAAAGCTGAAAAGCTTGAGTCTGAAGAAGAAATAGCAAAATTAAGAAATAATTTGGATCAACAGCTTGTTACTTTCCAAGATCTTATAACTAAACTTGCAAATAAACTTCAAAGACAGCTACTTGCCAAGCAAAATAGATCCTGGGAATTTGATATGGAGGAAGGTTTACTTGATAGTTCAAAACTACCAAGAGTTATAATGGACCCATATCACTCTCTATCTTTTAAGAAAGAAAAAGATCAAGATTTTAAAGATACGGTGGTGACATTATTAATTGACAACTCAGGATCTATGAGAGGAAGACCTATAACTATAGCAGCCTTATGTGCAGACATTCTTTCGAGAACATTAGAAAGATGTTCTGTTAAAGTAGAAGTTCTAGGATTTACTACAAAAAATTGGAAAGGTGGAAAAAGCAGAGAGTTTTGGAATAACAATAATAAACCAAAAAATCCAGGTAGATTAAATGATTTAAGACATATCATTTACAAAAATGCAGATACTCAGTGGAGAAGGTCAAAAAATAATATAGGTCTAATGCTTAAAGAAGGTCTTCTCAAGGAAAACATTGATGGCGAAGCCATCTTATGGGCTTATAATAGACTAAAAAAAAGAGAAGAAGAAAGAAAAATCTTAATGGTAATTTCTGACGGAGCTCCTGTTGATGACTCAACTCTTTCAGTAAATTCTGGTGATTTTTTAGAAAAACATTTAAAAAAAATAGTAAGATTTATTGAAAATACAAATGATGTCGAAATTTTAGCTATAGGAATAGGTCACGATGTTTCTAGATATTATAATAAGGCAATTAAAATCACTGATGTTCAAGAATTAGGTGATGTAATGATAAGTCAACTTGCTGGTTTATTTGAAGACAAAAAAAAACTTCATTAAATTTGTGCTAAATCAATATTTTTCCAAATAATATTAACTTCAGCTCCACCTCTAGTTTTTGAGTTTCTACAAATTAATTTTGCTTTATTTTTTTCAAGCAAAGTTTTTCCAATAAAAATACCTAATCCTAAACCTGATTTTGAATTATCATTTGATTGAAGAGATTTAATATATGGCTCACCTATTTTACTTAAAATATCTTTTGGATAACCAAAGCCATCATCTTCTATTATTATCTCAGAATTTTCACTATCACTCTTCAACGTCAAGTAAATTTGATTTGATGCAAATTTGTTAGCATTTCCAATAAAGTTTCTAAGGCCATATACAATTTCAACTGATTTTCTTATAGGAAATGAATTGGCATTTTGATCTTCATTTATGATGAATTTATTTTCTGAAATTTCTTCAAAAGATTTAACAATTTCATCAACATACTCAACTAGAGATAAATCCTTATCAATAAAATCATCCTCAATTGTTGGATTCATTGTAAGTTTTCTAAGTATTTGATTACATCTCTCGACTTGATCAATTAGTAATTCAATATCTTTATTTACTTTTTCGTCATTTTTAAATTGTTCAAATAAATCTTGTGAAATAATCTTAATTGTAGATAGAGGTGTTCCAAATGAATGCGCTGCAGCCGCAGCTTGTCCGCCAAGAGAAACTAGTTCGTGCTCTTTTGCTATTACTTCTTCTATTTTATCTAAAGCCTCTTTTCTTAGACGAGATTCTCTGCCAAAAATTATAGCAAAATAATTCAAAAATAATAATGCAACAATTAGTGCTAATGGCAATGCGAAATAATAATAATCATTTATTATTATTATTTCATTAAGAGGATATGGTAAATTCTTAGAATAAAATGTCAAAAAAATAATTGATATAACCGTTATAAAAATTAAAGTTAAATTAGTTTTAATATCTAAATTGGAAGATGAAAATACACTTGGAATAATTAAAAAAACTGAAAAAGGATTTAAAACTCCCCCTGTAAGATATAAAAGAAAACTTAATTGAATAATATCAATTAATAAGAAAATAAATGATGATCTATTTGATATTTGAGAATTATTGTAAAAATAAATTAAAAATAAATTACTAATTGTCCCTAAAAAAATTATAAAATTTGCTAAAAGATAATTAAATTCAAAATTAAAAATAAATTTTACAGAATTTATTGTTATAAATTGTCCAATAATTGCTATCCATCGCAAATTTATATAGGTAGATTTAGTTAAATAATATGCTCCAGAAGTTTTAAAAAACTCCATTATTAAATGTCAAGATTTGAAACATTAATTGCATTTTCAACAATAAATTCTTTTCTTAAAGCTACATCACTACCCATTAAAGTATGTATCAAGTCATGATCTTTTTTAAGATTTTTAGAATATTCAACTTTGAATAAGCTTCTTGTTTCAGGATTTAAAGTGGTGTTCCATAATTCTTCTGGGTTCATTTCACCTAATCCTTTAAATCTTTGAAGATTTATTTTTGATTTTTCTTCTTGAAGTACTTTTTCAAATTCTTTTGAATTTTTTTTAATTTTTTTTAAATCTTTGGAGTTGCTCAAAATATAATTTTCTAGTTCTTTTTCATCTCTAATATAAATTGCTTTTGAACCTTTATTAATTTTAAACAAAGGAGGTTGTGCCAAGTACACATGACCATTTTCTATAAGTTTGTTAAATGGTTTATTGTTAAAAAAAGTTAAAAGTAATGCTCTGATGTGTGAACCATCAACATCAGCATCAGTCATAATTATAATTTTTCCATATCTCAAATCTTTTAAGTCAATATTTTCATCCTTTGGATCTAAACCAAGAGCATTAATCATAGTTACTATTTCATTAGAAGAAATTAATTTTGCAAGTGTTTTAGTTCTTAATTCATTTCCATTACCATTTTTTTTAGATCCATTTGTATCTGTATATGTGTTTAAAATTTTACCTCTTAACGGAAGAACAGCTTGATATTCTCTATTTCGGCCCTGTTTAGCAGAACCACCTGCGGAATCACCCTCAACAATAAATAGTTCTGTGCCTTCTTGTTTAGAAACTTGACAATCGGCTAATTTCCCTGGCAACCCTGATAATTCTAATGCTCCTTTTCTTCTAACATTTTCTCTAGCTTTTCTTGCCACATCTCTAGCTAGTGCTGCATGAACAATCTTTGTGAGTATAATTTTTGCTATAGAAGGATTTTGATCAAACCATACTGATAACTTTTCATTAACTATTGTTTCAACTATATTTCTAACTTCTGATGAAACTAACTTATCTTTTGTTTGGGATGAAAATTTTGGATCGGGAATTTTAATAGAGAGTACACAAGTTAAGCCTTCTTTTATATCATCTCCTGATATTGAAAGTTTATTCTTTTTTAACAAATTTTGTTCATTTGCGTATTTATTGATTACTCTAGTTAATGAGCTTCTAAATCCTAATATGTGAGTTCCACCATCTTTCTGATAAATATTATTCGTATAAGGATAAACATCTTCACCATAGCCTGCATTCCATTTTAATGAACATTCTACTTCTAAATTATTTTTTTTACCTTGAATAAATATAGGTTTTTTAAATAAATCATTATCATTTTTATTTTTTAATTTTTCTCTTTTTTCATCCAAAAATTCTACAAATTCTAAAATTCCACCATCAAATTTAAACTCTATATTTTTTGTTTTTTTTAAAGTTAAATCATTAATTATAATTTTTATTCCTTTATTTAAAAAAGCAAGTTCTCTCATTCTTTTTTCAATAATATTAAAACTAAATTTAACTGAAGAGAAAACTTCTTTAGATGGTAAAAATTTTATCTGTGTTCCAGAATATTTTGATTTTCCAATTTCTTTTAATGGCTTTAATGCTTTGCCATTTTTAAACTCAATAAAGTATTTTTTTCTATTTCGTCCAATAGTTAATTCTAATTTCTCTGAAAGAGCATTAACTACTGAAACACCAACACCATGTAATCCACCAGAAACTTTGTATGAATCATGATCAAATTTTCCTCCTGCATGCAATTGTGTCATTATAACTTCTGCTGCAGATTTTTTTTCTCCTTTGTGAAGATCTACTGGAATTCCTCTACCATCATCCGTTACAGTTATTGTCCCATCATAATTAATATCTACTTCTATATTTTTACAATAACCTGCTAGTGCTTCATCGATAGAATTGTCCACAACTTCATAAACCATGTGATGCAATCCAGTACCATCGTCTGTATCTCCAATATACATTCCAGGTCTTTTTCTTACAGCTTCTAATCCTTTAAGAACCTTAATTGAATCGGCTTGATAATTTAAATTTTCAGTTTTTTTTGTCATTTTATTTTTATGGAAAAAAAATATTATATCATTTTAAGCAAATTAAATAAAATGGGTAGTTTGCAACATGTGAAATAGACGCTGATAATACATACTATTTTGACCTTTTTTTTATTTAATTTGATAAATTGGAATAAAACAAAAATAGTCCCTTTTTTGTTTAAAATTGATTCAATTTTTCTTTTATTTTACTGAAAACATCCTCAACTTTAATTGTACTAATTTCTTTAGTAGACTTATCGAAGTTATCTCCATGTCTCTTTATGCCTAATTCACGGTTTTTATTATAATATTTACTAGTTAATTTTATAATTTTTTTTGATTGAAGCGCACTAGCATCTGTTGGGCCAATTATACTAATTGTATCAATTTGAAATGCCGCGGCTAAATTTGTGGGACCAGTATCATTGCCTATAAATAAATTTGTTTGAGCAATTATATCAATAATTTTCTCCAAACTTTCTTGCGAACAATCTATTAGTTTGCTATTAAAATTATTAAATTTAATTATATGATCAACTAAATTTTTATTTTCAGGTAAAGATATTAAAAACAAATTTTCTATATTATAATTATTTATAATTAAGCTTACTAATTCTGAAAAATAATCCATTGGCCAAATCCTATTTTTTTCTAATGAATCGACCACTATTGAAATAATTTTTCCTTGAGCATTTATTTTATTTTTTAAACTTATTTTGTAATCAGAAAGATTTAAAAATGGAGATTCATCATTTAATTTTATTCCATTTAATGTTAAAAATTCTTTAGTTTGGCTAGGATAATTTAACCTTAAAATATTTTTATGTAAAATATTTTTATTTTTTACAAAAAATTTTTGGCTACCGATTCCATATCCATATATATTATCTACATTTGCGATCAAAGCTGCCATTGCAGCAGATTTTGTTTTTTCTAATATATATAAATATTTTATTTGATCTTCTTTAAAATTTTTATAAAGTTTATAAGAGTCAAAAATAAATCTTACACCTTTGTTAAAACCATTTTTTCTAATGTGTTTTATGTAACTTTGTAACTCCACTATCTTATCTAGCTTAATTGTTTCATGAAAATAAAAAAATACTGGTTGCTTATGATGTTCGCTTATTGCTTTAACGGCAGGTAATTGCCATATTATATCACCTATTTTAGGTGCCGAATATAAAACTCCCACATTATTCATATATTTAACTTCATGATTTAATTGAGTTTTTAATAATTTTTAATAGCAAAGTCTATTAAAATGGCGGAAAGAAAGGGATTTGAATCCATAATATAAATAATTAAATTAAATTGTATTGATATTCTCTAGCTTTAGTTACTTCTTTAGGAATATTCAGCTTAACATCACTTATCTTGATAACTTCATCTTTTTTAATATTTTTAATGAGCTCAGCTCCATCAGTTAAACCAAGTGGTAATATATTTTCTTCTTTTGATTTTTTTGATGTTATTAACTTTCCTCTAGAGCAAAATCCACCTTCTCCATCTAATTTTTCACCAATTTTTAAATCTTTTTTTGCATAAGTTGCAACATCAGAGTTATATTTTTTTGTAAAGCCTGTGGCTTTTTTGTCTAAAGCAACTGAATATATTGATTGAGCAAGCTCTAGCCCTATGTAGTGATAAGGTCTCCATATAGCAGAATAATTTCCCGAAGCATCAGTTACCATTCCATAGTCTTTAAAACAATTTTTTACATACTGATTTTGTGCTTTTATAACAACATAAACCCCCCATCTTAGATCATTAGGAATATCTTTTTTTTCTAAATCTATACTAGAAATAACTTCTACTTGACCTTCAAATTCAATTAAACCGCCATCAGATTTTGGAATAAGTTTTTTTGCAATGTCATAAACTCCGACAGGAGGAAAAGTTAAGCCGTTGCTGGGACATTTTAAATTTGCTGCATTGCTTACAGCACACATTTCTATTGCAGATTTATCTCCACATAAAAAACTGTTAAACATTTTCGGATTCATTCCTGACTCAACTTCAGCTCTTTCTTTGCTTAAACCATAATGCTCCCATACTGTATCTGGAGTAGAATATTCAAATGTTGGATGATATTTTGTTCCCTTTCCAGCACAAACAACAAAAAAACCGTTCAATCTTGCCCATTCTATTTGTTCTAGGATTAGTGAGGGTTGATCGCCATAAGCCATTGAACAAATAACACCATTTTTTTTAGCTAGGTCTGATAAATATTTGCCACAAGTAACGTCCGCCTCCACATTAACTAAAATAACATGTTTCTTTTTTTTTATAATTTTATAAGCGTGAACTGTACCAATAATTGGGTTTCCAGTAGCTTCTATAAATATTTCAATATCTCTATCAATGGCTTCATCAATAGAATTTACAAAGTTAATTTTATTTATAGTGTCTTCAGATAATCCACTATTTAAACAATTTTTTTTTGCCTGATTTATTTTAAGATCAATAATTGTATCAATTTTTATTTTCTTAAGTTGATTATATTGTGATAAAAACATGGAAATAAATTTTCCACATCCAATAAAGGCAACATTAATATTTCCATCAAATTCTTCTAGTTTTGTATTTAAATACATAGTTTAGGCAGATTAATTTTTCTACTATTTTGGTATTTCTTCAAACGAAGTTTGATAGGCACTTTCTGGAACACCTTTCTCCCATGGTAAATTAACTTCATAATCTTTTGTTAAACAATCATCTGGCAAACATTCAATAGGTGTAAAATCACGATGAGCTATATATTCCTTACGTTTAAATCTTCGAATATGATTGCTTACCGCACATAGGCTTAAGTAAACGCTTATCCTATTAAAAGGAGATAGATTATTGCTAGAAGCATGAACTAAACAACTGTGAAATATTATCATTGATCCTGCTGGTCCTTTTGGGCTTACAATACCTCCATTACGTCCACCAGCTCTATCAATCAATTGTCTTATTAGATCGTTTTCTATTGTCCAAAGTGGATAGCTAGTTGTAGTTAAATCATGTTTAGCTTTAATAACTCCTTTTTTATGACTGCCTGGAATAAATAGAAGAGGACCATTAAATTCAGTAACTTCATCAAGGAAAATTGCAACATTCATTGCACGAGCGCTTGGCATTAAATCGTCATTAAACCATGTTCCATAATCCTGGTGCCATTGCCATACATCACCTTCAAAAGCCATTTTCCCATTAATTTTAAATTGATGCATGTACAATTTTTCTTGAAGTAAGTCTTCAACTGGTTGAATCATGCGAGGATGTCGAGAAAGTTTTGCGAAAGGCGTGCTATATAGATGGGCTGCAAAATTTGTACGAACCACATCACTTCCTTTTTCACGAAAATTATATTCTTCTCTTATTTCATAAAGTTTAGGAACCGCTTGTAATAAATTTTGAACTTCTTTTTGTGAAAAAATACTTGGAAAGAAAAGATATCCTTCCTTATCAAAAAACTCTTTTTGTTCTTTTGTTATGTTCATTTAATTATAAAATATTGTTTAATGATTTAAACATCTATCTATCAAAGATTCAATATTTTTTAAATTTTTTAAGCAACAAATATAAGGCACTGTGATCTAAATTTGATTTACCTTGTTTAACTATCATTGCATATAATTTTTTTATTTTATTAGATATAGGCAATTGAATATTATAATCTCTTGCTGTTTCAATTATATTTTTCATATCTTTTAATTGTGTTGAACATTTTCCTCCTGGTCTAAAATTACCGTTTAATATTCTATTTCCATGATTTTCTAAAATTGGACTTCCAGCAAACCCTGTTTTTATTGCTTCTCTAACTGCTCTAGGATTTGCACCTGCGGCTTTCGCAAGTATTAAAGCTTCTGAAATAGCTCCGATCGTAATTCCAACAATTGCTTGGTTTGCTAATTTAGCTATTTGTCCAGAACCAGTTTTACCAACATAAGTTACTTTGCCCATTGTACTTAACAAATTTTTTACCTTATTAAATATTATTCTTTTTCCTCCTGCCATTATTGCTAGTTTTGCTTTTTCAGCTCCTACCGTTCCACCAGAAACAGGAGCATCTAAAAAATAAGCTTTACGAAATTTAATATTTTTTTCAATGTTAATTGAAGTTTTTTTCTTTGTAGAACTCATGTCAATTAATATTTGACCCTGTTTTAATTTATTTTTCAGACGATTAGTAATTTGCATACATATTTTATCATCAAGTAACATCATTATGATGATCTGGCATTTATCAGTAAGATCTGTCAAGTTTTGACATGTCGTAGCTCCTAGTTTTTCAATATCTTTATAATTTTTTTTTGATCTACTCCAAACAATTAATGGATATTTTTTTTTTAAAATATTTTTTGCCATAGGCAAACCCATTAATCCCAGACCTATGAATCCCACATTAAATTTTTTCATTTTTATTTAAATTTAAAATCGCCTTTTTTAAACCTTCTGCCATTTAAAAATCTTGAAGTACAAATGCTCTATTGTATGTTTCGACAGTACTAGTAAATACTTTGTCTAATATTTTGTCGTACATAAAATTTATCTCCAAGAGTGCCCACAAAGTGTCCAAACCAATCTTAACGTCTTTTCAAATTATGCAAAAGGTTAAATTAATGGCGGAGAGAGTGGGATTCGAACCCACGGTACCTGTGAGGGTACACACACTTTCCAAGCGTGCGCCTTAAACCACTCGGCCACCTCTCCAAAAAATAATCATTTTTATTAAAAATTATATAAAATTTTACACATAACAACAAAGTAAAATGTTTTTATCATTAATATTGCTTGTATAAAAAGTTAATAGAATTTAAATTAAAATAGTTAAATGGAATTTTTTTTAGAAAAACTAATCTGTATTTGCAGTAGATACATGGGCATGGAATAGCGGCAATAAAAATATTAAAACTAATAGGCTAGTTACATGGGGAAGATTTACTTCCTGTCCCACAAGTACTTATTTTACGTATAGAAGTTTTTTATTTAAAACTGAATTAAATTATTTTAAAAATGAAAAATATGATTTTAGCAAATAAAATTTTAAAAAAAGAAATAAAAGAATTAAATTTAATTACTAAAAAAATTTTTTTATCAAAAAATGATAATTTTTTAAAATTATGTGAAAATTCTTTAAATTCATTAAAAAGTGGAGGTAAAATTCTTTTATTCGGAAATGGTGGAAGTGCTGCAGATGCACAACACCTGGCAACAGAACTTACTGTTAGATATAGAAAAAAAAGAAAAGCTATTGCTGCTTTAGCACTAACTACAGATACTTCTGCTCTAACTGCAATAGGTAATGATTTAAATTTTAAATTTATATTTTCTAGACAAATCGAAGCTCTTGGAAAAAATAACGATACAGTTATAGCTATTACTACTTCTGGTAAAAGTAAAAATATCATTGAAGGAATAAAGAAAGCAAAAAAAATGGGAATAAAAACTTTTTGTTTTAGTGGATGTGGTGGAGGAATAGTTAAAAAATATTCCGATTATACAATTTTAATCCCAAGTAGTAAAACATCCATAATACAGACTGTAGAAATTTTACTTGGTCAAGTACTATGTGATTTTTTAGAAAGAAAATTATCAAAAGATTGATGCAAAATGTATTATTTATTTTTAAAGATTTACCCTGGTATCATTCTTATATACTAAATAAATTTTCTTATTCATACCATTTTAATGAATATATCATAAATAATAATCTCAACAAAACATCTCAAGGAATATCTGAAGAAATAAATTCTTTAATAAAAGAAAAAAAAATAGAAATTATTTTCTTTGATTTTGACTATACAAGTATAATAGATAAATTTTTTGTAAATAAGATTATATGTAAAAAAAAAATTCTTGTTAGCTTTGATCCGCATGAAAATCATAAAAAAATACAAGATTCTTTAGAATATTTTTCACACTTGCTTATTGCAGAACCAGAATATGCAGAAAAACTTAATTTATTAAATCAAAATTGTTTTTATTTTCCTTTAGAAGCAAATGAAAAAATTTTTTTTAATAAAAAAACAAAAAAAAATATTGATGTTTTATTTTTTGGAGAATTAAAAGCAGACAGGAAAATTTTTATAGAAAAAATTAAAAAATTAAATATAAATTTTCATTCACATATAAATTCTAGGGAAACATTGGATGATAATGCATTGGTTGATCTAATTAACAGATCAAAAATTGTTATAAATTTTTCTAAAGGTGTAAACAAATATGAAAAAGATGAATATTATCAATTTAAGGGAAGAATTCTTATTTCGGGTATGTGTGGAACTTTATGTTTATCAGAATATTCAAAAGGTCAAGATTTAATTTTTAAAAATAATTACCCAACATTTAAAAATTCTGAAGAAATGATTACTATAATAAAATCATTACTCAACAATGAAAAAAATCTAAATATTTTAACAAATAATTTCTTTTCAGAATGTAAAATGTTTTCTGATACTGAATATTTTTCTAAAATAGTTAAATTTTTAAGTTTAGAAAATAATAAAAATATTTTAGATAAAGATGATAAAATAAATCACATAAGCATAAAAAATAGAATAAAAATATTTTCAAAAAAATCTTCTAGTAAAGTTTTGTTAAAAGAAACAGCAAATATATTTAAAAATTTAAAAAACAATTTAAGTTTAAAAAATATGTATTTAATTATATATTTATCAGTAATATTTTTACCTTTTTGGCTTCAGTCTAAAATAAAAAATAATAAAAAAAAATGATTTCATGAAAAACGATTTAATTATCCTTGCTGGAGGTAGAGGTTTAAGATTAAAAAAATATACAAAAACAATACCCAAACCACTTTTAAAAGTTAATAAGATTTCAATAATTGAAAATATTTTAAATCAATTTTCTAAATATGATTTCAATAAAATTTATATTCTTACTGGTTACAAAGGAAACTTGATAAAAAAAAAAATTCACAAAAAGATTTTTAACTTTAATGAAATAACATGTTTAAAAGAAAAAAAACTACTTGGTACAGGTGGTGGAATAAAAAAAAATTTACATTTATTTTCAGATAAATTTTTTGTTATAAATGCTGATAGTTATTGTGATTTTGAATTTAATAAATTTCAAAATATAAATTTAAGATCCAATTTAGGTATAATTTTATTAGTAAAAAATTCAAATTATAAAAGCAATAAAAAATTAAGCAATCTCTCTGTTTATAAAAAAAAAGTTTTTTTTAAAAAAAAATCTAATTACATGAATGGAGGGATTTATTTTCTGAAAAAAAAATGTTTCCAAGATAAAAATTTTAATGAAAAAATTTCTCTAGAAGAACAAATAATAGCTCCATTGATTAAAAAAAATAAGATTTTAGGATTCAAATCCAATAATTTTTTTATAGATATTGGTACAGAAAAAAATTATAAAAAATCAAAAAATTTAATTAGTAAAAATTTAAGAAGACCAGCAGTTTTTATAGACCGTGATGGAACAATAAATGAAGATATTGGTTATTTACATAAGATTAAAAATTTAAAATTTAAATCAAATATTTTAAAAACTCTAAACTATCTTTCAAAAAAAAAAATTTATTTATTTATAGTAACTAATCAAGCAGGAATTGGTAAAAAAATTTTTACTTTAAAGCAATTTAATAAATTTCATAAAAAATTAAAAGAAATTTTTATTAAAAAAAAAATTTTTATAGATGATGTAATTTATTCTCCTTATCATCCAAAAGCAAAAATTAAAAAATATAAAAAAAAATCATTATATAGAAAACCAGGAAATTTAATGATAGAAAATCTAATGAAAAGATGGGAAGTTCTTAGAAATAAATCTATATTTATAGGAGATCAAACTTCTGATGAAACGGCTGCAAAGAAATCTAATATAAAATTTTTTTATTATAATAAAAATATATTTAATAAAATTAAAGAAAAATTTAATAATTATTCTTAAAATTTGTATTATCTAAAGAATAAATATCTACCAATTCTTCAATTCCTTTTTCTAATGAAATACTAGCTTTAAATCCTTTTTTTTCTATCTTTTTATTACTGACAAAATAATCTCTTTGATCTGGATCTTTTTTTGTATCATCAATAATAATTTTAAATTTATTTATTTTTCTTTTAATTTTTTTTAAAAGTTGCAATTTTGTAATATTTGCATTTGATAGACCTAAATTAAAAACATTATTTTTTAATCGTTTAAAATTTAAAATAGAAAAGTGTATTGCCTTCACAACATCAAGTATATGAACAAAATTTCTTCTAAAGTGTGGCTCAAATATTTTTATTTTTTTCCTTTTAAATGCCTGTAAAACCATAAAATTTACAAGTAAATCAGTTCTCATTCTAAAAGAAAAACCAAATACTGTAGCAAGTCTATAACTTATTTGATTGCCTCTTTTTCTTATTATTTCTTCTGCTTGATTTTTTGTTTTACCATAATATGAAACTGGTCGAAGTAAAGATGTTTCATCACAATATTTTTTTTTCTCTCCTACTCCATAACCAGAATTGGTCGTTAAAAATATTATCTTTTGTTTTTTTTTTAAGTTATGACAGATATTTTCTATAACTTTTACATTTAATTTTGTTGCTAATTTTTTATTTTTTTCACACAAAGGGGCTCCAACTAAAGCAGCCAATGGTATTATAATATCCTTATTTTTCAAATGATTTAATATTACTTTTTTGTTTGTTACATCATCTATTACTAAACTAAAATTACTGTATGCAAATAAATGTGTTAGAGAATTTTTTGAATATATTAATTTATCTATTACTGTTACTTCATATCCTTGATAAACGAGATAAGTACTTATCATGGATCCTAAATAACCAGCTCCGCCTGTAATAAGTATTTTTTCTTTTTTTTTCATTTTATTAATTATCTCTTATCCTTAAAATTATTTTTTTTAAAAATTTTAATACCACCAAGCATCATTTTAATTGTAAAGAATTTAACATATTACATATCTTGATAATTTTACCTTTAGATAAATTTGGATAATTGCCAATATAATATCCAAAATGATGAACGTGTTCTACATTTTTAAATTTCTTTAAATTAATTTTATTAAAATAATTTTTTATATATGGTTGCCTTAATTGATTTCCTCCTCCTGCATTACCTCTTCTAAATTCAATATTAGCTACTTTTAATTTCTTTTCAAAGTAATTTCTTATTTTTAAATTTTTAGTTTGTAATATAATTGGAAAAGCATAATTACTATTTCCCTCAAGGTCAAAATTTTTCCAGTATTTTTTACCATCTAATAACTTTAAGAACAATTTAAAATTTTTAGCCCTTTGTAAATTGTTTCTATCTAAGGATTTAAGTTGATTAATTCCAATAACGGCACCAATTTCATTATTTCTAAAATTTAATGTTGGATGTAAAAAAATAAATTTTGGTGATAAATCTTTATTTTCTTTTATAAGCTTTTTTTCATATTGTTTATTACCAGACTCTCTAAGCATACCATGAGATCTTAACATTTTTGCAATCTCATATATTTTGTTGTTATTAGTGCATACCATACCACCCTCTATTGTTGTTAAATGATGGGCATAATAAAAAGAGAAATTTGACATCAAACCAAAATTTCCAAGCTTTTCCTTGTTATATGTTGCTCCATGACTTTCACAAACATCTTCAATCAAATGAATTTTCTTTTTTTTTAATATGGTTAGTAGTTTTTTACTTAAACCATTAAAGCCTTGAGCATGTGTTATAAAAACAGCTAATGTTTTTTTTGAAATTTTCTTTATAGCCTCATCTACATTCATAGATAGATTTGAAAAATTAATATCTACAAAAACTGGCTTAAAACCATTCATAATTACAGAATTTATATCAGACACCCAAGTTAATGATGGAACAATTATCTCATTTTTTTCTTTATCCTTATTCAAAATTTTTAAAGCAGAAATTGTTATAAAATTTGCTGAAGAACCAGAATTTACAAAAACTGAATGTTTAACACCCAGCCATTTAGACCATTTATTCTCAAATTCTTTAACTTTATTTGATTGTGTTAATACTATATTTTTTTGCTTAATTAATTTTCCAACAGCATCCATGTCAGATTTTGTAAAGTTATTATCCATTAGTGCATGATTAAGTTTCATGGTTTATCTATTTAAAGAATTTAAGATAACTTCACAACCTTCATTTGAAAATTTAAAGGGTATATTGGTTATATTCTTAATTTTATTTAAAAAGTTTTTTTGTTTTTCTTTTTTGATATAAACAAGTAAAAAGCCTCCACCACCAGCGCCAAGTAACTTACCACCAAGTGCCCCATTTTTAAGTGCTACTTTATAAAGTTCATCTATTTTATGATTTGAAATTGATCTGCTTAATTCTTTTTTTTCAACCCAAGCATGATGTAGAAGTTTTCCAAAATCATCTAAATTTCCTAATTTTATTATTTTCTCACCTAATTCGACATTTTTAATTATTTTTCTAACATTTTTTTCTTTTTGATTTGATAATTTATGAACATAGTTACTTGCAATCACATTGGCATTTCTTTGAATTCCTGTGTAAAGAAGTAACAAATTTGAATTTAATTTTTTTAAATTATCTTTTAAAATTTTCTTTACTATAATTTTATCATTTTTTAAAAAATTTATTTTATTAAACCCTCCTATTGATGCTGCAACTTGATCTTGAGATCCCACTGTCTCTTTCATAATTTTTTGTTCAAAAAATATTGTTTTTTGAGCTAAGTTAATACCTTTGAGATCTTTATATTGGTATTTCATTAAAGCTCTCATAAGACCTACGGAAAAACTAGAACTAGATCCCATTCCACTTCTTGCTGGCAAATCACCATCATAATGAATTTCTAGACCAGATTTTATTTTGTTGTATTTAAGAAGTTTTCTTACTGTCAAATGTTGTATTTTATCTATTGTTTTTACATTTTCTATTTTTGACCAAACTATTCTATATTTATGATCAAAAAATGGTGGCAACTCTCTACAAGAAATATAAATATATTTATCTATAGTGGTCGATAATACAGAACCCCCAAATTTCTTATACCAACCAGGGTAGTCACTTCCTCCACCGAAAAAAGAAATTCTATAAGGTGTTTTTGTAATAATCATAATTATTTTTCACTATAATAATCTCCGTATTCTACTAAAATAGTATTTTTTCCATCTCTTCTTTCGTATGCTTTTTTATAGGCTGAAAAAATCTTATTTGGATCACTTAATTTAATAACTTCAATTGTAGAACACATTTTTTTAATAGCTAAAGAAAAATCGCCGATGTGTTGATGTTGTGGATGTAATGGTCTTTGTGAGCCAATAGAAGTTCGAATTATAATTTTAGGTTTTATCCTGTCGCCAGCCATTATTTTAAACTTATCTATATGATTAACTAACTGATTTACTCCATATAACAAAAAATTCCATCTAGGAAAAATACTAATAGTTACATTTCCATCCATAGCCAGGCCTAAAGACATTCCCATTTGCATTTCTTCTGCAACAGGAAGTTCTAGCAGTTTTTTTTTGGGAATATCTTTTAATGTTTTAGACATAGCTGTACCAGGGACTTCCACTGCTTGGCCAATAAAAATTGTATTTTTTTTATTACCTAAAAAATCCATCGATTTTTTTATTTCTTCAAAATATTTTTTCAAAATTCAACTCTTTGTCCAGCTCCAGAATGTGGATACTTTAATTTATATTTATAATATGTAACAAACTTGTCAGAAACATTTTCATATATTAGTTTATTATTAGACCAAGCTTTTCTGGTATCTGTGCAAACTGATTTTCTATTATCTTCAACTATAAAATGAATGGGTAGATTTTTATTTCTACTATATTTAATACATTCATGAGCAATACCTGTTTCTGAAGTCATGTCACCTATAAAGCAATAAACTTTATTTTTTGATTTTTTTCTTTTTAATGACAAGGCTAAACCAAGTGCAATAGGTAATGTTCCACCAACAATTGCAGACGAGTAAATTTTATAATCTAAAAAACATAAAGATATAGATTTACCTTTAATTATTTCATTTTTAATTTTGTTAGCTGGGACGCCTTTTAATAGACATTGATAATGAGACCTCCAGGAACAAAAGATCCAATCATTTTTTTTAATTTTTTTAAAAAATCTAATTAAAAATTTTTCATTACCTGAGTATAAATGAATTGGAGCTTTTATTTTTGACTCGTTAAAAAGTTTAGCAATATTGTCTTCAAAGTGGATTAGATCTTTTTCTTTCATTAACTTTTGTTATAACTATTATATTTTTTTAACATGATTTCAAACAAACATTTTTTTATCGAAAAGACTCAATGGTTAAGAAAAGAGATTTTTAAGATGGTTATCCGCGTAAATCAAGGTCATATTGCATCTGTACTTTCGCAGTGTGAGATTCTTATAAGTCTTTTTTATGGAGATATTTTAAATTATAAAAAAACAATCCTCAATATGAGGATAGAGACAGATTTATTATAAGCAAAGGCCATTCTTCTATGGGAGTTTATCCAGTACTTGTAAATATTGGATATTTTCCAAAAACAGAAATTAAAAAATGTTTGTTTGAAATCATGTTAAAAAAATATAATAGTTATAACAAAAGTTAAAGAAATGATAGACGTTTTATTTATAACACCAAATAGTCCAAAGACTATTTATCAAGATTTATCTGTAAACTATTCTGCTATAGAGCCTCCTACTTGGTCTTTGTTACTATCACAAAGCTGTAGGTCAAAAGGATATAAAGTTTCATTATTAGATTGCCTTGCTGAAAATTTAAACTTTGAACAATCATTAGAAAAAATTAAAAAATTTAATCCAAAATTATTATGTTTTGTTGTTTATGGACAAAATGTAAATGCTGGTACAACAAGCATGAGTGGTGCAGTTTCGCTAGCAAATTTTTTAAAAAAAAAAATCAAAGCACCAATAAGTTTCGTTGGATCTCATGTTCAAGCGTTACCTTTGAAAACTTTAAAAAAAGAAAAATCAATAGATATAATTTTTACGAATGAAGGGGTTTATGCTTTATGGAACATATTAAAGATAAAAAATTTTAATTATGAAAATTTAATCAAAATAAAAGGCATAGCATTTAGAGACAATAATAAAATTTATTTCAACAAACCTGAAGTTGTAGTTCCGACTGAAAAAATGGACATTGATTTGCCTGGCTATGCTTGGGATTTACTTCCTTACAATAAAAAACCCTTTGACTTATATAGATCTCCAATGTGGCATGCAGAATACTTAGAAGAAAATAGATCACCATATGCAGCTATACAAACTTCTCTAGGTTGCCAATTTAAATGTAGTTTTTGTATGATAAATTTAATTAATAGATCAGATGATGACGAAATTGGAGTAGCTGGAAACTATAATAAAATGAGATTTTGGTCACCAGAATTTATTATTAAAGAATTTGATAAACTTTTGGAATATGGAGTCAAAACTATAAGAATAGTTGATGAAATGTTTTTACTAAACCCAAAATACTATGTCCCTCTTTGTAAAATGTTGAGTGAAAGAAATAAAAATAATGAACTAAAAATGTGGGCCTACTCAAGAATTGACACTATAAAAAGAAAAAATATTTTAAAACTCGTACGTGATGCAGGTATAAAATGGCTTAGTTTAGGGATAGAAAGTGGAGACAAAAAAGTAAGACTTGAAGTTGCTAAAGGTAAATTTGAGGATGTAGATGTTAAACAAGTTGTGAATCAAGTTCATGAATCAGAAATTGAAGTAATGGCTAATTATATTTTTGGACTTCCTGGAGATACTATCTATACAATGCAAAAAACATTTGATCTTAGTATGGATTTATGCACTGTTGGATGGAACGCTTATGCTGCAATGGCTTTACCTGGAAGCCAATTATATAAGAATGCGATTGAAAATAATATTTCTTTACCTGATAGCTATGAAGGATTTTCTTTTCATTCTTATGAATCATTACCTTTACCTACCGAAACACTAGCCCCTGAACAAATATTAGAATTTAGAGATAAATGTTTTTTGGAGTATCATAAATCAGATAAGTTTCTTAAAAAAATAGAAAAAAAATTCGGAAAAAAAGCAATAGAAAATATAAAAAAGATAACAAGCATAAAACTTAAAAGAAAAATATTAGAAAAGAATTACTAATGTTCCCTTTTGATTTTTAGAACTCCTATAAATGCTTCTTGTGGAATTTCTACTCTTCCAAACTGTTTAGACCTTGTTTTTCCTTTTTTTTGTTTATCAAGCAATTTTCTTTTTCTGTCTCTCGCTCCGCCACCATGGATTTTGGTTAATACATCTTTTTTAAAACCTTTAATTGTTTCTCTTGCTATAATTTTACCACCAATGGCAGCTTGAACAGGTATCATAAAATTATGTCTTGGAATTAAATCCTTTAATTTTTCACAAACCTCTCTCCCAATAGATTGAGAAAAATCTTTATGAACCATCATTGAGAGCGCATCTACTTGTTCAGAATTCACTAAAATACCTAATTTAACTAAATCACCTTCCCTATGTTCTATGATTTCATAATCAAAACTTCCATAACCACTTGTCATAGATTTTAATCTATCGTTAAAATCAAAAACAACTTCATTCAAAGGTAATTCGTAATTCAAAACCGCTCTGTTACCTGAATAAGTTAAATTCTTTTGAATTCCTCTTTTATTTTGACAAATTTTAATAATTGAACCTAGATATTCATCTGGAGTAATTATTGTAGCTTTTATCCAAGGCTCTTCAATGAACTTAATATAAGTTGGGTTTGGTAAGCTAGATGGGTTTTGTAGTTCTATTATTTTTTCATTATTTAAATGAACTTTATATACAACTCCAGGAGTAGTAGTTAGTAAATTGATATCAAATTCTCTTTCTAATCTTTCTGTAATTATTTCTAAATGTAATAATCCTAAAAAACCACATCTAAATCCTAAACCAAGTGCAGAAGAGGATTCTGCTTCATAAGAAAAACTAGAGTCATTAAGTTGAAGTTTTGCCAATCCATCTTTTAATTTTTGATACTCAGAACTATCTGCTGGAAACAACCCACAAAATACAACTGGTTTACTTGGCTTAAAACCTGGTAAAGCTTTTACTAAAGGTTTATTAGCTTCACAGATTGTGTCTCCAACTTTAGTTTCTGATAAATTTTTTATTCCAGTGATAATAAAGCCAATTTCTCCTGCATTTAATTGATCAATATCCTTTGGTTTTGGAGTAAATACACCTACTTTTTCAATAATATATTCTTGATTTGTTGACATCATTTTTATCCTAATATTTTTAGAGATTTTACCATCAATAACTCTTACCAAAATTACAACTCCTAAATAAGAATCATACCAACTATCAACTAGCAAACATTTTAAATCTTTATTTTTTAACCCTTCTGGAGATGGCAATGTTTTAATTATCTGTTCTAAAATATCTTCAATGCCTTCACCTGTTTTTCCAGAACAAGAAATAGCATTGCCAGTATCAATGCCAATTACATCTTCTATTTGTTTTTTAGTTTTTTCAATATCAGATGCAGGTAAATCAATTTTATTTAAAACAGGAATAATTTCATGATTAATATCTAATGCTTGATAAACATTAGCTAAAGTTTGAGCTTCAACTCCTTGTGTACTATCAACTATTAAAATTGATCCTTCGCAAGCATATAATGATCTACTAACTTCATAACTAAAATCGACATGTCCAGGTGTATCTATTATATTTAATATATAATCTTTTCCATCTTTTGATTTATAATTCAATTTAACTGTTTGTGCTTTAATTGTAATTCCTCTTTCTCTCTCAATATCCATTGAATCTAATACTTGAGCTTTCATTTCTCTGTCTGTAAGGCCGCCACATTTATGAATTATTCTATCTGCAATAGTAGATTTTCCATGATCAATGTGTGCAATTATTGCAAAATTTCTAATGCGATCGATTGTGCTCATTACGATCTAATTTTTGCGTCAGTTTTTGATTCTACTGTTGAAATTATAAGTTGTGTAATTCTATCAAGATCATCATCATTCAATGTTTTTTCGGATGATTGAATAATAACATTTAAAGCAATTGATTTTTTGCCTTCTGGTATATTTTCTCCTTGATAAACATCAAAAATTTTAACTGACTTAATTAATTTTTGATCAATATTTGAAATAACTGCTATTAATTCTTGTGCTTGAAAATTTTTATCTATAACAAATGCAAAGTCTCTTTCTGATTTTTGAAAATCAGAATATTGATATTGAGTCTTTTGATCATTTAATGATTTTTTTGTTTGTTTAATATTATCTAAAAATATTTCAAAACCTACCAATGACTCTGTTTTAATATCTATTTTCTTTAAAATATTTGGATGAATTTCTCCAAAAAAAGCTACTACTTTTTTTTTATCATTATTTAGAAATACTCTTCCAGATTTGCCCGGGTGATAATAACTAGGAGTTTTATTATCTATATAAAGTTTATTTAGACTAAATCCTGCTTCAAGCAAACTCTGGCATACATCTCGCTTTGCATCAAAAACATCAACTAATCTCTCTTTTTCCAGCCAACTTAATCTAGAAATTTTACCTGAGCGTAGGGCACTAAGTACTGTCTCTTGCTGTCCAGGCTGAGAACCATAAAATATTGGCCCAATCTCAAATAGTGGAATATCTTTAAATCCTCGATCCAGGTTTTTGCTAAGATAAATAATTAGATTTGAAAAAATAGAATTCCTTAAAACATTAAGATTATTGCTTATCGGATTTACTATCTCAATTTCTTTTTTATCCTCAATAAATAGTTGATTAATTTTTGAGTCAGTAAATGACCAAGTAATAGTTTCAAAAAAGCCCTTCGATGCAATAGATCGTTGAAGAAAATGAAATAATTTTTGCTTTTTGTTTAAAGTAGGTTTCTTTCTACATTTTTCTGGTTCAATAATTTGTATTTGATCATAACCATGTATTCTTACTAACTCCTCAACAACATCTATTTCTTGCACAACATCTGGTCTCCAAGATGGAACTTTCAAAACTAAAACTTTTTTTTCTTTTTTAATTTCAAAGCCAAGATCAGTTAAGATTTTAATCATTTCTTTTTGTTCAATATTAAAACCAGTTATTTTTTGAAATGAAAAAGGATCAAATTTTAACAAATTATTTTTTATATTTTCTGATTTTTGAATATCAAATTTACTAATCTCTCCACCACAGATTTTTTTAATTAATTCAGAAGCCATTTGAAGTCCTTGTTCAATTGATAAAGGATCAATGCCTCTTTCAAATCTAAATTTTGCGTCTGTATCTATGTTTAAAATTTTAGAAGTTTTTCTAATAGATCTTGGATTAAAATAAGCTGCCTCAATTAATACATTTTGAGTATTTAGTTCTGTCCCCGATCTAGTTCCTCCAATTATTCCACCTAAACCTAATATTCCAGAATTGTCTGAAATTACACACATATCATTTTCAAGTTTATAATCTTTATTATCTAATGCTTTAAAAGTTTCTCCTTTTTTAGAATTTCTAACTACTATACCTTTGTCTATTTTATCCACATCATATGCATGTAGCGGTCTATTTAAATCAAACATTACATAATTAGTAATATCAACTATTGCTGAAATAGGTTTTTGACCTAGTAAAATAATTTTTTCTTTTAACCAGTTAGGACTTTCAATATTTTTTACACCAGTAACCAAGCAGCTTCCAAAAATGGTACAACCTTGATTTTTTTCTTTAGTTATTTTTACGCTAATTTTTTGTTTATTTTTTTGAGTTAATTTTTTTTTTTTAATATTTTTTAATTTTCCCAAACCAGCTGCAGCTAAGTCTCTTGCTATACCTCTAACACCTAAGCAGTCTGCTCTATTTGGTGTTATTGAAATATCTATTACTTTTAAATTGCTTTTTGGAAAATATTTTTTACCAATTTTTGTATTATATTTTGTATTTGAAAGCTCAACAATTCCTTCACTTTCTTCCGACAAATTTAACTCAGACTCTGAACAAAGCATTCCATAAGAAGTTACTCCTCTTATTTTACTAACTTCTAACTTCATTTGATTTTTTGGAATTATTGCACCAGGTGGAGCATAGATTGTTAGCAAACCTTCTTTTGCATTTGGTGCTCCACAAACAACCTTAACAAGATCTTTTACTCCTATATCAACATCACATACTTTCAATCTATCAGCTTGAGGATGTTTTTCTGCTCTTAATATTTTAGCTACCAAAAAACTATCCTGATCACTAGATTGGCTATCTACACTCTCAACTTCAAGACCAATGTTAGTTAGTTTATCAATAATTTGGTTTTCATTAAGTTTTGAATCAAGATGATCTTTCAACCAATTGGTAGTTATCTTCATCTACTAAGACCTCTATAATTTGATGGTACATCTAATGGATCAAAGCCAAAATGATTTAGCCACCTATAATCACATTCAAAAAAAGCTCTTAAGTCATTAATTCCATACTTAAGCATTGCTAGTCTATCTATTCCAATTCCAAAAGCATATCCTTGATATTTTATTGTATCGATTTTTACATTTTTCAAAACATTTGGATGCACCATTCCACATCCTAAAATTTCTAACCATTTGTTCCCTTCTCCAATTACAATTTTTCCATCTTTAATCTCATAACCAATATCAACCTCTGCAGAAGGCTCTGTAAAAGGAAAGTGGCTTGGCCTAAATCTCATTTTGATTTTATTAATCTCAAAAAATTCTTTAATAAAATAATTCAGACAACCTTTTAGATGACCCATATTTATATTTTTATCTATCTGTAGTCCTTCTACTTGATGAAACATTGGTGCATGTGTTTGGTCACTATCGGATCTATAAGTTCTACCTGGTGCAATAATTTTAAAAGGAGGTTTATCTTTAAGCATAGTTCTAATTTGAACTGGTGAAGTGTGTGTTCTTAATAACAATTCTTTTTTGTCATCTAAATAAAATGTATCATGCATATCTCTTGCTGGATGGTTAACTGGTGTGTTTAATGCAGTAAAATTATTATATTCATTTTCTACATCAGGACCCTCTTCTACACTAAAACCAATTTCAGAAAATATAGATGAAATTTCATCAATTACTTGTGATACAGGATGTATTTTTCCCTGATGAAAATCTCTTTCAGGTAAAGTTACATCTATTTTTTCTTTTTCTAATTTTTTGTTTATTTCTTTTGTTTCAATATCTTGGATTTTTTTAATAATTAAATTTTGAAGTTCATCCTTCACTTTATTTAAATCTGAAGCAAATTGTTTTCTTTCATTTTCAGCAATCAAACTTAATTTTTTAAATTGAGAAGGTATAAGACCATTTTTACCAAATAACTCACTTTTGATTTGGTTGATTTGGTTTAGATCTAAATTTTCTTTAATCTTTATAATAAAATTGTCTTTAATTTTTTTAATATCAGACATATTGACAGATTATTTCTTAACTTAAGAAAAACAATAGTAAGATTAATTTAAGGCTGATTGAGCTTTTTTAACTATAGTTTTGAATGCTTCTGGATTATCGTATGCTATTTCTGCTAGAATTTTCCTATCTAGTTTAATTCCAGATTTATTTAATCCATTAATAAATTTTGAATAAGTTAAACCTTCTGCTCTAACTCCTGCATTAATTCTTTGTATCCACAATGATTTAAAATCTCTTTTTTTATTTCTTCTATCCCTGTAAGCATACTGCATAGCTTTTTCCATAGCCTGTCTTGCTACCCTAATTGTATTTTTTCTTCTACCCCATTGTCCTTTTACAGCTTTAAGAACTTTTTTATGTTTTGCGTGACTTGTTACGCCTCTTTTAACTCTAGCCATGTTATCCTCTTAAACTGTAAGGCATATATGATTTTACTATTTTACTGTCTTGTTTAGACATAATAGTTGTACCTCTTTGTTTTCTTATTTGTGAATTTGTTCTTTTAATCATGCCATGCCTCTTTCCGGATTGAGCCATAACTACTTTTCCTTTAGCAGTAATTTTAAATCTTTTTTTTGCTGAGCTTTTAGTTTTTAGTTTCGGCATAATTGCAACGGGTTATACAAATATTAATATTATTTTACAACAACAATTATTGCCTATAAAGGCTGAATAACCATTATCATTTGTTTACCATCAAACTTAGGTTGAAGCTCTACTCTTCCAATCTCTTGCATGTCTTGTTTTATTTTATCCATTAATTCATTTCCAAGATGAGAGTGTTGAAGCTCTCTACCTTTAAATTTTATTGTAAATTTTACCTTATCTCCTTTTGATAAAAATTTTTGAGCATTTTTAATTTTGAATGTATAATCGTGTACTTCTGTTACCGGTCTTAATTTAATTTCTTTTAATTCTATTTTTTTTTGTTTTTTCTTAGCTTTGTTAGCTTTTTTTTGAGCATCATATTTATATTTTCCCATGTCCATTATTTTACAGACAGGAGGGCGTGCTTTAGGTGCAATTTCGATTAAATCTAAACCTTCTTCTTTAGCTTTTGATATTGCCTCATTTGTATTTAAAATTCCTAAATTATCTCCATCATTTGTAATAACTTGAACTTCTGAAGAAGTAATCCTATTGTTTGATCTAGGGCCTCTGTCTTTTGTTCTTCTTTGAAAATAGTTTTGTTTGAAATCTGCCACTTAGTTTGAAGGTGCTTTATTTAAAGCAGAAAATTTTTTTAAGAATGTTTCTAGTTCCATATTCTCTTGTTTATTAGAATCCAATCTTCTAATAGTTACTGTGTTACTGTCAACTTCTTTTTTTCCACAAATCAACAAAAGAGGTATCTTTGATAAAGAATGTTCTCTAATTTTATAGTTTAAATTATGGTTTTTTAAGTCAACATCGCATGTTATGCCTGCATGTCTTACTTTTAAATAAACTTCTTTAGCGTATGAATTAAAATCATTAGAAACAGGAATAACTACAGATTGTAGTGGAGAAATCCAAAATGGAAGTTTTCCTGAATAATTTTCAATTAATATTCCTATAAATCTTTCTAAAGATCCAAACAAAGCTCGATGCAACATTACAGGAATTTTTTTTGATCCATTTTTATCAACAAAAGAAGCACCCAAACGACCTGGTAAATTTAAATCTACCTGCAAAGTACCACATTGCCAATCTCTTCCGATTGCATCTCTTAAAACAAATTCTATTTTCGGACCATAAAATGCACCTTCTCCTTTATTTACACTATATTCTAATTTTGATGCTTTGATTGCTTCCAAAAGAGCTGCTTCTGCTTTATTCCAAACATGGTCTTCGCCTACTCTTAGATCAGGTCTATCTGAATATTTTAAAATAATTTTTTCAAATCCTAAGTCTTTATAAATATCTAATATCAAATTTGTAACTGTTAAACATTCTTGAGTAATTTGATCTTCGGTACAAAATATATGAGCATCATCTTGAGTAAAAGCTCTCACTCTTAAAAGTCCATGCAGAGCTCCTGATGGTTCGTACCTATGAACCTTTCCAAATTCTGACATTTTAAGTGGTAAATCTCTATAGCTTTTTAAACCTTGGTTATAAACTTGCACACATCCTGGACAATTCATTGGTTTTATAGCAAAAATCTTTTCATCAGGTGTAATAGATGTGTACATGTTTGCTCCAAATTTTTCCCAATGACCAGATTTTTCCCACAATGTTCTATCTAGGATTTCTGGAGTATTTATTTCTTTATATCCTGCTTTATCTTGTTTATTTCTCATATAAGAAATTAGTTTTTGAAAAAGACTCCATCCTTTTTCATGCCAAAAAACTGAACCTGGACTTTCTTCTCTAAAATGAAATAAATCCATTTCCTTTCCAAGCTTTCTATGATCTCGTTTTTCAGCCTCTTCTATTCTTTTTAAATAATCATCTAAATCTTTTTTAGTTGACCAACTTGTTCCATAAATCCTTTGCAACATTTCATTATTAGAATCTCCTCTCCAATAAGCTCCCGAAACTTTTGTAAGTTTAAAAAATTTACTTATTTTTCCAGTAGATAATAAGTGTGGCCCTCTACAAAGATCATGCCATTTACCATGAAAATAAATTGAAACATCTTCTCCTTTTGGAATACTTTGAATGATTTCGGCTTTGTATGATTCTCCATTTTTTTTAAAATGGTTAATTGCTTTATCACGTTCCCAAACCTCTCTACGAGTTGGCACATCTCTTTCAACAATCTCTAACATTTTTTTTTCTATTGAATTTAAATCTTCTTGAGTAAATGATTCTTTTTTTGCAAAATCATAATAAAATCCATCATCTATAACGGGACCAATTGTAACTTGAGTTCCAGGAAACAGTTCTTGTACTGCCATAGCCAAAATATGAGCTGTGTCGTGTCGAATAGTTTCTAAAGCTTCATTATCTTTTGAAGTAAAAATTTTAATAGAACAATTTTTTTCTATCAAATAATTTAAATCTTTAAGTTCACCATCAACACTCATTATAAGTGCCTGCTTTGATAATGATTTACTTATTTTTTCAGCTATCTGTATTCCAGTAATCTTGTTTTTAAAACTTAAATTATTTCCATCAGGTAATTTTATAGTTAGCATTTATGATAGTAATTTTTTGTACTCTGAATAAGTAGTAAAACACATTTTTTCAACATTAAATTTATTAGTAACATTTTTTCTACCTTCATTACCCATAGATTTCAATGTTGTTTCATCTAAATTAAATACATGAGCAAGTTTTTGGCTTAAAGAATTGATATCTCCCGCAGCAAACAAAAATCCAGTTATATTGTCAATTATTGTTTCTTTAGATCCTCCGATTGTACTTGCTATTATTGGTTTTCCCATAGATTGAGCTTCAACAGCAACTCTACCAAAAGCTTCTGGTTCAATAGAGGGCGATACAACAAAATCTGAAACTTTATAAGCAAGAGGCATATTTTTATAGTGATCAACAAACGATACATCCTGATTTAAGCGATATTGTTCAACTAGTCTTTGAAGTTTTTTTTTATATATTTTTCTTCCCTGGTCACTACCTAAAATAATTGCCATAAATTTTTTATCAGGGTTATTTTTTTTAAAATGATTTAATGACTCAATAAACATTTCTTGGCCTTTCCATGTAGTAAGTCTTCCTGGCAAAAGAATAATCTTTTTTTGCTTATCTAATTTCCATTTCTGAATTAAATTTAATTCTTCAGACTCTTTTATTTGATTTGCATCAAAATATTCCAAATTTATACCTCTAAATATTGATAATAATTTTTTACTAGAATTTAAATAAGAAGAATAATTTTCTTGAATATGAGAAAAAATAAAGTTTGATCCAGCTATAATTAAATCTGACTTTACCATTACTGAATTATAAAATTTTTTTATTGAACTGTTAAAATTATATGTACCATGAAAAGTTGTTACAAATTTTCTTCTGGTTATTTTTGTTGCAAACAAACAAGACCAAGCAGGCGCTCTACTCCTTGCATGAACAATATTTATATTTAACATCAAAATTATAATTGACAGAATTAAAGCATTTAAAAACATTAAAATTGGATTTTTACTTTGAACAGGAAGTCTTATTAGCTTTACTTTTTTTTTATTTATATACTTTATTAACTCACCACCACTTGTAACTATATAAGAAGAAGCTCCTTGTTCAGTTAAGTAATGAGCCAAATCGTAACACCCTGTCTCTGCTCCTCCATAACCTAATTTTGGGATTACCTGTAAGACTTTTATTTTAGATGACATTTAATATAATTATATATTAAGAAGTAAACCTAATAAACTTTTATGAATAAATTTAATTATTTAAAAATATCAAATACCAAAAAAATTAGATATTTGAGTAATAATTACACTAAAAACCTCTATATAGTTTTTCTTCATGGTTTTATGTCTGATTTAACAGGAGATAAACCTAAAACATTGCATAAATATTGTAGGAATAAAAAAATTGGATTTCTTGGCTTAGAATATTCTGGACACGGCAAATCTTCAGGTAAGTTTATAAATGGTAATATTAGTAAATGGACAAAGGAAATTCAAATCCTAATAAAAAAAATTGTAAAAAAAAATGATTTTATTTTAGTTGGTTCAAGCATGGGTTCTTGGTTATCAATAAATCAATTTAAATATTTTCAAAAACAAATTAAAGGATTTTTGGGAATTGGCTCTGCACCAGAATTTTTAGAAAGATTAATGTGGAAAAAATTTACTAAAAAAATGAAACAAGAAACTATAAGAAAAGGAATATATAATTTAAAACATGGAAATTATGAATATCCTATTACTTATCAATTAATAAAAGATGGAAGAAAAAACAAAGTTTTTCAAAAAAGATTTAAAACGAAAATTAGTGTTACTATGATACATGGAAAAAAAGATGAAGTTGTTCCAGTTGTTTACTCAAGAAAAATTCTTAAATTATTCAAGAAAGCTGAGAAAAAGATAATAATTATTAAAAATGGTGACCATAGCTTATCTAATAAAAAAAACTTAAAAAAAATAACACTAGAATTAGATAAAATTGTTTCTAATGTAATTTAAGCCTTCTATATAAGTTGGACACTTTAAAGTATAGCTAAAAAAACATCTACATAAGTCTGCATATCATGACATGATTAAAATGAGTAGCGAGGTTACATAAGTTTAATTCTTAAAAGACCAATTACATTTCTGATGGCAATAGAAGGAATTTCATTGAGATGAAAAACATTTGTTTTTCCTTCACTTCTCTTTTTATGATCTATATCTATTTCCAAAATATTTTTTTTGGTCTTGATGCAAGCTGCAACAAAACCCCACCCAAAACCTTCTACCATATAACTTAAATATTTCTCTAGTTCTAAAAAAGTTTTTTTTCTACATAACGTATATGCACAACTTGGGTCTTTAACTTTTGAATAAAATAAAATTCTATGAATAATCTTAAAACTTTTCGACATTATAAGCCTAAATAAAGTATCAGCTCTAGTCTTTCGATTTCCTATAATAATGCCGTCGTTAATAAATTCTTTTTTATTCCAAAAATTAATAAAATCTTTAGGATTACATTGACCATCAGCATCTACGTATAAAATAAACTCACCATTAGCAATCTTTACAGAAGAAATTATCGCTCCACCGTAACCTCTTTTTTTTTCAACTATATTATTTAAATAAATTTTATTTTTATCATCATTAATCAACTCTAATAAAATATTTTTTGTGTTGTCGTCACTACCGTCTTCGGCTAAAATAATTTCATAATCTATTTTGAGTAAATCCAATTCATTTTTCCATTCTAATATTGTTTTTTTTATTGATTTTTCTTCATTATAAATTGGTAAAACTATAGATATTTTTTTTTCATTCATAATCTAATTTTTATTTTGAATTATTTTTAATATAATTTAAGCCCTCTACATAAGTTGGGAACTTTAAAGTGTAATTAAAAAAATCTTTCATTTTTTTATTACTTACTTTTTTTGAATCTTTATAAAAATTCTTTAACATTGTACTTTCTATATCATACATCTCAATAGTTTTTGGTTTTTCCATATTTAAAATTTTAGCTCCGTACAAAGTAACATCTTTTGAAGAAGCAGGCTTATCATCAGAAATATTATAAATTTCTCCTGATTTAAATTTTGATAAAGATTCGAACAAAATATTTGCAATATCTTCAACATGAATTCTTGAAAAAAAATGATTTTTTTTATTAACTATTTTTGCATTCCCAGATTTTAGTCTAACCAGTATATTGTTCTCATTAGAATAAATTCCTGACAATCTAAATACCTGTAATGGTATTTTTTTATTTAGGTTTAAAGACAACCATAACTTTTCTGCAGAAAGTCTATCTACACCATTAGAGGTTATTGGGCTAACTAAACTTTCTTCATTTACCCATTCACCTTTATGATTTCCATATACACTGGTTGCTGATAGATAGGTTATCCATTTAGGATTACAATTGTCAATTATTTTAGAAAAACTTTTTAAGACTAAATCAGTTCCATCTCTTGGAGGAATTGATACCAAAATATGGTCTGATTTTTTTAGTTTTTCAATTAATTTATTATCATAATTAGTTCCATCAAACATAAAGCTGGTATAATCAATTTCATAAAATTTTTTTTTATGCGTATTTTTCCTAGAAGTTGTAGATAAATTTATATTAAAATTTTTTAATTTAAGTTTTTTGATAAAACTTTTCGCTACCTGACCAAATCCAAAACAAAAAATATTTAAATTATTCATTTTAACTTACTTCTTTAATTATTGGTTTTCTACTAATAGGATACTCAAGTTTATCGATCATTTCTTTCGGACAAACTTGAAAAAAATTATCAACTTCATTTTCAAAATTATTAATAATATCTTTAGACAAAATTGAATTTGTCTCTTTATAATGCTCTTCTATTAATTCTTTAAGATAATTAATCCAATGTGGAGACTCTAATCTTTGCCAAACTACACTTTCTGCATTAACTCTTTTTTCAAACTCATTATTTAAATCATAAATAAATGCCATACCACCTGTCATTCCAGCTGCAAAATTATCTCCAACTTTTCCAAGAATAACAATTGTGCCTCCAGTCATATATTCACATCCATTTGAATCACATCCTTCAATAACTGAAATTGCTCCTGAATTTCTAACAGCAAATCTTTCGCCGGCTTGTCCCGCAGCAAAAAGCTTTCCTGATGTTGCCCCATATAAAACTGTATTTCCAATAATCGTATTTTCGCTAGATATTAAATTACTTTCTTCTGGTAATTTAATTGTAATTAAAGCCCCTGATAAACCTTTTGCAACATAATCATTAGCATCACCTTTTAGTAAAAGTTTTAAACCTTTTGTTCCAAATGCTCCAAATGATTGTCCTGCCGATCCTTTAAATTTTAAAGTTAAAAAACCATCTTCTAGTTCATTATAACCATACTTTTTATATAGATGATAAGATATTCTTGTACCAACTGCTCTGTGAGTATTTTTTATAACAAATTCTTTCTCAATTATTTTAATTTTACCGATTTTACTTTCAATTTCAGGTAATATTTTTTGATCCAAAGTATCTGGAACTTTAGTAATTTCTTTTTTTTCACAATATCTTTTATTATCTTCTGGATCAGCTTGTACAAATAAAGGGTGTAAATCTAAATCATCTAAATTTGATGATCCTGTACTAACTTGTCGTAATAAATCAGTTCTTCCAATTATTTCATCTAATTTTTTAAAACCTAAATCTGCTAAGATTTCTCTTACTTCTTGAGCAATAAACATGAACAAATTAACCACTTTTTCAGGAGTTCCGCTAAATTTTTCTCTTAATTTTTCATCTTGACTGCAAACACCAACAGGACAGGTATTAGAATGACACTGTCTTACCATAATACATCCCATAGCAACAAGTGCGGTTGTGGCTACACCATATTCTTCAGCACCCATCATGGCTGCAATTACAACGTCTCTTCCTGTTTTAATTCCTCCATCAGTTCTCAAAGTAACAGCATGTCTTAAATTATTTAAAGTTAAAACTTGATTCACCTCAGTTAATCCCATCTCCCAAGGAATCCCGACATACTTAACACTAGTTTGTGGAGATGCTCCTGTTCCTCCATTATGACCTGATATTAATATTATATCTGCTTTTGCTTTTGCAACTCCAGCTGCAATAGTTCCAATTCCTGATGAAGCAACCAATTTAACTCCAACTCTAGCATTTGGATTAACTTGTTTTAAATCATAAATTAATTGAGCCAAGTCTTCTATAGAATAAATATCATGATGTGGAGGTGGAGATATTAATGTAACTCCTGGAGTAGAATATCTCAATCTTGCAATTTCATTTGTAACTTTAAATCCAGGCAATTGTCCACCTTCACCAGGCTTTGCTCCTTGGGCGATCTTAATTTCTATTTCATTACAATTATTTAAATAATTAATAGTAACACCAAATCTTGCCGAAGCTATTTGTTTTACTCTTGAATTAGCACTGTCTTTGTTTTCCATTATTTTAAATCTTTTTTCATCCTCTCCTCCTTCTCCGCTACATGATGCGCCCTTAATTCTATTCATACCTATTGCCAAAGTTTCATGAGCTTCTTTTGATAAAGCTCCATGAGACATGCTACCACTTCCAAATCTTTTTAAAATTTCAGAAACAGGTTCAACTTGTGAAATATCTAAAGAGAATTTTAAATATCTTTTTCTAAAATCAATTAAATCCCTTAAATTTATAGGAGGAAGCTCATAAATTCCTTTTGTATATTTTTTATAAACTTCAAATGAATTATTAGCTACTGCACTTTGCAATAAATGTATTAACCTGCCTTGATATTGGTGGGTTTCACCATTTTTTCTATATTTATAAATCCCACCAATAGGTAATACACTGTCATTATTGTAGAATGCTTCTTTATGATTTTGTTTTATTTTTTTTTCTATCCCAGTTAATCCAATACCTGATATTTTTGAAGTTATTCCTTGAAAATATTCAGAAACAATTGTTCGACTCAATCCTACAGCCTCAAAATTACAGCCCCCTCTATAAGAACTTAAAACTGATATCCCCATCTTAGACATTATTTTAAGAAGTCCAAAATTTACTGATTTAATATACCTATCAATACACTCCTCATATCTGAACTTTCCAAACAATTTTTTTTCATATCTTTGATACAAACTATCTAGTGCTAAATATGGATTAACTGTTGTTGCTCCAACACCTAAAAGTGTTGAGTAAGAATGAGTATCTAAAACTTCTCCTGTTTGAGCATTTATGGAAACATAACCCCTCAATTTATTTTTAATTAAATGATTATTAATTCCCCCTACGCACAGAAGCATTGGAATTGCTATCTTTTCCTCAGATATTTCCTTATCTGATAAAATTAATTGTGTAATACCCTGTCTAACAGCGATTTCAGACTCTTTTAAAATTCTATTTATCGATTCTTGAAGTGATTGTTCGTGAGAAAAAGTACAATCAATAATTTTAGAATTGTTATCAAAAAAATTTATAAATTCATCAAATTGTGAATTTGATAAAATAGGACTTTCTAAAACATATATATTATCTTTAGTTAGATTATCAAAATCCAGTATATTTCCTAAATTACCAAATCTTGTTTTTAAGCTCATTACTTTATTTTCTCTCAATGAATCTATTGGTGGATTTGTAACTTGGCTAAAGTTTTGTCTAAAAAAATGATACAACGGTCTATAACGGTCAGATAAAACTGCTAGTGGAGTATCATCCCCCATTGATCCAACAGCTTCTTTAGCATCTTCAGCCATTGGATGAAGGATTAATTCCAAGTCTTCTATAGTTATTCCAAAAGCATGCTGTCTTTTTCTTAGTTCGGATCCAAAAAAAATATGTTTTTCTTTATTAATTGTAATTTTTTTATCAAGATCAACTATTTGATTGCTAAAATGTTTAAATTCCTTAGCTAAATAATTTTTAATCTCATTGTTATTAAAAACTTTCCCTTTATTAATTCTTATACCTATGATTTCTCCTGGGCCCAGTCTTCCTTTAGTAATAATTTTTTTTTCATCTAATTCTATCATTCCTGTTTCAGATCCAGCAAAAAGTAATTTGTCTTTTGTTATTGAATATCTTAAAGGACGTAATCCATTCCTATCATTAGCAACTATTGCCCATTCATTATCAGTTGCCGCAATTGCTGCAGGTCCGTCCCATGGTTCCATTGTACTATTCAAAAAATTGAATAATCTTTGATGGTCTCTAGATAAAATCTTATTTTTTTTAGACCAAGCGTCTGGAATTAACATTAATTTTGCTAATGGCGCAGGTTGTCCAGAGATATTTAATAATTCAAAAACATTATCTAAAGCTGCTGAGTCTGAAGATCCGGGTTGTATTACAGGTTTTAAATTTTCTATATCTTCAAATAAAGGGCTTTCCATTTCATCTTCATGAACTTTCATCCAATTACAATTTCCTTTAAAAGTATTTATCTCTCCATTATGAGCAACAGCCCTAAAAGGCTGTGCTAGGTCCCAACTTGGAAAAGTATTGGTAGAAAATCTTTGATGAAATATTGCATATCTAGAAACAAATCTTACATCCTGTAAATCAATATAGAAATCAGATAGAGCTTCTGCTAAAAACATTCCTTTGTAAATTATTGATTTTGAACTTAAAGAACAAATATAAAAATTTTCTAGATTATTTTTAATTACTTCTTTTTCAATTTTTCTTCTAGTCTCGTATAGTTTTCTTTCTAAGGCTTTATCAATTAAACTCTTGTCATTATATTTAAATAATATTTGAGTAATTTCTGGTCTATTGTTATTTGCCTTCTCACCTAAAACTTTTGTATTTATAGGAACCTGTCTCCACCCATAAATTTTAAAATTGTTTTGAGTAAGCTCTTTTTCAACTATGATTTTGCAACTTTCTTGAGCATTAAAGTTATTTCTAGGTAAAAAAACCATTCCAATACATATTTCGGAATTATCATGTTTATGTCCTTTAGTTTCTATCTTTTCAGCAAAGAAATCAGAGGGTATTTCTATATGTATTCCTGCGCCATCTCCTGTTTTACCATCAGCATCAACAGCTCCTCTATGCCATACAGCTTTTAAAGCTTCTATCCCATATTCCACAATTTTTCTTGATTTTTTACCCTCAGTAGAAGCTACCAAACCAACTCCACATGAATCATGCTCCATGCTTTTTGAATACACATGATTTTGCTCTAAAATTTTTAAATTTTTTTCATATCTTTTCACTAAGCAACCTTCACTTTTTTAAATTCATTTCTCTCTAAAAAATTTTTAATTGATATAGCAGCGTCTCTTCCATCTTTAATGCCCCAAACTACTAACGAGGCTCCTCTAATAATATCTCCGGCAGCAAAAACTCCAGGTATATTGGTTTCCATAGTATCAAAATCTGTTTTTATTGTACCCCATGTTGTTACTTGCAATTCATCACAGTCAAATAATTTTGGTAAATCCTCTGGATCAAAGCCTAAAGCTTTAATAACCATATCTGCTTTAAGATTAAAGTCAGAATTTTTTTGCACTTCGGGCTTTCTTCTTCCACTATCATCAGGCTCACCTAATTTTATTTTATCAACAATTAAACTTTCAACATTGTTTTTACCAATAAATTTTTTTGGACTAGACAACCAAACGAACTCTACCCCTTCTTCTTCAGCATTAGCAACTTCTCTCGCTGATCCTGGCATATTTTTTTTATCTCTTCTATATAAACATTTAACTGACTTTGCATTTTGTCTTACTGATGTTCTTACACAATCCATTGCCGTATCTCCTCCACCAATTACAACAATATCTTTACCTTCTGTATTTAATGTTCCATTATCAAATAATTCTACTTTGTCTCCTAAACCTTTTCTGTTAGAAGCTGTTAAAAATTCCATTGCAGGAAAAATATTTTCTAAATTATTTCCAGGTATTTCTATTTCTCTTGCTTGATAAACGCCTGTGGCAATTAAGATTGCATTATGTTTTTCTCGAAGTTGATTTAATGTACAATCTTTCCCAACTTCAAAATTTTGTATAAATTTTATTCCACTACTTTTTAGTAGTTTAGTTCTTCTTTCCACCACAAACTTTTCTAATTTAAAGTTAGGAATGCCATATATTAACAAACCACCTGATCTATCATATCTATCATAAACTGTTATTTGATAACCTAATTTACGAAGCTGCTCAGCAGCAGCTAACCCAGCTGGCCCAGCCCCAATAATACCTACGCTTTGATCCTTTTCTTTTTTAATTTTAACAGGATTTATCCATCCTTGTTCCCATGCATTATCAGTAATATATTTTTCTACTGATCCTATTGTTACTGTTCCATGACCAGACTGTTCGATCACACAGTTTCCTTCACATAATTTATCTTGTGGACATATTCTTCCACACACTTCAGGCATATTATTAGTGCTTTGAGCTAATTCGTATGCTTCTTGCAATCTTCCTTCTGCGGTTAACTTTAGCCAATCAGGAATATTATTACTTAATGGGCAATGAACTTGACAAAAGGGAACTCCACACTGAGAACATCGACTAGATTGTTCCTCAGCCTTTTCTTGAATAAAATCCTTATAAATTTCATGAAAATCTTCTTTTCTATTTGAAATTGCCCTTTTAGGTGGGTTTTGCTGACCTATTTTAACAAATTTTAGCATTTTTCTTGACATATTGCTTCCCTATGAAATCCAACATATATGATGATTTATAGGAATAAAAGATAAATAGGGTCAATATATATGACCTTTATTATTGAAAAAACCCCTAAGTATATTAGTTTTCTATTTTTTGCATAACTCATATGCTGACAGGGAATTGTTTAATTTAAATAATATATAAGTTACCAAGGAAAATAATGTTTTCAAATCTTATTGAAATTCTTGTTTTATCTTTTGTTCAAGGAATTTCAGAATTTTTACCAATAAGTTCATCTGCACATTTATTAATAATTTCAAAGCTAAAGACATTTCAATCTAGTTCTTTAGAAATTGATATAAGTCTTCATTTGGGTTCTTTGCTAGCAATAATATTTTATTTTAGAAAAGATTTAAGTGGAATTTTAAAAAATAAAGATTTGTCATTACTAATGATTTTGGGCTCTATTCCTCTGATAGTAGTAGGGTTTATTTTACATAAGACAGGATTTATAAACTATTTAAGAAATATCGAAGTTATTGCATGGACTACTCTATTATTTGGAATTCTTTTGTTTTTTTCAGATAAATTTGAAATTAAAAAAAATTTGAATAATGATTTAAATATAAGAAATATTTTAATTATTAGTTGTTTTCAAATACTTGCTTTAATACCTGGTGTAAGCAGGTCAGGAGTTGTTATTACAGCAGGAAGATTTTTAAAATTTGATAGATATGAATCTTCGAAAATTTCTTTTTATCTATCAATACCAGCAATAGCTGGTGCAAGTTTTTTAGGTTTAAAAGATATATCTAGTCAAAATATTGAAATTAATTTTTTAGTTTTTATATCAGTTTTTTTGTCATTTATTTTTTCTTATCTAACAGTTAAATATTTTTTAATTTTTGTAAAGAATTTTTCATTAAATACTTTTGTATTTTATAGAATAATTTTAGCATTAATTCTTTTTTATATTATTTATTTTTAATTTTATTTAATTGTAATTCTATACATTTTGCGTTTACCATTAAATGAAGTTGCTTGATGCAACATAGATCTATTGTCCCATATGGCTAATTGATCTTTTTCCCACTCCAAAGAATATTGAAATTTTTTTTTAATTTGGTGATTAGTTAAATACTTTTTTAATTTTAAATCTTTTTTGTTTTTTTCAGAAAAATTAATTAAATGACCTGGGCTACAATATATAGTTTTTTTTCCTTTTATTTTTTTAATTAATTTATGTTTTGCTATTAATTCCTTTTTTAATTTTCCTTTTTCTTTAGTTCTATCAACCGTGGTAATTGCTATAGGACCCTGAGAAGAATAAATACCTGACAGAGTACTTAGTTTCTTTTTATATTTTGAGTGTAAATCTTTGTAAGCTAGATACTGTGATGAAAATTCAGTATTTGCTAATCCCAATTTTGGCACTTGTTTAGAAAGTAGCATTGTAAATTTAGGAGGTTTTTTTGTATAACTCGAGTCTGTATGAAATTGCTCACCAAAACTTGGTCCTTTGTCTGTAGCTTTTCTTTGAACAACTGTAATTTGGGGATATTTTTTACTTAGTCCTTTTAATCTTGGATATTTAGCAAGTTTTCCAAATTTTTTTGCAAATTTGATATAATTTGTAGGATTTAAACTCTGGTTTCGAAAAAAAATTAAACCATATTTATTTAGCGATTTTTTTATTAATTTAATTTGGTTTTTATCAATTTTGTTTAAATTACAAATTAATTCAGCCCCAATATTTTTTTTACAAGGTTTAATTTTTAAACTTATTTTTTTTATCATAAATTGGTAAAAGTTGAGAAAATATAACTGCAATTAAAATAAATAAACAGCCAATTAAATTATTAATATTTAAAATTTGGTTTAATAAAATCCAAGCTGCTATAGTTGCAAAAACTCCTTCTAAAGAAAATATAATTGCAGATGGAGCGGGTAAAATATTTTTTTGGGCATAAATTTGCAAAACAAAAGCAATTCCTCCAGATAAAATTCCTGCATATAAAATTTGAAATTTTTCTTTTAAGATATTTAACAGAATAAATTCTTCAAAAATTAAACTTACTGTTAAAGATAAAATGGCAACAATTATAGTTTGTATTGCACCTATAGTTAAAGGAAAGTTATATTCTTTTATAATTTTTCCTGTAAAAATAATGTGTGTACTCCAAAAAAAAGCTCCAGCTATAACTAAAGAATCTCCCAATCTAACAGTAGCATTATTAAAATCTGTTAATAAATATCCACCCATCACACAAAGAAAAACTGAAGGCCAAATACTCCAATGAATTATTTTTTTATACATCACATAAAAAATAATTGGAACCATTGGCACATAAAAGATGGTAAAAAAAGCAGCGTTAGCTACATCGGTATAAAGTAAGGCTACTTGTTGAAGCGCGGTTCCAAAAAATAATGATAAACCAATTAAAATTGCTAGATGAATAAAATTTTTTTTGCTACTTTTTTTTAAAGAAGTTTTAATTTTATTTTTTTCAAAATAAAAAGCAAAAGGAATTAATGCTAAAAATCCAACAAAAAATCTTACTGCATTAAAAGTAAAAGGGCCAATATGATCCATTCCTGTGTCTTGTGCAATAAATGTAGTGCCCCATATGAAAGTGCATAGTAATCCACTAAGTAAAGAAACTGTTTTTGACATTTAATTTATATAGCTAATTTATAAGCGAAGTTTTTTCCAAGATTTTCTTTAAGATCATTATTAAATCTTGCTGCTTCTGCTCCATCTATAATTCTATGATCATAAGACAAAGATAAAGGAAGAAGAGTTCTTTCGTGAAATTTTCCATTAATAGAAATCTGTTTTTTTACAGATCTTCCTATTCCTAAAATTGCTACTTCTGGAAAATTTATAATCGGTGTAAAAAAAGAACCCCCTATGCCCCCAAGACTAGTGATTGTCATTGAACCGCCAAAAAATTCTTTTTTATCTATTTTTAAATTTCTACATTGTTCACTAATATCTTTTAGTTCACCACTAATATGATTAATATTTTTACTATTTACATTTCTAATTTTGGGAACCATTAATCCATGCGGAGTATCAACTGCAATACCTATATGATAATATTTTTTTATAGTAATTTTTCCATTTTCAAGATCATCTATTGAAGAATTAAAGCTTGGAAATTTTTTTAATGAAACCACCAAAGCTTTGATAATAAATGCTAGAGGAGTAATTTTTTTCTTCTCTCCTGTGTAAATGTCTGTAAGAGAATTTCTAAAATCTTCCATTTCAGTAATATCAGCTTCATCATGATTTGTAACATGAGGTATAGTACTCCAAGAGTTTACTAGATGAGATGCTGCAAGTTTTTTAACTCTTGGAATATCTTTAATTTCTATTTCACCAAAATCAGAATGATTATATTCATTTTTAATTTTATCAGACTGTTGACTATCTTCTTTTATTTGTTTCGGTTTTTTTAACTGGTTGTTTATAAATTGTTTTACATCTTCCTCAGTAATTCTGCCTTTTCTTTCCGTTCCTTCTATTAAACTTACATTGGCTCCCAACTCTCTAGCAAATCTTCTAACTTTTGGAGTTGCAAATATTTTTTTATCTTCTGTCATTTTTTATAGTTTTGTTGGCATTGGTTTTTCGGTATCAATATTATATTTTTTTATAGCCTCTTTTGCATGTTTTGAAGGGATTAATTGTTCTTTTGCCAAGACACTTAAAGAGTATGCAACTATATGTTCCTTATCAACTTCAAAAAATTTCCTTAAATTTTTTCTTGTATCACTTCTTCCATAACCATCAGTACCAAAAGAATAAAAACTTTTTGAGGTAAAGGGTCTTATTTGATCTGAATTCAATCTCATATAATCAGATT